>Ga0134125_10004957_pt1 | contig 15154 bp, 8 predicted proteins | sample KB31751_FD_96464 | JGI IMG/M metagenome (GOLD analysis project Ga0134125, IMG submission 96464) | Terrestrial soil microbial communities with excess Nitrogen fertilizer from Kellogg Biological Station, Michigan, USA - KB3-175-1 | ecosystem: Environmental > Terrestrial > Soil > Unclassified ... | reverse complement strand
CGCTCATGACCTGGGAGGACGTGCGCACGTTACGGCGGCAGGGGATGGGAATCGGCTCGCACACCGACAGCCACCGGGTGCTGCTGACATTGCCGCCCGCCCCGCTGGCGGCTGAGCTGGCCGACTCGCGCGCGGCACTGGAAGAGCTGCTGGGCGAGCCGGTCACGACCATCGCCTATCCGGTGGGGCGCGCCATTGCGCAGGTGGTGCCGGTGCGCCAGGCGGTGGCCGCCGCCGGTTACGAGCTGGGCTTCACCACGCGCCCGGGTGTGAACCGTTTCACCCCGGCCGACGATCCCTTCGATTTGCTGCGACTCTCGGTGGACCGCGGACTGCCGGACGGGTTGTTGCGCACCTACTTCACGTTCCCGCGCCTCGCCGCCTAGCGCGTCTCCGACGAGCGAAGCCCAGCCGTGGTGTCAACGGTTTCGCCCGTTTTGCGATGTTTTGCGCAATCTTCGATCAATGAACTGTGTCATGGTGCGCGCCCTAAGTCTCGAAACGAAGGGGGGCGCGATGACGACGAGGGTGAGTTTCACGGCATTGGTGTGTTCGGCGTTGGTGATGGGGTGCACGGCGGGTCCGCCCAGTGGCGAGCCGCAGGCGCTTCACGCCGTCTCAGTCGCGGCCGCTTCGGCGGCGCCGGCCGGATCGATTCAGAGTGATTTCGAGGACGGAACGACGCAGGGGTGGGGGCCGTTTGGTAGCCCAACCGTTGCGAATTCGACCGCGGTTGCGTTCAGCGGCACGCACAGCCTGCTGACCACCAACCGCACGGGCACGTTCATGGGCCCCAGCCTGGACATCACCAGCCAGGTGCTGGCGGGCGCGACGTACAAGGTGTCGTTGCAGGGGCGGCTGCAGGCCGGCCAGGCCGCGACCACGCTGACCGTGACGGTGATGCGGACCATGTCCGACGGGACCCAGCACTTCGACTCCGTCGTGACCGGCGTCAGCGCCACCGACCAGAGCTGGTCGGCGCTGACCGGCAACTATTCGGTCCCCACCAGCGGGGTCACCGGCCTCATCCTGTACGTCGAGTCGGCCTCGGCGACCGCGTCGTACTACATCGACGCGTTCTCGCTCACGCAGGCGGCGCCGGCGCCCATCTCGTATGACTTCGAGGACGGCGGCACCGACGGCTGGTTTCCGTTCGGCAGCCCCACGGTCGTCAACTCGACCGAGCTCGCCTTCACCGGCACGCACAGCCTGAAGATCACCAACCGCACGGCCAACTTCATGGGGCCCGGCGTCAGCCTGCAGGGGCAGCTCACGAAGGGGGCCACCTACCAGGTCACGGTCTCGGCCCGGATGGTGACGGGAGAAGCGGCCAGCACGCTGCAGGCCACGATGCAGCGCACGCCCACCGGCGGCAGCGCGCAGTTCGATTCGGTCGCCAGCGCCTCGGTGACCGACCAGGCCTGGGTGACGATCAGCGGCATCTACTCGTTCACCACCGACAACAGCGGGCTCATCTTCTACGTGCAGTCATCGTCGGGGACCGCGTCCTTCTTCATCGATGCGGTCAGCATCACGCAGCTCGCGCCGCCGGCGGGGCCGCCCGGCAACACGGCCGGCGCGGCCAGCACCTTCGAGAGCAACACGACCGAAGGCTGGACCACGCACTTCGGCATCGGGACGGTCGCGCCGACCACGGCCGACGCGCACGGCGGCTCGCACAGCCTGCTGACCACCGGGCGCAGCGGCTCGTTCGCCGGTCCCGCCTACGACGTCACCAACGTGATGTTCAACGGCTCGCGCTACGTCGTGTCCCTGTGGGCCAAGATGGCCCCGGGCGCCGAGACCGAGCAGCTGCGCATCAGCCTGGATCGCAAGTTGGGGTCGACGGAGACGTTTCACCAGGTGGTCGGCAACACCACGGTCACGTCGGGCGCCTGGGTGCGCCTGCAGGCCACCTACGACATGGCGCTGGCCAACACGTCGGCGGTGCTCTACGTCGAGTCGGCCAGCGGGACGGCGTCGTTCTACATCGACGACTTCAGCGTCGCGTACGTCCAGCCGGCCGTCGCCGAGACCGACATCCCGTCGGTGTACCAGACCTGGGCCGCCTATTTCCCGGTCGGGGCCGCCGTGATCCCGGCCGACATCCAGGGGCAGCCGGCCGTGCTGCTGGCCAAGCACTTCAACAGCCTGACGTCCGGCAACGACATGAAGTGGGACACCACCGAGCCGAGCGCCGGCAACTTCAACTTCACGCAGGCCGACGCCGAGGTGGCGTTCGCGAAGTCCAACAGCATGAAGGTTCGCGGCCACACGCTGGTCTGGCACAACCAGACGCCGGCCTGGGTCTTCAACGACGCCAGCGGCAATCCGATGACGGCGACGCCGGACAACCGCGCGCTGCTCATCCAGCGCATGCAAAACCACATTCAGGCCGAGGTCACGCACTTCGGCGCCGACGTCTACGCCTGGGACGTGGTCAACGAGCCGATCGATCCCAGCCAGCCGGACGGCTACCGGCGCAGCCCCTGGTACAACATCATCGGGCCGCAATACATCGAGATCGCGCTGCAGGCGGCCCGCGCCGCCAGCCCGACGGCCAAGCTGTACATCAACGACTTCGACACCACCAACCCCGCCAAGCGCGACTTCCTGCTGGCGGTGGTGCGCGACCTCAAGAGCCGGGGTGTGCCGCTGGATGGCGTCGGCCACCAGATGCACAACAACATCGAGTACCCGTCGGCCCAGTCGTTCATCGACGCGGTCAACCTGTTCGACGGCGCGGGGGTCGAGAACTCGGTCACCGAGATGGACGTCAGCATCTACAGCGGCTCGTTCCCGACGCCGTTCACCAGCTACACCGACATCCCGCAGAGCCGGCACGTGCAGGTCGCTTACAGCTACCGGAGCTACTTCCAGGCGTTCAAGCAGCTCCAGGGCAAGATCGCCTCGGTCACCATCTGGGGGACCTCGGACGACAAGTCCTGGCTGACGTCGCCGGCCCAGGTGGACGCGCCGCTGCTGTTCGATCCGTCGCTGAAGAAGAAGCCGGCTTACTGGGGCGTGGTCGATCCGCTGCAGCTCCCGGGCGCCGATCTGTCGGCGACGCTGACCGGCGCGCCCTCACCGGTGGCGGCGGGGCAGGGGATCACCTACACGGTGACCGTGGCCAACAACGCGGACCACGACACGCAGCCCTATCAGCCGAGCGATGACGACCTGCCCGCCGTCAACCCGACCATGACCATGGCCGTTCCGGCGCACACCGGTTTCCAGTCGGTCACGGTGCCGTCCGGCTGGACCTGCACCACGCCTGCCCTGGGCGGCAGCGGGCAGGTGACCTGCACGATCCCGTCGCTGGCGGTGGGGGCGACGGCGCAGTTCTCGGTGGCGGTCGCCGTCAACGACTGCTCGACCCCGAACGGGTCGAACGTCGTCGCGACGGCCTCGGTCAGCTCGACGACGGCCGACCCGAACCCGGCCGCCAACAACAGCGGCTCGGCCACCGTCCCGGTGTCCAACCCGCCGCCGGTGATCACCGCGGTCGGCCCCCTGGCCGCGACGGTCGAGTGCCACACCTCTTACACGGACGCGGGCGCGTCCGCGCTGGACGCCTGCCAGGGACCGGTGGCGGTCTCGTCCACCAGCACGGTCAACGTGAACGCGGTGGGGAGCTACAGCGTCACGTACAACGCCACCGACGCGGCCGGCGGTCTGGCCACGCCGGTGGTCCGCGCCGTGACGGTGGCCGACACCACCGCGCCACAGCTAACCGTGACGGCCGGCGGGGTTTTGTCGCCGGTCCTCCACCAGTACATCACGGTCCCCCTCTCCGGCCTGGTCAGCGCCGCCACGGACACCTGCGATAGCACAGTGGGCGTCGGCTCGGTGGTGATCACGAAGGTATCCAGCGACGAGGCGGACAACAACAACGGCGACGGTAACACCGTCAAGGACATCGTGATCGCGGGCGATTGCCGCAGCGTCCAGCTCCGCGCCGAACGCGCCGGCAACATGAACGGGCGGGTCTACACCGTCACGTTGCGCGTGCGCGACGCCTCCGGCAACAGCACGACCAAGACCGTGAAGATGACCGTCCCCAAGACCGACGGCAGCGCCGCCGTCGACGACGGCCCGAACTTCACCGTCACCAGCGCCTGCAACTGAGGCTCTCACCCCGTCCCTCTCCTCGCCGAGCGAGGAGAGGGGAGACTACGGACCCCAGGTCGGGACGTCAGTGGCGCTCAGCGTGAACGGCTCGACGTCCGCGCGCAGGTTCGCGGTCGTCGCCCCGGCCGTGATCGACCCGCCCGCCGAGCTCGCCCCCTTGGTGATGGTCAGGCTGTGGCTTCCGTCCAGCGTCACCGTCAGCGTGCCCGTGGCCGGCGTCCCCGAGGCCGAGTCCGTCACCTTGGGCGCCAGCAGCGTCCCGGTGGTGTCCATGGCCTGCAGGACGTGCAGCGTGTAGCTCTGGGTGGCGTTGGGCGCGTCGTTGATCTCGACCCGGTACTGGACGTTGGCGGGCGGCGCCGGGCTCGAGGCCTTGGACTCGTCCACCACCGTCCGCGACGACGGCGCCGCCGGCAGCAGCGTGGTGACGGCGAGCTGCTGCGTGCCGTTCACACACTTGATGTGGGTGGCGTCGGTCAGCGTCGGGTTGGTCTCGCAGTGGACGACGAACGAGCGCGAGCGCGCCGCCGTGTCGGTGGTGAACCGATCGAGGATGACGAACGTCTCGATGTCGCGGAAGAACCAGAGCTCGCGTTCGACGTGCTGGGCGGCGGCGTTGCCGTCCTTGAGGCTGCTGTTGTGGTACACGGGCGTCAGGTCGACGTCCGCGTAGACATAGGCGCTCTGGCTCTCCAGGCGCTGGACGACCGGCGGTCCCATCCAGTAGTTGTCGCCCCCTTCGCCGGGGAAGGCCTGCACGGTCTGGCCGGGCTGGCCGTTCACCAGCGGCACGTTGTGCGCGAGGCCGCCGTAGGCCGGCTGCGTCCCCGTCCCGCCGTAGCCGGGGACGTTGGCCGTGTAGGCCACCGTCTCGCGCGACAGCCAGCGACCCTTGCGGTTGATCTGGAACGCGCCCCAGTCGTCGTGATTGTGGCCGGTGCTGTACAGATCGCCCATCTGGAACAGGTAGCTGGTGGCGTTGGCCGTCCAGTCCGAGCGCCCGAACAGATAGCGCGGCCCCGCGTCGTAGTAGTCGAGCGGCAGGCTGGTGAAGTCCTGCGTGGGGCCGCCGCTGTCCGTCGACGCAGCCGGCGGCTCGACGTCCGGGGTGACCATCGCGATCCACTGGCGCGCCCAGGCGCCGATGTTCGACTGCGCCCACTGATTGGCGGCCGACGTCATGAACGTCCCCTTGATGGCGTCCTGCGCCGGCGCGCCGTTCTCCCACTGCTCGTCGTCGCCAAACGGGAAGACGTCCCAGCCGGACCGGTTCGCGCTCTGCGTCTTCTGCGGCGGCGTCGTGTAGATCTGGTTGAGGACCGTCCCCTTCCAGTAGGGCGTCTCGTCGAAGATGTCGCGGCCGCCCGAGACGATCGACGGGAACAGGACCGCCCCCGGGTAGTAGGACAGGTACGGGCCGTACTGGCCCCCCTCCAGCCCCAGCCCGCCCAGCCCCTTGCCGGCGGCCTTCGACGCGGGAACGAAGTCGTTCGCGTAGCGCGTGACCAGCGCGTCGTTCAGGAAGGCCGTCGCCGTCGTCTGGCTCTCGAAGTAGGTCGCGATTCCCCACTCGGCCTCGTTGCGCAGGTCGCCCCAGTAGTAGTTGCTCTGCGACTGCGGCACGCCGCCCCACGACTGCTTCTGGATCGCCGCCAGCCACTTGTTCCAGTTGTTGAGCAGCGTGGTCTTCTGGCTGTCGCTGAGCGCCGAGTAGCACCAGTCGTAGGTCAGGATCGCGAACTCGCCCGACCAGCGGGCGTCGTCGCAGCCGTTCTTGTCGGCCGTGCAGCTCGACAGATCGGTCATCATCGTGTTCGAGATCGCCTCCTGGCAGTAGGTGGCGTTGCCGCTGACGACGCCGGCGAAGAGCTGGTCGATGACCGAGTACTGATCCGACCGCGGCGTGAACGAGTGCGTCTTCCACCAGGTCTTGGCCCTGGCCAGACGATCGGCCGTCCAGAACAGCCGCGGGTGGTTCATCGGAATGAATAATCCGTTCACCGTGGCACCCGAGCCGTCGAAGCCCGCCGTGTTCCCCATGCCGCCCACGCCGATGTTCGTCGAGCCACCGCGTCCGGTGCTGACCGAGCCGCCTGCGCCCACGACGGTCCCGCCCGCGCCCGTGGTGGTTCCGCCCGTGCCGCTGGTGCGTCCGCCGCTGCCGGTCGTGCGTCCGCCGGCGCCCGTGCTGCTTGCAGCGCCGCCGCTGCCACTGCCACTGCCGTCGCCGCCCGTTCCCGAGCTGGCGGTGCTGCCGCCGGTTCCAGTGTCTGAGCCGGCGCCTCCTTGGCCGGACGGCATCCCCTGAAAGTTCCCCGTACACCCCGCCACCACCACCGCCCCCACGGCCAGTGCGTGACAGATGATTCGCATGTCACCCCTTTCGGCAGTTTCTGAGCGAGCCGTAGAGTGTAACGTGGTCAGATATCAAAGTTCCAGGAACAAAATCCAATCCCCGTCCCCGGCGGCGTTGTGCTTGGGCGGCCGCAGCGCCTGCGTCCCCCGGTTGGGCAGCGGGGCCACGGTGACCGGCACCGCCGCGCCACTCGACGGATCGATCCAGCGGGCCCGCACCGGCCCGGCCATCTTCCCCAGGTCGATCGTAATCGTCCGCACCGTCGGTAAATAGGCGATGGCCATGCGTCCGTCGGGTGTGGCCGCCAGCAGCGCGTAATCCGCCTCGGTCTTTCCCGCAAACCCGGCCGTCATGACCGCATGAGCCTGGTCCGGGACCAGCGCGGGCCAGTCTCGGGGGGCGAACAGGTCCCACAAGTGGGTCATCGACACCATCCCGGGGCTGCCGAGCTGCTTTTTCCAGCCGTGGCCAAAATTCCAGACCGGCTTGTTGCCGAAGATCTGTCCGCAGGCGCCTGTCAGCAACGCGCCATACGCCTGCGCCCGCAGCGACGACGGCGTGCTGTCGTACTCACCCTCGTACTTGCTCTCGATGAGGATGTGGCCCCGCGCCCGCGGGTCGTGCCGGTCGCGGTTGTAGTCGGCCAGGCTCTTGAGGTACGTGGGATTGTACGTGTAGGTCGAGTCGACGTCGGCCCAGTCGACCGGGACCTCCGTCCCCGACGTCTTGTCCCAGTGGGGGATGTGCAGGTGTCGCGTCCCGTCCTTCTCCTTGATGCCGGCCACCACCGCGTTCACCAGCGCCAGGCCGTCGGCCGCGGGCAGGTAATCGCCGGCTTCCAGCCAGACGACGTTGTCGAAGGCGCCGTAGCGCGCGCCGACGTAGCGGCCCCAGGCGCGCATCTTGGCCGGCCCGGCGGCCACCATCTCCTGGTACCAGCCTTCTTCCCCGCCCTCGAACCCCAGATAGGCGGGCGCCAGCAGCACCGCGATTCCGTGGGCCGCCGCGCGACGGATGACGGCGTCGGCGTGGGCAAAGTAGGGCTCGTTGGGCGTCGAGAAGTCGCCGGCCGTCGTGAACGGTGGCTGGCCGGCGGCGTTGGCCGGCGCGTGGTCGGCGAACTTGTGCTCGATGAGGTTGACCATGATCAGGTTCACGCCCCGGCTCTGCCGGTCCGCCAGATACGTTTCGGCGTCCGCCTCGTTTGGTTGCGTGATCAATGACCAGGCCGCGTCCCCGTGCACCAGGAAGGGGCGGCCCGTCTGGTCGACCAGATGGGTGCGGTCGGGGGCCAGCTTCAGGGGAAAGACGGGCGGCGGCAGGACGACCCGCGCGCGTGTGGACTCGAGGTAGGGGCCCCGCCGCGCGCAGACCATCGACGGTGCCGCCATCGCGGCCGCCATCAGGATCCATCGCTTGAACCACGTCATCGCGCCCTGCGCTGGTGTACCATGCGCCCACGAGACCTGTCCGTGCGTGTCGCCTTCATCAGCCCCAGCGGGCGCGGGAACCTGGGTGACGCCGCCATCATCACGTCGCTGATCGCCGGGATCCGGCGCCGGCACCCCGACGCGGAGATCGTCGGCTTCACGTTGAGCCCGGAGGGGACGACGCGCGAGCACGGCGTGCCGGCCCTGCGCCTCAACGGTTTCAAGGTCCCCTCCTACGCGCCGGCCCCCGCGGATGATCCCTTTCCCGGCGCCAGCCTGCTGGCCCGCATCGGCCCCCTGCGGCGACCGGTGCGGTGGGCCTCGATCGCGGCCGGCGATCGGGGCTTCCGCCAGCAGGCGCTGGCGCGCATCCGCGGCTTCGACCTGGTGGTCGTGTCGGGGGGCGGGCAGCTCGACGACCTGTTCGGCGGGCCGCTGGGCCAGCCCTACACGCTCTGGTCCTGGTCGGGGCTGGCGCGGCAGGCCGGTGCGCGGTTCGTGATCCTCAGCGTCGGCACGGGGCGCCTCTCGAAGCCGCTCAGCCGGTCGCTGATCCGGCGCGCGCTGGCGGCCGCCTCCTACCGGTCGTTCCGCGATCGCAAGTCGCTGGCGCTGGTGGCGGGCATGGCGCCCGCCGACGATCCGATCGTTCCCGACCTGGCGTACGCCGTGCCGCTGTCGGCCGAGCCCGAGCGCGCCCCCTCCCAACCGCCGACGGTGGGCGTCAGCCCGATGGCGTTCGCCGATCCGCGCTCGTGGCCGGAGGAGGACGCCGCCCGGTACGCGCGCCACATTGACAGCGTCTCGGCGCTGGTGACGCGCATGGTGCGGGCCGGGCACCCGGTCGTGTTGTTCACGTCGGACAGCCCTGATCGGCTGGCGGTCGACGACCTGCTGGCCCGCGTGCACGGGACGCTGGACGCCGCCGAGCGGGCGCGCATCCGCGTCCCGGAGATCGGCGGCCTGGCCGACCTGTTGAGGGTCCTGCGCGAGGTCGACCTGGTGGTGGCGGCGCGCCTGCACGGCGTGATGCTGTCGCACATCGTCGGGCGCCCGGTGCTGGCGATCTCGCACGAACGGAAGGTGGCGACCCTGATGGCCGACATGCACCACGAGCAATTCTGCTTCGCGATCGACGCGTTCGACGCCGAGGCCGGCTGGCAGCGCTTCGTCCAGCTCGTCGAGCGGCGGGCCGAGCTGGCCGCCGACGTCCGCGAGAAGGTGGCCGGCTTCCGCGCGCGCGTCGAGGCCCAGTACGATCAGATCTTCGGGGGCACGCGGTGAGCGCCGCCGAGCCGCTGGTCTCGGTGGTGACGCCCTTCTACAACACCGCCGATTATCTGGACGAGTGCATCCAGAGCGTGCTGGCCCAGACGCACCGCAACTTCGAGTACATCCTGGTCGATAACCGAAGCACCGACCGCTCGCGCGAGATCGCCCAGCGGTGGGTGACGCGCGACGCGCGCGTTCGACTGGAGGTGAACCCCGACTTCGTCAGCCAGGTGCAGAACTACAACGGCGCGCTTCGTCACATCTCGCCCATCAGCAAGTACACGAAGATCGTCCAGGCCGACGACACCATCGTCCCGCGCTGCCTGACCGAGATGGTGGCGCTGGCCGACGCGCACCCGTCGATCGGCGTGGTCAGCAGCTACCGCATGTACGGGACGCACGTGCAGCCGGACGAGCAGCCGCACCCGGACGCCTTCATTCCCGGGCGCGAGGCAGCGCGCCTGGTGCTGGGCGACGACAACCTCTACATGTTCGGGTCGCCCACCACGCTGATGTTCCGGTCGGACATCGTGCGCGGGCGCGTGCCGTTCTACGACGAGGCGCGCTTCTTCGAGGACGTCGACATCGTCTACGACCTCCTGCGCGAGCACGACTTCGGCTTCGTGCACCAGATCCTCAGCTTCAAGCGGCTCGAGCCGGGGTCGATCTGGGGGCACATGCGCGGCTACAAACCGCGGTTCGTGTCGCGCCTGATGCAACTCAAGCTGCACGGCCCGTATTTCCTGACGAAGGAGGAGCAGGCGCGTCATGAGGCGGAGCACGAGGCCGCCTATGTCCGATTCCTGGCGTGGGCCTGGGTGCGGCGGCGCGACGAGATGTTCTGGGAGTTTCACCGCAAGGCGCTGGCCACCGTCGGGATCGATATCGAGCAGCTCCCCTACAAGCGCGAGGCGCTCCGCTCGGCGCCGCGCCTGCTGGGGACGGCGCTGGTCGAGTGGGGGCAGCGCCGGTTGAACGTCGATTAGTCGCCGTCGTTTGAGCCGGGGCGGCTGATATAATCGCCTCCTCGTCGGAAGGAGACTGCGTGGACTTTTCGCGTTCGCGGGAGCTGGGGGCAAAGTTACAGAAGCTGGTGCCGGGCGGGTGCCACACCTACGCCAAGGGGAGCGATCAGTACCCGGAGCTGGCGCCGGCGGTGATGGCGCGTGGGTCCGGCTGCCACGTCTGGGACGTCGACGGCAACGAGTTCATCGAGTACGGGATGGGGCTGCGGGCCGTCACGCTGGGGCACGCCTACCCGCCGGTGGTCGAGGCGGTGCGCGCCTCGCTGTCGCTGGGGAACAATTTCACGCGCCCGTCGCTGATCGAGCTCGAGTGCGCGGCCGCCTTCCTCGAGCTGATCGACGGCGCCGACATGGTGAAGTTCACCAAGGACGGCTCGACGGCCACCAGCGCCGCGCTGAAGCTGGCGCGCGCCTACACCGGCCGCGAGGACGTGGCCATCTGCGCCGAGCACCCGTTCTTCTCGTACGACGACTGGTTCTTCGTCACCACGACGATGGACGGCGGCATCCCCAAGTGGGCCTACGAGCAGACCGTCACCTTCAAGTACAACGATCTCGAGTCGCTGCGCGCGCGCTTCAAGGAGCGCCCGGGAAAGATCGCGGCCGTGTTCCTCGAGCCGGCGCGCCTGGAAGATCCAGCGCCCGGCTATCTGCAGGCGGTCAAGGACCTGTGCAAGGCCGAGGGGGCGGTGCTGGTGTTCGACGAGACCATCACCGGTTTCCGCTGGCACAACCAGGGCGCGCAGAAGCTGTACGGCGTGGTGCCGGACCTGTCGGTGTTCGGCAAGGCGCTGGCCAACGGGTTCTCGCTGTCCGCCCTGTGCGGCAAGCGCGACCTGATGCGCCTGGGCAGCAAGGAGCGGCCGCAGGACAACGTGTTCCTGCTGTCCACCACGCACGGCGCCGAGACGCCGTCGATGGCGGCCGGGCTGGCGGTCATGAAGATTTACAAGACCGAGCCCATCGTCGAGACGCTGCACCGCCAGGGGACCCGCCTGGCCACCGGCGTGCGCCAGGTGGTCGAGCGACGCGGGCTCGGCAAGCAGATCAGCGTGGTGGGGCGCCCCTGCAACCTGTTCTACGGGACCAGCGACGGTGACGGAAAGCCCTCGCAGGCCTTCCGGTCGCTGTTCCTGCAAGAGATCATCAAGCGCGGCGTGATCGGCCCGTCCTTCGTGGTCAGCGTCTCGCACAGCGACGCCGACATCGATCGCACCGTCGAAGCCGTGGACGGCGCGCTGGAGGTCTACGCGCGGGCGCTGTCCGACGGCGTCGAGAAGCATCTGGTCGGCCAGCCCTCGCGTTACGTCTTCGACCGGCGCTGATTGGCATTGGCCGCCTCGATCCTGGTCCTGGACGCCGACTCGGTCGCCGGGCTGGCGGTGGTGCAGAGCCTGGGCGCGGCGGGCTACGCCTGCATTCTGGGCGCGACCACGAACGATGCGCCGGCCTTCGCGTCGAGGTACGCGCACGGACAGGCGCTGTACCCCGATCCGCTGAAGGACGCCGAGGCCTTCAAGGACTGGTTGCGCGGCTGGCTGCGCGCACACGACGTGTCGCTGATCATCCCGACCACCGAGTGCACGCTGGGGCCGCTGGCGGCCATGCGCGACGAGCCGGAGGTGGCCGGCAAGGCGGCGCTGCACCCGCCCGCCGCGCTGGAGACGGCGCTGGACAAGGAGAAGCTGCGCCGCCTGGCCGCCGAGCTGGGCGTCCCCACGCCCGCCAGCGCCTACGTGCAGCGGGTCGAGGAGCTGGAGGATCCGCACATCGCCGGCTGGCTGGCGCAGGGCGGGGTGGTGGTCAAGGCGACCGTGTCGAAGGCCTGGAACGGCGCGCGCGCCTACGAGTTCCCGACCAAGATCGCCCCGGACGGCGACGAGCTGCGCCGGCTGGTGGCGGCTCGGGTGCGGCACGTCCCCGTGCAGGTGCAAGAGTGGATGCCCGGCCACGGCGTCGGCATCGAGCTGCTGGCCCACCAGGGCGAGATCGTCCTGCACATCGCCCACGAGCGGCTGCACGAGGTGCCGCTCACCGGCGGCGGCAGCTCGTACCGGCGGACCATCGAGCCGCCGCCGGCCGTGTATGGGGACGCGCAAAAGCTGGCGCGCGCGCTGGGCCTGCACGGCGTCGCCATGGTCGAATTCCGCTTCGACCCGGCCAGCGGCCGCCACTGGCTGATGGAGATCAACATGCGCTTCTGGGGCTCGTTGCCCCTGGCCGCGTTCGCGGGCGTCGACTTCCCGCGCGCGCTGGCCGACATGCTGATCGGCGGGCGCGTGCCGGTGCAGCCGCACGTGCGGCTGGGCGTCACCGCCCGCAACGTGAGCCGCGACCTGGAGTGGATGAAGCTGGTGCGCAAGCGCCGCGGTCAGGCCACCCGCTTCGAGCTGACGCGCCCGCTGGGCCGCAGCCTGCTCGAGTGGAGCCGCGTGCTGACCGGCCGCGAAACCTGGGACGGCGCCCGGCTGGCCGATCCCGCGCCGTTCGGACGCGAGCTGCAGCGCCTGGTGCGGAAGGAGACGCGCACGATCAAGGGGAAGTTGGAAAAGGCGATCGCGCTCAAACGCGCGCCGGCCCAGACCGCGGCGCGCCGCGCTCAGTTCGCCTCGGCCACCCACGTCCTGGTCCTCTGCCACGGCAACATCTGCCGCAGCCCCTACGTCGCCGCCCGCCTCGCCGAGCACCCGGTGCCCGGCCGCGAGATCCGCTCGGCCGGCTTCTACCGTGAGCCCAACCGCCCGACCCCCGACGACGTCCAGCAGGTCGCGCGCCGCCGCGGCGTCGACCTCTCCGCGCATCGCTCCCGCGTGGTCACCGAAGCGGATCTCGCCTGGGCGGACGCCATCCTCCTGATGGACCACCGCAACCACGTCTCGCTGGCGGAGGCGGGCCGCCACCATCTCGGTAAGGTGCTGTGGATGGGCGCGCTCGACGGGCGGGACGTCGAGATCGACGATCCCTACGGGACCAGCGACGCCGAGATCGAGGCCGTACTGGCGCGCCTGGACGCCTGCACCGCCGCGCTGTCGAATCGCGCCTGACGCGACCCCTCCGGTCACCGCTTCCGGAACACGAAGAGGTGGGCGAGCCCGGGGCCGATGGGGATTGGCGGCGTGCCGAGCAGCTCGAAGCCGAGGCGCTCGAAGGTCGAGAGGACCAGGCTGCGCGGTACGACGGCCGGATAGGCGCCGTTGTCGATGCCGGAGGTGCGCCAGCTCTCGGCGGTGGGCGGGTCCAGGCAGTCTTCTGTGATGACGTCGAAGACGACGTGGCCGCCGGGTTTGGTGGCACGGGCCATCTCGGCCCAGTAGCAGAGGGTGGGCAGGAAGGGGATGCCGTCGAACACCTTGTGGGCCTGCACTAGGTCGGCCGACGCGTCGGGTGTGGCGGCCAGCGAGCGGCCGTCGGTGGGCTGCAGGACGACGTCGTAGTGAGACCGCAGGTACGCGATCCAGGGGCCGGCCGTCTCGTAGATCTCGTAGCGGGCGGGACGGCAGGCGGCGATGGTCTTTTCCAGGTAGCGGCCCGACCCGGGGCCGATCTCGACGACGGTCTCGACCGGGCGGTCGAACACGCCCAGCGACGCCATCAGGTCGATCGTCTTCTGGCTGCCGCCGGGCTGCTTGTTCATCACCGTGTCGACGTAATCGCCGACGGACAGACCGGCGCGCTTGGCGGCAATCAACGTTGTCCCCAGCGGGATGAACGCGCGCGTGTCGCTCCAGTCGTGCTGGGCGCCGGCGCGCACCAGCTCCAGTCCGCCGTGTGACAGAACGCGGTTGACCGCCCCCCGAGCCATTCCCCTCAGCGACATGCGCGCGATCGTGCGCTCGCGGCGTGGCCGATCAATCCAGCGTGCTGCCGAAAAGCTGAGGGGGCTCCGGGCAGCGGCCGCCTCCTCCCTCTGGGCCCTTCAGGTGGGCCCCTCGTTCTAAGCTCCTCCGCGCCGGGCGGGGAGAAGGGAGCGGAGGGTGCGGGTCACCTGACGGAGTCTTCCGCGCGCCGGCTCCGGGAGATACGCCAGGCCCAGCAAAGCGGCCGTGCGAAGCTTGGGCTCGAGCTTCAGCGCCTTCACGAAGTGGGGGCGGGCGGTGGCGGATTGGCCGGTCAGGGCCAGCTCCTCGGCGTACCAGCGGTGCGCCTCGGCGGTGACCTCGCGGATCATCTTCTCGGGCAGGCGGATGCGGGCGCGCTCGGCCTCGATCATCGGCAGCACCGTGTTCAGGAAGTTGAGCGCGGTCTGCACCTTGTACGCGGGGCGGGTCAGGCGGTCGGCGGCGCCCACCTCGTAGATGATCGACACCACGTCGGCGAAACCGACCGGGCCCTCACGGCAGGTGCGCAGGTGAAAGTCGTAGTCTTCGCCGGACAGCTTCAGGTCCTCGCGGAAGTACTTCACCTTCTCGAAGCGCTCGCGCGTCAACAGCACCGTCGACGTGTGGACCAGCGTCCCCATCAGCATCGCGTCGAAGATGTCGCCGGTCCACAGGCGCGTGCTCCCCAGCTCGCGCGCGAACTGCGGCGTCAGCTGGGCCAGCGGGACCGACGCGGAGAAGATGCTCTCGTTGGTGAAGCGCCGCCAGTTGGTGTAGGCCACCTTCAGATAGCGCTCTTCGACCAGCTTGCCGTCGGGCGTCTGGGCCCGCATGTCGGTCCAGACCATGCCGATCTGGGGCGCGTGGCGCAGGCAGGCGAGCTGCACCTCCAGCTTCCACGGGTAGAACACGTCGTCGCTGTCCAGCAGCGCGACGTAGTCGCCGCGCACCAGCTTGAAGGCCTGGTTGCGGGCCGCCGACACGCCCGCGTTGGGCGCGCGCTGCACGCGCACGCGCGGGTTGCTGCCGTAGCGATCGGCCAGCAGCCCGGCCGTCCCGTCGGTCGACCCGTCGTCGTGGACGATGACCTCCACGTCGGGGTAGCTCTGATTGAGGACGCTG
>Ga0134125_10004956_pt1 | contig 15157 bp, 11 predicted proteins | sample KB31751_FD_96464 | JGI IMG/M metagenome (GOLD analysis project Ga0134125, IMG submission 96464) | Terrestrial soil microbial communities with excess Nitrogen fertilizer from Kellogg Biological Station, Michigan, USA - KB3-175-1 | ecosystem: Environmental > Terrestrial > Soil > Unclassified ... | reverse complement strand
TGCTGGTTTAGTTGATTATTACGACGATGCAGAACACGAAATCGAAGAAGATTTGGATGCTGGTTTATTGTTTGTCTACTTCTTCCTTGGAGGTCGTGACATTGATGAGCCTTATACAGATTTGTCTTCTGGTTTGACTTTAGTTCAATTCTTAGATCTATTTGACCTAAGAATGGAAGAGGAAGAAGGTCACGAATAAATCATGTTTCAAATTGATTTGACTTACTTCTTATTGTTTGTCTTTGCATTCTTTCTGCTAAATTTAGTTCTGCTATTAGCTTCATTAGATCATTTCATTCTTGTTTTGATCTTCCTAGACTTATTGCTATTAACTAATGCTTTCATGTTCATTGTTTATACTATTTTGACTGGAAACTCAATTGGTTACAGCTATGCTTTATTAATTCTTGGTATCGCAGCAGCAGATACAGCAGTTGGCTTGGGATTATTTTTAGTCTATCACAAAGCAACAAACAGTGTATCAATCAGACTATAATTTTGGAGAGTTGGGATGCTTTCCTATCTGTACTCAATCTTGTGAAGAGAGAAAGAAATTGGTTAGTCCTAGAAATCGCCTTAGTGGCGCAATGGCAACGCAGCAGACTCAAAATCTGTTGATTACTGGTTCGATTCCAGTCTAGGGTAATTTGCTTAAGTCATTGGCTTAAGCGCATGTTTCTGAATATTTGTAACATTATAAACAAATCGTTAAAGCATATAAAGTTCTTAATAGCTTTAATAAATTAATTGGATTCGCTCTTGATCCAGTATGAACGTTAGAAGTACTTATAACTCATGTCGAGTAGAACGAACAGTAAGTTGTGTCAAAGCAATGAATGTTAGTTGCGCGCTGGCATCTACAATATTGGAAGCTACCATTAGGTCTAGAATACCAGTGTATAGTATCATTGGAAATACTAGATAACAAAAGATTTATCGCCTAATGGTGCACTAATACAAGATTAGGTAGTTGATGGGATAATGGCCCAATCAAGCCGACGATCTTTAACTGGGATTAACGTCTCTACAGTTGCAGTGGAAATTAAAACGATCCACACTATTCAAGGCAGCAGAGTAGAATTTTGGTCAATGCACGAAAGTGTAAACTGGAGATACTGCATCAGCGAAGAAGGATATCTGTAAAACTGTTTTTTCTCGAACTATAATGACGTAAAGAGGGAAAAAAGCATGGATTAAGTCTAGTGCCAGCAGTCGCGGTAATACTAGCTATGTAAACGTTATACTAATTTAATAGGTGTAAAGCATATGTAGTCACTTAAACAATCGTGCGTTAAAGGCTAGATGACAATCGTTTAGTTCGCGCATGTTATTAATTAAGTAAGAATAAGATAGAAGAGTATAGAATGGCACATGGAAAGGTAGAATATGTCGATATGTGCTGGAATGCCAATAGCGAAAGCAATGCTCTAGATCTTAATTGACGATGAGTGTATGTAGGTTATGATAACAAACTAGTTTAGTAATCTAGGTAGCCATAACTGTCAACGATGAAAATTATGGGTTGGAGTCAAGAAACAAGCAATTGTTTCACAATGAACTTCAGAACATTCAGTTAACACGTTAAATTTTCCACCTGGAGAGTACACTTGCAAAAGTAAAATTTTAAAGAGTTGACTGGATCTCTTGCGAATGAGTGTAGCGCGTTGTTTAATTTGGTAATCCACGAAGAACCTTATCTGGCATCACTAACATTGAAGCGATAACATACTTTGTTAAGCATCATTAGTATAGTGTTAGTTGTATTGCATGGCTGTCGTCAGCTCGTGTTGAATGCGTTGAATTTGGTTTCTATAAACGAGCGCAATCCTTAACGATAGTTGTAATCAGATTTCATTCTGACTTACTCTATCTCGTACCATTCTCGAATTATCTATGAAATTGTTGTAGTTAACGCTCAGCGTATTAGTTCTACGAAGTGTTGTCTTTGCGCCCTTCAAGGAGCTAGTATGTTGGTTAGCTCCGATTCCATTCATAGCGCTTCAGTGCGATTCGTGTAAATGAGTGAAACTAATGCGAATTGGTGGAACGAAAGGATGACGTCTAGTCAGTATGGTTAATGCTAGAGCTACAGACACGCTACAAAGGATTCAACAATTAGTAGCATAATAAACAAAGTTAAGCAAATCTTAAACGTTTTCTTAGTTTGGACTGGTTTCTGCAACTCGAAACCATGAAAAAGGAATCATTAGTAATCATTTGTCAGCTTAGAATGGTGAACAATGCATCAGAGATTAGTACACACTGCCCATCACATTCTGGGAGTTAGATTGGCACGATCTCTAAGGCTGATTGGCATATTTGCTGCTAGTCGAAGAGGAAGTGTAGGTTTAACAATTGGAATGAAGTTGTAACAAGGTTATGGTAGCGGAAGCTGCTGTAGGAAGTTAGAAATTAACACTAATTAAAATTGTTATTTCAAATTTAATAGTACAGAAGAACTAGGTTCTTCGTGACCTAAGCGTCGGCTGACACAGCAAAGGTTGATTCACGTTAAAATCTGCCTAGTGTCATTAACGTATTGAAAGAAGTAGGTTGGGATTACCTTATTAGTTTAGTGGGAAAATGTTGGCCCTTCAAGCCAATGTCGAAAGTTCGATTCTTTCATAAGGTAATTGACGAAATATTGTTTGAGAGTGTGACTGAATGGCTAAGGTGTTAGTTTGCTAAACTAAGGCTACTGTAAAGGTAAGTGGGTTCGATTCCCATCACTCTCTTCATTATTTCAGACATTTATTACGACGATATGGCAGAGTGGATAATTGCATCAGACTTGAAATCTGACGTCTCACGACACATGGGTTCGAATCCCATTATCGTCTTCATGTTATATTTTGAACCATTGTATGGATTATTTGTACACACAGCTGTTTCAACAGCTTTGTGCTTGGTTATTTTCTTAGCTGTTTATTTCGTTAATACAGCAACACCTTCACACGAAAAAAACGAAGGTTATGAGTGTGGATTTAAGGCTGTTGACGTAACTTATACAGCGTTCGATGTTCAGTTCTATAGAATTGGAGTTTTATTCTTACTGTTTGACGTCGAAATTTTATTCTTCTTTCCCTGAATCTTAAATTTCTATCAAACTTCAACAGTTGGTCATATCGCTGTTGGAGCTTTCGCGATCCTTCTCTTCTTTGGTTTCATCTACGAACTAGTTAATGGAGCGCTTGTCTGGTATCCACAGCCTTATCGTAAGCAAAAAGCATACAGAGATATTAAAGTATCTTCTCGCACAGTTTAAACGATGTTGTGAAACCTTATGAATTCAATCTTTGGCGATAAGCTATTCAAGCAAATCTTCTGAGTTCCAGATGCAATTTTGCTTAGCTTAATCTTAGTTGGCTTCTTCTATTTCTTAGTTTTCCAAGATAAGAAGTTAGTCACATTACGTTATATTAAGTTCTTACTGTTTGCTGTTACATTCTACGTCTTTTCATTGTATCCAGTTCAATGAGTTATCAACAACGAATGGGTTCTTTGGGACTTTAACTTTGGAACTGTTTTAGCTGATCATGGTGGTTATGTTGTTACTCGTTTAATGGTTGCGCTTCCTTGGTTGCTATTCCTTGTTCTTTTATACATCGATACTGTTAACAATAATCGTGCGTCGTTGGAGCTTCCTTTCCTTTCATCACTTCTATTCTGGTTCTTTATCGTTGGTACAATGGTCTACAATTACTTCTTGCTTTTCGTCATTATGGAAGCAATTACTTTATCAATTGTTATCATTGCTGGTATTGTTTTATCAGTAACAAGAACTAAGTCACTAAAGGCGCTGTTGCAATTCTTAGTTTTAAATCTTAGTGTTTCAACATTCTACCTTCTTGGAGTTGCAGTTTTATTATGGTTAGCTCCTTATACTGGAGACTATACTCTAAACTATGAAGCAGTTTTAGCAATCTTTTCTGACGTTGCTCTAAGTGATAACTATGACAAGACAGTTGTTTTATTGTCAGTTAAGCTAGCACTGGCCTTAATCATCGTTCCAATCGTATTTAAGTTGACATTGGCACCATTCTCAGTCTGGATCGCTTCAATCTATTCAGAGCTTCCTGTCATCGTTTTATTCATCGTTATGACAGTTTACAAGGCAGTTTACATCTTAATCTTCATTAGACTGTTCTTGGAAGTTATTAATATTGTCCCAGAACTAGCAAGCTTCTGAACTGATTCAATGTTCCTGTTCGTTCTGCCTTCTATGTTTATTGGATGCTTTGCATATCGTGTCCAAGACTTAAAGACAGTTTTAGCGCTTACAACAGTTTCTCAGATGGGATACATTATGTCTGGATTGATTGTTCAAAGCGTTAGTGCTGGAACATATTCAATAATCTACCTTGTCACTTACTGTTTCCAACTATTTGGTCTGCTAGCGCTGATCATTTTACTGCAAAACAAGTTCGACATCGTTAATTTAGCACAACTATTCTTAATCAAGCGCTATAGTTCGTTGTGTTATTGGTCATTGTTTATTATTTTCTTATCGCTAGCTGGATTACCGCCATTCGCTGGTTTCTTCACTAAGTACTTCTTATTCTTATCGTTGTATAATAGTGGAAACGTTGTATTAGCAATGGCTGGACTAGCTTCAAGTGTTCTAATGGCAGTTATTTATCTTCAAATGACACTTCAATTAATTACAGTTAAGGAAAGCCATGGAGCATTTACTTTCGATAACACAGCCAAGAACGCGCTGTTTGTTGAACGTGACTCAGTTTATGAATATATGTGTGCAATCGTTAAGGGTTTCTTAGTCTTCTTATTAGCTTATAACATTGGCTTTGGTTTAATCTTACCGTCAATCTACGAGCTAGCATTCCCAATCACTTTTGACCTATATTTCTGAGGAGATTTGATGTATAGTCATGATATGGCAATTATTGAAGCTGCTGGACAAGAGCTATTAGCAGAGTCTAAAGTTGCATAATTTAAACAATATTAACTAATCACGAATTAGCAACAATCAAACACGAAAGATAGTAATGAACTTTAATTTCCTTATTAACACACTATTATGGAACAAATGCGCTTGTGAGACTTTGTAACTGTAGTTGGTAGCGAGTTTAAAACAATTCTGGACTTAGTGCTGTTAAATGGCGATGAGCAAACAAAATCTGATAACAGCAAAGTTATTGTTGCAGGAATCATTGTTGGCGTTATTGTCGCTGGAGTTGTTGCTTGAAAGTTAGCTGGACAGCAAGGACAAACTCCACCTAATCTAGAAACTGACATTCCTGGAACTGTCGTGCCAGTTGATAGTTCTATTGTTAAACCAGCACCAGAGCCATTACCACCTGGACCTTTTGATTTTGATGATCCAAACATTAAAGTTGAGCTTGAAAAGAATGCTCCAACAGCCATGGGACCTAATGGTCCAGTAGTCAATCAACCAAACGAACATGTTAGTCCAAGAAATTTGAACGTCTTCCAGCAGATTTACAAGTCTGCTGGTAAGGTTGTTTGGTATATTTGAAAGATGAGTAAGTAGTTTAAACAACATTATGTTCGAACGTATGAGTCAAAAATGATTAGGCCTATCAACCTTCAAATATGCGCTATTAATGGTAACACTAACACTGGCCTTTGTTGTTACTTTCTTTTTAGTGACTGCATTGACTGGCCATATTTCATTAAATAGTCTGTTACATTTAGATGTTGTTGATTACAATAGCTTTTGATTTAATTTTATTACCCTTCATGGGTTTTCAGTGCTGTTATTGCTCGCACTTTTTGTCGTTAACGTACGAGCGCGCTTTGTTTGGTTCACTTTAGTGTTATGTAGCACCTTTAGCGTTGCCATTCTTTCATGAAGTACTTTTGTTTCTTTATACTTATCAAAATTTAATTCACTTACATCTTGAATTAAACTAGCTTCACATACTGAACTTGCTTTGGTCTATCAAAACATTGCATTTGTTGTAGTGTTGTTCGCTGTTTGTTTTATTCTAGTTTTTGCAAGTGTCTTCTTGCTAAACGCCAACCAACAACTGCGAATGAAAGTACTAGTGTTATTGTTAGTTTTAGCATTAGTTTTACTTTTTGATATTAGTTTAATTCGTGAAATTAGCTTGAATCACACTTTGATTTGAGAGTATGTTCAAAAGCATGGTTGATAAATAACTATGAGAATGTGACTGAATGGGAAGGTGTCAGTCTGCTAAGCTGATGTAGCATTAAGCTGCTAGTGAGTTCGATTCTCACCATTCTCTTAATAAAAGTCTACACGATCAACAATTAATATACTATAATAATGAAAAAGGAAACTAAGCCTTTTGCAAATCTATCAGAACTATTCTCTGATGATACACGTGGAAAGATTATCGATGCAACACCCAATGTCGAAGTCTTCCAAGGAGATCAGTATCTGTTTAGCACAAAGAAGAATCCCAACAAACCATATTTAGGTAAGTCAGCACGAAAGAGACGTATTGTTCATCGTCCATTACTAGCAAGAAGTCCATCAGTAATTGGTCAACGAACAAGCGATAACTCGTCGCAGTTTACAATCATCGCAGTTAAAGGAAAGGCAGTGAACACACATCAACGAAAATATGATTATGCTTTCCCAACTGATTACAAAGAATTAGCAACAAATAAGCAACGACTTGGTAAATTGTATTTGAAGCCAGTTATTACTAAAGAGAAGTGACAAAAGGCTGTCGATGTTAAATTACTGCAATCAGAGCTGAAGGATGTTATTACAAAGTCACTAACTACACCAAATGTCAAGAAAGCAGCATCGACATTTGACAAAGTTATGAAATATTACGAAGTTAAGATCCCAAGAACATTGTATGCACATAAGGCTTTTGTAGCACTAGAAATGCAATTAAGTACATTACTGGTTAAGGCTAAGTTAGTTCCTTATCAACACATGGCTGAGTCGTTGTGTTTCTATGAACTAGTTCGCATCAATGGTCAGCCAGCTAAGAATCTTCATCACGTTCTAAACCTTTATGACACTGTATCAATCCCAGCTACATTACATAACTACATCCACTTGCGCGATAATCGTTTCTTGAATTATCCACATTATGTTCGTCAGTTCTTTAAGGAATATTGGAACCATTTAAGCAACTTTGCTACAGGCAAGGTTTGGATGTTGAATAACTTCATTAAAAGTGATGTAACATCTGAAGTTGTTGTTTTCGACTATCCTAATCCTTTATTGTACATGGCACCTTTTGCTAGATTCACCAAAATGTACTACGAAAACTCTACATTACCCTCAAAAGGACCAAAGAGTGAGTGATTAAACTACACACAAACAGTTTTTAAGTTGAAACTGTTTGAGTTTGCTTCTTATTACAAATAATTGAGACAAATTTATACAATATTATTAATTCTATCATAGCGTTAATTTAGGTGTTAAGTTCTATAAATCGCTACTTAGCTAACATCACTAGTTTACCTATTATTTCATCACTGTACTCCAGATAAAGCTAGATCGTTCTGATAGTTTTGGTGTTCTGAAGATGTAGAAAATTCTTGAAATCATAAACTCACATATTTCGACAAATTCGATAAACAACGTCAATAACTTAATAAGAATTGGGTTACAATTACTCCCATAGATGCCCTTAAACAACCAAGACCATAAAGTGTTATCGCAACGTCATCGTAGACTTTGCTGTAAACTTGGTCAACTCTATCCCATCATTTTACCAACAAGGCTTCCTAATAATTGCCTTGAAACCTCCTAAACCTAGCTGTAGAATCCAACTTTGGTCTTAGACTATTTTACACGATTTGTTGGGATACTGTAGCTCGAATGGTTTATTACTTCAGGATTTTTGGAAAGTAGTTAAGGCTTGTATAAAGGAAAGAGTTTGAAGAAAGGACGACTTAGCGCCATTTTAGCTGGTACCCTTCGTTTTTGAAGGTCGATTTAGCGCACTCTGGGTCACAAATGGCTGTTTTGAGACGTGTCTGGCGCCTTAAGTCCCTAATTGGAGTAAGGCCTATGACTGTAAATGATGGTAGTTCGATGATGCATGTACAACCCATCGATGTTTTGAAAATTCCTGGCTTCTGAGAGGGAAATAGTATGGCCTAAACCCACCTTTTTGCTACTTTTCGAGATTTCTGAGAAAAGTGACGTTTTGACCAATTAGCGACCAGGAATGCCCTAAAACTTCCAAAATCGCTAAAATACTGTAAAATTCACAAAGACAGCGCTAAATTTATACATTTAAACATTATCATTTATTAAAATTTTCAGAATTGTGCGACGTTGCTTCCCTGGACCTGCAGTCTTAGATTATTCAAGTAATCAAACTGTGTCATAGAGTTGCTACACATTTGCTACGATACTAGGCTACAAATTATGAAATTTGTACTCGAACTTGTAGATGGATGTGTACAATAGCTCTTTAATGACGCCTAGATTGTTGGCTGGATAGCGACACTTAATTTACAAATGCTTGACTTGTTAGGCTTCCCAAAGCGCTAGATGAGTTTCGCTTGGACATTAAGCTATAGGGAACCTTTCCTCAGCTAATGAATATCGTTCGTAGTGCATCCTTGGGAGCTTTCGTTTCTTGCTCCTCGAGTGTTTGCGAGTGTGTATTTGTACGACACGAACCAAGTCGTAGTTAGCTGGACGCTGGGAGTAGTCTTGATCGTGCGCTTGTGTCTGTCCATACCTTGGCTGGTTTGGCTGGAAACGAGATAGAAATTCCATTGGTTTGCTGTGGAATTTGCTCTGAAATCTACCCTTGTGTGTTTCCTGAACACGAAGGCAGAAACCAAGACCCAAATCCTTCTCTTGTGTTTGAATGAGAATGAAAGATAGGTCGAAGTTACTGAGCGCTTGTTTGGTCTCTATATGACTGAATAAGATAGTAGAAGGTCTGTTCCTAAATGCTAAACTGTAGACAAAGGTCTAAGGGCATTCTGAGGAATAAAAGGTCTTAAGGTCTGAAGGAATAACAAACATATAAACAATACCAATAATAGATAGTAATAGATATTATAGACAGATAGATATAGACATGTATATATATTATATATGGTAATGATTACTGTTGTAGAGTAGTAGCTGGTGGGAGGGAAGAGAGAGTAAGGGACAATGGAACGCGCATGCGCACCTGGAGCTCTAACAGACAGAAACCTTCACTCAATACTGTACTGAAAATGTTTGTTCAAATTGAAACGATTAAAATAATATTAATAAATGAAGGGATACAAGAACCCAAATAAGCAACGTCGCAACAATTACACAAAGAGAAACACCAATAAAATTAATAGAAAAGTTTTTATTTTCGCTAACAGATTAGTGAAGAAAGTTATTAAGGCACGCTATGTTAGCACTAAAAATGCTGAAAAAGTCTTAAAGAGCTTCGCCGATAAAAAGAAGAAAAGTCACTTACTGGCTACATTATTAAGAAACTTAGCGTTCCAAAATCGTTTAAGACGCAAGGGTCATGAAAAGAAGACATACTTGACTGTACTAAATTTCTTGAAGCGCAAACCATTCCAAAGATGGCAAAGATTTAATCAATGGCGCTTTTTAACTAAGCAAAGCTTTAATACTCAACGTTGAAAGAGTAAGTTGATGAGACATGTTAAACTAGCGTCAAAGCAGTTAGTAACTAATAAGCGTTCTGGCCATGTTTTAACACCTATTTACAACACAGACTTTGGTGGTGAAGATAAGTTTACACACATGCGCGAAACTTTCCAAGGAGCTGGTTTCAAAGAGTTACCAATGGCGCATAACAACGTTGAACAATTCAGTGTCGACGTCATGCAACAATTGATGAAAAATTTGGTATCATCACCAAACTCGATGATCAGCGTTCTGAACAAAGGCGATGAGAAGACAGCCCACGAGTTAGATACTTCAACAAAGTCACAAAGAAAGGCAATGATTAACTACAATGAGTTGCAACGAAAATTCTACAACGAGCTACAAAAAGATCGTTATGCTAAGAAAACTCCATTACATCGTGGAAATAAGTTAGTCAATGAATACATGACTTTAACTGGTACACGAAAGTTAGCGCCTATTATCACAGATTTTTGGACAAAGCAACTTCGTACATTGGTTAGATACAAGCGCGAAGATCAATTTTATCGACTTTATGATAGAGTTTTTAAGCTTCGTATCATCAGCAATGGCTTATTTAGCTACCTATACAAGCAAAATGATGTTCGTGGATTTATGCATCGACTAAGAACAATGAGTATTAACGACTATTTGGTCAAGAATACATTGCTTCATCGTAAGAATCTGAAAATTTCTGTCAATTTCAACAAGACTAATTGACAGCTACAACGTTCTTTATTGTTTCGCAAATAATTTAAAGACTATCATATGGCAAATATTGAAATGTCAACAGTATATAGAGCAGTTGAATGAAAGGCACCAGGAATCGTCGAAAGAACATCAGTTCGCGAACCAGTTATTACAGGAGTTTTAGCAGTTGATTCTATGATCCCTATTGGTCGTGGACAACGTGAGTTAATTATCGGTGACCGTGGAATTGGTAAGACAGCAATCGCAATCGATGCAATTGTTAGCCAAGTCAACAATAACAAGTTTGACGAAGTTAACAAGCTGTATTGTATTTACGTTGCTATCGGTCAAAAGCGTTCTCTTATCATCCAAATTGTTAATAAGTTAACAAACGAAGATGCATTAAGATATACAACAATCGTTGCTGCAACAGCTTCAGACTCAGCAACATTACAGTTCTTAGCTCCTTACACTGGAGCAACAATCGGAGAGTTCTATCGCGATAATGGAATGCATGCACTAATCATCTATGATGACTTAAGTAAGCAAGCAGTTGCATATCGTCAAATGTCTCTTCTATTACGTCGTCCTCCAGGAAGAGAAGCATATCCAGGAGACATCTTCTACCTACACTCACGCTTGCTTGAAAGAGCAGCTAAGATGAGCAAGGAATTTGGTTATGGTTCACTAACATCATTACCAATTATCGAAACTCTGGGAGGAGACGTTTCTGCTTACATCCCTACAAACGTTATCTCAATTACAGATGGACAAATCTTTTTGGAAACTGGATTGTTTAACAAGGGACAACGTCCAGCTATTAATGTTGGGCTTTCAGTCTCACGTGTTGGATCAGCAGCACAAGTTAAGCTGATGAAGAGAATTGCTGGACGTCTTCGTCTAGAAATTGCTCAATTCAGAGAAGCAGAAGGATTCGCAGCATTTGGAGCAGATGCACTAGATGAAGCAATCTTAAATGTTTTAACTAAGGGTACAATGTTAATGACAGTCTTGAAGCAACCAATGTTAAAGTGCATGAGCTTGCTACAAGAAATCGTCGTTCTTTACGCTGCTATGAATGGATACTTTGATAGCTTTGGTACAAAGATTGCTGATATCTTCGTTTATAAGAAGTTAATCTCAACAATCTTAACTCACGAAAATAGCTCATTCTTCAATGTCGCAACCCTTCGTGAAATCGTTTACGATGCTGGTGACAGCTATACTTTCCGCCAGTTCGAAACAGAAGCACGCAATTTCTTAATGTCTATTAAGAGAATGATGGCTTCAACTCCAAGCGTTATGAGTATTGAATAATTTAAACAATATTATGAACAGCAAAATTAAGAAGATTATCTACGTTATTCTTATTCTCTTATTCGTCACTGGAGTTCTAGTGTATACTGGGTATTATCATTCCACTGCCTGTAGTTTCGCAGATGATTTCAGTATCTGATTTTGAAACAACGTAGCAGGCTGAGATAATAACCCAATTAAACCAATCGCTGAACAAGCTGCCAAGGAGCTAAAGGAAGAGATGGCTGCTGGCAAAGTTGACCCTAAAGTTCAGGCGATTTTAGACGAATTGAAGAAAATGGATAAGAAGTAGACTATGTGATTTGGTCAACGTAAGAATTTGGTTGTAGTATCGTTGTTATAACCCGAAGCCAAGTGATCTAAGTATAGCTAGAGCGCAGCAGAATATTTCTGCTTTAAGCTCGAACCAGTATCTGTCGCAAAAGATTTGGAGAAGCTGTTCTTAGGGAAGAAAGCTCTATCGAACTTGACTATAGCTGGTTTCTGACGAAACATATTTTAGTATGGCAGCAAACTATTAACTATCTATTGTAGAGTTACAATCGTATATGAGATGCGTAACTGCATTGTCGTGTCGAGCGAATCGTTGAATTAGATAGTCGCTACACAAGACTTGTTTAAGTCTATTTGGTAAGGAAACTTACTTAGTGTAATATAGCGTTTAGTTTGCCAGACAAACAGCTTGCGATAAGGTAAGTTGTTTAAAGAGTAACATCTCAGTTTATAAGTTAACGATTTTAAAGATCACCAACAGGCAAAGACGATTTACTTTCTGAAACCATCAGTAGGTAGTCTTGATAGCAGACAACCTTTCAATAGTGCCCACGAGCTAATTTGTAGATTATAGTTTGTGAACGTCGAAAATATTAGAAGCTAAGTGATTTCGAAAGCTATAAAACTGTTAAGTTGGTAGTTAGAGAGTTGCTAATGTGTCGATATACAACTAACAAATTGTATGGAGCGTTGCAATAACAATATGCTGACATGAGTAACGTAAAACAATAATGTCTAAATCTATTGTCACCTAAAGATTAAGGATTCAGGTTGAAGGGAAACCCAAGCTTGTAAATTCAGTAATTAAGTTAGAAATGTATAATCAGCTTACGATATTAAAGCGAAAGCTAATATTGTCTGAACTTCAATAGTGCTGTAACATGCGCCAAACATTCTTATTAGTTTGAATGATAAGCAATTGTTGCACAAGAAGGAAGCAGAATTAACTGTACTAAATCTAACACGAGTAATCTGGCAAACATTGCTAAGGTGAGTAAAACAAGGATATTTAAGGAACTCTGCAAATTAACACTGTAACTTCGGAAAAAGGTGTAACATGTTAGCGCTGCAAAGTGCAAACATGCTAGCATAAAATTGGAATCAGCGACTGTTTAATAAAAACACAAGTCATTGCAAATTTTACAGAAAGAAGTATAATGACTGATACTTGTCCAGCTTTGCTCTGCGAAAGTGATCACTGTAACAAGGTGAAAGCATAACCATCAAATAGCGACGGCTGTAACTCTGACGGTCCTAAGGTAGCATAATCCATTGTCAGGTAAGTTCTGACTAGTATGAAAAGTATAACGACTGATTCACTGTCTCAAATATCTTTTTAGTGAAATTGAATTCTTTGTGAAGATGCAAAGTAAAGTACACTTAGACGGAAAGACCCTATACAGCTTTACTCTAACTTTTCATTGTCATTAGAAGTGTGCTATAAGAGAATAGCTGGAAGCTTATGAAGCAAAATTGGGATCCCAGCTGGCATAAGTTCTAAGACTAATATGAGCGAAACATTTGGCTCGTTTAATATGAATCGCTGGGAGTTTATCTGGGACGGATATCTGCTAGAGAGTAACGTGGATGTGCAACAATCAGTTTCTTACATATTTATTCTATGTAAGGTTATGAATCAATGATATAGAACTGATTTGAAATCTTAAATCAACAATTTAAGGTTGAAGCTTAGTTTGATAACAAGCTTAAGCTTAGCCATAGTGACCCAATACATCGACATGGAACGTGTATTGCTCAACGAATAAAAGCTACGTTAGGGATAACAGGTTTATGAGTCGAAAGAGTTCTTATCAGACGGCTCGTTTGACACCTCGATGTCGGCTAATCACATCCTAGCGCTGAACATGGTGCTAAAGGTTACGCTGTTCGCGTATTAAAAGTGGTACTTGAGCTGGGTTTAAAACGTTGTAAAACAGTTTAGTTCCTATCTGGTGTAATTAGAAACGTAAAAGATGTCGACATTAGTACGAGAGGAATAAATAGCGTCGATCAATGTTCATAGTGTTGTTCTACTAAGAGCAAGCAAATCAGAATACATCGAGCATAATAAGCTCTGACAGCATATAAAGAGCGAAATATCTCTTTCACGTTTCGTTAGATTAAATGTAGATAACTATTTAGTTGTAATGACAATAATGTTTGTAAGAACATGTGTCGTTAACTCAATTGTATCTAAGTATTAAATTAAAAGAACTTATTCGTTCAATTACAAAAGAAATAGGTGGCTCCAACAGTCAGTAATGATTAAAACAATATATGGTACAAGCAAATAACATTTTGATGTCTTCAAACCATCAATCAGAAAATGCTCACACAACTTATGGCGGATTCGCTAAGTGGTGCGATCGCTGGTTGTTCTCTACAAATCACAAGGATATTGGTACATTATATCTCATCTTTGGTATGTTTTCTGGCGTTGTCGGTACAGCGCTTTCTGCAGTCATTAGAATTGAATTAGCAACTCCTGGTTCTCAGTTTTTACATGGTAACTATCAGTTGTATAACGTTATTATTACTGCACATGCTTTCGTTATGATTTTCTTCATGGTTATGCCAATCATGATTGGAGGATTTGGTAACTGGTTCGTTCCTATTTTAATCGGAGCTCCAGATATGGCTTTTCCTCGTTTGAATAACTTAAGCTTCTGGTTATTACCACCTTCATTGATGTTGCTACTGTTATCAAGCTTTTATGATCCAGGAGCAGGAACTGGTTGGACAGTTTATCCACCATTAGCAAGCGCAATTGCTCATGGAGGTCCTTCAGTTGACTTCGCAATCTTTAGTCTACATATTGCTGGAGCATCTTCAATTATGGGAGCAATTAACTTTATTACAACTGTTATCAACATGCGTCATAATGGTTGTACATTCAGAAATTTGAACTTGTTCGTTTGGTCAGTTTTCATCACTGCATGGTTGTTGCTTTTAAGTTTACCAGTTTTAGCTGGAGCAATCACAATGCTGTTGACAGATCGTAACTTCAACACTTCATTCTTCGAATATGCTGGTGGAGGAGATCCAGTCCTTTACCAACACTTGTTCTGGTTCTTCGGACACCCTGAAGTTTACATTTTGATTCTTCCAGGATTTGGTATTGTCAGCCAATTGGTCACAATCTGGTCTGGTAAGAATCATATCTTTGGTTATCTTGGTATGGTTTATGCAATGATTTCAATCGGATTCTTAGGATTCATTGTTTGAGCTCACCATATGTACACTGTTGGAATGGACGTTGATACTCGTGCATATTTCACTGCAGCAACTATGGTTATTGCAGTT
>Ga0134125_10004955_pt1 | contig 15159 bp, 8 predicted proteins | sample KB31751_FD_96464 | JGI IMG/M metagenome (GOLD analysis project Ga0134125, IMG submission 96464) | Terrestrial soil microbial communities with excess Nitrogen fertilizer from Kellogg Biological Station, Michigan, USA - KB3-175-1 | ecosystem: Environmental > Terrestrial > Soil > Unclassified ... | reverse complement strand
AGCTGGAGCAAAGATTTATTGAAAGTGCTGGAAAGCAGGGGATACAAATTTGATGCATCAACATTGCCTACTTATCTCGGGCCACTTGCGAGAATGTATTATTTTAAAAAGTCTGATTTATCAAAAGAAGAAAAAAAAGCACGTAAAGAACTCTTTGGAAAATTCAGCGAAGGATTTAGAAAATTAAAACCGTACAAATGGGATTTAGGAGAAGGAAAAAGCATTACAGAAATTCCGGTAACTACGATGCCGGTATTTAAATTACCATTTCATTTAAGTTATTTAATATATTTAGGAAATATTTCAATGCCATTAATGAAATTATATCTAAACACTGCAATCAGAATGTGCAAAATTACGAATACACCAATTAGCTTTTTATTGCATCCTTTGGATCTGATTGGTGGTGATCAAATTACTCAACTGGCTTTTTTTCCGGGAATGAATGTAAGCAGTGGAAAAAAAGTAGAAGTTTTTAAAAATGTGATTAATTCCCTTAAAAAAAATTATGAAGTATCCAATATGAGTATTTATTATAATCAACTTAGCAATTTAAAAATGAAGAAATTAACCCTCAATTAGAATTAATATCCATGAAACTTCTTACCAAAAAAATTGAATGGGTTGATGGATTAAAAGCATTTGCGATAATTGCTATTCTGCTTAATCATTTTGTTGAATCATTTGGGCCTGGTCCATGGTTCTCCAATCCATCTTACAATTGGCCTGAATTCTCTGAAAGAATGGTGACTATTTTTCCTCAAGGTGGTTCAATAATAGTAAGAATAATAAAATTTTTAGGATGGTTGGGGGATATGGGTCCAGGGGTGTTTTTCCTTGTAAGCGGTTTAACACTGACCGTCTCTGCATTAAACAAACCTCTTAACACACTTGAATTTTATCGGAAGCGACTTTTAAGAATCTATCCTTTATACATCACTATTCATGTAATCATAATGATCGCAGCTAAATATTGGTTCAAATGGGATATCCACTTTTTTTCAATTCCCACAATACTAAGTCTGTTAGGCCTGCGATTCACAAACTCCCTGTTTTTCTATATCAATCCTTCCTGGTGGTTCATTTGGGTGATCATTCAAATGTATTTTTTATTCCCGTTTTTATTGCTCCTTTTAAAAAAGAAAGGTGTCAGAACTTTTCTTTTAGTAACTTTTGGTATAACCATTTTGTCCCGTCTTTGTGGCATTCTTGGTTTTACTTACTCGGACAATTTATACTTTTGGATGACTGGCTTATTTGTTGGAACCCGATTGTTTGAATTTACATTTGGAATCTTCATTGGATTTTTATTATTCAATAATAATATTTCACTGACAAAATTTTTATCCAACAAAAGCAAATGTCTTCTTGTTTCCCTGGGTATTTATACAATAGGATTTATTTTATCATGGACTTATATAGGTAGTATTTTTTCAAATATTTTTATTACCATAGGGCTCTCAGGTATTTTTTATGCAATCTTTGAATTAATCTTCAAAAATAGAAGCTCAATTAAAAATCCCCTGCTTTGGATTGGGAGAAATTCTTTCAGTGTTTTTTTACTTCATCAGCCTTTTCTGATGTATATGAGTCCGCTTTTAAAAGGACTGCAAAAAGGAGTTGTATTTATTATTGTAATTGCGCTTTCTTTCGTTGCAGGATACTACATTGAAAAAATAGTCAATGCCTTCATAAGATTTATTCAAACTCATAAAAATTCAATTAATAAAACTTTTACCGGCAAATGGAATTTAACACTACTGTTTTCTCTGATATTATTGTCGGCAGCGGTTAGTTTTCTTTTCCTTGTGGGATTTTCCAAATACGACAATATTTTAAAATTGATTTTATTTCTTTCACTTTTAGATGGAATATTTCTACGCGTTAATAAAAAATTTAAAATCGCTTTTTTTCAAAGATTAATTGATGTATTCATTATACTAGCATTTATATTTTCTTTAATAACAGAAAACTGGCGTTCAGTATATTGGTTATTATTGATTCTTTCTGTTATTCCTTTAATAGTCACTATTAAATTAAAAGAGTTTTTCTCAATATTAATTACTGTTTTTTTATTATTTACTGGAACTGTTTTTTGGGAAATTTATTTAAGAAAGAATAGCCCTATAGAAGTGGGGGAATGGGGAGAGAGACCAGCGCTACAAATGGACTCTACCACTATCTTTTCTTTGATCCCCAACAAGACAACCCATTTAAAATACAACAACTATGACTACCATGTCAAAACCAATTCCATGGGTTTTACTTCCCCGGAAATAGACTTATCACGGAAAGCAACAAATGAAAAACGGATATTAATTATTGGAGACGCATTTTCAATGCCCGAAGGTGTGGAATACGATTGTTCATTTCCGTATCTGTTAGAACAGAAACTTAGGAAAGATTATCCAAAATTCATCATAAATGTAATTAACGCCGGAGTAACAGGATATGGGCCAAATGAGGAGTATGCTCAATTAAATAAATATATTAAGACTGTAAAACCTGATATTGTCATCAACCAATTCTTTGTAAATGAATACTCAGATATCATTGTTACAAAATTGGAAAGGCGAACTAATATTGGCTTTTTTGTAGATGATTCCCGAAAGAAAAAATATTTTGAACATGACCAAATACCCATACATTTAAAAAATTCTATCACAAACAGATTGGATATTATTGACACAGCCTATCGCTATTCTAAATCATTACTTTCACTTTACGAAAAAGACTCGCCTTATTTTAGTGATTCAGTAATTAATAAAATTAGTAATTACTTTGATAAAATGAAAAATTTATGTTCCAAAAATAACGCTAGTTACATAGTTATGTACGTACCAGGGCAAATCAATGTTTCGAAACCAAAAGATATCTCTTTTTACCCTTATTTTGAAAATCTGAAGGACACTAATGAATTCAGTTTAGGCCGGCCTCAAAAATTAACCGGCATTTTATGTGAAAAAAAAGGAATTCCTTTTTTAAATACAACCAATTATCTAAAAAGTTATCCGGTGCAACCCGTTTATTACAGTGAATCATGGCATTGGAATAAAGAAGGGCATATTGCAATTTCCAAATATCTTGAAAAATACTTCCTCAATAACCAATTAATAACGCTTCCTGAAAAAGACACCGCATTAAAAAATTAATCCCCTCTTAAAAAGACTCATCTAAAAAGACTGACACCATCTTAATCTAAAATCACGGTGATTTCTGAATTCTATTATTTCTGGAAAGAGCCACTGATTAAAAAAGCAATAAATGAATCAATTGAACACAACAAAATTTGAAAATGAAATCTTTCGATTTTAAGAAATTAAAAGCTTCTTTTGAGAATTACCTGAATAGCTTTTTTTGCCAGAATTCTATTAAATTAAGTTATCAAAACTTAATGATAATCCTGATTCTATTGATGATTCTGATTATCCGGCTATATTACATAAATACACCTGAAATTGATCGTACGGCCTGGAAAGAAATAGATTATATTGCCATTTCAAAAAATTATTTGGCTAACGGATTCAATTTCTTCAAGCCAACAATAACATGGCCGGCGGAACCACCAAGAGTTACTGCAATGGAATTTCCTTTAGTTCCATACTTGGCTTCATTTCTATATTATTTTTTCGGGCTCAGTGTTTATACTGTTAGGCTTGTTACCCTCATTGCATCTTTAGCCACAATTATTCTTGTATTTAAACTGGTTAAAAAAGAATTGGGCCAGATTCCCGGGATTTTAGCTGCATTAATTTCGGGTTTACTTCCACTGAATAGTTTTTTTAATAAATTTTTATTTTCGGAACCTTCTATGATCGCTTTTTCTGTTCTCGCCATTTATTATTTTTCAAAATGGATGGATTCGAACAAAATCAAACATATTATTTTGGCGACGTTTGGTTTTACAATGGCTATCCTCCTAAAATTAGAACCTTTATATTTATCAATTATTTTTTTGGGGCTATTTATACATAAATATAAATTGGATTATATTAAATACAAGCCTTTGATTCTATTTGGATTGGCTTCTATCATATTACCGATTGGCTGGTATAGTTATGCGTATTATCTGACTTATCATTCTATAGATGTGTTTGGTATTTTTAAAGGTCATGATAAATTTCAAACATTTGGTATGCTTTCCAGCAAAAAATGGTATTTGATTATGAGTAATAGTCTATTGTCTTTATCTGGTGGCAAATTAGGAGTTTTTCTTATTGGAGTTGGATTATTGGGTTTAATGATAGCAAGAAGAGGTTTGCTTTTTTTCCTCTATTTAGCAGCTATTTTATTTTATTTCGTTGTAGTAGCCGAAGGCAATATTGACGGGCCTTACCGGCAACTTGTAATAGTTCCGGCACTCTCCTGTTTCATGGCAATTGGAGCCATTTCTTTAATGTATCCTGTAAGCCTAATAGCAAAATTTTCAAAAAAGAATCAGCCGGTTATTTGTTTCTCACTCAGTTTAATGATCGTTTTAGCAATTCAATTCAGACATTTTGATTTAACAACAGCTAATTCAACGGCCCCAGCAAATATGCAGGAATGGCAATTAGCAGGAATTGTTAAAAAGTACTCGAATAGTAATTCTAAAATGATTACTCTGGGAGCCTACTCATTAAATAAAGGAGGAAACGATGTAAGCCCTGTCATTTATTATTATACCGGGATTCAGGGTTGGACTCTGCAGAAAAATGAGTGGAATGTGGATACGGTAGAAAAACTTAAAAACAAAGGTGCAGACCTATTAGTTGGCTATAATTTATATCGCGAACCAGGCTTGATTGAGTTTGCTTCTAAATTGAAAAAAACATTCCATATATTATATGAAAATAAAGAGGAAGGCTGGATTATTTTATCTTTAAAAGACAACAAAGAACTATGAATGAAACTTTAATGAAAGATTTTTTAAAAACATGGCGATCATTTTAAGCATTAAGGAACGAGTGAAAAAAAAATTAACCGTAATATTACCTTATCTGTTTATGCTCAGGCCCTATCAATGGTCAAAAAATTTACTTTTGTTCACTGGGCTTATATTTTCTACCTCATTTTTCGTTAGAAACGATCTCTTAATAAGTATCCTGGCTTTTGTGATTTTTTGTATCACCAGCAGTGGAATTTACATATTAAATGATCTTCGTGATATTAACCATGATCGCTTAAACCCGGCCAAAATGAACAGGTCATTAGCTGCCGGAAAAATATCAAAATTAAAGGCGGTCATAATTATGATACTTTTATTAGCTGCCTCTGTTATATCCGCATTTATATTGGACAAAAACTTTTTTATTATAATACTAATGTACCTCTGCCTTAATGTTGCATACTCTTTTGGCCTGAAAAATATTGTTCTTCTTGACGCAATGATTGTTTCTATCGGTTTTCTCCTTCGTGTTTTCGCAGGATGTGTGATTATACATGTAGAAGTAACTCCCTGGTTATTTATTTGTACGTTTTCATTAGCGCTTACTTTGAGTTTTGGAAAAAGAAGAACTGAACTGAATGAACTCAAACAGGAAGCAAAAAAATTTCGTGGAACTTTAGAATTTTATTCAACTCAGTTACTTGATATTATCCTTACTATTTGCAGTGCTACTGCAATAGTCACCTATTCCTTATATACTATGTCCAATGAAACGGTACAGCGATTCGGTAATCAAAATCTTATTATTACCATGCCTTTTGTTATGTATGGTATATTTCGTTTCCTGTATCTGATTTATACAAAAAATAAAGGGGGTGATCCGACAAAATTATTGCTGCTTGATTTTCCTTCTTTATTAAATGGGGCTCTATGGATAGCCAGTATCTTTTATATAATTTATGGAAGGAGTCATTTTTTTTATATATGAAACTATCTAAATAATAAATGGATTCCGATATTATATTAAGAAAGTGGCTTATAAAAGGGAATCCCGCAATTTCTGTTTTCCCTTTTATTGGGATTTAGTGTTCATTACAGTTCTACAAATTTCTCCTTTTTATAGTAAACACGTGAATAAGTGTAAAAAAGGTTTCATTAACTTTTACGCAATATATGGTTTTCCATTTTGCAAGGTATTTATCATAGAAAGTCGAAATAACCTTGAAATGATGCTGCCTTAAATAATGTATTATCCATTTATTTTGAACAAAAAAGACAATTGCTTATCAGTAAACAAATCAAATGACCAGTAAAACGCAAGAAGAAAATATTCCTTTGGTTGTTGATCTGGATGGTACTTTTATAAAAAAAGATTTGTTATACGAAGGGTTCAAATTAATTATAAGAAAAAATTTTCTGTATATTTTTTCATGCTGTATTTGGATATTAAATGGAAAAGTAAATCTCAAAAACAAATTATTTAAAAAAATAAATATTAAATCCGCAAATATCCCCGTTAATGAAGAAGTATTACATTTTATTAAAAAAGAAAAGAAAGAGGGAAGAAAAATTATTTTAGCAACAGCTTCTTTACAATCGAATGCCGAAGAAATTTCAAGGTTATATCCATTCTTTGATGAAGTATATGGGACAAATAATGACACAAATTTGAAAGGAAAAAATAAATTAAACCTGCTATTGAAACTTTATGGTTTCAAAAAATTTGATTACATCGGTAATTCTTTTTCTGATCTTGTCATATTTCAATCTTGCCGATACGCGTACCTTGTAAATGCATCAAAATTATTGAAAAAAAAAACTTTTAAGATTGCCAACATTAAAATAATAAATTCAGAAGAACGCAGCCGCTTTCAATAATAGCTTTGCAATAAAAGAATTTTATTAAAAAAACCATTAAACATAAACATTTTAAACAAAAAACGAAAATGAAATGACTAGCCAGAATAAACCTTTTGTAAGCATTATATTACCTTGCTATAATGAAGAGGTTATACTTAAAGAGAACCTGGATGGAATAATTAAATACTTAAAAAACAAGGAAGAAAAATATCAATGGGAAATAGTAATAATAGATGATGGCAGTAAGGATAAAACCGGTGTGATAGCCGATGATTTCGAAAATTGCTTTTCAAATATTAGGGTCATTCACCATCCAACCAATTTAAATCTTGGCACTGCACTAAAAACAGGGTTCAAAAATGCGAAAGGTGACATTATTATTGTGATGGATATTGATCTCAGCTATTCTGTTGACCATATAGAAAAATTGGTTGATAAAATGATTGAAACCAATTCAGATATTGTCATTGCATCCCCTTATATGCCGGGAGGGAAAGTAACGGATGTGCCTTTTGCAAGAAAAATCATGAGCCGATGGGTAAATAGATTTATGCGATTTGCAGCGCAAGATAAATATCATACTTATACCGGCATGGTACGTGCCTACAGAAAAGATTTTATCAATTCTGTAAATCTCAAGACCAAAGATTACGAAGTGAATCCGGAAATTCTATATAAAGCCATGATTCTAAGGGCAAGAATTATAGAAATACCCGCTCACCTCGACTGGACGGAACAGAATAAACATGCCGGCAAACGAACCTCAAGCATTAGGGTATTAAGAGGTTTTTTCTCAGGCATTATGTCGTCATTTATTTTTCGTCCTTACGTATTTTTTCTTGTTATTGGGTTGTTCCTAATGGTATTATCAATGTATGAACTTGTATGGCTTTTAGTAGATACTTTAAAAGATCTTTCAAATTCAGGGGCAATTGAAAAATCCTTTTCAATAAGCCTTGCCCTCCAGTTTAAAAAAAACCCACAATCTTTCTTAGTTGGAGGAATCACATTCCTCGTAGCTTTACAATTTTTGAGTATGGGATTTTTATCTCTTCAAAGCAAAAGGTATTTTGAAGAACTTTTTCATCTGGGCACTTCTTTAAAAAAACAAAATCAGAATCCTCTAAATTAAACCCAAAGAATCAATACTATTTTCATTGAAGCTGTTCATTAAACATAATTCTGGTCTAAAATTTAAAAATTATATTTTCCTTAGTTTCGTAATAGTTTACAGCATCGTTTTAATTTATTTATCATTCAAAATAAATATTTCTGAGGATGAAACTTATACTTTAAATACAACTTCCCATAATCTGGTAAGAGTTATCAAACAATCTTATAATTTTGAAGCTCAACCACCAGTGTATTTCCTCCTACTCTCCTTATGGCGACAATTATACTCTGGAATCTTTTTTGCAAAATTGTTTTCACTATTGTTTATAGGATTATCAGCGTGTGTTTTTTATAAATTAGTTCTGTTTTTTTCAGTAGGTAACTCTTCAAAATGGATGACGGTAATTTTCCTATTAAATCCCTTCACTGTATGGGCCGCATTAGAAATGCGAACTTATTCGTTATTAATTTTTCTTTCCACCCTTTCAATTTACTTCTTCTTCTGGTATTATTTTGAAGAAAAAAGAAAATTTTTATATCTATCTCTTTTTATTTCTGCTATTGGAATGTACACTCAATATTTCTTCATCTTTTTAATAGCTTCTCTTGCATTCATAATATTAATATTTAAGGGCTGGCAAAGATTTTTAAAGTTTTCCTTATGCCTGATTCCAATTCTTTTGCTTTTTCTTCCCAACTTGAAATTTTTGCCAAATCAAATATCTGTGCAGGAATCAAGAGATATTGAGCAATTTCCGTTTTCAGTAATTTCTGAAATTATCCACACCCCTCAAAGTTTGTTGTTGGCTATCAATCTAGTACCTGACGTCTGGATAAACCGTTTTGTTAGAGCAGCTTTTTTACTTTCTGCTGTTTACATTTATTTTAAACTATATAAGAGACACTTAATCCAAAGCAATAGTTTTTTTGAAAAATACAACATCGTTTTATTATCAATTCTTAGTATGCTGATTTTGTTTTCGGCAGGTTTTGTTATAACAGGCGTGGGTTATGACAATAAATATATGGTAACTGTTTTTCCCTTCTTTATACTTTTATTTACCATCTTTGAAAATTATTCCATTATTTTCAGAAGATTAATTTACGGGGCTATAGCAATATACTTTATAATACTATTAACACTTAATTATTGGCATCCGGTAAAAACTTACGATTTTGTATCAATCGCGAAATATATAAAGATAATTGAACACCCGAATGAGCCGATCTTAATATATAGGCCAGCTATCGCCCTGCCTTTTGGTTATTATTATAATGGTATCAATAAAATTATTCCGATACCTCACCCCGTTAAATTTGACTCTGACTATCTTATTAATATTAAAGATACAGCAGAGCTTAAACAATCTATCGAAAACATAAAACCTGTTCCCAAATTCTATATTTTGATCTCTGATACAACTATTTACGAGAGTTCAGTAAATATGAATAGAAAAATGGTTACCGATTATCTAAATAATAACTATAAAATTACTTTGGATACTTTATTTTACGGATGGAGTAAAAATATGCCCATTCGCATAAGAAGTTTTGAAAATAAAAATGGTTTAACCTTCCCGAATAACTAAAATACTTGCCTAAATACTGATTTCAAAAAATCACCGCGCTAATACTCTTCTGCTTCACCAATAACACGCCGCTTCCACTAAATTACTGCCCTCAGGAATCTCCTCTTTACCAGGCCTTATCCAATTCTGATTATAAAGCTTGGAGATTACAGTATGATGATCCCATCTACCACCCTTTATACCAAATAAAATCTGAGTTGCACCTCCCATGTGAATCGCTTGTTTCCCAGCTTGTTTTAGTTTTAAAGCTAAGGGCAACCCATACGCACCACAACCTATAATTGCCACATCAAAGTCGATAGACATAGCTTTTTCAAACATATAATTTAAAGCATCAAACCATGTTCTGAATTCAGTTTTATTACCCGCTATAGTTTGCACAGCTTTTAATGTAATTAATTCAAACGGGGGGAGTATCTCTTTATTCTCAAATAGCATTTCACTTTTTTGATATTGAGCTTTAATTGTTTCAGAAAAAGGGTGAATTACTAAAACTTTTTTTCCACGCAAAGCTCTTGACCACGGTTTTTCAAAATAATACGGCTCAATAAATATCAAACTTGCTACCCGTGTTGTTTTCATATACCTCTTTACAACATAATCCTCTAATCTGGAATTTAAAATTGCCAGGATATCAATGTCACTGCATAAACTTAAATTTAGTTCTGCAAATTCTTTGAAATGAGCTTCGTCATTTGGAAAAAATCCTGCATTAATAAAAAGTGATTTCCGTTCAATATCTCTGATCTTTCCTAATTTTAATTCACTCTTAATCACTTGAATGATTGAATTCATTTCCGTGCTACCAAATCTTCCAACCATGAAAGGCTTCCCACAGTTTATCATTTCATATAACTGCTCATTTGCCTCATCAGGAAGCAATATTTCCCTTCCATAATCAGCTTTAACAATATCCTTCCTCAATATCTTTTTTAAGCTTTTTTTGCAAACAAATTTAACATAGCAAAAAATAAAATCCGCTCTACCAAATGTCAAAATCTTACTTTTTTCAATCTTTTTCCTCATAATTGGTTTTTTTATTGTTAAACCTTTTTTATTATTAAAAAAGAACCTTTTGATGCTAAATTATATAAAAATTGATTCATAATCCCGATAATTTCTGGATTAAAAAATAGTAAAATAATAAGTGGCACATTTCTGCCAGCCGAATGCCGTTGGCCTAGAATATTTTCAAACAATTTTCATCAGTTTATTTGAAATCACGTACTCTAAGGTTTTTTAAAAATCTTTACAACCTGACAACCTTAATTGATTGTTTCATCATGCCGTCAAAAAATACTGTAATTACATAAGTCCCTTTTATCAGATTACTCATATTAATTGCCTCCTTTACATCGTTTTCAGCAGAAACAAATTCATTTTGGTAAACAGTTTTCCCTAAAATATCGGTAATTACTATCATTAAGTTGGTATTTGTTTTACCTGTATTTATTTCCAAGATGGCTATATCGTTTGTTGGATTTGGGTAAACCTTTAAAATATTAGTTTCACGACCGTATCTTCCCAAAGCTACAGTAACCATCACTGTATCTTTCGCTTTAGCTCCTGCATTATCCGTAACCGTTAATTCAAAGGCATAAGTTCCTTCTATGAGATTGCTAACGTTCGTTGTAGCTGTATTACCTGATGAAATGGCACTTTCGGACGGCCCGGAAATCTGTTTCCATAAGTAGCCAATCACGCTACCATCAACGTCAGTTCCACTGCCAAACAAAGTTACCGAATTAGCTGGTGCGACAATAGTTGTATCACTTCCCGCATTAACAACAGGGGCAATATTCGGATATGAGATATTGGTTGTTAAGGGTGCATTCAAAATAATCTGAACAGTATCTTTTCCAATTGCTCCTTTATTATCTGTGACTTTTAATTCAAACTGATATACGCCTTGGACTAATCCTGATACTTCAGTAACAGGGGACAATGAATTTACAATATTAAAAGTAGATGGCCCGGAGATCTTTGTCCATTGATAAGACGTTATGGTTCCATCTGGATCACTCCCGGCTCCTGAAAGAGTGGTGATGTTCATTGGAAGTGTGATAATTTTGTCAGCACCCGCATTGGCTGTCGGTGAAATATTATTCGCGGTATTTACAATAACCTGGACAGTATCTTTTCCAATTGCTCCTTGATTGTCTGTAACTGTTAATACGAACTGATAGATTCCCTGAACTAATCCCGAAACATCGGTAACTGCTAACGAGGGATTTACAATATTGTAAGTTGAAGGCCCGGATATTTTTGTCCATTGATAAGATATTGGGGTTCCATCAACATCTGTTGCACTTCCTGAAAAACTAATACTATTTACTGGCAAAGTTATTATTTGATCTAAACCAGCATTTACGGATGGAGGTTGATTTTTACTTATCTCACCATTTTTAATTAATACTGATGAAGTATAAGGAGCTAATGTTATACTTCCATTATAAACCTTTCCGGTAACATCAATATAATTAGCATCTAGGATAATAGTAACTGCTGATTTAGTGGCATTATACACAAATCTTAAATCATTAACATCTGAAATGGCTTTTGGAGACTTTTTTGAATGAACATCCTGGCCTGTGTATATTTGAAAACCTAACAGAGAACGATAAATCCCTGATGAAACATCACTTTTTGCTTTTGTTAAGATAACATTATTATCATCTATCGGCCGAGTATAATAATTACTATCAGCCGATCCAAATTGATTAATATCATCCGTTATACTATAGAAGAATAATGCAAATTTATTTGGTCGTTTTACAAAAAAGATATTGTTGTAAAATTTATTATTCCTTACGAGATTACAACAAATATGCTGTATCTGTATTTCGCTTTGAGCAGAAAAACCGGTATTGTAATCAGAATTATTGTAAAATGTGTTATCTCTTATAGTACAATTATCGTTATTGGAAAAAAGACCTCCCGCTGCTATACAGCCTGAAACAGTATTCCCCTTAACCAATACTCCATGCGAATAACTGTCAAGGTATATACCAAACCCCATTGGGTCGTTGGGGAATGCAGTCCCTGTTAAATCTGATTGACTATTTAAAACAATATTCCCAGTCACTTCTTTTCCCGGGGAATCCCCCGATGCACTTCCTGCAATATAAATTCCTCCGCCATCATCCTTAATCAAGCAGGAATGATTAATAAAGTTATTTCGCAGTTTCATATTAACACCCCCAGCCATTATCCCATGATAGCCAGAACTATCAATATTATTATATTGCACTAAACAATTATCTACTGTTGAAGATATAGCCCCCATTGACCAATCTGCCATCATCATTCCTGGGAATATGCCTGAAGACTTTATTGTGTTACTCAGGATGCTTGGATTTGTCGCGCCGCCCCCTAATCTAATGCCGTCAGCATTTGAATAATTTATTGTATTATTTTGAATAATCGAATAAGTAGAATAGTTGACATATATGCCGTGAAGCCCGCTGTAACTTATGTTACAATTTTGAATGATAATTCCTGTTCCTGAAAAATTTACATTCACGGCAGTAGAGTTAGCTCCAACGAATGACAGATTATTCACAGTAATATAAGAGCGATTGCCAGAAACACTAAACAAGTTCTGTACCGTGGCTATCTGCACATTAGCCGGCGAACTGGTACTATAAATATCTATCTTCTTTGTAGAAGGATTGTAATACCATTCATTAGCGGTATCCAAAGTTCTCACATCATTTTGAAAGAAGAACCCAAACCCATCATTCATCGATGTTGTATTACTTGAATTATCTACATAAGTAATTGTACTTCCTGACTGGCTTGTAACGGTATCAATTCTTATGGTATATCTATTTCTTTTTATAACAATTCCTGCACCCGTCCAGTTAGGTGTTCCGGTCAAAGAAGAACTTGTGATAGAGGTGAATCCACTATGAGACTGATAGGTTAAATACCCAGCGTTCGGATACCTCCCCATCGGAGTATTCGCGCCATTTATCACGACCATATTAGTATAAGATAAAGTTGATACCTCATTTGTGCTTTCCCAAATATTCCCTCCCAGATTTGTCCAGGAAGTAACATTTGTAAAACCGGTGATTATTGGATTTGCTCCCGAACCATAGGCTCCAAAAGTTATTGGATTACCGGATGTTCCCGAATTGGAAATTGTAATACTTCCATAAAAAGTGTCACCTCTATTAAATAAAATATTATCTCCGGGAACAAAACTTTTAAATAAATTTACTTTATTTAATGTTTGCCAGGGAGCGGAAGGATCCGTTCCCGAATTGGCGTCATTTCCAGAATTAGAAATGTAATAATTTCTCGCATCTGCGGTAAAACCAAAAATAATGAATGATAATACCAGCAGCATTTTCATAGGTGTTTTGTTTAGCATATTGGATAGCTATTAGGTACAAGATTATAAATTCGTTTACACCCGTTTCATAGGTTGGGTGATAATAAGGCTAAAGAAATACCGGTTAGCATGATATTCTTTAATCTTCTATTAACGAGAAAAAAAAGTTATTATTTTAAGAAGTCAGAGTCTTTCATTTTTGGCGGGGATTATAATCCCAAGCGAATTATCATTTTATGCAAAATTTCTGCTCAAGATTTTCTCGTCCGTTACAAAATATTATTTGGAAAGCACTTGACCAATCTTGTTGGATTGAGTAAAAGCAGATATAGTTGCGGATACATACCCAAAGCATAATTTGTTCGGTAATAAACTTTTTTGAATTATAATTTAACTTTTTAGACGGGGAACTAACCCTCTGCAGATAAAACGTTGGGTTTGGATTGTAAAGCGTATAAAAAATTATTTCCACAACTATCTTTTAACGGTGGAAAATTATTGAAATTTTGTCATACGTTTCCTCCTATTTGGGATAGCGCTCACTATTCCTAAATAGACATATTCTCGCCGATTTTTCCCAAAAAAAGAGGCTATCCTTTTGAGATAGCCCTTTTTATTTTTTAAATTGATCCTAATGTGATATTCTAATATTGCTTCACTAATTTAATCACAGAACTCTTATCGCCCTGTATTAACTGCAAAAAATAGATCCCAGTCGCAAAAGTTGAGGTATTCACAGTTTCTTGATAAGTACTCATCGAATTACCAATATTTTTATACCAAACAATTTTGCCTGAAGCATCTAATAAAATTAATTTAAATTTACTTCCCTGAACTCCATTGATATTAATATTAATTGAACTGCTAAACGGATTTGGATAAACTTTTATGCCCGGCCTAATTTCTGGATTGCCCAACTGACTAGTTTGCATATTTGTAGTATCGTTCCCTAACGTTAACCTATTCATGTTTGTAGTAGTATCTTTCCCTGACATTGAAGTTGGAAGACTAGACATTGTTCTCTGTGCATTCAAACTTGAAACTCTATATAAAGATGAGGCAGGAACAACTTGCTGCGCAATCCCTGGTCCTGCGTAACTTACTGAAAGAACACTACCGCCCCCTTCCTGGAAATAACCTACTGATATTGAATGCTTGCCTGCTTTTAATCCTATGGTGCCTGATCGCTCCTGTATTCCATGCAATCCATCGTTAGCAACTACCAGAACATTATCAATATATAAGTTACTCCCGTCATCAGAGGTGGCATAAAAGGTGTATTGACCATCTGCAGGTACATTGATATATCCCGTGAAATTAAAACTAAACGAAGTGCTTCTATTGGCCACTGAAATATCAAAATTAGAAGTAGATCCCGTTTTTACCGGAGT
>Ga0134125_10004954_pt1 | contig 15160 bp, 14 predicted proteins | sample KB31751_FD_96464 | JGI IMG/M metagenome (GOLD analysis project Ga0134125, IMG submission 96464) | Terrestrial soil microbial communities with excess Nitrogen fertilizer from Kellogg Biological Station, Michigan, USA - KB3-175-1 | ecosystem: Environmental > Terrestrial > Soil > Unclassified ... | reverse complement strand
TCATCAGGATGTTCTTCGGCGTGATCTCCTGGCGCAGGGGCTCGGCCACCTGCATGCGCCGCCAGCGGTTGCGCAGCGCAATGGCCACCGCGCGCTTGGCGGCGTCCTGGCCGATGATGTGCTTGTCGAGCTCCTGGACGATCTCTCGGGGGGTCAGCGATGACATGTTGCGATCCTTCAGGCGCGAGTGGCCGTGGCGTCCTGCCCGAGCTCCTCGATGGTTAGATTCCGGTTGGTGTAGATGCAGATGTCGGCGGCGATGTTGAGTGAGCGCTCCGCGATGCTGCGCGCATCGAGCTGCGTGGTCTCGAGCATCGCCCGCGCGGCCGCGAGCGCAAACTGGCCGCCGGAGCCGATGGCGACGGCGTCGATATCCGGCTCGATGACATCACCGTTGCCGGAGATCACGAGGAGCTTGCCGGGATCGCCGACGAGCAGCAGCGCCTCGAGCCGCCGCAGGTAGCGGTCCGAGCGCCAGTCCTTCGCGAGCTCGATGGCGGCGCGGGTGAGGTTGCCGTATTTCTCGAGCTTGCCCTCGAAGCGCTCGAAGAGCGTGAAGGCATCCGCCGTTCCGCCGGCAAAGCCGGCGATCACCTTGTCGTTGTAGAGCTTGCGCACTTTGCGCGCGTTGCCCTTCATCACCGTGTTGCCGAGCGTGACCTGGCCATCGCCGGCCAGCGCCACGGCACCATTGCGCCGCACGCCCAGGATGGTCGTGCCATGTGGATCGAATCGCTGCCAATCGGTCATCGGATCCTCGTCGAATTGCCCGCGAATTTGGCGCTATTTGGCGGGCGTCTTGGCCCGGCGCGCGCGCGGGTGAGTGGCGTCGTAGATGCGGGCGAGGTGCTGGAAGTCAAGGTGAGTGTAGATCTGTGTCGTGGCGATATCGGCGTGCCCCAGGAGCTCCTGCACCCCGCGCAGCTCAGCGCCGGACTCGAGCAGGTGCGAGGCGAAGGAATGCCGGAAGAGATGGGGATACACGTGAGCGGCCAGCCCTTGGCGGCGCGCCCAGTACGCGACCCGCAGCTCGACGGCACGGCGCCCGAGGCGCCGGCCATGACGGCCGACGAAGAGCGCCTCTTCGCCGGTCCGGATGAGGCCTGCGCGCTCGGGAAGCCATTGCTCGAGCGAGCGGATCGCCACCCGTCCCACCGGAACCAGGCGCGCCTTGCGTCCTTTGCCGAGGACGTGGACCACCCGATCGCGAAGATCGAGATGCCCGCGATCGAGCCCGACGATCTCCGCCAGGCGCAAACCCGACGAGTAGAGCAGCTCCATGATGGCACGATCGCGCGTGGCGAAAGGCTCCCCGGCCGGGATCTCGAGCAGGCGCGCCATCTGGTCGGCATCCAGGGTCTCGGGCAGCCGCCGCGGCGCCTTGGGGGCGCGCACGTCCTGGCCCGGGTTGCTGCGAATCCGCGCGACATCGCGGTCGCCGGCATCTGCACCCTCGGTTGGATCCGGGCCGTGCGTGGTCCTTCGCAGCGCATGCGCCTCGCGTTGCAGGAACTCATAGAAGCTGCGCACGGCCGAGAGCCGCCGTTGGATGCTGCGTGGCCCGAGTCCGCCGGCGTGCTGCCGTGCGGCGAAGGTGCGCAGATGCCCGCTGTCGATGGCCGTCCAGCTCTCGAGCCCTGTTCGCTCACAATATGACACCAACGCCTGAAGGTCGCGGGTGTAGGCGGCCAGCGTGTGCGGTGAGCACCGCCGCTCCGCCGAGAGGTATCGGCGAAAGCGCTCGATCCAGACAAGGGCGGCCGGGGTCATGGCGTATGGTTCACTGACGGGAATCGTCGAGACGATTGCTCGGCGCTATCCCTGCGCCGATCCCTGCGGGCCGGCTGTTGCCGTCCAAAATCGCTCCCGGCGATTTTGTGCCGCGAGACTCGACGCATTTTGCCGCGGGCCCCGGCCCGCTGTGTCATTGCGAGGCCAGCGAGTCGGCGATGAGATCCGCCATGCGCCCGAGGAACTCGGTGCTCATTCCGGGATGGAAGCGGTCGCGGTCGTTGCTGCCGAGCGCGAGCACGCCGAGCGGAGCCGGTAGGCCGGCAGTGCCGGCCGTGTTGGCAGGCGAGAGGAGCGGCACCAGGGCCATGGAGCCGATGTCGTTCGCATCCTGGCCGAAGAGGAACTCGCGCTGGGTGTCGCGCGCCTGGCCGCATCGCGGCTTGCCGCTGGTAAAGAGCGTCTCGAAAGACTTCAGCCCGGCATCGTCACGGGCAACAGTGCGCACGAAACGTTGCGGCGTGAGGTCGGGGTATTCGCCCATCAATACGAGCACACAGTGAAAGGCATCGAAGTCCTCCCGCAGGCTGGCTTCGATCCGGGCCACGGCCTCCGCGCGCGAGCCCGCACGCAGAAGCCTGCGGGTGAAGCGATGGAGCTTGTCGGCAATCGCGTCGTTGGCGCGCGCCACGCTCACCAGCTCGGCGAGCTTGCCCTCGAGCGCGGCATGCTTCTCGCGCAGCACCTCGATTTGCCGCTCGACCAGCGAGATGGTCGAGCCGCCCCGCGCGTGCGGTATCCGCAGCCGGGTCAGCAGCGCCTGGTGCCGCTCGAAGAAGTCCGGATTGTGCTGCAGATAGGCAGCGATCGTATCTTCCTCGTTTTCCTTGGCGGCCAACCCTCGAGCTTCTCGTGTCGTCATGTTCTTCAAACCTCTACGTGGCCTGCGAAGGATATCTCAGCCGGTCCCGTCAGCCAGATGTGCTCTCCCGGACCATCCCAGTTTACGCGCAACTCGCCGCCACGCACGCTGACGTGCACTTCCCGGTCGAGCTCGCCCCAACGCCGGCCCACCGCCACCGCAGCACAGGCGCCCGTGCCACAGGCGAGCGTCTCGCCGGCGCCACGCTCATGGACTCGCAGGCGGATGTGCGAGCGGTCGATGATCTGCATGAAACCCGCGTTCACCCGCCTGGGAAAGCGCGGATGATGCTCGATTGCCGGGCCGAGACGCTGCACGGCAGCGGTATCGACCGACTCCACCGCGAGGACGGCGTGGGGGTTGCCGATGGAAACCGCGCCGACCTCGACTCTGCCGCCCGCGACTTCGAGCGGGTAGCGCTCGGCCTCCGCCTCGGCATCGAAGGGCAGTGAATCCGGATCGAACCGCACCGGACCCATGTCCACGGATACCGCACCCCTTTCCAGGAGACGCGCCCGAATCGGGCCAGCGGGACTGTCCATCGTGACCGCGCCCGCGCGCGCGAGTCCACGCGCCACCAGGAGCGCGGCGATGCAACGGGCGCCGTTGCCACACTGCTCCACCTCGATCCCGTCCGCATTGAAGATGCGATAGAACACCGCGGTGTCGGACCGGCGGGGAGCCTCCAGCACCAGCGCCTGATCGAACCCGATACCGGTATGGCGGTCCGCCAGACGGCGGATGAGCGTGCTGTCGAGCGGCAGGGAGCCGGAGGCGTCGAACACGGCGAAGTCGTTACCGAGCCCGTGCATCTTGGTGAAGTCGATGCGCATCAGCATAGATCATAACTCAGTGACTGCACGGCCACGCGAAAGCTCATAGCCTGAACCGCTCGCGCAACTCCCCGGCCATGCGGCGGCTGACGGCGAGCGGCGCCTCGCACCCGCGCAGTCTCACGAAGCACTGTCCGTCGCCACTGCGCTCGATCCGATCGAGATGCCGGACCGCCACCAACGCATTGCGGTGGATGCGCACGAAGTCCGGAGCGAGCTCCTCCTCGAGCGTACGCAGCGAGTCTTCGATCAGATCCTCACCCCGCAGGTGGCGCACGGTGGTGTATTTCTGATCGGCCAGGAAGAACTGCACTTCTTCGATCGGGATCAGGCGCAATCCTTCGCGGTGGCGCACGGCGATGTGCGTGCGGCGCTCGGCTCTCGCCGCGGCGGCGAGGCGCTGCAGCTGTGGACGGGTGAGGCGTCCGGCCTGCTCGAGGGCGGCAGCCAGTTTCTCCTTGCGGATGGGCTTGAGGAGATAGCCTACGGCCCGTGTCTCGAATGCATTGACGGCATACTGGTCGTATGCAGTCGTGAAAATGACCGCCGGCGGCTCCTCCAGCGTGTTCAGATGTCTCGCCGCCTCTATACCATCCATGCCGGGCATGCGTACGTCGAGCAGCACGACGTCGGGAGAGAGCGCTGCGGCCTGACTCAACGCCTCGGTGCCGGTACCGGCCTCACCGACGATCTCGGTATCACTGATCTCCGCGAGGAGGCTTCGCAGCCGCTCGCGCGCGGGGGGCTCGTCGTCGACGATCAGGACCTTCATGGGTTCATTGCACCGCCGTCACGTGCGGGAACCGCAGGGTTACGATGTACTCGCGATCGAAGCGCCCCGCCTTCACCAGAGCAAGCTCGCCATAGAGCAGGGACAGCCGCTCGCGGATGTTGGCCAGGGCCAGCCGGTTGCCTTCGCGATCGCTCTCGCGCTCATCCACGGGGTTTCGGACCACGATGGTGATGAGATCTCCAGCGACCTCTCCCACGATGCTGACCGTGCCGCCTTCGGGCCGCGGCTCGACACCATGATAGATCGCGTTCTCGATGAGCGGCTGCAGCAGGAGGCCGGGAACGCGCGCATCCGCCGGCAGCCGCTCCACGTTCCAACTCACGTGCAGGCGCGGGCCGAGGCGCAGCTCCTCGATGCGCTGGTAGGTCCGCGCCACTTCCAGCTCCTCGGCCAGCGAGATGGTCTGCCGCTGATCGCCGAGAGAGGCGCGAAAGAGATCGGCTAGGTCCTGCACGGCCTGCTCGGCGAGCACCGGGTCGGAGCGGGTGAGCGAGGCGATGGTATTCATGCTGTTAAAGAGGAAGTGCGGGCGGATGCGCGCCTGCAGCGCATGCACGCGGGCGGCGGCCCGCATTTCGATGTTACGCCGCCATTGGTGCGTCACATAGAAGTAGCGCAACGCCACGGCGACGATCACGAAGCCGATCGCTACGTTACCGAGCACGAAGGGCAACTCCCGCGATGGGAAGAGCGTGCTCGTGCCGGACACCACGGCCGGGTAGCTGTGGCCGATGAGATAGGCGGCGGCCGAGATGGCGGCGATCGTCGCCGTCAGGAGCATGAGCACCGCCGCCGAGCCGCGGGCGACGGTCAACCGCTCGAGGCGGCTGCGGCTCCAGCAAAGTAGCGCCGCGCAGCAGAGACCGACCCAGAGGAGGAAGAGCGAGGTCCGCGCCAGGTCGGCCCAGAAATCGATGGCTCCGCCCGAGCGGGCGAGGGATAGGACGATCGCGGTCAGCTCGACGATGACGACGATCCCGAACGCCGCACGCGAGGCGCAGAAATCCGGAAGGTAGAAGGACTCCGCGCTGCCGCGCAGCGCCTGGCGCAGCAACTCGCTTCGGGTCAGGCGGATGGAGCGCGTCCTCGTTTGGGCTCGAAGAGCTCCGCCTTCAAGCGGAAGGAGGCGGAGATGTCCTCATCGCCGTACCCGCGGGAGATGAGCTCCGCGTACTCGCTCAGCATGCGCTCCACTACCGGGAGCGCCACTCCGAAGCGCGCCGCCATGTCACGGCAGATCGTCAGATCCTTGGCATGCAGCCGCACGCGAAAGCCGGCGGGATAGCTGCCACGGGCCATGTTGGGTGCGCGATGCACGAAATACCAGCTCGAGCCGGCGCCCTTGCCCAGGGTGTCGATGAGCTTCTCGAGCGGCAGCCCCTGGGCGCGTGCGAATGCCATCGCCTCGGAGACCGCCTCGATGATGCCGGCGCACATGATCTGGTTGGTGGCCTTCGCCGCCTGGCCGCTGCCGGTCGGGCCGAAATGCGCGATCGTCTTGCCCATGGCCTGCAGGAGCGGACGGGCGCGCTCGAACGCCGGCTCGTTGCCGCCCGCCATGATGGCCAGGGTCCCCTCACGCGCTCCTTCCGTGCCGCCACTCACCGGACAATCGAGGAACTCGACACCCTGTTTCCCCAGTAGCTCCGCGGCCTTGCGCGCCGTGTCGGCCGCGACCGTCGAGCAGTCGATGACGAGACTTCCGGCAGCAAGGCCAGGAGCCAGTGCGCGCACGACCTCGAGCACATCGTTGTCTGCGGAGACACAGAGAACGACGGCATCGGCTTCCCTGGCCAGGTCCGCAAGCGTACCCGGTGCCTTGACGGTGAGCTCCGCGGCCAACGCACGTGCCTTCTCCGGCGAGCGGTTCCAGACCGCTGTCAGCAGGCCGGCGCGATGGAGGTTACGCGCCATGAAGAGGCCCATGGCTCCCAGTCCTACAAATCCTGTTTTCATGGCTGAATCATGCCCCGAGCTCTCTACGAAGCGCCGTTCGAAAGCAAATGAGTAAGCGGCCCAGGGCCGCTCCCTGGGCCGCGAGGCCGCAATAGTAACTCGATTGGCAGCTAAAACGGCCGCAGGCCTGTTTTAGCCAATAAATTATTGCCCGCAGTCCGCGTCCATGGCCTGACGAGCCTTCAGGCGGGCGGCGTCGGCATCCGCATCGGAAAGGTACTGGCGCTCGCCATTCTTGTCGGTGGTGAAGATGCGGCGCGAATCGACCAGCTTCTGATACTCCGCCTTGTCGCGCGCGCAGCGCACCGCCCGGGCCCGCGCGACATCCTGCTGCACGGCCTGCGCATCCTGCTGCTGCTTGACCACATGGGAAGCGGCGTTGCTCTCGTTCTGGATGCCCTGCATGGCGCTCGTAGCGGGGACCGGAGCGCGAGCGGTGGTCGTCCTGATGATCTTGGCGCCAGGCACCCATTGATCGGTGTAGTGCACCTCACCGTGCTCATCGGTCCACTGATAGATGACGTCGGCGCGTGCGATGCCGGCCGCCCCGACGAGGGCGGCAAGCGAGCTGGCCAGCAGGATGACAGCGAGTCGTGACATGACCTTACTCCCCGGAGCACCCCCATTACTCGGCCCCTCCTGGGCCTCGCCCGCTTCGCGGGCCGATACGCCCAGTGCGTATCGTTATGGTTGCTCCCGGCAAACCATTGTCCACCCTCGCCGGCCCCCTGTCCTTTGAACTCGGTCACACAAGGGATACCGCACATCACATAAAGCGCAATCGGCGTCCCAAAAGGGAGCGGGGCCGGAGGGCCCCGGCAGCAGGCCGGCGGTCCCGGCCCCTGTGGCCCGCCGGGCCATTACATGTCGTAAGCGCGCTCGCCGTGCGCGGTGATGTCCAAACCCTCGCGCTCGTCCTCCTCGGACACCCGGATCCCCATCACGAGCTTCAGCAGGTAGAACCCGATCGCGGCGACGGCCGCCGTCCACACGATCACCAGCCCGACGGCCTTCGCCTGGATCAGCAATTGCGCCCAGATGCCGGGATACCCGGTTGCACCCGTCGCCCAGTTGACGACCTGTCCGGGGCCGCCCAGCGCCGGGTCGTTGAAAATCCCCGTCATGAGCGCACCGAAGGTCCCACCGAGCGCGTGGACGCCGAATACATCGAGCGCATCGTCTGTCCGCAGCATCTTCTTCAGGCCCGTGACCCCCCAGAAGCAGACCACCCCCACGCAGAGGCCAATCACGAAGGCGCCTGGAATGCCGACGTTACCTGCGGCGGGCGTAATCGCCACGAGCCCCGCTACGGCGCCGGAGGCCGCACCCACCATCGATGGCTTGCCCTTCAGCAGCCATTCGACGGCCATCCACGAGAGAACCGCGCAGGCCGTTGCGAGATAGGTGTTCATGAAGGCCAGCGAAGCCGAGCCGTTGGCCTCGAGCGCCGAGCCGGCGTTGAAGCCGAACCAGCCGAACCAGAGGAGCGACGCGCCGATCATGGTCATGGTCACACTGTGCGGAGCCATCGGCTCCCGGCCGAGGCCGATGCGCTTGCCGAGAATCATCGCGCCCACGAGCCCGGCGACGCCGGAGTTGATGTGCACCACCGTCCCGCCCGCGAAGTCGAGCGCACCCCATTGCCAGATGAGACCTCCTGTCGCATTGACCGCATCGATATTGGCCGAGGCTGTGTAGGCATCCGGTCCCGGCCAGAACCAGACCATGTGCGCCACCGGGCAATAGCAGAACGTGAACCAGAATGTCAGGAAGAGCAGTATGGCGGAGAACTTGATCCGCTCGACCAGGGAGCCGAGGATGAGACAACAGGTGATGGCGGCGAACGTAGCCTGGAAGGCGACATACACCAGCTCATACATCTCCACGCCCTTGTCGAACGTGCCGACGGTGGCGTAGGCGCCCGTCACCGGATTGAACGTGCCATTGAGGAAGAGCCGGCTCAAGCCGCCGACGAAGGCGTTGCCCTGCGTGAAGGCGAGCGAGTAGCCGTAGATGCACCAGAGCACCGTGATCAGCGCGAAGCCGACGAACACCTGCATCAGCACCGACAGCATGTTCTTCGTGCGGACCAGCCCGCCGTAGAAGAGGCCGAGGGCCGGCACCGACATCAGCAGCACGAGCGCGGTGGAGGTCAGCATCCAGGCGGTGTCGCCTTTGTTGGGTATGGGCGCATCGGCCGCCCACGCCAGCGTTGGTGCGAGGGTCGCGAGGGCGGTGACGGCCGTCATCCGACGGATCGCCTTAGAGAGGATCGAAGCGGTGCGCATGTGGTCTCCCGGACGTTCGCGAGTCTTTGGGCGCGTTTCCGGGCGATCGGGCCACGAATGAGGGCTGCACGACCGGCTTTCGCGCGCGTAAGCTGGTGAAGCGGGCAGTCGGGGTGCAGAATCCATGCCACGACACTTTCCGATGCACTTTCCGTGGCTTGCGTTGCCGCCTGATCCCGCGCGCACTGTTTTGGTGCCGCATGTCAGAGGCTTCGCCCCATCGAAGGGCATCGCACTTGGAGGCGAGAAATGATGGACAACTTCCGCATCGATGAGATCGCGCGCCGGCTGCTGGAGAGCGTTCCGCCGGCTTTCCGCACCGTCGGCAAGGATCTCGAAACCAACTTCCGCGCAGTGCTGCGCTCGAGCCTCGGCAAGCTCGACCTGGTGACCCGGGACGAGTTCGACACGCAGATGCGCGTGCTCGAACGCACCCGCGCCCGGCTCGCGGAGCTCGAGGCGCGGCTGCAGGCGCTCGAGGGCACGGCGGCCCCTGCTGCAGCCGGTATCGCCGGCGACGCTCCCCCGGAGCAGTCGCCCGGACACTAGGGCAATCCGCGCCGCAGCACTCGACCAGGGACGGTGTGTGTCTTTGCCGGTCGCAACTCTCCTGTGCCGGGCCCAGGTGGGCCTGGACGCGCCGCTGGTGCAGGTCGAAGTCACGGTGACGAGTGGCCTGCCTGCATTCCAGTTGGTGGGCCTGCCCGCCACCGTCGTGCGCGAGAGCCGCGATCGGGTGCGCTCGGCTCTCCTCTCCTCCGGATTCGAATTCCCGAGCGGGCGCATCGTGGTCAACCTCGCACCGGCAGAAATCCCGAAGGAGGGTGGCCGCTTCGAGCTTCCCATCGCGCTCGGCATCCTCATCGCCTCGGGAGAGCTGCGGCAGGCAACCAGCCGCGATGCGCGCCCGTGTGAGCTCTATGGCGAGCTCGGCCTCGGAGGCGAGGTCAAAGCAGTACGCGGTATTCTGCTCGCCGCTGCGCATGCGAGCCGCGACGGCCATGACGTGATAGTGCCCGCGGCCGATGTCGACGAGGCGCTCATCGGCAGCAACACCGCCGTACTCGGGGCAGCACATCTCAAGGAAGTCTGCCGGCACTGGAGCGGAGAGGTGTCGCTGCTCCCGCGCCCGTCAGCGAGGAGCGGATGCGTCCCGCGGCATCATACTGCCGGTCCCGATATCAGCGACGTGAAGGGCCAATTCCCTGCGAAGCGAGCTCTCCTGGTCGCCGCCGCCGGATCCCACAGTCTGCTCATGATTGGCCCGCCGGGTTGCGGCAAGAGCATGTTGGCGCAGCGGCTGCCGGGTCTCCTGCCGCCGCTCACGGAAAGAGAGGCGTTGGACTGTGCAGCGATCGCCTCCGTCAGTTCCACCGGCTTCAACATGGCTGCTTTCGGCCGCCGCCCATTCCGCTCACCGCATCACACGGCATCTGCCGTGTCATTGGTCGGCGGTGGCTCGCACGCGCGACCGGGAGAGATCAGCCTCGCGCATCATGGGGTGTTGTTTCTCGATGAGCTGCCTGAATTCGGGCGCGGCGTGCTCGAGGCGTTGCGCGAGCCGCTCGAGGCCGGAGTCGTCAGGGTCTCCCGAGCCGCTGCGCACGCCGAGTATCCAGCAGCGTTCCAGTTGGTGGCCGCCATGAATCCATGCCCTTGCGGCTACCTGGGCGACCCTTCCGGTCGGTGCCGCTGCACGCCGGCCGAGGCCCTTCGATATCGTGCCCGGATTTCAGGCCCCCTGCTCGACCGTCTCGACATGCACGTGCAGGTTCCGCGGCTGGAAGTCCGCGACTTCGACGATGGCATCGGCAGCGGAGAATCGAGCACGGTGCTCGCGAGCCGCGTTGCCCTCGCCCGCTCACGTCAGCTCACGCGCCAGGGCCGCTGTAACGCGCGCCTGAGAGATGCTCAGATCGAGCGGTGTTGCACTCTGCAACCGGCGGCGCGCGCGCTGCTGGATCGCACGATGAGACATCTGCGCTTCTCCGGGCGGACCCGGCAGCGCGTCCTCAAGCTGGCCCGGACCATTGCGGATCTCGACGGACAGGATTCCATCGCCGCCACCCATATCAGCGAGGCCGTCATGCTGCGATGTCTCGACCGGGAGCAGCCTGTCCCTTCCGGCCGCTGATCGCTGCTGAGAATGGCTCAAACATGAGCTGTTATCGGCCGCCTGTCCACTCAGTGGCTCATTTTTGAACTGTAACCGAGAGGGCCGGAAGGCAATTTGGATCCGCCTGCCGATTTTCCACGAACGTGACCATCAAAATTCGGGCGCGACAGAAGTGCGCCTCTGGTGAACCGTATTCCCGCGCTACAGGGATCGGCAGTAGGGCTACTTCTTCTTGCCGCTGACCATGCTGGGCGCAACGAGCGAGACCATGTAGTTCACGGCCTGCTCCACCATCGGATCCGGGACATCCGCGCGGCCGCCCTTGGCGGGCATCGTGCCGCTGCTTCCGGTGAAGCCGTGCAGCGCATGGTCGTACAGCGTGGGCAGGCCCTTGGAGATGTGGGACGCCCACGCCGCTTTGTCACCCGCCTTCGGTGCGCCCGCGATGCCGGCTCCATGACAGGCACTGCAGGTTTGCTCGAAGAGCTCTTTGCCGCTAGTGGGCATGGCCTGGCCCGAACCGCCGCCAGCCTCCGCCGTCGCACCTTCAGGTGGCTTGATGGCCAGGGCGGCGTTGTTCTGCCCGGAGACCGCTTCCTGCTCGACGGGGGCGACGCGCGCCTCGACGCTCTTGTAGTAATCAGGCTCACCCATCATCTGGCGACCTTCGGTGCGCGCTCCCACGCTGCGCGCCACTATGAAGATCACGATGGCGATCGCGACCAGCACGCCGATCACCAGGCTGAACATGTTGATGAAATGGGTGTCCTGCTTGCTCACCGATGCCTCACCACGGGACTTGCGAACATGAAGCACGCAGTATAGCGGTTCGGCTCCCGCCTTCGTAAATACCCGGACGGCGAACGCCGAGGCCCGAAGGCATAGCCGCCGGCCCGCCGCTTCGCCGCGTGCGTCGCACGGACCATCGCGGGCCGGCTACGCGGTACCCTCATTCCCACTATGCTGTAGCGGGCCAATAGAAAGTCCGGCAACGGGGTCAGTCGATGAACCATCCTACGAAGCTCAGCGCGCTTGTCTGCGCGCTCCTGCTCACGACGGCCGCATCCGCCGTAACCCCCGGCTGGCCCGCCCCTGGCCCCATGCCGCCGCCGGACAATCAGCGCCTCGCGCACGACATTTTCAAGCAGATCGTCGAGATCCGCTCCATACACCCCATCGGCACCAAGGGCGTGGCCGAGGCGCTGTATGCGCGCTTCAAGGTGGCCGGCTTCACCGACAAGGAGATGAATCTGGTGCCGGAGAGCCCGTGGCCATATCAGGTCAATCTGGTGGTGCGCCTCAAAGGCAAGGGCAGCGGCAAGCCCGTGATGTGGATCTGTCACATGGACGTGGTCGATGCGCGGCCGGAGGACTGGTCTCTGCCGCCCTTCAAATTCACCGAGAAGGATGGGTTCTTCTATGGCCGCGGCACCTCCGACATGAAGGACGAGGACGCAGCGGCAGCGGCGGCGCTCATCAGGCTGAAGAAGATGGGCTTCGCGCCCGACCGGGACATCATCGTCGCATTCACCGCGGATGAGGAAGTGGGGCTCGAGCAGAACGGTCCCCATTGGCTTCTCGAGCACAACCGCGATCTGGTGGATGCGGGCCTGGTGATCAATCCCGACGGCGGCTCGGGAGAGATCGTGGGTGGCAAGCGGCTCGATTTCAGTGTCGAGACCGTGCAGAAAACCTACATGACGTTCCGGTGGGAAACCACGAACAAAGGCGGCCACTCCTCAGAGCCGCGTGCCGACAACGCGATTTACCAGCTGGCAAGCGGGCTCACACGCCTCGCGCGCTATCCGTTCCCCTTCAAGACCAACGCCACCACCCGGGCCTACTTCGCGGCGACCGCGCAACTCGCGAGCGGCAGCAGGCGAGCAGACCTCATGGCGCTCTCCAGGGATCCGCTCGATCTGGCGGTGGCCCGGCGCGTCGCGGCACACGATGTCGCGACCAATGCGATCCTGCATACCACCTGCGTCGCCACCATGCTCAAGGCAGGCGTGCAGGAAAATGCCTTGCCCTCGAGCGCGGCCGCGACCGTTCAGTGTCGCGTCTTCCCCGGGGAGACGGAAAGGGAAACACTGGCCCGGCTGCAGAAAGTCGCGGCCGACCCCGGTATCCGGGTCACCCTCCTGGAGCCCGTGCAGCCCGCGCCGGAGACCGTGCCCGATCCGAAGGTCATGGCAGCCATCACTCAGGTCGCTCACTCCATGTGGCCCGGAGTCGTGGTGTTGCCGCAGATGGCGGCCGGTGCGAGCGACAGCATCTTCACGCGCGCCGCCGGCATCCCTTCCTACGGCGTGGGCGGCGGCTGGAACGACCTCAATGATCTGCGCATGCACGGCCGTGATGAGCGCAAGCAGATCGATGATTTCTACAGCACCGTCGAGTTCACCTACCGGCTGATGATGAAGCTCGGCATGGCGTCCAGCCTATGATCGATACCAAGCCCACGCTGCTCGCATTGCTGGCGATCGCGGGCTGCACGCAGCAATCCGGGGCCATTGAAGCCAGTCAGGTCGCCCATGCAGCCGAGCCGGCAGCATCTGCCTACGATCCGTTGCAGGCCTTCGCGCCGCTCACCCTGCCCGCCCCGGCCAACCTCTACCGGGCGGCCGACGGCACTCCGGGTCCCGAATACTGGCAGAACCGTGCCGACTACACGATTCGCGCGAGCCTCGATCCCCGCAGCGCCCTGCTGTCGGGAAGCGAAGTCATCACCTACACCAACAACAGCCCACAGGCGCTCGCGAGCCTCTGGCTGCAGCTCGATCAGAACATCTACCGCAAAGACGCGCGTGCAAGGTACGTCCATGCGAGCTCGAGGCGCTCGCTCGATGAGCGTACGGACGGGAATGTGCTCGAGAGCGTACAGTTAGAGGAGGCGGGCCGCCTGATCAAAGCGGACTATGTCGTGTCCGATACCCGCATGCAGATCCGGCTCACCCATCCGCTCGTGCCGCGCGGTGGCAAGCTGGAAATCCACATCCAGTACCACTTCACGGTGCCCGGTGCGTTCGGCGGGCGTACGGGTCACATTCGCACACGCAACGGCGAGATATTCGACGTAGCGCAGTGGTACCCGCGAATGGCGGTCTATGACGATGTGCGCGGCTGGGACACACTGCCCTACCTCGGAGCGGAGTTCTATCTCGAGTACGGCAATTTCGACTACTACGTGACCGTACCCCGCGGCATGGTCGTGGCCGGCTCCGGGGAGCTGGAGAACCCTGCCGAGGTGCTCACCGCGCTCGAGCGCCAGCGGCTGCAGCAGGCGCGAGGCAGTGACCGTACGGTCATGATCCGCACCGCAGAGGAAATCGCCAGTCCGCAAACCGCATCAGCAGCGGCTACGGCTACCTGGCACTTCCGAATCGACCAGGCGCGGGACGTCTCCTTTGCCGCCTCCCGGGCTTTCATTTGGGATGCGGCGCGATTCAAACTGCCGGGCGGCAGGAGCGGCCTCGCCATGTCGTTCTATCCCGTCGAGAGCGCCGGGTCTCAGGCCTGGGGCCGCGTGACGGAATACGTGAAGTATTCGCTGGAGCAGTTCTCCAGGCGCTGGGGGTTCGACTACCCATACCCGACGGCCGCGGCCGTTGCCGGCCCCATAGGAGGCATGGAATATCCGGCCATCGTCTTCGACGACTACACCGACAGAGGCAAGGACCTGTTTGCGCTCACCGCCCACGAGTTCGGACATACCTGGTTCCCGATGGTGGTGGGCTTCGACGAGCGGCGCGATCAGTGGATGGACGAGGGATTCAACACCTTCATCGACATCTACGAGTCAGAGGACTTCCAGCACGGTACCTTCGGACCCAAGCGCGACCCGGAATACGCACCCGGGGGCGGCAATCCGGCGGACGAGATCCTGCCAACGCTCGAGGATCCCGCTGCTCCCACCCTGCTCACCCGCGCCGATCAGGTTGCGGAGAAGTATCGTCACCCCGTCACCTACTTCAAGTCAGCGCTCGGCCTCGCCTTGCTGCGCGAGCAGATCCTCGGACCGAACCGCTTCGACTGGGCCTTCCGCAAGTTCATCAGCGATTGGGCATACCGGCATCCGAAGCCGTCGGATTTCTTCCGCGCCATGGAGAGCGCCGCGGGCGAGGATCTCTCCTGGTTCTGGCGCGGCTGGTACATGCACAACTGGACATTCGACCTCGCGGTGCAGGGAGTGCATCCCGTGCGCGGCGGCTGGAGCAAGGGCGCCGTGATAGGCATCGCCAACCTCGATCGGCTGGTGCTGCCGGCGGTCGTGCGGCTCGATTTCCGGGACGGCAGCAGTGAGCGCATCCAGCTGCCCGCCGAGACCTGGATCCAGCAAAAGGAGGTCGACCTGACGGTCGATACGACGCAGCCGATCGAGTCCGTGACCATCGATCCCGACAGGGTCCTGCCGGACAAGAATCGCAGCAATAACGCGTGGAAGGCGGCGCCTGGGGCATGACCGGCGGCGTAATTAGCGCTGGGACCGCCGTCCGCGTATCATCCCGGTCCCCGGTCCGG
>Ga0134125_10004953_pt1 | contig 15163 bp, 14 predicted proteins | sample KB31751_FD_96464 | JGI IMG/M metagenome (GOLD analysis project Ga0134125, IMG submission 96464) | Terrestrial soil microbial communities with excess Nitrogen fertilizer from Kellogg Biological Station, Michigan, USA - KB3-175-1 | ecosystem: Environmental > Terrestrial > Soil > Unclassified ... | reverse complement strand
GCGGTGGTCACATCGCGACTGAGGATGAGGTGGTCGGGCCGTTCCTTCAGGACTGAGGTCAACATCCGCCCAGCTTGCAGCCGTCCGGGCGCGCTTGGCGCTGGTCACAGTCATCTGTGGATGGCTCCGGCCCTGTGGATGGCTGGGCGCGGCTCTCGAGTCAGCGGACGGCCAAGGATGCTGCCGCTTGTGAACGATGCGGCTGCCGCAATAAGCGCATCGTTAACGAGAACCCGCATCGTCCGGGACACGGGCAGGCGAGCAGGCGGGCGGGCGGGCGCGGGGCGGGGGAGGCCGGCGCGGACTAGTGCACTATGTGGAGCGCGCGGGCCGCCGCCGTGATCGAGTCGGAGAGGGAGGGGTAGACCGTGAAGGCGCGGGCCACCTCGTCGACGGTGAGGCGGTGCTCCACGGCGATCGCGATCGGCAGGATCAGCTCGGAGGCTCGCGGCGCAACGATCACGCCGCCGATGACCGTGCCGGAGCCTGTGCGCGCGAAGAGCTTCACGAAGCCGTCCTTGATGCCCATCATCTTCGCGCGAGGGTTCGAGGCGAGCGGCAGCTTGTAGATGTCGCCCTGCGCGATGCCATCCTCGATCTGCTTCTGCGACCAGCCGACCGTGGCGATCTCGGGCTGCGTGAAGATGTTCGAGGTGACATTGCGCAGCTCCGTGGGATTCACCGCGTCGCCCATCGCATGGAACACGGCGGTGCGCCCCTGCATCGAGGCGACGGATGCCAGCGGCAGAAAGTCCGAGCAGTCACCGGCCGCGTAGATCGACGGCATCGACGTGCGTGCGACCCGGTTGACGCGGATGTGGCCGGACTCGGTGAGCTGCACCCCGGCATCCTCGAGCCCGATGCCCGCCGTGTTCGGGATGGACCCAACGGCCATGAGGCAGTGGCTGCCCTCGACTGTGCGGCCGTCGCTGAGGGTCGCGATGACGCCGTCGGCGGTGCGCTCGATCGACTCCGCCCTGGACTTCGACAAAACGGTCATGCCGTTGCGCTTGAAGACGTCTTCGATCACCCTCGCGGCATCCTGGTCTTCGCCCGGCAGCACCTGATCGCGGCTCGAGATGAGCGTGACTTTCGAGCCGAGAGCGGTGTAGGCGGAGGCGAACTCGGCGCCGGTGACACCGGAACCGACGACGATGAGGTGCTCGGGAATCGTGGCGAGCGTGTACAGCTGCGTCCAGGTGAGGATGCGCTCACCGTCGGGCTTCGCCGTCTTCAGGATGCGCGGGCTCGCACCGACGGAGACCACGATCGTGTCGGCGTTGATCTCGTCGAAGTCGGTGGCGCTCTTGCCGCGCCCGGTGGAGACGATGATCCTGGTCGGGCCGTCGAGGCGTCCGTCGCCCTGCACGACCTTGACACCTGACTTGATCAGCTGCGACTTCATGTCTTCAGACTGCTGCCGCGCGAGTCGAAGCAGTCGCTGGTTCACCGCGGCAAGGTTCACCGTGACCTCGGGGCGCACCGGTCGGCCGGACTCTCCGCGGGTGAAGAACTGCACGCCCAGGTCGGTCGCCTCACCGATCGCGTTGGCGGCCTCGGCTGTGGCGATGAGGGTCTTCGAGGGCACGACATCCGTCAGCACGGCCGAACCACCGACGCCGAGTCGCTCGACGAGCGTGACCTCCGCACCGAGCTGCGCCCCGGCGAGCGCCGCCTCGTACCCGCCCGGCCCACCGCCGAGGACCGCGATGCGCTGTTTTCGCTCGAATTCATAAGCCATGGGTCCATTCTCGCAGCGCCCGGTGCTCGCTCGCACGACGGCGGCGTCGGGCAGCGCGCTGGCGGCGTCGAAAACGCAGGACATCCGCCGCCGGTGGCCGCCACGGCATCCGGATCGAGCGCTTGACGGCGAGACTCCTGCGTTTTCGACGGGGCGCGACATAGGTCAGAACCGCGGATGCCGCAAGGCCTGCCGGACGCCCAGATCCGGGTGTTAGCGTGAGCAAAGCCTGACCCCCGTACGGGGGACATGACGGAAGGAGAGCAGATGAGCGACCAGTACACCTTCGACAACCCCGTCACGCGCTACCCTTCGATCGAGCCGCCCGAGCAGCACCAGGGCGAGCCCGGCCTCGAGCGCGACATGACGCCGACGCCCGATCTCGGCGAAGACACCTACCGCGGCACGGGGCGACTCGCGGGGCGCAAGGCTCTCGTCACCGGTGCCGATTCCGGCATCGGCGCCGCCGTCGCCATCGCCTACGCGCGTGAGGGTGCCGACGTCGCGCTCTCCTACCTCCCCTCCGAAGAACCGGATGCGCAGCGCATCGTGAAGCTGATCGAGGATGCGGGCCGAACTGCGGTAGCGCTCCCCGGCGACCTGAGCGACCCGGCCTACTGTCGCGATCTCGTGCAGAACTCTGTGGACGCCCTCGGCGGTCTCGACATCCTCGTCAACAATGCCGGTCGCCAGATCTACTGCGAGAAGCTCGAAGACCTGAGTGACGAGCAGTTCGAGGCGACTCTGAAGACCAACGTCTTCGGCATGTTCTGGGTCACGAAGGCGGCGCTGCCGCACCTCGCGCCGGGTTCGACGATCATCAACACCACGTCGATCCAGGCCTACAAGCCCTCCCCCGGTCTGATCGACTACGCCACCACGAAGGGCGCCATCAACACCTTCTCGAAGGGCCTCGCGCAGCAGCTCGCCCCGCGTGGAATCCGCGTGAACGCCGTGGCGCCCGGACCGGTCTGGACGGTGCTGCAGGTCTCCGAGGGCCAGCCGACGGATGCCCTGCCCGAGTTCGGCAGGTCGACGCCGCTCGCGAGGGCGGGCCAGCCCGCAGAGCTCGCCCCGGCGTACGTCTTCCTCGCCTCCGCGGAATCGAGTTACGTCGTCGGCGAGACGCTCAACGTGAACGGCGGCACCCCGAGCCCGTAGCGGCTCGATCCCGAAAGCCACAAGAGAAGGAGCAGACGATGGACGACGACAAGCGCTCGATGGAGCAGGAGAAGGACCGCGCCAAGCAGGAGGCGGCCGACACGTCACAGGACGCGGGCACAGAGGAAGACACTGCCTCGGGTGGTGCACCCGAGGAGCCCGATAAGTAAGGTGCGCGCACGTCTGGGCTGCGGCAGCCCTGGCCAATAGAGTGGTCTGATGCCCATAAATGCACTCAATCCGCTCGACGATCTCGCAGCGGACCCCTTCCAGGTCGCCCGGGAAGCCGCAGAGCAGATCGCCGAGAAGACCGGCGTCGAACGCCACGACATCGCCCTCACGCTGGGCAGCGGTTGGGCGAAGGCCGCCGATCTCATCGGCGAGACCACTGCGACGATCCCGGCGACGGAGATCTCCGGCTTCAGCAAGCCCGCCCTCGAGGGGCACATCGGCTCGCTGCGCTCCATCCTGCTGCCGAGCGGCAAGCGAGCGCTCGTGATCGGTGCGCGCACGCACTATTACGAGAACCACGGCGTGCGACGCGTGGTGCACTCGGTGCGAACGGCGGCCGCCACGGGGGCGACGACCATGATCCTCACCAACGGCGCGGGCGGCATCCGGGAGACCTGGAAGCCCGGCACAGCCGTGCTGATCAGCGACCACATCAACCTCACCGGCGATTCCCCGCTCGAGGGTGCAACCTTCATCGACCTCACCGATCTGTACAGCGCGAGACTCCGTGCGATCGCGCGCGGCATCGACCCGAGCCTCGACGAGGGCGTGTACGTGCAGAATCGCGGCCCGCACTACGAGACGCCCGCCGAGGTGCAGATGGCCAAGACCATCGGCGGACACATCGTCGGGATGTCGACGGCGCTCGAGGCGATCGCGGCGCGTCAGGCGGGCATGGAGATCCTGGGGCTCTCGCTCATCACGAACCTCGCCGCGGGCATCCAGAAGACACCGCTCAGCCACGCCGAGGTCATCGACGCGGGCAAGGCCGCCGAACCGGTCATCAGCGCGCTCCTGGCTCGAATCGTGGGCGAACTGTGACCGGCGGAGGTCTCGATGCGAGCGCTGAGCGCCCTACTCGACCCACGGTCATCGAGCAGGCGAAGGCCTGGCTCGCGCAGGACCCGGATGCCGAGACCCGCACCGAACTTCAGGGCCTGATCCAGGGCGCCACCGACGGCGACTCGGCCGCACTGGTCGCGCTCCATGACCGCTTTGATGAGCGCCTGGAGTTCGGCACCGCCGGCCTCCGCGGGCGCATCGAAGCCGGCCCCAACCGCATGAACCGCGTGCTGGTGTCGCAGGCTGCGGCAGGGCTCGCCACCTATCTGCTGGAGAAGGCCGCAGGCGAGCAGCCCTCGATCGTCATCGGCTACGACGGCCGCAAGAACTCCCGCGTCTTCGCGGAAGACACGGCGGAGCTCATGGCGGGTGCCGGCGTGCGCGCCATCCTGTTGCCGCGTCTGCTGCCGACCCCGCTGCTCGCCTTCGCCGTGCGCCACCTCGACACGAGTGCGGGCGTCATGGTCACCGCGAGTCACAATCCGCCGCAGGACAACGGCTACAAGGTCTACCTCGGCGAGGGCGACCAGGGCTCCCAGATCGTGCCGCCCGCCGACGCGGAAATCGCCGCGCACATCCTTCGCGTCGCCGCGGAACAGAGCGTGCTCGACCTGCCCAGGGGTGAGTTCGAGATCGCGGATGAGGAGGTCGTCGACGAGTACGTGCGACTCACCGCGGCGCTCGCGACATCCGCCGCCGGCGAACTGCGCTTCGTCTACACCGCCATGCACGGCGTGGGATGGGAGACCGCCCGCCGGGTCTTCGAGACCGCGGGCTTCGGCGAGGCGATCATCGTGCAGGAGCAGATCGAACCGGATGCGGCCTTCCCGACCGTGGCATTCCCGAACCCCGAGGAGCCCCGCGCCATGGACCTCGCCTTTGCGCGAGCGGCAGAGTCAAGCGCGGACTTCGTGATCGCCAACGACCCGGATGCCGACCGACTCGCCGTCGCGATCCCCGACGGACCCGCGGATGCCGTGGCCAGCTGGCGACGCCTCAGCGGCAACGAGGTGGGTTACCTGCTGGGCTGGCGCATCGCCACGCGCCTCGCTCGCTCGGGTCGAGAGGGAACGCTCGCCGCCTCCATCGTGAGCTCGCCCGCGCTGCAGCGGGTAGCTGAGCACTATCGGCTCGACTACGTCGACACCCTCACGGGCTTCAAGTGGGTGTCACGCGCGCCACGACTGGCCTTCGGTTTCGAGGAGGCGCTCGGTTACCTCGTCGACCCGGAGAAGGTTCGCGACAAAGACGGGATCTCTGCCGCGGTCGAATTCCTCGCCCTGATGAGGGAGTTGAAAGCAGCGGGCAAGTCGCTGCTCGATCACGAGAACGAGTTCGCGGAGAAGTTCGGCGCGTTCGCCTCGTCGCAGATCTCGATCCGGGTGGATGACCTCGCTCAGATCGCCGCGACGATGAACGGGCTGCGGCAGAATCTTCCGACCGCGATCGGAACGGTGCGCGTCGACCACATCGATGACTTCATCGACGGTTTCGAGCAGTTCCCCGCCGGCGACATCCTGCGCATCTGGCTGATCGATGGTTCTCGCGTGATCCTGCGCCCGAGCGGCACCGAGCCGAAGCTCAAGGTCTACATCGACGCGTCGAGCGAGGTCGGCACCGGGCCCGAACGCCGGGCCGCCGCGGAACGAACCGTGGCAGAGCTCGATGCCGCCATGCGCGAACTGCTCACCTGAACCCGGAGGCGGGTTGAGTAGCGAGGCACGAGCCTATCGAAACCCCGCTCACATCCCAGGTTTCGATACGGCCGCAGGCGGCCTACTCAACCCACAACGGGCTAGCCCAGCGCCTCCTCCAGGCGACGGCTGAGCTCCGCCGTGTCGAAGAAGTTCTCGATCACGATCACGTCGGCGAAGGTCTTGCCGATCGCATCCACGAACTCGGCTGAGGTGAGAATCACCTGCGCATCAGCGGCAACACTCGCCACCGACGAGACGTCAGCCGCAACGACCTCCGCCTCGATGCCCAACCTGCCGAGCACACGCTCGGCGTTGACCTTGAGGATGCCCGAACTGCCGATGCCCGCGCCGCAGATGGTCACGATCTTCACGCGGTCACTCCCAGGATGCGCTGCACCTCGGCCGCGCTCGTCGCGCCGGCCAGGGCGGGGATGGCACTCGAGTCGTTGAAGACATTGGCGAGGCTGGCGACGGAGGCGAGGTGCGCATCCGCGTGGGTGATCGCCAGCCCGAGCACGACGCTCACCGGGTCGTTGTGCGGATGCCCGAAGGCGACCGGCGTGGACAGAGTCACGACCGCGAGGCCATCGGCCAGCACCTCGGGCCCGGGCCGTGCGTGCGCGAGTGCGAGGCCCGGCGCGATCACGACGTAGGGGCCGTGCTCCTCGATCATGCGAATCATCTCGTCCGCGTAGCCCGGCTGAGCCGCGCCGGACGCGGCGAGCGCTTCGCCGACAAGGCGCACCGCGGCGCGCCAATCGGCGGCCTCGGCACCGAGGACTATCGACGACGCCGGAAGCGGCGGAAGCGGCATCCTCAGGCCTCCGCGAACGCGGCGCTGATGTAGTCGGCGAGTTCCTCGCGGTCTTCGAGCGGCAGGAAGCTGGCGGCGGCCGCATTGAGCTGGAACACCTCGAGGTCGCCGAGGTCGTAGCCGAAGGTCTCGCTCAGCAGGGAGAGCTCCTTGCTCAGCGAGGTGTTGCTCATGAGCCGGTTGTCGGTGTTCACCGTCACGCGGAACCCGAGCTGGTACAGGAGGTCAAAGGGGTGATCGATGAGTTCGTCACCCCACTGCGCGATCGCGCCGGTCTGCAGGTTCGACTGCGGCGACAGTTCGAGCGCGATCTCGCGATCCTTCACCCACTGGGCGACCGGACCCAGGGTGACGTAACTGTTCTCCTCGTCTTCCCGCTCGATCGTGATGCCCTCGGCGATGCGCACGCCGTGGCCGAGACGCAGTGCGCGACCGTCGAACAGGGCACCGCGGATGCTGTCCAGACCGTCGGCTTCACCCGCATGCACGGTCGCGGGCAGGAAGTGCCGCGCGAGGTAGTCGAATGCGTCGCGCAGATTGCTCGGCGGGAACCCGGCCTCGGCACCAGCGATGTCGAATCCGACGACGCCGTTGCCTCGATGGCGTACGGCGAGTTCGGCGATCTCGAGTCCGCGAGTGTTGTGCCGCATGGCGCTGACGAGTTGGCCGACCCGGATGCGGCGACCGCTGCTGCGCACATCGTCGACCCCGGCATCCAGTCCTTCCTGCACGGCCTCGACGGTCTCGTCGAGGGTGAGGCCGCGCGTGAGGTGCTGCTCGGGCGCCCAGCGGATCTCGCCGTAGACCACGCCGTCGTCGGCGAGGTCCTGCACGAATTCGCGGGCGACCCTGGCGAGTCCCTCCTGCGTCTGCATGACGCCCGTGGTGATGTCGAAGGTCTTGAGGTACTCCACGAGCGAGCCGGAGTCGCTCTTCTCGGCGAACCACTCGCCGAGCGCGGCGGCATCCGTCTCGGGAAGTTCGAGGTCGTGGCTCTCGGCCAGTTCGATGATGGTCTGAGGCCGCAGACCACCGTCGAGGTGGTCGTGGAGGGAGACCTTGGGCAGCGCGGTGATGCTCGCGCCGCCGCCGGGCAGCAGGTAGTCCGTCGGCACAGAGTTCATGCGTCAAATCTACCCGCTGGCAGCCTCGGCTAACCTTGGCATTCGGGAATGGGAAGGCGGACATCGGATGTCGAGCAAGATAATTCTGGACTGTGACCCGGGTCACGATGACGCGATCGCACTCTTGCTCGCGCACGGCAACCCGGAGGTCGAGCTCGTCGCCGTCACGACGGTGCACGGCAACCAGACGATCGAGAAGGTCACGAGGAACGCGCTCGCCGTTGCCCGCATCGCCGGCATCACCGGCGTGCCCTTTGCCGCGGGCGCACACAGGCCTCTCGTGCGCGTCGCCGAGGTCGCCGAATCGATCCATGGCGACTCGGGAATGGACGGGCCCGTGCTGCCGGAGCCGACCACGGAACTCGACGAGCGTCACGCCGTGGACCTCATCATCGACACGATCATGGCCTCGGAGCCCGGGTCCATCACCCTCGTGCCGACCGGAGCCCTCACCAACATCGCGCTGGCCGTGCGCAAGGAGCCGCGCATCGCATCCCGGGTGAAGGAGGTGGTGCTCATGGGCGGCGGCTATCACGGCGGCAACTGGAGCGCCGCGGCCGAATTCAACATCGTGATCGACCCGGAGGCCGCGCACATCGTGTTCAACGAGTCGTGGAAGCTCACCATGGTCGGTCTCGACCTCACTCATCAGGCACTCGCAACCCCGGATGTCGTGGCCGCGATCGCCGAGGTCGACACGGCCCCGGCGCGGTTCGTGCTCGAGCTACTGGACTTCTTCAGCGCGAGCTACAAGGAGGCGCAGGGCTTCGATCACCCGCCCGTGCACGACCCCTGCGCGGTCGCGCTCGTGATCGACCCGAGCGTCATGAACGTGGTGAAAGTACCACTGGATGTCGAACTCACCGGTACGCTCACGCTCGGCATGACGGTGGCCGATTTCCGCGCGCCGGCGCCCGCCGACTGCACGACGCATGCCGCGACAGACCTCGACCACGCGAAGTTCTGGGCGCTCATCGTCGACGCGCTTGAGCGCATCGGCGACCCGCCCCAGTAGCCGCCCCTGTTCCCTCTCCCTCCCCTCGCGTCACCCGTGAGGTCTGGCAATCTGCTCTTCCGGGGCGTCGGGAAGAGCAGATCGCCAGACCTCAGCGCGAAGATACGGGGTCGCTCCTCTCCGCTGGAGGGTGTGGATAACAGTTGGCGCTGTGGAGAGCGGCACAGGAGGAGCGCGGCACGCCAGTATTCCGGGATGGGCGCACGCATTCCTCTGCCACGTGAACTGCACACGGCACCCTTTGCGATCGCCGATGCGCTGGTCCGAGGGGTCGGTCCGGGGCGGCTGCGGGGGCCTGACCTCCAGCGCCCGTTCTGGGGCGTGCGCGTCGCATCCGGCACTTCGAGATCTCTCATGACCCGAGCACAGGCGTATGCCAGCCGGATGCCCGTCAACGGCTTCTTCTCGCACCTCACGGCCGCCGCGCTGTGGGGCATTCCTTTGCCTCCACGGAGTGCCGCACGCACCGCGCTCGATGTCGCCGTGCCACGGGGAGGCGTCATCCCTGTCGCAGCTGGCGTCAGCGGTCACCGACTACAGATCGAACCACGAGACATCGTGCTCCTACAGGGAGTGCGAGTCACGTCACTCGCTCGCACGTGGTGCGACCTTGGAGCCGTGCTGAGTGAAGAGGATCTCATTGCAGCAGGCGACTTCCTCCTATGGCGGAAGCGCCCTCCGCAGCTGCGGCTCTCGGCGCAGGATCTGTGGGACGCTCTGGACCGTCATCACGGCCGACGCGGCCGGCCGCTTCTGCGCGCGACCATTCCGTGTCTCTGTGATCGCGCCGATTCACCACCGGAGTCCACCATCCGTGTGCGCTGCATTCACGCGGGGCTGCCCGCACCCGTCGTGAACGTCGACGCCTACGATGCGCGCGGCCGCTTTCTGGGAAAGCCCGACCTGAGCTTCCCGAAGTATCGGGTGGCAGTTGACTACGAAGGCGAGGTCCATCGGATAGATGCTGTCCAGTGGGCCAAAGACCTAAAACGTGCGCCGCGATTCGAAGACGCCGGATGGTCGTACCTGCGCGCAGGAGCGGCGGACTATCGCGATTCACACGAGCTCATCGCTCGCATCCGCAGCCGCCTCCGCCAGCACGGTTGGCGTCCGTAATACCCGTGAGGTCTGGCAATGTGCTGTTCCGGAGCGGCGGGAAGAGCAGATTGCCAGACCTCACCGAGTGGGAGGAAGTGAGGGAGGGGGGTCAGCCGATGCGGTCGGCGATAAGGGGGCCGCGCTCGGGAGCGGTATCGGCAATGGACCACGCACCCTCCAGTGCCTCGAGCGCCCGCTCGAAGCGGTCGGGCTCATCCGTGTGAAGCCTGAACAGCGGCTGCCCCGCGGAGACGCGGTCGCCGGGCTTGGCGTAGAGCTCGACGCCCGCGGCGGCCTGCACCGGGTCCTGCTTGCGGGCGCGCCCCGCACCGAGGCGCCAGGCGGCGATGCCGAACGGCAGTGCCTCTTGCGTGGCGAGCACGCCATCCCGATCCGCCTTGACGACGTGGGTCTCCTTGGCGACCGGCAGCGGTGCGGAGGGGTCGCCGCCCTGGGCTGAGATCATGCGGCGCCAGACATCCATCGCGCTGCCGTCGGCGAGAGCGGATGCGACGTCCACGTCGGGCTTGCCTGCCAGCGACAGCATTTCCCTGGCCAGTTCCACGGTGAGCTCCACCACGTCGGCCGGTCCGCCACCGGAGAGCACCTCCACCGATTCGCGCACCTCAAGTGCGTTGCCGATGGTGAGGCCGAGCGGAAGGTTCATGTCGGTGAGCAGCGCGCGAGTCGAGACGCCTGCATCCTGGCCGAGGGCCACCATCGTCTCGGCCAACGTGCGCGACTGCTCGATGTCTTTGAGGAAGGCGCCGGAGCCGAACTTCACGTCGAGCACCAGGGCGGATGTCCCTTCCGCGATCTTCTTGCTCATGATCGACGACGCGATGAGCGGTATCGACTCCACGGTACCCGTGATGTCACGAAGGGCGTAGAGCTTGCCGTCGGCGGGCGCGAGCCCGGAGCCGGCGGCGCAGATGACCGCGCCGACCTCCTCCAGCTGCGAGAGGAACTCCTCGTTGCTGATCGCGGCGCGCCAGCCCGGGATGCTCTCCAGCTTGTCGAGCGTGCCGCCGGTGTGGCCGAGTCCTCGGCCGGAGAGCTGCGGAACGGCGACGCCGAAGGATGCGACGAGCGGGGCGAGCGGAAGGGTGATCTTGTCGCCGACTCCGCCGGTGGAGTGCTTGTCGGTGGTCTTCTTCGAGAGCGAGCCGAAGTTCATGGTCTCGCCGCTCGCGATCATCGCGAGGGTCAGCGCGTGGATCTCCTCGCGTTCCATGCCGTTGAGATAGATGGCCATGGCCATGGCCGCCATCTGCTCGTCGGCGACGTAGCCGCGGGTGTAAGCCTCGACGAGCCAGTTGATCTGCTCCGTGGAGAGGGTGCCGTGATCGCGCTTGGCGTGGATGAGGTCGACGACGTCGAATGCTTCTACTGCCATGGTGAAACCTCTCAGTTGAAACTTTGGTGGTGGTTTCGATACGCTCGCTGGCGCTCGCTACTCAACCCGCGTATGAGGGTCGAGTAGGCTCGCCGGGGCCGTTTCGAATCCTCAGGACGAGCTATCGGCACTCAGCCCGCGGATGAGGCGTATTCCTCGAGTTGCCTCGGCCCGAACGCATCCGGAATGACCTCGTCGATCGTCTTGATGCCCGACACGGTCTCGAGCAACATGCCCGGCGCGGAGTGTTCGTAGAGCAGCTGCCTGCAGCGACCGCAGGGCATGAGGATGTTGCCGTGCCCGTCGACGCAGGTGAAAGCCACGAGGCGCCCGCCGCCGCTCGCGTGGAGCGTCGAGACGAGCCCGCACTCCGCGCAGAGCGTGAGCCCGTATGAGGCGTTCTCCACGTTGCAGCCGGAGATGACCCTGCCGTCGTCGACGAGCGCCGCGGCTCCCACCGGGAACGTCGAGTACGGCACGTAGGCGTGGCTCATGGCGTCGCTGGCGACACCGCGCAGGAGGTTCCAGTCGATCTCGGTCATGACTTGATGTACGGCTTTCCCTCGGCGGCGGGCGGTCGCACCTTGCCGACGAGCCCGGCCACGGCGAAGATCGTCACGACGTACGGCAGCATGAGCATGAACTCGCTCGGCACCGGCGATCCGATCACGCCGAGCACGTTCTGAAGGTTGGTGGCGAAGCCGAACAGCAGGGCGGCGAGGGTGGCCCGGATGGGGTCCCAGCGCCCGAAGATGACCGCGGCGAGCGCGATGAACCCGGCGCCGTTGGTCATCTCCTTGTTGAACGCGCCCACGACGACGAGCGTGTAGAAGGCTCCACCCATTCCCGCGATGGCTCCGGCAAGCGACACGTTCCAGAACCGGGTGCTGTTCACGTTGATGCCTACGGTGTCTGCCGCCTGGGGGTGCTCACCCGAGGAGCGCAGCCGGAGGCCCCACTTCGTGTGGAACAGCCCCCAGTACACGAGCCCGACGGTGATGTACATCAGGTAACTGATGATCGTCTGCTGGAACAGCACCGGTCCGATGATCGGGATCTGGCTGAGCACCGGGATGTTCAACTTGTGGAACTGCGGCGGATTGTTCAGTTCGAGGGCGTTCGGGCTGAGCAGCGTCGAGTACAGGAAGCTCGTCAGTCCGGCCACGAGCACGTTGAGCACGACACCGACGATGATCTGGTCGACGAAGTATTTGATCGAGAAGGCGGCGAGCACGAACGACACCAGCACGCCGGCGATCATCGCCGCCGCGAGCCCCACGAAGGGCTGCTGGGTGAGTGAACCGACAAGCGCTGCGACGAACGCGCCGGCCAGCAACTGTCCCTCGATCGCGATGTTGACCACACCGACGTGCTCGGAGATCACGCCGCTGAGCGCTCCGAAGATGAGCGGCGTCGCGAGTCCGACGGTGCCGATCAGAAGGCCGGGAAGCGGGATGGTGCCGTTCGCGGCCGCCCAGGACAGGAATCCGACCATGAACAGGATGGCGTACACCGACACCAGCCAGATCGGCACCTTGCGATTCTGCCGCACGAGGTAGACCGACAGCAGCGTGATCAGGATGAGCACGATCGAGACCGTCACACCCGTCGCCCGCACCGGTAGCTGCAGGTCGGGGAGCTGAATGAAGTCTTTACTCGTGGAGAGCCGGAAGGTGCTCACCGCGGAGCCGCCGCGGCCGATGATCGCAAAGAGCACGAGCGAGATGAGCGCGAAGATGCCAAGAGCGATGGGCGCCTTCCAACTGCGCACAACGGCCTTGGCCAGCGCGACGTTCGTGGGCGCCGTGCCGGGTTCGGTGGTCACAGCGGTCATGAGGTCACCGTCCTCTTCTTCGAAGCGTTCGAGGGTTTTCTGACCTTCGGCACCTCGAGTGGTTTGGGCAATCGGAAGACGGCGCGCACGAGCGGCGGGGCGGCGATGAACAGCACGATGAGCGACTGCACGACGAGCACGATGTCGATCGGAATCGACTGCGCCGCCTGCATGGTGAACCCACCGGCCTTGAATGCGCCGAACAGGATGGCCGCCCAGAAGGTGCCCCAGGGCCGGGAGCGGCCGAGCAGCGCCACGGTGATGGCATCGAAGCCGATGCCGGCGTCAATACCCGAGGTGAAACCGCTCGTGATCACACCCTGCACCTGATTGGCGCCGGCCATTCCGACGAGCGCGCCGGAGATCAGCATCGCAAGGATGTAGACGCTCTTGACGTTGATGCCGGCGACCCTCGCGGCGTTCGGGTTCTCGCCGACCGCGCGGAATTGGAAGCCGAGGCTCGAGCGATTGAGGATCCACCACACCACGACCGTCGCCGCGATCACGAGCAGGAAGCCTATCGTCAGGTTGTACTGGGGTCCGAGCAGCCTCGGGAAGACCGAGTTCGCATGCATCGCGGCCGACTTCGGGTTGTTCGAGCCCGGAGCCTGGAGCAGGCCGGGTGTGCGAAGCATGTAGCTGATCAGATAGAACGCCACGTAGTTCAGCATGATCGTGACGATCACCTCGTGAGCGCCCGTGCGGGCCTTGAGCAGCCCCGCGAGACCGCCCCAGATCGCGCCTGCGATGATTCCGGCGGCGAGAGCGAGGGCGAGGTGGATGCCCGGGGGCAGGTCGAAGGAGAACCCCACCCAGCCGGCGGCGGCGGCACCGAACAGCATCTGACCACGACCACCGATGTTGAACATCCCGGCCCTGAAGCCGAGCGCAACGCCGAGTCCGGCTGCGACAAGCGGCGTCGCGAAGTTCAGCGTCTCGGTGAGGGGGCGGATGCCCGTGGCGAAGTCGGGGCGGTTGAAGTTGTAGATCGACCCCTGGAAGAGGGAGCTGTAGGCGCCGGACACCGCGTCCCAGATGGCCGAGAAGGTGTCACCGGGGCGGGCGAAGAAGTATCCGGCCGCCGTCTGCACGTTCTCGTTGGTCAGCGCGATCAGCACCGCGCCGGCCACCATCGCGAGCACGACGGCGAGCACGGAGATCGTCGCGCTGCCGGAAACGATCTCGCGCAGCACCCCGCTCCAGCGGGAGTCGCCGTCGGAGGTCGCCGCGGCGGGGTCCGCTTCGGTCGGTTCGGGAACCTGCTGTCCGGGAATCTGCCCGGGCTCCAGCGGCTCCGCCGCCACCTTCTCCTGGCCCTGGCCGGGCAATTGCTCGTCGCTCACGCGGCGACTCCCTTCGGTGCTGACGGACCCGGAGTTCCCGCCGGGACCTCGCCCGCCATCATGAGGCCGAGCACATCCCTCGGGGTGTCGCCCGGCACGATGCCGACGATTCCGCCGCGGTACATCACGGCGATGCGGTCGGCGAGCGCTACGACCTCGTCGAGCTCTGTCGACACCACGATGACCGGGATCCCAGCATCCCGCGTGGCGATGATGCGCTTGTGGACGAATTCGATCGAGCCGACGTCCAGGCCGCGGGTCGGCTGTGCAGCGAGGAACAGCCTGAGCTCCCTGCTGAGCTCGCGCGCGAGCACGACCTTCTGCTGGTTTCCTCCGGAGAGTTGGCCGGCGAGGCTGTCGATGCTCTGCGCGCGGATGTCGAATTCCTCGACCTTGCTCTCGGCGAATTCGGCGAGGTAGCCGAGCTGCAGTCCGCCCCACTTCACGAACGGTTCCCCGTTCGTGCGGTCGAGCATGAGGTTCTCCGCGACGGTGAAGTCACCGACCAGGCCATCCTCCTGCCGGTCTTCGGGCACGAAGCCGACCCCGGCATCCAGAACCTTGCGAACGCTGAGTCCGAGCAACGGCTTGCCGTCGAGGGTGATGTCGCCGGTGACGCGCTCCTGCAGGCCCATGATCGCCTCGGTGAGCTCGGTCTGCCCGTTGCCCTGCACGCCGGCGATCGCGAGCACCTCGCCCGCCTTGACCTCGAAGCTCACATCGTTGACGACGAGCTGGGAGTGCTGGTCGATGACCGAGAGGTTTTTGACCACCAGGGCGTCTGCGCCCGGCTTCTCCGGCCCCTTCTCGAGCACGAGATCGATGGGGCGGCCCACCATGAGGGAGGCGAGTTCGGTGTTGGTCGC
>Ga0134125_10004952_pt1 | contig 15164 bp, 11 predicted proteins | sample KB31751_FD_96464 | JGI IMG/M metagenome (GOLD analysis project Ga0134125, IMG submission 96464) | Terrestrial soil microbial communities with excess Nitrogen fertilizer from Kellogg Biological Station, Michigan, USA - KB3-175-1 | ecosystem: Environmental > Terrestrial > Soil > Unclassified ... | reverse complement strand
TTCTTTGCGCCCACCTATGGCAACGGACTGCTCAGCCCCTTCGACCCGAGACTCTATAGTCCGTCCGCAGCTCCAACAATTGATACGAGTGGATTACTGGCGCCGGGCACTCCCACTCCGATCACCAATGGCATGATCATCGGCGGCAAGAATTCCCCATTCGGTGATGCGGTACAACAAACGAACTATGGAAACGTCGGCCCGCGGATCGGTTTCGCCTGGGATCCGTATGGGAAAGGTCTGACCAGCATTCGCGGCGGATATGGAATCTTCTACGATTCGCCCGCAGTGAACTCGGTCGAGAACTTCGTGCCGGGCAATCCGCCACTTGTCGCCAGCACTTCGATCTCGAACACCAATTTTTCAAATCCCGGAGCGGTGGCCGCGGACATTAACTTAGCTCCTCCAACCGTCGGCGGTCCGGCACCGAACAATTTCAAGCAACCTTATTCGCAGATGTTCAACCTCGATGTTCAGCACCAGTTCACCCACAGCACGCTGTTCGATATGGGGTACTACGGTAGCCTCGGTCGCCATCTGCTGGGAGTGATTGATGTGAACATGCCGCACATCGGCGACTTCCTGTCTGCCGGCATACCAGCGCCATTCAGCAACAGCAATGTACAGAAGCTGAACCAGGTACGGCCATTCAAGGGATATGACGCGATCAATCTCTTCATGCCGGAGTTCACTTCCAACTATCACAGCCTTCAGACACAGTTGCAGCAGCGGCTCGGCGGCGATTCTCTGGTCGTACTCAATTACACCTGGTCAAAAAACCTGACCACGGCTTCGAACGATTTCCGTGCGGCCCAGTATTCGTATAATCTTTTGGCCGACTATGGGCCATCCGATCTCGATCGGCGTCACATCTTTACCGGCAGCTACGTGTACACGTTGCCGTTCTTCAAGCAGCAGGAGGGCCTTGCTGGTCATGTGCTCGGCGGTTGGGAGCTTTCTGGAATCGTGTATCTCAACAGCGGACATGCTTTCACCGCCAGCGCATCGGCCGATCGCGGCGGTTTAGGACTTGCCGGAAATACTTTTTCCGGTGCTCGTCCCGATATGAATGGCAGCCCGAACGCAAATGCTCCGCATACTGTCGCGAAATGGTTCGATACGTCTGTCTTCTCGCAGGTCCCGACCAGCCAGATTCGTCCTGGAGACGAGAAGCGAGGAACCATCATCGGTCCGCCAACTCACCGGTGGGACGCGAATCTGTTCAAGAACACGAAGCTCAGTGAACGCTTTACCCTACAGTTCCGGGCGGAAGCATTCAATGTGTTGAACCACACGAATTTCGATTCGATACGCACGAGTTCAACGAGTGGGACGTTCGGGAAAGTGTTAACCGCGCGGGATCCAAGACAGCTCCAGCTAGCGCTCAAACTGCTGTTCTGAGGGAAGTAGCCTTTTTTCGAGCCGCCCTAAATGGGCGGCTTTTCTTTTGTGAAGATAATATTGCAGGGTAAATACGCCGCTTCTTTATGATGTGAGGAAGTCCTTGAGCAGTTCCATGGGGTGGAACACTTTTCTTTTGAATCCGGCGTGGAGTTGCTCCTGACACGAAATGCCAGTCGCCACCAGTGTTCGCGGTCCATCCGTTTCTGCCGCCCGTACTTGGGCGAACAGGTCCCCGCCCACGGCCATGCTTAGCTCGTAGTAATCCTTCTTATAGCCGAAGCTGCCGGCCATGCCGCAGCATTCTACGCTTGACGTGACTACGTCGAAGCCGGCGGCGCGCAGCAGGGCTTCCGTTGGTTCGGCGGCGCTGATCGTCTTCTGCTGGCAGTGGCTGTGGTAGAAGAGCCTCGTCCCTAACGGATGGTTTGAGGCGGGGAAGAAGTCTGAAGCATCGAGATTGCGCTCCTGCAGCATTCGCCACAGGTACTCGACGGCTTCGAAACTGTGTTCGCGGATTTCTTCGAAGGTGTTGCGGTCGAGGAAGTGGCGGTTGTCGAGGCGGAACATCGCCAGCGCGCTGGGCTCGATTACAACGATCTCGCGTCCTTCGCGGATGTACTTGAGCAGAATCTCGCTTGTCTTTTGCGCCTGCTTCTTGGCGGTTTGAATCAGGCCCTGCGAGAGCGAGGCGCGTCCGTCGGCTGAGACTTCGGTCAGCACTACGTCGATGCCGACTGCGCGCAAGACTTCGATGGCTTCGATTCCCCTATCGGGAGATCCGTAGTTGGTAAAGATGTCGGGGAAGAGCGCAATGCGTCCGCGATGTGCAGTAGCTTTGGGCGCCGAAAGCTTGCGGGCGGCTTGAACCAGAGTCGTCGCCGCAAACGGAGGGAGTTGCCGCCGCTGATCGACTCCGGCGATGCGCTCCATCATCGCGCGACTGCCGGGCAGCTCATTCATCCAGTTGGAAAGCGGCGCGAGGCGCGATCCCCATTTCCCGAAAAGGTCATACCGGCCGAAGAAGAGCTTTGGAACCGTCGCTTTGTCGTCAGCTTCCACGCTAAGAGCCTTTTGCAGGAATCCGCCCGATGCTTTAGCGTCGATCTCATTGATGCGCTCGCGCAGGTTCGAATTGAGCCAGGGGATATCGATGCGCACCGGGCACTGATTCACGCAGCGCGTGCATCCGGTGCAAAGTTCGTTGAAGCGCGCTTTGAGGAGGTCTTTTGTGCCTGCTTCCCATGAACCGCCGATCCCTCCGGAGTAGGTCTCGCCGCCGAAGGCGTGTCCGCCGACCGTCTGGAAATTCGCGCATGAGTTCAGACACGCGGCACAGCGAATGCAGTAGAGCGCTTCGTGCAGCACGGCGTCTTCGCGCATGCGCATCCGGCCGTTATCGATGAGCACCAGATGAAACTCGCGCTTCGCGTCTGGTCGATCGGAGAGTACCGGAGCCGCGCTGAGCGGCGGAGTGAAAACGCTGGTGTACGCCGTTAGCCCCTGTCCCGTCGAGCTTGGAGCCAGCAGCTCGAGAAAGATCGCGAGATCGCGTCGCGACGGCAGGACCTTCTCGATTCCGGCAATCGCGATGTGCAGCGGAGGCACATACGACGTGAGACGAATGTTGCCTTCGCTCTCCACCAGCACGATGCTACCGGTATCGGCGGTGACGAAGTTCGCGCCCGAAACTCCGGCGTCGGCATTGAGGAATTTCTGCCGCAGAATCTCGCGCGCAAAGCGCGTAAGCTCTTCGCCGGTATCGAGCGGTGAATCGGTTTGGAACTTGCGCTTGAAGAGCGCAGTGATGCGCTCGCGGCTGTAGTGAATCGCCGGCCCGACGACGTGCGACGGCTGCTCGTCGGCGATCTGCAGGATGAATTCGGCGAGATCGGTTTCGGCAACTTCGATACCAGCTTCTTCGAGGTGATGGTTGAGATGCACCTCTTCTGAGGTCATGCTCTTGCCTTTTACCAGCAGCCGAACTTCGTGCTCGCGGCAAACTTGAGTGATATAGCGCGAAGCTTCGTTTCCGTCCTTCGCCAGAAAGAAGTATCCGCCGTTGCGCTTTACGCTGGCCTCAACCTGCGCAAGGAGCTGAGGGAGTCGCGCGATCGCGTCTTCCTTAATCGCGCGCGCGCGATCTTTGAGCGCGTTGTAGTCAGGAATAACGGCGACGGCTTCGTAGCGCCCACTATTGAAAGTCTGCGTGTTGTGGCGGACTGCCGGGCTCTCGATGTCGAGCGCCATGCGAATGGCTTTGAGCATCGCCGACTTCTGGCTTTTGTCGGCGACCGATCGCGGCGAAATGGCGGCAGCAGGTGTGGACACTTCTACTCCAGAATAATCACGTGCAGTTTATGCGGACCGTGTACGCCGCGCACCAGCGGCCCCATGTCCGCAGTTGCGCTTGGTCCGGTGATGAAAACAAAGTTGCGTGTGAGCCCTTTGCCACCGAAGCGATTCGGATCGAATACTTCTGCCGGCCGCTCGACGAGCGTATCAGCCGCGACTACCGCAATGTGCAAACGCGCGAGCAGGCTGAGCGCGCCGGAGTATGCATGATCAATCGTCACGCATACCGAGCCGGTGCGCGCGATGGCGGCAAAGGCATCCGTGATCCCGACGTCGCAGGCTGCGAGTTCCGCTTTGGAACGAGCCGTGACGATGCCGGGCAGGCGGTACAAGTCCGTAAATAGCTCGCCAGGAAGGTCGAGCGGCTCGGCGATCGCGATGCGTCCCTGGGCAATTCGTTCAACTGCGGATGCAAGTGCGCCCGCAGTCGCCGACACGCGCTCCACGGTCGCAGCGGCCGAGCGTGCGGCCGCCTCGAACCTGGCGATCAAATCGTGTTGAGTTCGAACGGCGGAGCTCACTGCAAGGTCATAGTAACTCTAATGTGGGAGCCTTTAACGTGGAGCCGGCCGCCCCCGGCCGGGTGTTTGGGTTGGCTAACGACAAATCTGCAAATACACGATCGCACGGTTAAACACGAATCCGACATCGATGGTAGTGCTCCAAACCAAAACCCGGCCGAGGGCGGCCGGCTCCACGTTAATTCTGAGTCATCCACAGCAACGGCTGCCTGATCGGATTATTACGAATTATCTCTTCTACATCCGGTTCAGGCGGTAGCTTTTTCCATGTGGAAATATATTCCCGATTCGAGAGTGCAATTCCAGCTACTAGAAGATCCGGTTGGCGGATGGGCCAGTACTGAAAATATTCGACATCCGGCTTGTGTGGCCACTTAGCTTTGTCTTCGATATACGGGAACATCCATGCCATTGTTTTTCGAAATCCTCTCCCATCTGGCAGAGCGAACTCGAACAGGTGGTCGCTCTTCAGCGTTTGGCAGATCGTTGCCAGGCCCGACAGATTAAACAAGCAATAGTTGTACGGCTTTGTACGCCGCAGCTCTTCCGGCATGCTGCCGTCGTTTGCGATCTGGTGCGGAATGAGCACGCTCTTGAAACGTTCGGCACAATATGTAGCGACTTCGTTATTGCCGGTGAGAATTGCGAATTCGGCAGCCTGGGTTACCCACCAGGTGCCGTGATTGTTCTTCGCGTCTCGTTCATCCTGCCCGTTCTTCGATGTGGTCATCCAATTCAGATAATCCGCAAACCACTTCTTCACTCCATCGAACTCGGCTGAAGATAGAGCTTTCGCCTCGGCGAGTACCGGGACGGAACGGGCTACTTCGACCAGGTGAATGGTATCGATGATCCCGGTGCCCCGTCCCGTGGTACGGCCATGAATGGCCTGCGCATATTGCAAGTTGGGATTTATCATCGTGTCGGAATTCAGGAACCAGGCTCGCAGATGCTCGGCCGCATGATCGGCGTAACGCTTGTCATGCGTAAGCATCCAGGCTGCGGTAAGCGCCGGAACCTTCACTCCGAGCTGAATCAACGCATGGCGATGCGCAGTGAAGTTGTCGGGATTCGACATGCCGTCGCGCTGGAGGTATGGTCCATTCGGATCCCTTGGATCAGGCCACCAGTAATCGCCCTCAGAAAAATAATCATGCTTGCCTCCGGTGCTCCGCGGACTGGAGGACGCGGTAATCGTGATCGGCTTCTGGCTCAAATACTTCCTGGCCGCACTGAGCACCCGCGGTCGCTCAAAGGCGGCCAGATCGAAGTTGAGCGCTTCTTCTGCAGCCAGGAATTTCGGGGCAGCGAGACTCGCCATCGTCGCGATACCAGTGGCGCAGAAGCTCCGGCGGGAAATCGAGCCTGAGGCACTCCCATTTTGAAACTGCATCAGTTCCTCGATTGATCCGCAACCACGGGATTACGCAGCGTACCGATCTTGTCGATCTCGATCACGACCTCTTCTCCAGCGCGCAGCCAGCGCTGCGGATCGCGGCCCAAGCCAACGCCTGCTGGGGTTCCGGTGCTGATGATGTCGCCGGGCTCGAGCGTCATCCCTTTCGAGAGGTACTCGATTAATTCGGGAACACGGAAGATGAGTTCGCGGGTGTTGGAGTGCTGCAGGGTCTCGCCGCCGATGCTGAGGCGGATGTCGAGTGCGTGCGGATCGGGAATTTCGTCCGCACTCACGATGTGTGGTCCGAGCGGCGCGAACGTGTCGAAGCTCTTGCCCACCGTCCATTGCGACGTGGCGAGCTGCACATCACGCGCACTTACGTCATTGAGAATGGTGTAGCCAAATACGCAGTCTTTCCAATTCGAACTCGATATGTGCTTCGTGCGCTTGCCGATCACGACCGCAAATTCCGCTTCATAGTCGGGTTTCTGCGTCGCCGCAGATAGCACGATCGGATCGCCTGGGCCAATTACGGCGTTGGAGAACTTCGCAAACACTGTCGGCACGGACGGAATCTCCATCTTCGATTCGATGGCGTGGTCGCGATAATTGAGTCCAACGCAGAGAATCTTCTGCGGACGCGGAATGGGAGCAGTGAGACGAAGCGAATCGATAGGCAGCAGGTCGCGCTTGGAAGCGCTCGCCGCGAGATGTTCCACGCGCTGATGAACATCCTGTCCGGCCGCTATGAAAGAAATCGCGTCGTCATAGCCAATGCCCCGTAATGGGAAAACCCGGCTGCCGTTGAGAATGCCGACGCCTGTGTGTCCGTTTTGTTTGAAGGTTACTAGTCGCATGATTTGTTCTGTCGTGCCGGCTTACGGTGTTGATTGAGCCTTGTCATCCTGAGCCCTGGTTTTGGGCGAAGGATCTCCTGCGATATTTCGGACTTCAATGCCGTCGGTATGGCTCTTCAACCAGAACCCAACCTTAGTGGGCCAAGGAGCCTCGGAAGGGCGTTTTAGTCCTAAGCATCGCGGAAGATCCTTCGCGCAACAGACGCGCTTCAGGATGACAGGGTCAGGGACGCTGCGAACTTCCTACGGTGTCTCCCGAACCCCGACCTCGCGGCCAGCACGACCCGTTAGTAAAACAAAAACCTCTCACACGATGGAAGTTTCACCCGCTAACTGCCGTGTTTTCGACCCCTCCATTTCATATTGCGAAATCGCGGTAGAGATTTTCTTTGTACTGCTTGGCGAGGTGCGAGTCCCTGTTGACAATCGTCGGCGCCTTCTTTGAGAATGCTCTCCTCGCTTCGTACAATGGAATAAAGTTTTGTGAGTCAAAATCTCCTATGAAGTTACCCAAAGAATCCGACGACAAATATGTCGTAGAAGCCGTTGTAAAAGCGCTCGACGTACTGGAAGTTTTTCAGGACGGCGAAGAGCTCCAGCTCAGCGAAATCTCCAAGCGCGTTTCACTCAATAAGAGCCGTGCGTTCCGCTTGCTGTACACGCTCTGTGAGCGCGGTTACGTAGAACGCGCTTCCGACGGACATCGTTACAAGCTCGGTCTCAAGCTCTTCGAGCACGCTTCCAATCTGCGCCGCGATCTGAAACAGATCGCGCAGAATCACATGCGCAAGCTGCAGCAGCGCTTCAACGAGACGGTGAACCTCGCGGTGCTGCACAATGGCGAAGTTCTCTATATCGATCTTCTGGAGAGCTCGCGCCCTTTCCGAATGTCGGCGATGGTCGGCAGCCGCATGCCGATCGCGAATACCTCTTTGGGAAAGGCCCTTCTGGCGTACGCCGCCGAGCACGATTTGGACGAGGTCTTCGATACGCTCACTCCATCGGAGCTGCGCAAGATGCGTGCCGAAATGGAAATCGTGAAGCGGCGGGGATACGCAACCGATCAGGAAGAGAACGAGCCAGGCGTCGCATGCATCGGAGCGCCGATTCTCAATGAGGGAGGCGTCTCGATTGGCGCGATGAGCATTTCTGGCCCTTCGGTGCGCATTCAGAAGCAGGAGCGCGACATCGGAACTGCATTGGCGGCGACGTGCCGCGACATCTCGCGTCAGTTGGGATTCGCCGAGCCGGCGCCGGCGCCGAAGCAGCAGACCAAGAGCGTGTCGCCGCCGCAGAACCGGCTTGCGCTGGCTCGCCGCGCCAATCCGTAGTCGAATCGCAAACGAACGAATGCCGTCACTCACAATCAAAGCAAAATCGGAGTGTAGGTGGGATCTCGTCAGCCTGGGCGAGGTGATGCTCCGGCTCGATCCCTGGGACTCACGCATTGCGGCGACGCGCAGTTTCCGCCTTTGGGAAGGCGGGGGCGAGTACAACGTTGCGCGCGGGCTGCGCCGCTGCTTCGGCATGGATACCGCCGTCGTCACTGCTTTCGCCGATAATCCCGTTGGCCGTCTCGTGCAGGACTTGATTTACCAGGGCGGCGTCGATCAGTCGCATGTGAAGTGGGTTCCCTATGACGGCGTGGGTCGCACGGTGCGCAACGGTCTGAACTTTACCGAGCGCGGCTTCGGTGTGCGCGGCGCGGTTGGCTGCTCCGATCGAGGACATACGGCAACTTCGCAGCTGAAGGCCGGCGATGTGGATTGGACCAAAATCTTCAAAACGGAAAGCTCACGCTGGTTTCACACGGGCGGAATCTTCGCTGCTTTGTCGGAGAGCACGCCTGCTGTGGCTAAGGAAGCGATGCAGGAGGCGAAGGCGAATGGCACCGTTGTTTCCTACGATTTGAATTACCGCGAGTCGCTGTGGAAGGCCATTGGCGGCAAGAAGCGCGCGACCGAAGTGAATCGTGAGCTGGTTAGGCTGGTTGATGTTCTTATCGGAAATGAAGAAGACTTCACTGCGGCGCTGGGATTCGAGGTCGAAGGCGTCGATGAAAATCTTTCGAAGCTCGACGTCGAGAACTTCCGTCGCATGATCGAGCGGGTGATTTCACAATTTCCCAATTTGAAATGCGTAGCTACGACGCTGCGCAATGCCAAGACCGCCAGCATCAACGATTGGGGCGCGGTCTGCTACTACGATGGCCAACTTCATCGATCGACTACTAGAGAGAATTTGGAGATCTACGATCGCATTGGCGGCGGCGATTCTTTTGCCTCGGGCTTGATTTACGGTTTCCTGATGAATCGCGGACCGCAGTGGTCGGTGGAGTGCGGCGCGGCGCACGGCGCACTAGCCATGACCACGCCCGGAGACACTACAATGGCTACGCTCTCGGAAGTCGAAAAGTTGATGAAGGGCGGCAGCGCGCGAGTGGCGCGGTAGACTCGCGTCCCAAAATGAATCTATGGACAAAACGTTGGGCCAGAAAGTTCGGAACGGCGAATGAAGATTAAGGACGCGAAGGTCTTTGTCTGCTCGCCCGGAAGAAATTTTGTCACGCTGAAAATTTATACCGACGAAGGCATTTACGGCCTTGGCGATGCCACGCTGAACGGACGCGAACTCGCGGTCGCGAGCTATCTGACCGATCACGTCATTCCTTGCCTGATGGGACGCGATCCATCGCAGACGGAAGATATCTGGCAGTACTTCTATCGCGGCGCGTACTGGCGTCGTGGTCCGGTGACGATGAGCGCCATCGCCGCAGTTGACATGGCGCTCTGGGATATCAAAGGTAAGGCACTCAACACTCCCGTGTACAACCTGCTGGGAGGCAAGAGTCGAACTGGCGTGATGGTGTACGGACATGCGAACGGCCGTGACATCAGCGAGACTGTCGATGAGGTTGGCAAGTACATCGAGCAGGGATATCTTGCAGTGCGCGCGCAATCGGGCATTCCCGGATTGCAGAGCACTTATGGCGTTGGACGCGGCAAGCTGTTCTACGAGCCTGCAGAAAAAGGACTGCCTCCGGAGAACTTCTGGTCGAGCGAGAAGTACCTGCTGCATGTTCCCAAGCTCTTTGAAGCCATACGCGTGAAGTACGGAGACGACATACACCTTCTCCACGATGCCCATCATCGCCTCACGCCGATACAGGCGGGTCGTTTAGGGAAAGAGCTCGAGCAGTATCATCTTTTCTGGCTCGAAGATGCTGTGCCTGCCGAGTTGCAGGCCGGCTTCCGCATCGTCCGCCAGCACACGACAACGCCGATCGCGCTAGGCGAGATCTTCGATAGCGTGTGGGATGCGAACATCCTTATCTCGGAACAGCTGATCGACTATCTCCGCACGACTGTAGTTCACGGCGGCGGGATCACAAACCTAAAGAAAATCGCGGCTTTCGCGGACATGTACCACGTGCAGACGGGTTGCCATGGAGCGACGGATCTTTCGCCGGTCACAATGGCGGCAGCGCTGCACTTTGATATCTCGATTCCCAACTTCGGAATTCAGGAGTACATGCGCCATACGAAAGAGACCGATGAGGTGTTTCCGCACGTCTACCATTTCGAGAAGGGATATCTGCATCCCGGCGAGAAGCCCGGATTGGGAGTGGATTATAACGAGAAGTTAGCTGAGAAGTTTCCATACGAGCGCGCGTATCTGCCGGTGAATCGCAAGCTCGATGGGACGATGTGGAACTGGTGAGGAATTGCTTTTCACCACGGAGGCACGGAGACACAGAGAACTGAGACAATGTTTCGCGCTCCAATTAAACTTTCGGCACAGCCACACCTGTACATTGTTCAGCAAGTCGAGTTTGGTGAAATCTGAACTCGAATATATTTGTTTCTCCGTGCCTCAGTGTCTCCGTGGTGAAATTGTATTTAACACGAGATAGGCAAGCGATATGGCATTTCGTCCGCTGGATTTGAGCGGCAGAGTGGCAGTGGTGATTGGCGGCACGTCGGGTATCGGGCGTGCGATTGCGCATGGCCTCGCCGAAGCTGGCGCCGATGTAGTGGCGACTTCCCGGCGCGCAGGGCAGGTGGAATCAACAGCAAAGGAAATTGAGCAGCGCGGGCGGAAATCACTGCGAGTTACTTCCGATGTTGTCGATCGGCAATCGTTGGAGCAGCTGCTGCAGAAGTCGGTTTCCGCATTTGGGAAAGTAGATATTCTAGTCAATTCCGCCGGCAAGACTAAGCGCACGCCGACCATCGATGTCTCCGAATCCGAGTGGAACGACATCATGGAGACGAACCTCACCGGCGTACTTCGCGCGTGCCAGATTTTCGGGCGACACATGATTGAGCGCAAATACGGCCGCATCATCAATATTGCTTCGCTGAGTTCGTTCGTAGCGCTATACGAAGTTGCCGCCTACGCGGCGAGTAAGGCTGCAGTCGCATCCCTTACGAAGTCGATGGCTGTTGAGTGGGCTCCGCATCGTGTCTGCGTGAATGCGATTGCTCCGGGCGTCTTCCGAACTCCGCTGAACGAAAAGCTGCTCGATGAGACAGCCCGTGGGAAAGAATTCCTCGCGCGCACGCCTATGCGACGCTTTGGCAAAGTTGAAGAGCTTTCCGGAGCGGCTGTGTTTCTGGCGTCGGAAGCGGCCAGCTTTGTGACTGGCGAAGTGCTCTGCGTTGACGGCGGATTCCTGGCCAGCGGTGTGAATCAGTAGGTCAGAACATGATGGCGGCGCGTACGCTGTTGGACCGTTCGGGCGCAGCATGATCCTCGGCACTGGAGTCGATATTTGTGACGTGGAGCGACTCGGCGCGTCGATTGGTCGCTTTGGAGATCGCTTTCTTGCGCGTGTCTTCACTAAAGACGAGATTCGCTATTGCCAGAGCAAGAGGAACTCTGTCGAGCGATTCGCCGCGCGCTTTGCTGCTAAGGAAGCTGCAATGAAAGCTCTGGGTACCGGAGCCAGTCGCGGCGTTACATGGACCAGCATTGAGGTCGGACACGCGCCAGGAGGGCGTCCTGTCCTTCGTCTTCACGGCACGACCGCACAAATCGCTGAGCAGATCGGCGTTCGCCGGATCTCGTTATCGGTTACGCACACCGAGAGCCAGGCAATGGCTATGGTCATCTTTGAGGACTGATTCTCAATTTTGAGCGCCCAGAGCAACGGTACCTTGATGACCACGGCCACGGTTACATCTGACCGGCCTCACGATCTTTTCCGTTATGCGGCTCTTCTTTCCTCTTGGTTCGGCAGCTGCTTCTCTTCGTGGTATTCGGCTTCTGTGTTGACGTCCCAGATGTTCGATTTGTCTTTGCGGCCGTTAAGGATGTTCTTCACTGCTTCCATCGCGGTCAGCATCGAGTGGTCCTGATTGTTGTAGCGATGCATTCCGTTGCGTCCGACCAAGAACAGGTTTTCGAATTTGTCAATGTATTCGCGAACTTCGTCGAAGCGAGCGTACGCGCCGAAGTATGCCGGATAGGTCTTCGGCATTTTGATGACCGTGGAATCGATTACATCGTTCTTGTCGATGATGCCAATCTTATCGAGCTCCATCGCAGCAAAGCGGGCCATTTCCTCCGGTGATTTGCGCCAGAGTTCGTCGCCTTCATAGCAGAAGTACTCGACTCCGACCCACACGTTTTCCTGATTTGAAACCAGATGCGGACTCCAGTTGTTGAATATCTGCAGGCGGCCGGCTTTCACGTCCGGCTCCTGGATGTAAATCCAGTTGTCCTCGACGAGATTATGATTGTTTTCTTTCACCTTCATCTTCTTTAGCAGAAGACCGACGGTAATGAAGTCGCGATATTGAAGTGCATCGCTCACCTCGCGAACGTTTGCCGGCACTGGGACGTCAAGCGAATGGACGAGTTCTTTGATGGGCATGGTGGAGAAGAAGTAATCGCCATCGAAGCGGTGCTCATTGCCGGAAGAATCGACGCCGCTCACTCCGACGACTTTGTATCCGCGGCAATGAACGCCGGTTACGCTAAAGTTGGTGATGATTTCGCCGCCCATTCCTTTTACCTTCCGGGCGACCGTTTCCCACATTTGTCCAGGTCCGTATTTCGGGTAGAGGAACTGCTCTATCAGCGACGTTTCGGTTTCCTTCTGGGCGATGTCCTTCTGCTTTCGGCTCTGCAGTTGTTTTTGGATAATGTGCTGCAATGTCTTCTTGATCGAAAGCCCCTTGATTCGCTGCTCGCCCCATTCGGCGCTGATTTGATCGCAGGGCACTCCCCAGACTTTCTCGGTGTAGGACTTGAAGAAGGTGTGGTATAGCTCGCGTCCGAAGCGGTTGATGAAGAACTGCTCCAGGTTCTCAACATTCTTGATCGGCATGGCCGCGCTGCGCATGTAGCTGAGACCAATTCGCATGGTGCGCATTGGCCCGAGCTTCCGTAGTGTGTCGGCGCTTAGAGTGATGGGATAATCGAAAAAAGTGCGCAGGAAATAAATCCGCGATTTGCGACGTCGCACAAGCATCACTTCGTCCGCGAAACATCCATTACCGTTCCCATTCATGCAGCCGGCGAGTTCGCGGTGGTGCCTCTGATACGTGATCTCGATCGGCTGCTTTACGTGACCATTTCCGTCGTGGGAAACGGTAGTCTCAAGCGGCATGTGTTCGAACCACCAGTTCATGACGCGATCGCTTTTGGAGAAAAAGCGGTGTCCGCCGATGTCGATGCGATTGCCTTTGTAATTGACAGTGCGCGAGATTCCTCCCATCTGATCGCTTTTTTCGAGCACGATAGGTTTGATGTCGCTATTGCGCAAAAGTTCGAAAGCAGCGGTCAGGCCAGCAGGGCCGGCGCCGATAATGACAGCAGTTTTAGACCGATGATTCACGGTAATTCCCCAGGGACGATAAGATTGGCTCTCAATTCGGGACTTGCGTTGCAGTAAGAGACCAGAGCGTCGGCAGAGCGAAGCTCAGGCCAGGGATCCAGGCCGACATCGACAAACCAGATTTTTCGATCCTGGTAGTAGTGGACGAGATTGCAGTCTTTCTCAGCACCGAGCGCGCGCGCGAGGATCACCTTTTGCGAATCGATGTCGGGCGTGTTGTACACCCATTCTTTTGCCGGATCGTGCATCGGCGCGTAGCTGATCAGCACCAGCGACTTCTCCGGCTTCGCACCAAGCTGATCGATCACACGCTGACGATCTTCATTCCACGGCATGGGATAGCGAATCTTGCTTGCCTTGTGAATTTCGTGAGGGATATTGATTGCCGGCGTAATGAGTACAGCAAGCACGAGTCCGCGAGCCCAATATCTACCGAGTCGAAAATTGCGCGCCCGCGCGGTGCCAAGATAGCGGATGCCGAGGAATCCAAGGCCATAGAAGCTCACCAGCAGGGGCGCTGGATACGACGAGAGCGGCCACCACACAACCGCGAAGAGTCCTATCAGTACCAGTAGAAACGTGAAACCGAGATAGCTCCGGTCTTCACGCCGGAAGCAGAAGTAGCAACCAGCGAATGCCAGGATCAGCAGTGGAGCGAAGTGCTCCCGATAATAAAAATGGAATTTTGCTTTTTCGATCTTCTGGATTCCGCTCCACGTCTCCGCGAGTCGGCCCGGAGTGCCTTCCCAGTTCCAGAACAGCTTCGCCATCTGGTAGTTGTTGTAATGCGGGAACGGTTTCATTCCCATTCCGATAAAGGGCCGCACGAAGTGGTATTGCTCGAAATTCGCGGTGTAGGGCATCTCGGTTGCGCGTCCGGTGCCGCGATAGTTGAAGTAGGCCATCCACGCCGCCAGCACAACAGAAAGGGCGGCGGCAGGAGCAAGAATGCGAATGTAGTTTCGCGTTCTGACCACCCAGATGAGAAGACCTAACGCGAGAGGAAGCGAGAACAAAAATCCTTCGTATGGACGACTGTTAGCGAGGATTCCCACTCCGAGAATCAGCCATGGCACCCACTTCGGCGATCGCGTCTGTAGAATTCGCACGAAGGCGCCGAACGCAAGCGCTCCGCCGAGTGCGCAGACGGAGCCACCCCAATACGAATCGCTGTATTGAGTTCCGATGCTGTACTTCAGCACGACATATAGACCAGCGAGAAACGCATACAGGTTTCCGATGAGCGGCTGCAGCGCCCAGCAGATGGCGGCGCACATGAGTCCAGTTGCCAGCCATACGCCCCACCAGCAGTTGTTTCCCAAAACGAGACCGACAGCCATGAATGCGCTGGGCGCCGGCTCATACTGCGATTCGTACGTCGGTACCATGTTGATGTGGAAGCTCTCGAAGTGCTGCCAGAGCGGATGAACAGGATTGGTGAGACGTCCTTCTGCCAACGTCTGCGCGCCGAGAATGTAGCTGAATTCATCGACGATCTGCGGCTTAGGGATGGGCATCACCGGCAATAGAAGCGCACGCGGTACCATCGCCAGAGCTGCGCATAAAATCACTGCCAGCTTCCTGCGATTTGCGAGTCGGCGCAGCCATCGCTCGACCCCGCTGCCTACGCGAAAGAAATAAAAGAGATCGCCTAAAAATAATCCGGCGATAAGTACAGACAAATCGGCACCCAAGGTTCGACCCTGACCAAGAAGTTAAAAATACAAAGTGAGCTTCTTCTGCTTGCTGATACTTGTGTGAAGAAGAATTCCGCTGCTTGGTTGGAT
>Ga0134125_10004949_pt1 | contig 15170 bp, 14 predicted proteins | sample KB31751_FD_96464 | JGI IMG/M metagenome (GOLD analysis project Ga0134125, IMG submission 96464) | Terrestrial soil microbial communities with excess Nitrogen fertilizer from Kellogg Biological Station, Michigan, USA - KB3-175-1 | ecosystem: Environmental > Terrestrial > Soil > Unclassified ... | reverse complement strand
GAAATGATAAAAAATTGTAAACGGATTTTACCTTTCAACAAAAAGAAAGGAATGCCGGCGATCACAATCAGGCACAGGCATATAAAAGCAGACCTGGATGAAAGCTGGATCAAGCCTGCGAGAAGAATGATCAAACAAAAAATATATTTCCATTTTTTATAATTGCGCTCATGGTTTATAATATAGAAAAATGTAGCAGCAGAAAGCGTTACATACATTGATAAGTAGGTAGCGTGCAATCCGATTGGTTCTGAAAAATTTTGATTGATAAAAGAACTGCTGCCAATGACCGAAAGCGGGAAATGGAAAAAGCGAATAGTGTGAAAGGCTGCTATATATAAATATAGGATTGTAACGGTGCATGTGTAAGCGAATATTTTTAACAGCGATAATTTGTATTTATTAAGATTCAATTCACTAACGGCAAAGCAAAAAGGAAATAATAAAACCCCCAATTGCTGTGGCACATTTTTTAAGCCTTCTACAGGATAATTACTGTAAGTAACAGCAATCAGGTTTAGGAAAAATATAGAAGAAATAATCCATACCGATCTATTTTTAAGGCCTGCTAGCCGGATTTTCCTGAGATGTATCAAAGTATGAATGGCAAAGCAACTCAGCAATATCTCGCTATAAAAACGCGCAAAGGGCAATGCGATGAGGAAGCATGCAAGAAGATAATAGCTGATCTTGTTTTCCAGCGTATCATTTATATTAAACTGTTTTTCATTTAGCATGGCGGTTATAGCATTCGATGATAAATCCATTGTATTGCTCAATGATGGAAGGCCAGTTATATTTCTTTTCTATTTTTAATAAATTATTTTGCACCATCTGCTCCTCTTCTTCCTTTCGGTTCACTGATTCGATTAGTTTTTCCACATCTTTTGAGGACTGAAAATAATAAGCATCTTTTTCGAGTATGGAGAAGTTAAATTCGTTTTGATGTGCCGCTATCAACGACTGACTTCCCATTGCTTCAAGTAGGGAAGGATTGGTGCCGCCCACGCTATGGCCATGGAAATAAAGCCTTGAAAAATATTTAAGTGTATTGGTGATAGCGGTATCATAAATGGCTCCAGCGAAAAGTATTCTTTCGTCAGATTTGAATTTATTCACCAACTTCTGGCCTAAAGAATTATTTGTATTTCCGATCACCAGGAATTTTTTATCGGAGGAACTATGATTGAAGCCGTCGAGAATAGTTTCTATATTGTTTTCAGGCTCCATTCGTGCCATGAGTAAATAATATTCCTCTTTGGAAATATGATACTGAGGCAATAAAGAATTATTATTCAAATGGCCGATTTCACTGCCGTAAGGAATGTACCTGCACTTGATCTGGTATTTACATTGAAGATAATTTTGAATAACAATTGAATCGGCAATATAAAAATGACTGTATTTTACCGCCCATCTTTCGGCCTGTTTTAAAAACCGGCGGGTCATATAATTATATTTGGTTCTCTTCCACTCAAGGCCGTCCATATTGGAGATGATTACCGGATACTTCGGAAAGAATTCGCCCCACACAGAACTGCTGGTATATCCCAGAAACAAAATCACATCATAATTTTCTTTTCGTGCATGTTGAATACAATTCCAGTCATAAATGAATTGTCCGGTAGTCCCGATTTTGTATTCCGGGTCAAAGCAATGTTTAATTCTAACTCCATAAAAATCTTCTTCCTGGTAAGGATGATTGTGCGAATTGTAAACCGTTACACTATGGCCTTTTTTTACCAAACCAACGGAAATACATTCGGCCATTTTTTCAAATCCGCCGTAATAATTCGGAATCCCTCTACATCCCAATATGCCAATTTTAAGTTTCATTTTTTATAATTTTTTGGTAAGCTTCATAAGTTTTTCCGGCTGCATTGCGCCAGGTATAATCCCTTATAATCTTTTCGCGAAACGATTTGGGTACATAGCTTTCACTTGCTTTTTCTATTGCTTGGCGTATGGAAGAAGGCGAGGAGGGATCACAATAAAAGGCATTGCCGTTACAATATTCTGACGCATATCCGCGATCCGTAATTACTACATTACACCCTGAAGCGGCAGCTTCTAATGTAGTCAGGCCACAGGTTTCAAACCAGCTTGGCAGCACATGTACTTTTGCCTTTTTATAATAATTGATTAATGCTTCCTGTGGCAGATGATCAATAAAATGTATATTATTTGCAGCTTCCTTTTTGCATTGTGTATAATAACCGGTTTGATTTAAAGCGGCGTTCCCGATAAGAAACAAATTGAAACAGGAATGATTCAATGCACTGATGAGATTGATTTGATTCTTTAAACCTTCTATCCGCGCCACACACAAAATAAAATTCTTGTCTTTTTGTTCGTTTACTGGCACAGCGAATAGATTGTCATCAATTCCGTTAGGAATAACGGAATACGAAGGAGATAAAGAATAGGCCTGAATGAGCTTACGATGTTCCATTTCAGAATTAGGAAGAATCATCGCAGCTTTTTTAATGATGTGCTTTACACTTTTTGTATGGCCGCGGAATAAATATGAAATGCTTTGCAGTGACTGTTGCCTTTTAATCCATCGGGCTATTGTTTTTGTATATTCAATTTCACCCGGTGAAAGATGGCTGAATATTTTTCCTGCCAATCCTTTACGATATTGTTTGTCATATTCTGAATAATCAATTAGCAAGGGCGTTACCACAAAAGGTTTTTTTGATCTGCCGATATGTGGTAAAATATCCGACGGCCTTGCGAGATTAAAAAAGTGTAACAGATCATATTCCCTGTAATTTATTTTTTCATTGGCAAGCCGGATATCAACCATAATATTCAATTGTTCCAAATACCTTGCAGTTTGCTGTATTTGTATAGTATCACCGCCTATTGACTGGTACAAAGACGACCGTGCTATGAAAGCTACTTTCATGAACGTTGCAGTTTTTTACTCTTTATATGATAAAGCCAATTAATAAATGATGGTGGAAAAAAGCTCAGAATATACAAGGCATAGTTATCGAACCGGTATGGATAACTGCTGATCGCTTTTGCAAAAAGAGGCCTTGCTTTTTTAGGAAGTTGATTCTCCAATAAAAATTTTTTACCACACAGGGCATAATAAGATCCTTCTTTTATATTACTTATATCCTGGCTTTTGATGATGTCAAATAAATACGTTCCTTCTTTTTCTGTGATCTTTCCTTTCCGGATAATATCCCGTTTCATTTTCCTGAAATACCGGCCGCGCCATCTTTCATCAATGGTTACTGATGCAGGATTAAAGCGTATTTTAATCAATTGCCGGCGCAGATTATAAAACTTACCGGATTTTAATAATTGTATCCATAAAAAATAATCTTCAAAATTGTGCGCATGAACCGAATAGCCGCCGGCTTTTACAACCGGCTCTTTCCGGTACATCACCGATGAATGGATGAAAGGGCAATAGGAATAAATTTTTTCCAGTATCTGTTCATGTGAATGACCAATGCATTTGAAATGAAAAAGATGTTCTGCATTTTCCGAAATATATTCTGCATCACAGCCCACAACGATATAGTCAGGATGCTGGTCTAAAAAATCAACCTGCCGCTGCAGTCTTTCAGGCAGGCAAATATCATCTGCATCAAAACGAGCTATATACGGAGAGGTGGTTTTGGCCAATCCTTTGTTTAATGCTGTGGCAATGCCACGGTGAGATTGATTAATCAATTGAATCCTTTTATCAGAAAAAGAATGGATTATATTTTGAGTTTGATCAGTAGAACCGTCATTAATGATCAGTAATTTAAAATCAGCAAAATTTTGTTGCAATACTGATTCTATTGCATCTGCAATATATTTTTCCGCATTATAGGCAGGCATCAGGATGGTTACTTTCGTTGATTCTTCTTTCATTTTATTTTTGATTCTTTAATATTTAAAAACATCAGCATTTCAAAAAAGACGACAATTGATAATTGTTCAAACCAATAATCCACGAAAAAAAGGGCTGATAATAACAACAGCAATGGAATGCCGTAAGTCAGATGTTTTTTATATTTAATAAAATAACCGGTGTAAAAAATGAAAAAGGCTGCCAGCCCTCCGAGGCCGTATTCACTCACAAGCTGGTCGTACACTGAATTGGGATTATTGGCAATGGAATGAAGGCCGTCGTCTTTGGTAAAAAAATATAAATAGAGATCCAGGTGATTTTTTATAAAGGCATCATTCAAATAAATATATTTTTGGGGATAGCCTCCTGCGACATGTAAACCTGTAGTTTTAAAAGCAAGCTTGGAGGAAAAATTTCCAATACCTGCTCCGGTGATCAGTTGAAAAGGATGCTGTTTGAAATAACGAATTGTTTGTTTCAATGCAATTATTTTTCCAGGAAGTTTGGAAGGCTTAATTTTTCCAGATGAGAGAGGCAATTTATTGGCATGAATTGTTACGAATGCCATCATATTTTTCTTGACGGGTGTTGCGAACGATTTATGTTGATAAGGTTCAGTATTGATATCCGGTGCGGGAATTGCAGGCCTGGCATGGTATGCAGCAGTTTGCCCAACTGGGTTTATTCCAATCTTTTTTTGCAGCGCTGATAAACTATCCAGGTATAAAATTGCTATTTTTTGTTTCCGTTCATCCTGCGATAATATGCTGTCGGGCCTTAGCCATACCGGCACAGAAGAACTTTGAGTGGCGCGTTTATTTTGTGTACCAAAACTTTTTTCAAGAATGTTGGTCACATATTGATTATTCTGAGGCGATACTTTTGCAAGAAATATGATTAGCAATAAAAAGCAGATAATGATTAGGCTTTTTTTGTCTCTGTCGCTTTGAAAAATAAAAATGAATACCAGGCAAGCGCCTAATAGCAGGTTAGTGATATTGCTTCCCGTGAGCAATAAGATTGCCATGCAGAGCGACATCATCATGCTGTTTTTTTTACTGAGAAAATAAATCACACCAAAGGCATTCAAAACTGAATTGGTATTAGATGTATCAAATGAAATTCCTTTGATGTAATCGCCGGTTCCTATAAAATACTTTTGATATTCTCCTTGGTACAGATAAGGATTGATTGCGCCGGTTTTGAAAACAATTATTAAATACACGGTGAGAGAAACTACTGCATTTATAATAAAAAATACCACGATAGTTCGATGGATTACCTGTATTGATGTTTTTTCGACAAATGATTTTACCTGGTGCATAGCAAGCAGGCATAATATCCAAAGGCCAATACCGGCAATGCATGCAATGCTATATGGAATGTCTGAAAAGCCCCGGAGGATAAGCCAGTTTAAAAGCCCGATTAAAATAACGATTGGATAAAAAACCGGCAATCGTGAATGTTGCATGCGAAAGCCAAATTGAAAATTGAAGCGGGATAAATAAATCAATATGATAGCTGCAAGTTTTACAACCAGCTTCACATTTAAAAATAAAACCAGGAAAGCCAAAAGCATCCAGTCTATTGCTTTAAATGTTCTTTGAATATTGGCGAAATACTTTTTATGTAGCAACCTTTTGATGGCTTTTTTTAAAACTGAAGGAATGGTTTCAGAATGTATTGCCTATGTTTCTAAACGTAGATTTTATTGTTTGGGTTGCTATCTAAATCTGTGTAATCTTTCTTATAATATACCAATCGCTTTTACGGATCAGCCTGGTGAAAATTAACAAGAGAAAGAAAATAAGAAAAGCGCTAATTAATTGCCACCATGTATTGTCGAAAGTGTGACAAGATAAATATCCGCTGGCGAAAGCAATCGCAGGGCAAATAACGAACACTATATTTTGTTTAAGATTGATAACATCGGTTTTGGCGCGAAACATTAAAAACTGCAAAAGGATAGCCATTAAATAGGCAAATGCCGCCCCTTCGCCGCCCAAAAAAGGGATTAAGATAATATCGCCGGTTACATTGACTAAAAATGTGATAAAAAAAATATAGAAAATCATTTTGAGCCGCCTTTGAGAAAAATGGATTGACCATAAAAAATTGTTTGCATAGATAAAAGGCATACATGCTGATAAAATAAGAATAGTGTAACGGTTTACAGTGCCATATTTGCCATGAGTGATAAAATCAATTAAAGGAATCCATACAATATTAAGAGTTAGTGCGATTAAAGAAGCTGTGATGATTTCAAACCGCAATAATGCAAAAAGGTCATTTATTTTTCCGGCCATATTTATTTTAGTATCACCACGAAACAGCTTTGTGAAGCGGGGAACTAAAAGAGGCGCTACCACAAGAAGCGGCAAAGTAGTTACTTCAAAAACTTTATACGCGAAACTATATTCTGCAAGTGCAATATTGGAAGCAAGAATGCCGAGAAATATCCAGTCGAAGCGTGCTATTGCGGAAGTGAAAACGACTACTCCTGCCTGCGGTAAGGATGCTTTCAGCAGGCTGAAATAATTTTTGGTAGTCCATTGATTGCTGAAAGATATTCTCAATACTTTTTTTGTAATAAAATAGGAGATCAATAATTCGGTAAGGTCGCCGGTGATAAAAATGATGATTACCGTTGTAAGATTCAATGTTGAAAAGAAAGCAAAAGACAGTAAAGCAGCAGCCCTTACTATATTGGAACAGATGGACATAATAAACAGCGCCCTGAATTTTTCCAATCCATTTGCCAATTGCTTGAATGGTGAAGCGAAAAAGATCATCAGCTTACCGATGCCTAAGAATAAAATCAGGCGATGATTTTGTTGAAATACCGGAAAGAAAAAAACAATCATTAGTAATAACGTGTAAAATATCAATCCTGCAGCGACAACATGGAAAAAATAAATAGAAAGTATTTTTTGGGGATCTTCACCCACTGCTATTTTTTGAACCATTACCTGGTCAATCCCTAAAGAGAGAGTAGTAAAAGCCGTAAGCAGAACCGCTAAAGACCAATTGATTTCACCAAAATCATTTTTTGAAAAATACAGGGAGAGTACATAAAAAATAATCAGCCCGCATACCTGGCTGATGATTACCTGTAATGAATTGGCTGAGATATCATGAAGAAATTTTCTTCTCATTTATGTTTTATAAATAATCCATTTCGTAGAAAACAAGTACAAAGATTTATAAGAGAATGCCTGGTTATAATAATCAGAAGTGGGAATTATTTATCTTTTTTCAAAAAGGGTTTTACAGTAAGTGTGAATAGAATGCCACCGCTTTTTAGCTTCACTTTTCCGGCGCCCACGCCGCTTAAGGGAAGATTGATATAAGGCTCCCCCATCACTGAAATACGGTTATTGAAAGAATATTGGTAACCTCCTGAAAGATTTAAGATAGAAAGAAAATTTTGATTCTGATTGTGTATGCTCCAATCTTTTGTGTATGGCTGCCCGGTGGGATATTTATAATAGAATTCATAGGTTTCTCTTTTCATCAGATAAGATGTAAGCCCGGTTGAAAGAAACCAATTGTGATTTTTTACTTTCTTAAAATTATAATTGAAATTCACTGGAATGGAATATACCAAACAGTTGGCATCAATGTTTTCGAGGTAATCATAGTTTCCCGTTCCGGAAGTGGTATTATAATCACCAGGCCCTACCGAGTAGATTTTTTTGCCAGCATAAAAACCTGTGCGTAGTGTGAATGACCGGGAGATAGCATAGCTAAACCCTAAGCCAAAATTGATGGCTACTTTTCCGGGATTGTCGAGGTGAACACCGCTGATATCCGGTCCTGCAAAAAAACTGATACCGAAATTTTCAACAAAAATGTTTTTTGATTTTTTCATTTCCTTTTTGGCAACCGTACTTTTTTCTTTTTCAGTTTTTGTAATATTTTCAGTTTCTTTTACTACCGGTATGTGTAACAAAGTATCCTGTTTATTTTCCTGGTTTACAATATTTTTTTGCTCCAATGATGAAACATCAGAATTATTTTTATCGTGATTATTGACGGCTTTTTCCTGGTTTATTATTGTTTCATCTGGCGAGGGTATGATGTTATTATTAAAATTATTTTCCTGTGTATTTTTTTCAACCGGGTAAATTGAATTTGTGCGGGCAACACCGACAATATTTCTTCCCGGATTTGTAGGAAGCAATTGTGAAACATTTTCTTTTCTCACCGGTAGTTGCTGATAAGATTCTTGTTTGCCGGATGATGAGCCTGCAATCTTTGCGCCGGAAAGATCAGAAGGGGCAGGAGTGGGAATTGATTTTTCGGTCTTGTTTGTTGAGGTAGTAATTTCCTTTGCAGGAGAGGAACTTTTTTTCCCGTTTTCTGCAACCATATAAAATACCAATCCGCCTGCCAAAAGCAAAGGAAGGAGGAAGAAAATAATCTTTCTCCTCTTTTTCTTCTGAGGAAGATGCTGGTCGAGCAACTGCTCCATTTTTTCCCATGCTTTATCATCATACGCAGGATGGTAGTGGTCTGCAGCGTCTTTAATTATCTTATCGTTTTCTTCATCCGGCATTTTTCGCAATTATAATTTTATTATCTTTTTTTAAAATCTTTTGTAGTTGTTGCCTCGCTTTAAAAAGGTTGGATTTTGATGTACCTGTTGAAATACTTAACTGATCTGCGATTTCTTCATGGCTGAGTCCATCAATGATAAACAAATTTAAAACGGTTCTGTAGGCAGGCGAAAGATTCTGAATAGCCCTGATGATCTCATCGTATGACATGGCATCAAAAGCAGTCTCATTATCTGCAGGCAGGTAAATCAGTGATGTTTCCATTTCTGCGGTAAAATAATGCTTGTTATATTTCCGGCAATGATCTATCGCTGTGTAGATAAGGATCTTTCTGATCCAGCCTTTAAATGAATTGATTTCATCAGCATAAGAAGGCTTATAACGGTGTATCTCTTTAAATATTTTGAGAAAGCCGTCATTAAAAATTTCAATGGAATCCTCTCTTCGTTTTGCATAACGATCGCAAATGGCCATACCATAGCTATAGAAAGAGTTGTAGATTTTTTTTTGACTCTCCCTTTCATTCAGAATGCAGCCTCTGATAAGTTGTTTCAATTCTTTTGCAGGTAACAAATCCATTATTTTCTATATCTATATCGTAGAAGTACTGGTAAAGGTTGCTTTGCGTTTTTAATTTTTTCTGTTTTATGCTTTCTGTTATAAAGTTATGCCAAATTAAATTATCTCTTTTACCAGGGCGTATTTGAAATTGTCGTTTATTTTCATTGCCTTACCCCCTCTCCATTTAGAGAGAGCCTGTCCCGATTTTTCGGTAAACATGGTAAGGCCTAATACTCATGTATCTTTTTAATCATCTAATATAACATATCAATCGCCTTTTCTTTTGAACCTCTTTCAGCTACATAGCTTTTCTTAATCATACTATTCGCACTCAGATCCTCCACGTTTTTAGTTCTAACAAAACTTGAAATATTCTGGTACATTTCGCGGCTTTTGCAAATTTGAAAAAGCTCAATTATTTAAGCGGATAAAAAAGAAAATCTCTCGAAAATTCATCATGAAAAGGTTATAAAAAAGAAAAGAGATTAACTTGTTTTACCAAATCAATCTCTTGCAATAAATTGAGAATCAGTTTCTTTAAAATGATCCAAAAAATTTGACGAATCTGCATTAGAACGTTTTAATTTTTTGAACCAGTTAGTGACCGCGTCAGGATTCAAACCTGAAACCTTCTGATCCGTAGTCAGATGCTCTATTCAATTGAGCTACGCAGCCGAAGAGGCGCAAAAATAATAAATAATTTCTTCAACCCAATTTCTTCTGTCATCTTTATTATCGTTATCATCAAAAAATCATTATTCTTTAGCATATTGCAAACAAATTATGGCTGATGAAAATATATTTGTGGTCGGTTGGCAAAGCGAATGAATCTTATGTAAAAGAAGGGATTGAATTATTTACCAAACGGATATCTCATTATTATCCGGTAGAATGGAAAATTTTTCCATCGGCAAAAAATGCCGCTTCATCTTCTGAAGAAGAAATAAAAAAAGCCGAGGCAAATGCAATTTTGAATGCTTTACAAAATGATAGTGTACTGATAGCGCTTGATGAAAATGGAAAACAATGGAACTCCCCGGAACTGGCAGATTTTATAGAACACAAAGCAAATGAAAGCTCAAAAAATATTATTTTTTTAATAGGTGGCGCTTATGGGCTTCACGAAAATGTTTTAAAAAAATGTACCCACAAATGGAGTTTATCCAAATTGGTGTTTCCACATCAGTTAGTACGCTTAATTCTTGCAGAACAAGTCTATCGCGCATGCACTATTATCAGGAATGAAAAATACCATCATTCATAAATTATGCAGACTTTGTCTTTCAATATGAAAACTTTATCCTACAGTTCTGACGTTCCAAAAAGAGACAGTAAAGCAACAATTATGCAGCATTCTTATTTATCATTCTGTAGCAGGAAGTTTGTTGAACATACCTTACAATTAATTCTCCAAATCAAAAGCTCCCTCAGCAGATGACGCAGGTTCTGTTTCTTCCACAACAGGATTTTCATAATCTATTCCTTGTCTTTTTAAAACTCCCTTTACAAAAAATGCAAAGAAGGTAATGTAGGCATAACAAATAAGTGGTATCCAGTAAGACTCATGTATTCCGGATCCGACAACGGTGCTTCTTGATTCCAGGAAATCGGCCAGTTTTCCCTGTATGGGGGGAATAACACCGCCTCCCAGTATCATCATAATTAAAAACGCTGAACCCTGTGTGGTATATTTTCCTAAACCTGCAACGGACAACGTGAAGATTGCAGGCCACATAATAGAGCAAAATAAACCACCGCTGATAAATGCGTAAATAGCTATTTTGCCTGTAGTTGCTAACCCAATCGCCATCGCTATTACCCCCAGCAACCCGAAAATTAATAACATACGTGCGGGCTTATCTTTACTAACATAAAAAGCGCCAACCTGTATCAATACGCATATAATATAATAGTACAGAATATTTACATCATATCCCGAAAGAGAATTCACGATTAATACAATTGCAAAAGCAACCATCGGTATCACGAACGTGAGTAATTTTTTTGTTGATTCTTTAAATTCAAATGCAGATATAGAGCCTACCCACCGGCCTATCATCAGGCTTCCCCAATACATAGAAATATAAAGCGCCGCCTGTGAAGAGGGGATGCTTCCAAACTCAGGTTTGCTGAGCAAGTCACTCAGGTTACTTACAATAGTTACTTCAGTTCCTACATATAAAAAAAGCGCTAACATACCCAACACTAACTGTGGATATTTCATCGCGCCCCATCCATCCGGTTTTTTGCGGGCGCTCATATTGGAAATCAATAAACAGAGAATAACCACTGCGAGCGCGCCAAATAACCATTTGACGCGATAGGTTTCCATAGCAACTCTTTCGGGTTCAGGGGCATGGGTAAGATCCACTTTATAACTATCAAACACTGGAACAAACATGATAATAAGCAACCCTGTCATAATAAGCAAAGAGTACAATGCCTTTTTTGCCGGCTCGGTTTTCTCAGTGTTAACACCATGGGGCACTTTTTTAGAAAAATAAAATAACGCGGCGGCGGCAACAAAAAGAACGCCTACGCCGCTGTAGAGAACAATCACTTTACTAAGGCCTAACCCTGCAATTTGTTCATCGGTAATGGCGGCAGTAGTACCGAATAAAGCAAATGCGACAACCAACGGCCCTATCATGGTTCCGAATGAATTGACCCCCCCGCCAAGATTCACACGGCCATTTCCTGTAGATGGATCGCCAAGCATAATAGCAAAAGGCTGTGCAGCGGTTTGTTGTAATGAAAATCCCAGCGCCACGATAAAAAGGCCGGCTAACATTCCTACAAAAGCATTAGCGTTTACAGCAAGGATCATAGCTACTGCGCCAAGGGCAGAGAACAGTAATCCATACACGATACTTTTTCTGTATCCCCATTTGGCCACCAGGTCTTTGCCTCCAAACGCCCCATAAGCAAACAATGCAAGCGCTCCAATATAATAAGCAAGATAAAATGCAAAGTCAATCAACTGGCTTTGAAACTGATCGAGATGAAAATAATGTTTACAAAAAGGAATGAACACGCTATTGCCTGCTGCAATAAAACCCCAGAAAAAAAACACAACCACCAGGGTGCTGAGTGCGCCATAATTAGTGGGTTGAAGTTTCCCGGTAGTAGTTCTTTTTGGAGATGAAGACAAATTCATTGAAGGAGTAGCCATTGATATGTTGGTTTTTAAATTGTAAATTAAGGATGAAAATAAAAGATTTTTTTCAAGGTAGAGTTTTTTTATTATTTATTTTTTAATAAGGAAAAACATCTTAATTTGAAGCGCAAAAGAAAGTGTATGGAAATTATTCATGTAAGCGCTGAATGTTATCCCGTAGCAAAAGCAGGCGGATTGGGGGATGTAGTGGGTGCTTTACCAAAATACCAAAATAAACTGGGGCACATTGCTAAAGTGGTAATGCCCATGTACCGGACCAAATTTTTGTATCAGCATGAGTTTGAAGTGGTACACAAGGGCGCATTTGGAATGGCGCATTATTATTTTGAATACACTATTATAAGGGAAGTCTCCAATGTTCTTGGGTTCGATCTTTACCTCGTAGATATCAACGGATTGCTTGACCGCGAAAAAGTTTATGGCTATGGCGATGATATTGAAAGATTCGTGGCTTTTCAAATTGCAGTGGTAGATTGGATAAGCAAATGGAAACATCATCCGGATATTGTGCATGTGCATGATCACCAGGCTGCGCTCATTCCATTTATGATGCAGTATTGCTATGCTTACCGCCATTTATCCTGGATCAAAACAATTCTTACTATTCACAATGCACAATATCAGGGTTGGATGGATTGGAACAAATCCAATTATATTCCTCATTATGATAATTGGAAAAGCGGTATGCTTGAATGGGAAAAAACAATAAACTCTCTGGCATCCGGAATAAAGTGTGCCGCCAAAGTCAATACTGTAAGCCCTGGCTATTTGGAAGAATTAAGATATTCAGCAAACGGATTAGAAAACTTATTTGAATATGAAAGAGGTAAATGTTTTGGAATATTAAATGGAATTGATTTTGACGTTTGGAACCCTGAGACAGATACTTACTTAGATAATAAGTATGGGCTTGATAATTATAAAGAACAGAAGCATGCCAGCAAAAAAATATTGTGTGAGCGGTTTAACCTGGATGAATCGAAACCTTTAATTGTATTTATAGGAAGATTGGTTGAAGAGAAAGCTGCTGACCTCTTGCCGCAGGCGATAGGCGATTCCATTTATCACATGGAGGGAAGAATGAATTTCCTGATATTGGGAAGTGGCGACCCGGACGTAGAATACAGATTGGGCCATTTGTACAGCCATTTCTTTGGCTATTACAACTCGCATCTCGGCTACAATGAAACATTGAGTCACCTGATGTATGCAGGCGCCGATTTTTTGTTGATGCCAAGCAGGGTAGAGCCTTGCGGTTTGAACCAAATGTATGCCCTGCGATATGGCACTATTCCTATAGTAAGGCGAACGGGCGGTTTAAGGGATACCGTAAAGGATTTCGGCGAAGAAGGCGGCTTTGGAATTTGTTTTGATACCGCTTCGGTAGGAGATATTACTTATTCGGTACACAGATCGTTGGAGTTGTATTCTGAAAAAGAAAAAATGGACGACATAATTAAGCATATTATGCAAATTGATCACAGTTGGGAAAGAAGCGCAGGGATTTATATTAACTTGTATAATGCGTGAGTAGTGAGTGATAAGTAATCAGTAATGAGTGGTGAGTGGTGGATACATGGTGGAACCCGCAATATCAGTAAACGAACAAATAAATCAGAATTTTAATCATAATTATTAACGTCATAAATTGACATAAAATGCAACAAAATATGTGGATAAGCAAATCAGTAATTGCAGTGATACTTGGCGGAGGAGCCGGTACCCGGTTGTTTCCGCTTACTCAAAACAGAAGTAAGCCCGCCGTTCCCATCGCAGGGAAATACCGTTTGGTAGATATTCCGATATCGAATTGCATCAATTCCAACATCAACAGGATATATGTGCTTACTCAATATAATTCCGCTTCGCTGAACAAGCATATAAAAAACACCTACCAATTTAGCAATTTCAGCAGTGGCTTTGTTGATATATTGGCGGCTGAACAAACGCCGGAAAGTTCTGAATGGTTCCAGGGGACGGCCGACGCGGTGCGGCAATCTTTGAAACATTTAGAAAACGTGGAGTATGATCATGTACTTATTTTGTCCGGTGATCAGCTTTATCAGATGGATTTTGGAAATATGTTCAGAACACATTCTAAAGAAGGTACCGATCTTACGATTGCTACGATTCCGGTAACCGAAAAAGAGGCTACAGAATTTGGAATTTTAAAATCTGACGAGGAAAATAATATTGTTTCTTTTGTAGAAAAGCCAGGGCTGGACATTTTGCCTCAATGGGTAAGCGATACCAAAGAAGAAATGCAATCAATGGGTAGAAACTATTTGGCCTCTATGGGTATTTATCTTTTTAAAAAGGATGTGTTATTAGATCTATTGAATGTGCAAAAAAAAGATGCGAAAGATTTTGGAAAAGAAATTATTCCGTTTGCTATCAAAGACCATAAAGTATGCAGTTATCAGTACGGCGGCTACTGGACAGATATCGGAAATATCGCATCATTTTTCGAGGCCAATCTTGGCTTAACAAAAGAGCTTCCCGATTTTAATCTGTTTCACAATGATCAAAAAGTTTACACCCGCCCAAGAATGTTGCCACCATCAAAGTTCAGCGGCACTACTCTTTTAAATACAATAGCCGCTGATGGTTGCATCATTCACGCGGAAAGGCTGGAAGAATGTGTAATCGGCATTCGGACAAGAATTGGCTATGGTACCAAAATAAACAGGTGTTATATTATGGGAAGTGATATTTATGAAACCATTGAAGATTTGAGTTTTGATGAAGAAAGAGGCATTCCTAAATTAGGCGTTGGCGATAATTGTTATATCAGCAATGCCATCATTGACAAGAATGCAAGGATTGGAAATAACGTAAGAATTAATGGAGGTTCACATCTTGAAAACGGCGATCATGAATTATATACAATAAAAGACGGGATAGTAGTTATCAAAAAAGACGCAATTTTACCAGATGGTTTTGTGATAGGATAATATTTGTTTAAAACAATTTCAGGAATTAATAATAATTGTATTTTTATGAAAGTGTAATT
>Ga0134125_10004948_pt1 | contig 15173 bp, 9 predicted proteins | sample KB31751_FD_96464 | JGI IMG/M metagenome (GOLD analysis project Ga0134125, IMG submission 96464) | Terrestrial soil microbial communities with excess Nitrogen fertilizer from Kellogg Biological Station, Michigan, USA - KB3-175-1 | ecosystem: Environmental > Terrestrial > Soil > Unclassified ... | reverse complement strand
TGGATCATGTCGTTGAGCATGTGCGCGACGCTGATGCCGCCGAGCACCGAGAACTGGGTGCCTTCGCTGGATGGCGTGTCGGCTGAGGTGGCGGTTGATGCGGGGATGGCGGCGGGTGACAGCGGGGTGCTTTCGACGCGGGTCTGCATGAATGACTGTGTCGGCGGGGGAGTGGCACGGCACGATGGCGCCGGTGGTACATCAACCATAGAGCAAATGGCCTTCCGTTCGCATGTGCCAGGAGTCAGTCATCCGACCAGCGAGTCGCACGGACGCCGTGCCGGGTTGGCGAGTGTCGCAGGCGCGCAGCCGCGTTGCGCAAAGGTGTGCGTATCCGACCGCGAACAGACCCGCGGGAGCAGGACAACATGGATGCCGGAACCCCGATCGGGATCGGCAGGCGTGAATGAGGTGGCAATGCGGATCGACGCGACAACGGCCAGTGACATCCCGACCGCGTTGTAAACGCGGTGTCTCACGCAGCCGTTGAGATCACTGGAATCCGGCGTTCGCAGGTAATGGCGCGCGGACCTTGGCCATGCATTCTCTGGATATGATGATGAACTGCGATCGTCGTGTTGCCGTTCGACCCTTGCTGTGGATTTCCCTGATCCTGTTGCCCTTGTTCGCGCAGGCGCAATCCGGCTCGCCGCACGAACGGCTGCTGCCGCGCAAGGGCGACACCGGAATGGCCGAGCGGCCAGGAGTGGTGACCCGGCCTGCGGGCAGTCGCGTGGTGCGCGACGTCGCCTATGGCAATGATCCGCGCCAGCGCTTCGACGTGTACCTGCCCGCTCATGCGAGCGATGCGCCGGTGATCTTCATGGTGCATGGCGGCGGCTGGCGGCGTGGCGACAAGGGCGCCCGCGGCGTGGTCCAGAACAAGCTCGATCGCTGGCTGCCGCGTGGCTTCATCGTGATCTCGACGAACTACCGCCTGCGCCCGGATACCGCACCGCTGCAACAGGCTCGGGATGTTGCGCGCGCGCTGGCGCTGGCACAGGACAAGGCGGCCGAATGGAGCGCCGATCCGGGCCGTTTCATCCTGATGGGTCATTCCGCCGGCGCACATCTGATCGCCCTGCTGAGTGCCGAGCCGGCGCTGGCTACCGCGCAAGGTGCCAGGCCCTGGCTGGGCACGATCTCGCTGGACAGCGGCAGCCTCGATGTGGTGCAGACCATGCAGGCTCGTTATCTCCCGTTGTTTGATCAGGCCTTCGGATCCGATCCTGCCGGTTGGCTGGCGGCGTCGCCATACCAGCAGATGAAGGCACGCATGGTTCCGTTTCTCGCCGTGTGTTCCAGTCGCCGGCGCGATTCATGTCCGCAAGCGCACGCGTTTGTGGACAGGGCGCAATCGTTCGGTGGCCGCGCCAGCGTGCTGGAGGAAAACCTTTCGCACGGCCAGATCAACCAGCAGCTGGGCCTGCCTGCGGACTACACCCAAGCCGTCGAGCAGTTCATGTGCACGCTCGATCCGGCCGTGGCGCGCCGACTCGATGACCAGGCCAGCCGTGTCGCCGCGTTGCCGGTAGTGGTCAATCGGCCGGAGTCTGTTCGCTGAGACGTCGGTAGATGGTGCTTCGACTCACGCCCAATTTGCGCGCGGCTGCAGCCACGTTGCCGTCGCACGACGCCAGAGCCACGTCGATCGCCTGTTGTTCGATCGCATAGAGGCTGCCCGATACATCAGCGGCCGCCAACCTCGATGCGAAGTGAGGCGCCTTCAGGTCCCCCGGCAAATCGTCACAGGTGAGGGTGGCGCCTTTCTCGCCCAACGCGAGGAAGCTGCGCAGCAGACCGACCAGCTGACGCAGATTGCCCGGCCAAGGCAGTGCCGCCAGCGCAGCCACCAGATCGGGATGCAGGTGGATGGGGATCTGCTGCGCACCGACGGCATGCCAGAGCTGCCCGATCAGGGAAGCGAGGTCGCCATGTTCGCGCAGCGCCGGCAGGTGCAAGGTGGCTTGCGCGATGCGGTAATAAAGATCGGCGCGGAACTCGCCACGGGTGACCGCTTGCGCCAGGTCGCGATGGGTGGCGGCAATCACGGCGATGTCGATCGCGTGGGCGCGGCCACCACCCAGCGGTGTCACTTCGCGCTCCTGCAGCACGCGCAACAAACGGCTTTGCATGCCCAGCGGCATATCGCCGAGTTCGTCGAGGAACAGCGTGCCGCCATCGGCCTCGCGCAATAGTCCTTGCGCGCCTTCGCGGCGTGCGCCGGTGAACGCGCCGGGCATGTACCCGAACAGTTCCGATTCGATCAGATGCTCGGGCAGGGCGGCACAATTCACCGCGACGAACGCCGCGAAGGCACGCTGGCTGCGCTTGTGCAGCTCGCGCGCCACCACTTCCTTGCCGGTACCGGTCTCACCCTGCAGCAGCAGCGGGATATCGGCATCCAGCAGGCGCACGTTGCGGTCGATGGCGGACTCCAGCCGCGCCGAAAACACCGGTTCGGGCAAGCGGATCGCGCGCACCCGCGTATTCTTCGGTACACGTGTGGAGACGCTGTTCTGGCTGAGCGCATCGCGCCTGGCGTGCAGCATTTCTCCGCTCTGGCAGCGCATGCTGGTCATGCTGCCGGGTCGCGGCAAGGCAGAGGCGAACAGCTCGTCGTAACGGCTCTTGCCCAGTTCGGCCCAGTCGACACCGAGCAGGCGCAGCGCGTGCCGGTTGGCTGCCACCAGTCGGTGCGCCTCGAATACCAGCATGCCTTCGCGCGCGGTGCCGAGCAAATCGGGATCGGGCTGGATGCGCACGATATCGGCGCCCTGGAAGTGGTGTTCAAACAGCCGATGCTCGATCTGCTCCACGGCAAGCTGCACCATCCCGAGTGCATGCTGGTGATGCACGGAAGCCTCGCCGGAGAGATCAAGCACGCCCACCACTTCACCGTGGGGATCGAAGATTGGCGAGGCCGAGCAGCTCAGCACACGGTGCGGTGCATAGTAGTGCTCGCCGCCGCGCACCTGGGCTGCACTGCGTTCCAGCAGGGCCATCCCGATCGCATTGGTGCCGCTGATGGATTCGTTCCACGGTGAGCCTGCGCGCAGCGACACGCGCGCGGCCTTGTCCAGGAAGTGTGCATCGCCCAGTGCATCCAGAATGAAGCCGTCGGGTGCGGTGAGTATCACGATGCTGCCGGCCTGGTTCGCGCTGGCGTAGAGCGTCTGCAACTCCGGTCGACACATGCGGCGCAGTGCTTCGTGGCGCTCCTGCATCTCACTCAGGGAATGGCGTTCGACCGGGGCTACATCGGGGCAGGCATTCACCAGCAGCCCCTGCTCACGGCAACGGCGCCATGAGGCGAGGATGTTGTCCGGCACCAGTCCACGCGGTTCCGCGCCGCTGTCGAAGAAACTGCGACGGGCGATGGTGATGGATTCGGACAAACCAGATTGGCGCATGGGACCTCTCGGGTGTCGCATTTTGCGACAACCATCGCAAGGGATGTCTCGATACAAAACACATGACGCGATGAAGTGCAACAGGGTCGCCGATCGTTCCTTGCTGCGGCACGGCAAAAAGATTTTTTTCCTTCAGGACAACGGCATCGGCGACTTGGTGCGTTGCAACAATGTCGGCATGGCTGGAGGTCTGGCACGAGGTCTGCTCTGTGTCCATCACCTTCCCCGACGCGGAGTACACACCCATGACCAAACTGGAACAGCAACATCTGGCGGTGCAGGTTCCCTTCAAGCAGCGCTATGGCAACTTCATCGGCGGCAAGTGGCTGGCGCCGGTCAACGGCAAGTACTTCGAAAACGTCACGCCGATCACCGGCCATCCGTTCTGCGAGATTCCGCGTTCGGACAAAGATGATGTGGAGGCTGCGCTGGACGCGGCGCACGCGGCGAAGGAAGCATGGGGCAAGACCTCGGTGACCCAGCGCGCGCGCATCCTCAACCTGATCGCCGATCGCATGGAACAGAACCTCGACCTGCTGGCGCACGCCGAGACCTGGGACAACGGCAAGCCGATCCGCGAGACCACCAATGCCGACGTGCCGCTGGCGATCGACCACTTCCGCTACTTCGCCGGCTGCATCCGCGCGCAGGAAGGTTCGCTCGGCGAGATCGACGACGACATGGTGTCCTACCAGTTCCACGAGCCGCTGGGCGTGGTCGGCCAGATCATCCCGTGGAACTTCCCGCTGCTGATGGCGTGCTGGAAGCTGGCGCCGGCATTGGCCGCCGGCAACTGCGTGGTGCTGAAGCCGGCCGAACAGACGCCGGTAAGCATCCTGGTCTGGGCCGAGCTGATCGGCGACCTGCTGCCGCCGGGCGTACTCAACATCGTCAACGGTTTCGGTCTGGAGGCGGGCAAGCCGCTGGCCTCGAGCCATCGCATCGCCAAGATCGCCTTCACCGGCGAGACCACCACCGGCCGGCTGATCAGCCAGTACGCCAGCCAGAACCTGATCCCGGCGACGCTGGAACTCGGCGGCAAGTCGCCGAATATCTTCTTCGCCGATGTCGCCGATGCCGACGACGATTTCTTCGACAAGGCGATCGAGGGCTTCGTGCTGTTCGCCTTCAACCAGGGCGAAGTCTGCACCTGTCCCAGCCGCGCGCTGATCCACGAATCGATCTACGACAAGTTCATGGAGCGGGCACTAAAGCGCGTCGCGGCGATCAAGCAGGGCAATCCGCTGGATCCGTCGACGATGGTCGGCGCGCAGGCGTCGAGCGAACAGATGGAGAAGATTCTCTCCTACTTCGACATCGGCAAGCAGGAAGGCGCCAAGGTGCTGATCGGCGGTGAGCGCAACACGCTCGCCGGCGAATTCAAGAATGGCTATTACGTGAAGCCGACGGTCTTTTTCGGCCACAACAAGATGCGTGTGTTCCAGGAGGAGATCTTCGGTCCGGTGGTGTCGGTCACCACGTTCAAGACCGACGAGGAAGCGCTGGAAATCGCCAACGACACGCTGTACGGCCTCGGGGCCGGCGTGTGGACGCGCAACGGCACGCGTGCCTACCGCTTCGGCCGTGGTATCCAGGCCGGTCGTGTGTGGACCAACTGCTACCACGCGTATCCGGCACATGCGACGTTCGGTGGTTACAAGCAGTCCGGCATCGGTCGCGAGAACCACAAGATGATGCTCGACCACTACCAGCAGACCAAGAACCTGCTGGTCAGCTATTCGCCGAAGAAGCTCGGCTTCTTCTGAGTCACCCCGACGGGTAGATGGCTGCCTGGGGTCAGCCATCTACCCGGATCCCATGGCACAGGATCACCGCCTGCAGCGGCGGTGCCGGCTGACTGCGGCCAAATCCGGGGCAGCCGCTGTCTGGGCTGGCACACGATTGCCGAAGACGTGCCGGCACTCGTACCGATAACGAAAGCGACGCGCTGAATGTTCAGCACGCGACATGTCACCCACTGGGAGGAGCGGAACATGAAATCAAAGAATGGGAACAGCGGCAGGCGACCATTTCGCCGCACGGCACGCAGCGGATTGCCGGCAGGCATCGTCCTGCTCGGACTGGCAGCGTGTCCGCTGGCTGCCGGTGCCACCGAGTTCAAGGGCGCCGACTGGACTGTCGACATCAGCGGCTACGTCAACGCCTACTACACCACCGTGGGTTGCTCCGGCGATGCCGTGGGCGGCACCGCACTCGCCGGGCAGGCGCTTGGCTGTGGCGGCCAGAAGAACCGCACCACGATCGGCAACGGACTGCTGCCGGATGCGCTGGTCACGAAATTCAGCGCACAGCAGGAAGGCATCGACATCAGCGCGCAGATCAGCCTGATGGCGCATGTCGCGACCTCCGACGCGCTCTCGGCGAACAACGGCGTCGACGTGCGCCAGGCGTTCTTCACCCTGGGTACGCCGGACTTCGGCACGGTCAAGCTGGGCCGCGACTACGGCATCTTCGGTTCCAACGCGATCCTCTCCGACATGACCCTGATCGGGGTGGGCGCACCGATCCAGGCGACCCAGCGTGGCCGCGTGGCGCTCGGCCACATCGGCGCCGGCTACACCTATCTGGGCAGCTACGGCCAGATCGTCTACACCACGCCAGGCACCACCGGCCTGAGTTTCACCGGTGGCGTGTTCAGTCCGGTCGACAACACCGGCATCTATGATTCGCGCTCCGCACCGCAGGTGCAGGTGCAACTGTCCTATAGCGGTGGTGGCTTCAAGGGCTGGGTTGGCGCGAAGTCGCAGCGTTTCTATGCGAACACCGGCTCCGGTGCCGTACCCGAGAGTTTCACCATGACGGCGGCGGAGATCGGTGCGTCGTACACGCTCGGTCACTTCAGTCTGCTCGGCAATGTGCAGACCGGTCGTGGCATTGGCATTCTCACCGATGGCGACCAGGGCAATGCGAAGGGTATCAACTATCTGCTGCAGGGCACCTTCGGTGTTACCGACAAGCTCAAGCTCGGCCTCAGCGGCGGCCTCAGTCGCAACCGCGACGACCTGGCCAGCAACGCGGACTTCAAGTCCAACAGCAACGTCACTGCCGGCGCGTATTACGCGCTGACCAAGAGTGTGACCTTGAGTGTCGAGCTCAGCCAGACCCGCTCGAAGGATTTTGCCGGCGATACGGCACGCATGAACGGCGTGGCGCTCGGCGGCATCGTCTTCTTCTGATCCCCATGCCCCGATCCATGCGATCGACCACTACGGAGATTCCAATGAAACGTCTGAATATCCTGCGCAAGACCAGCCTCTTCGTCGCCCTGATCATGCTCGCCGGCAGTGCGGCGGCCGCCACCGACTACATGCCGGTAACCTCGGCACGCCTCTCCAACGCAGCCAACGACAATGGCTGGCTGATGTACCGCCGGGACTATGCCAGCAACGGCTATGCCCCGTTCAAGGAGATCAACACCACCAACGTGACCAACCTGAAGCAGGTCTGGGACTACAAGACGGGTTTCGACCAGGGGCATGAGGCTCCGGCCATCGTCAACGGCGACTACCTGTACATCACCACGCCGAAGAACGAGCTGATCGCGTTCCAGGCCAGCACCGGCAAGCAGCTGTGGAAGTACCAGCAGGATCTGTCGCAGGTCGGCCTGAAGACCGTCTGCTGCGACGTGGTCAACCGTGGCGTCGCGCTGTACGGCGACAACGTCTACATGGCCACGCTGGACAACTACGTGGTGGCGCTGAATGCAGTCACCGGCAAGGTGGTCTGGAAAAAGCAGCTCATCGGTGCGGACGTCGGCTACGCGATGACGCTGGCGCCGCTGGCACTGAAGGGCAAGGTGATCGTGGGCGTGTCCGGTGGCGAATACGGCGCGCGCGGCTTCGTCGAGGCGCTGGATGCCAGGACCGGCAAGGAAGTCTGGAAGCAGTACACCATTCCGGCACCTAACGAGCCCGGCGGCGACACCTGGCCCAAGGGCGCCTACAAGACCGGTGGCGGCGCGGCGTGGCTGACCGGCAGCTACGACGCCACCACCGACACGCTGTTCTGGGGCGTCGGCAATCCCGGTCCGTGGCTGGCCACGCTGCGCCCGGGCAAGAACCTCTATACCGATTCGGTCATCGCGATGAATCCGGCCACCGGCAAGATCAAGTGGTATTTCCAGTACACCCCGAACGACACCTGGGATTACGACGGCGTCAACGAGACGGTGTTGACCAATATCGACTATCAGGGCAAGCCGTACAAGGCGATCGTCAGCGCCAGCCGCAACGGCTGGTTCTATGCGATCAACCGCGTCAACGGCAAGCTGATCTACATGAAGAAATTCGCCACGGCGACCTCGGTCAACGGCGAGAAGGACGGCGTCGTCACCACCGACGAGTCGTTGCGCCCGACCGTCGACAAGCAGGTGTTCACCTGTCCGAGTTTCCTCGGCGGCAAGAACTGGTGGCCGATCTCGGTCGACCCGCAGACGCACCTGGCCTATGTGCCGACCATGCACACCTGCATGACGATCAAGGGTACGACGGTGGGTTACAAGGCCGGTCTGCCGTTCCTCGGCGAAAGCTTCAACGTGGTGGCCGATCCGGCATTCAAGGGGCAGTGGGGCTCGGTGCAGGCGATCGACGTCAATACCGGCGAGCAGGTGTGGAGTCATCCATCGGCTTTGCCCTGGAACAGCGGCATGCTGAGCACGGCGGGCGGTCTGCTCTTCTCGGGCGGCGCGGATGGCCATCTTTATGCGTTTGATGCGAAGACCGGCAAGGTGCTGTGGAAGAGCCCCGAGCTGACCTCGGGCCTGGAGAGCGTGCCAAGCACCTGGAAGGTCGACGGCAAGCAATACGTCAGCGTCTACGCGGGCTGGGGCGGCGCTTCGCCGATCTGGGGCGGCGACATGGCCAAGGATCCGGCGGTCAGGGCGATTCCGCTCGGTGGTCACTTCTACGTATTTTCGCTGTAACTCTTCCGCTCGCACCGGAGTTTAAGTCATGAACAAGCAGCGTTTTCAACTTCGCCACCGTAGCCTGTGGCTTGTCGCGATTGCCGCCGTACTTTTGTACGGCGGCACCGCCGCCGCCAGCGAACTGTCCGTTTGCATCGACAAGACCAGTCCCACCGCAGCGCTGAATACCAGCCTTGCCCGTGCCATCGCCGCGCAGGAAGGCAGCACCCTGCATGTGCATGAGTTCGATGGCAGTGGCGATGACGAGGGATTGGGCCCGAAGGAGTTCAACAAGCTGGCGAAGGAAAGTTGTGCACTGGTATTGGGCTTCCCGATTGACGCCGATGAACAGAGCGTGCCGGCGGGGTTGCGGGCGACCACTCCGTATGGCCATACCGGCTTCGTGCTGGTCACCGCGCGGGACAACGCGGCGGACACGCTGAGCGAGTTGCCGAAGAACAGTGAGGTGGCGGTCATCTACATGACCACGCCAAATCTGTATTTCGCCAATCATCCGGGCTTGCAGGCGGACGTTCATGTGACCGACGCCGATGCGTTCAAGGCACTGGAAACGCACAAGGTCGGTGCGGCCATGCTGTGGCAACCGACCGTGGTCCGTTTCCTCGCCGACCGGAACCAGGCGGCCCGCTTCAGCTATCACGAGCTGCACGAGCCGCATGCGCAGTTCAACCTGGTGGCGCTGTACGACAGCGATCATGCGCCGGCGGCGGCGGCGTTCGAGCGGGCGATCGCGGCGTTGTCGCGTTCGGGTGCGTTGGCGAAGATGCTGGCGCCGTACGCCGAAATCGGCGCGGCGCAACCGATCGATCACGCTCGCTCAACGACGCTCTGGCGTTCCGTTCGGCATGGTCGGATCGAGCGCACTTGCGGCACGACGACCGCTTCCGCCAAGGCGGCGCCGCCCCCGGCGCTGTACACCGAGGTGCAGGCTGCCAGCGGCAAGCAGAAGTTCGAGGACAACTGCGCGCAATGTCATGGACCCAACCTGGAAGGGCGTGCGGGACCGGCACTGAAGGGTCCGAACTTCGCCAACGCAAAGTCCGACTTTCACGTGAGCGACATCTTCACCATCGTCTCGCAGAACATGCCGGCGACCCAGCCGGGCAGCCTGCCGCCGCAGGATTACGTGGAGATCATGGCGTTCCTGCTGCAGCAGAATGGCTATCCGGCGGGCACCACCGCGCTGACGTTCGACGAAGCCAAGGCATCGACCGTGAGTCTGATCTATCGTGGCAATTGAGTCGGCCAGGATCTTCGCGGAACGCCAGCCGAGGCGCGCAAGCGACTTGCGCGGGATCGTGCGACGGGTTTCCCGCAGCAGGAGTTTGATGTGACCACGGCATGGTGGCAGGCACGGACGGGCAGGCGGGGCAGCGCCGCCAGGCCGCGGCTGGAATGGCGAGTGGTGTGTTTCACCTGCGGCATCGGCCTGGCCGCGCCGCTGGCTTGTGTGGCCGAGACGCCGGCGACGCCAGTCGCGCCAGCGAGCGTGGCAACTGCGCAGGGCGTGACCACCTTGCCCGCGGTCCAGGTCAATGCCAGTCGGCTGGATGTCCCGCCGTTCGATGTGCCCGCGTCGTTGTCGGTGGTGAAGGTGGCGCCTTACCGGGCCGGCCAGCCCGGGGTGAATCTCTCCGAAAGCCTGGTCGGTGTGCCCGGTATCCTGGCGCGCGATCGTCAGAACTATGCGCAGGACGAGCAGATCTCGATCCGCGGCTTTGGCTCCCGCGCCACCTTCGGCGTGCGCAGTATCCGCCTGTATGTGGATGGCATTCCGGCGACGCTTCCGGACGGACAGGGCCAGGTCTCGCATTTCAATTTCGACAGCGCCGAGCGCATCGAGGTGCTGCGCGGTCCGTTCTCTGTGCTTTACGGCAATGCCGCCGGCGGCGTGGTGCAGATCTGGAGCGCGGACGGCACGCCCACGCCGGTGACGATCCTTGGTGCGAGCGCGGGCAGCAACGACAGTTTCCGCTACAGCGCCGACACGCGCGGCAGCTGGGGGCCGGTCGACTACAACATCGCCGCCTCGGAGTTTCTCTCCGGCGGCTATCGCCAGCACAGCCGGGTGCGTCGCGAGTCGGACAACGCGAAGTTCGGCATCGACCTGGGTGGCCAGAAGAAACTCACCCTCGTGATGAACCGGCTCAACCAGCCGACCTCACAGGATCCGCTGGGCCTGACCCGGGCGCAGGTCGATGCCGATCCGCGCCAGGCCACCGCAGTGGCGGCGACCTACAACACGCGCAAGAGCATCCTGCAGAACCAGCTCGGCGCGATCTTCGACCAGCAATTGGACAGCGACGATGCGCTGCGCCTGATGGCCTACTACGGTCAACGCAGCATCCTGCAGTATCTGGCCATCCCTGTCTCGGCCCAGGCTGCTCCGCTGTCGTCCGGCGGCGTGGTTGACCTCAGCACCAGGTACGGTGGTTCCGATGCACGCTGGACCCATCGTGGCCAGCTGGCCGGGCGTGATTACGAGTTCGTGCTGGGTGCCAGTGCCGACGCGCAGGTGCAGCACCGTGTCGGTTACAACAACTTCGTCGGTACCACGCTTGGCGTCATTGGCCAGTTGCGGCGCGATGAGGACGACAACGTCAACAGCGTCGACGAGTACGCACAGTGGTATTGGCACTTTGCGGATCGCTGGTCGTTGTTGCTGGGTGCGCGGCATGATGACGTGCGCTTCAGCTCGCACGACTTCTACATCAATCCCAATAACCCGGACAACAGCGGTGGCGTCAACTACAGCGGCACGACGCCGGTAGCCGGGCTGGATTTTCGCCCGAGCGAGCATGTCCGGTTGTATGCCAGTTATGGCAAGGGCTTCGAGACACCGAGCTTCAACGAGCTCGGTTATCGCAGCGATGGCTTGCCGGGTCTGGCCTTCAACCTGCGGCCGGCGCGAAGCGGCAACATGGAGCTGGGTGCCAAGTGGCAGATCAGCCGGATGCTGGAGTTCGACGCGGCAGCCTTCCGGTCGAATACGCACGACGAGCTGGCCATCGAGAGCAACTCGGGTGGTCGTTCCACCTACCAGAATGTGGGTGATACGCGGCGGCAGGGTATCGAGTCATCACTGACCGGCAAGTTTGCCAACGACTGGCAGATCAGCGCTGGCGTTACCCATCTAGAGGCGAAATTCCTGAGCGCCTTCAAGACCTGCTTCAGTGCTCCGTGCGTGGTGCCTGCGCTGCCGGTGGATGCCGGTTCGCGCATTCCCGGTGTGCCTGAAAACTACGGCTCACTTCGATTGCAGCATGGCGCTGACCTCGGCTGGCGCGAAGGCATCGATCTGACCGGCGTGGGTTCGGTCACGGTCAACGACACCGACACGCAGCGCGCGGCGGGCTACGGCCTGATTGGCGTGGATGTCCTCTATACCTTCGCCATCGGCGCCAGCTCGCGACTGCAACTGAGTGTGCGGGTGGACAACCTGGCCAACCGCCGTTACATCGGCTCGGTGATCGTCAACGACAGCAATGGCCGCTATTTCGAGCCGGGTCCTGATCGAAGCTACATGCTTGGCGCACACCTGACGTTCTGAATACCTCCAACGGAGCCCGCCATGTCCGATCCGGAATTTGTTGCCAAAGTGCTTGCCACCGCCGCCGCGGAGGCGCTGATCACGCGCCTGCGTGACAAACACGGCGCGGTGTTGTTCCACCAGTCCGGTGGTTGCTGCGATGGCTCCTCGCCGATGTGCTACCCGCAGGACGACTTCATCGTCGGCGACCGCGACGTGAAGCTGGGCGAGATCGCCGGCGCGCCGTTCTACATGAGCCCGTCGCAGTACGAGTACTGGAAGCACACCCAGCTGATCATCGACGTGGTCGAGGGTCGCGGCGGCATGTTCTCGCTGGAGAACGGCGAGGGCGTGCGCTTCCTCACCCGTTCGCGGCTGTTCACCGACGCGGAGGTCGGCCAACTGCAACAGGCGGGGCGGTTCTGAGCGCTATGCCGGGTGCGGCGACCACCACGCATGCCGGACTGGCGGGCAACGCGCGTCACCCACGGGGTTCGATTGCGCGAAGGTTTCCACGATGAATCACCACGAGCATGATGTGCGGTGCCGCCTGCACAAGCTGCCCATGGCCGTGCTGGCGGCGGTGCTGGCGAATGCGGGCATTGCGCATGCCCGGGAAAGTTCAGGGGCCAGGCAGGGACTGACGCCTGCTTCGTCATCCACGATCGCCGCGTCGTCGGCACCGAGCCCGGTGAAGAATCTGTCGGTGGTCGTGGTACAGGCCACGGCGATACCCGAGGGGGCGGCGATCGACGCCGACAAGATCCCGGGCAATGTGCAAACCCTGTCGGCTGCCGACCTGTCGCGGAACGGGTCGGCCAGCATGACCCAGGCCATGAACGCGCAGCTTGGCAGCATCAACATCGACGACAACCTCAATGACCCGTTCCAGCCCGACATCCTGTATCGCGGCTTCGAGGCCTCGCCGGTGCTCGGCACTCCACAGGGGCTGGCGGTGTACCAGAACGGGGTGCGCATCAACGAGGCGTTTGGCGACACCGTCAATTGGGACCTGTTTCCGGATGTCGCGATCAGCCGCGTGAGCCTCGTCAGTTCGAATCCGGTGTATGGCCTCAATGCGCTGGGCGGCGCGGTCTCGGTCGACATGAAGAACGGCTTCAATTACACCGGCGGCGATCTCGAATTGGCGGGCGGCTCGTTCGGCCAGCGATCCGCTGCCGCGCAATACGGCGCCAATTCAGGCACGTTCGGCATCTACGTCGCGGCCAGACGACTGGGTGAAGATGGCTGGCGCGAATTCTCTTCCGATGCGCTGCGCCAGTTCTACACGGACTTGAGCGTGCGCACGGATCGCCTGTCGGTCGACCTCAGTTACACCTACGCGAACAACCGGCTGGACGGTCAGGGTTCCGCGCCGGTGCAGGAGCTCGCGGTCGGTCGATCGCTGGTTTTCACGGGCCCGCAGGCAAACGGCAATCGTCTGGATTTCCTGACCCTGAATGCGGCCCTGAACGTGACAGACCACTGGTCGCTGCAGGGGGTCCTGTACTACCGCCAGTATGCGCAGGACGTCGCCAACGGCAACACGACCGACTACACGTCCTGTGCGACAGCGGCGTTGTCGGGCTCTCTGTGCCAATCGGATGGCCTCACGCCGGTCACCAATGCGGCAGGGCAGAACCTGCCGGACATCTCCGATGGCGGGGCGATCCCGATCGGCGAGAACGATTTCGAGACGATCAGCGCGTATGGGCGCGGCGCGACCCTGCAGGCCAGCAACCATCAGTCGATCTTCGGCCACGACAACCAGTTCACCGCTGGCGTCGCGCTCGACCAGGCGCATGTGAACTTCTATTCCGGGGCGCAGATCGGCGTACTCGACTCGCGGTTGCTGGTGCAGCCGTCCGACCTGATCGTCGATACCCCGGAGAGTTCATCGTTCGGCGCCACGCCGGTCATTCTGGCCGCCGACACCAGGGACCTTGGCGGCTACATGACCGACACCTTCAACGTGACGCCAGCCCTTGCGCTGACCGCCAGCGGGCGTTTCGACGTGGCGACCATCGATCTGCACGATCAGCGCGGCACGAGCCTCAATGGCAACAGCCGCTTCCGCCATTTCAACCCGGCGCTCGGTGGCACCTACAAGGTGTCGCCGACGTTGACCGCGTATGCCGGCGTTGCCACCAGCACCCGTACTCCGACGGCGAGCGAGATTGAATGTTCCGATCCACTGAAGCCGTGCCTGCTGCCGTCGAATCTGGCCGGCGATCCGCCGAACCTGCGCCAGGTGGTGGCGCATACGGCTGAACTCGGCGCGCGCGGAAAAATTCCTGGCGCGTCTGACGCAGACAGCGGCCTGTCCTGGAATCTTGGCGTGTTTCGCACCCATTCGTTCAACGACATCTATGGCATTGCTACCTCGGTCAGCAGCGGCTTTTTCCAGAACATCGGTTCGACGCGCCGCGAGGGACTGGAGGCCGGCTTCAACTACCAGTCCGAGCGCTGGTCGTACTACTTCAACTGCAGCTATATCAATGCGACATTCCGCTCCGAGATCCAGCTGCCTTCGCCGTCAAACCTCCACCAGAACGCGGACGGCAACATCGAAGTGCGTCCAGGCAACCGCCTGCCGGGAATTCCGAAGAACCGCGTCAAGACCGGAATCGATTACGCCATCACGCCACAATGGAAGGTCGGCGCTGCCCTGATCGTCGTCAGCAGCCAGTACTACTTCGGTGATGAGTCCAACCAGAACGCGCCAATGCCCGGCTACGGCGTGGTGAACCTGCATGCGTCGTACCGGGCGGGCCTGCATGTCGAGCTGTTCGGCTCGATCAACAATCTGTTCAACGCCAGGTACGCGACCTACGGCACCTACAGCGACCCCACCGGCATCGGCGCCCCGGGCATCCCGGTTGACGGCGAGACCAACGGTCCCGGCGTCGACAACCGGTTCCTGAGTCCCGCCGCGCCGATCGCCGTCTATGGTGGCGTGCGCATCTCGCTGTAAGCCGCTGCCGGTCAGGCGAGGCCCCGGCGCGGCGCGGTCATTTCAGATGCTGCGTCATCCAGCCGACCCAGCGCCGGTACACGTCGGTGGTGCGCACGATGTCGTGCGGGAAGTGGGTGTCCACGGGATAGGCGTAGAACTCTACCGGCACTCCGGCGTCGCGCAGTGCGTGGTACCACTCGTAGCTGTTCACCAATGGCACGTTGGGGTCGCCGACGTCGCCCATGATCAGGGTCGGCGCGGTGACGTTCTGCGCATGCGCGATCGGCGATTGCGCGCGCCAGATGTCATGGTCCTTCGCCGTCCACGGCG
>Ga0134125_10004947_pt1 | contig 15174 bp, 14 predicted proteins | sample KB31751_FD_96464 | JGI IMG/M metagenome (GOLD analysis project Ga0134125, IMG submission 96464) | Terrestrial soil microbial communities with excess Nitrogen fertilizer from Kellogg Biological Station, Michigan, USA - KB3-175-1 | ecosystem: Environmental > Terrestrial > Soil > Unclassified ... | reverse complement strand
GCCGAAGTGTTTCTGTCCATCGGCATCCTGTTCTGGCGGGGGGTTCCGGTCGAGCCTTACTGGGAGGCGGTCGAGACCGCCCGGGCCGCCGCCGAGTTGGAGACGGGGGTACGCCTCCGGTGGATCTTCGATGCCGTCCGCCAATTTGGCGTGGACCACGTGGACAGGGTGGTGCAATGGGCTGCTCAAAATGCGGATGCGCCGGCGGCTCTCGGGATCGGCATCGGCGGCGATGAGGCCGGCGGCCCCGCCTCCTGGTTTGCCGCCAGCTTCGCTCGCGCCCGGGATGCCGGCCTCCGGCTCACGGTGCATGCCGGCGAGACCTGCGGCCCCGACTCGGTTTGGGCGGCCATTGCCATTGGCGCCGAACGCATCGGCCATGGACTCCGGGCTTTCGAAGACCCCGCGCTGGTTGAGACCTTAGCCGCGCGCGGCATTTCTCTCGACATTTGTCCGACATCGAACCTCCGCACCGGCGCCTGGAGGCTAGATCGCCCCTACCCCGCCCTCCAGTACCGCGAGGCTGGGGTGCGTTGCGCCATTGGCACCGACGATCCCGGCATCTTCGAGTGTGACCTGCTCGGCGAGTACGAGTTTCTGCACCACTCCGGCGGCTTTTCGGGCGAAGATTTGGAATCCCTGGCCCGCAACTCCTTCAAATGTAGTTTTTTATCGGAGGCCGAGCGCCGCGCCATGGCATCGCTCCCACTCCTCTCCGCGCCGGATCCGGGTCGAGATCGAGGGGTGGGAATAGAGTAGCCACTCCTTCCACCGTGGCGGGGAAACTTCAGCCAGGTTTTTGTCCGCCAGCCGCCGCAGTCCGGCCATCAGCGGCTGCGCCGTGCCGAGAGTGTTGAAGGAATAGTCATCCGCGCGCCGCTCCATGACCCGCACGAAGCCGTTGCTCACCGGGAGCAGGATCAGGCCCAAAACGCTGAAGACCAGCAGCAGCAACGGCAGTCCGGCGATGTCTGAAACCCCGTACAATCCTAGCCGAGGGGCCATCCCCCGCAGAAGCTCCTGGGCGAGCCAGAACCCAAGCAGGCCCAACGCCGATTGGAAAGCCAGCCCACGCCAGATGTCGCGATGAACATGATGGCCGAGTTCGTGGATAAAGACGGCCTCGATCTCCTCCACCGGCGAGGACTCCAGCAGGGTGTCGCTGATGATGACCCGGCGCGTGCGGCCCAGGCCGGTCAGAGCGGCGTTGGCCTTGGCGCTCTTCTCGCCCAGCTTCCACTCGAAGATGCCGTGCAGCCGGGGCAATTTCGGGTTCTCGGCCCGCAAACGTGCATAGGTGCCCTCCAGCCGCTCGACCAGGGGGCCATCGCTTGGATCATCATTCGACATTTGTCGCAATTTAAAGAAAAGCGGCAGCAACACCACGGGACCCAGGAGCGCCAGAACCACATAGAGGCCGGCCATGGCGATCCAGGCCCAGAGCCACCAGTGGTGGGGAGATCCCCGCAGCAGGGCGTAGACGGCTTCCACGGCTCCCAAGCCCAGAATCGCCGCCAGGGCCACCCCTTTGAGCTGGTCCAGCCACCAGGACCCCAGGCTCTGCCGGTTCATCCCGAACCGAATCTCAATGCCCCGCCCCCACAGCTCAAACGGCAGCGACACGAGCTTGAACCCGGCCCCCACCAAGCAGGTATAGGCCAGCACTCTCCAGCCGCTCCCGCCCGGGACCCACCGCGCCAGCGCCACGCTGGCCCCGCTCACCAGGAAGACAGCCAGCAGGGCAAGTTCCACCCCACCCGAGAGCAAGCTGAGGCGCAGGTTGGCGCGGGCGTAATCGCGGCTTTTCCGGGGATCAGACTCCATAAGGGTACCGGTGGGGGCTAAGGAATTTCTCGGGACGCGGGATAAATCCTGATATTCTGCCATTCGTGCCGACTACCGCCACTAAACCCAATGGCTTCTGTGCCTTGATTTTAGCCGGGGGCCGTGGCACCCGTTTCTGGCCCCGTAGCCGGCGCAACGCCGCCAAGCAAGTGTTGCCGATTTTCGGCGAGCGCACAATGCTGGAGCAGACGCTGGATCGGCTCCGGCCGCTGCTGGCTTCGCCGGAAGACATCTGGATCCTCACCAGCCGCGAGCTCCGGCCGGCCGTACTCCGCCAGGCGCCGCAAGTTCCCTCCTCGCAGATCATTGCCGAGCCCATGGGCCGCAATACCGCGCCGGCGATCGGGCTGGGGGCGGAGCTGATCCTGCGCGCCCGGGGCGATGTGAACATGGGCGTGTTTCCCTCCGACGCCTACATCGCCAACCCCGAGGCCTTCGCCAACGCCGTGCGGGCCGGCATCAAGGAAATCCAAAAGCCCGGCAAACTGGTCGTGCTGGGTATCCCTCCCACCCGTCCCGAGACCGGGTACGGCTACATTGAGGTCGTCCAGGATCCCCGCTCCAAGGCCGCGGCGCTGCGGGTCAAACGCTTCACCGAGAAGCCCAGCCCGGCGCAGGCCAAGGAGTTCGTCGAGTCCGGGAACTACTTCTGGAACGCCGGGATTTTCCTGTGGCGGACCTCCAGCGTGCTCGAGTCGATGGCGGAGTTTCTGCCCGCCACCGCCGAGATCCTGCGCCGCATCGCCGAGGCGCCCCGTTCCAAGCTGGCGGCGGTGCTCGAGCGCTGGTACCCGGAGTGCGAGAACATCTCGATTGACTACGCCGTGATGGAACGCAGCCGCAACATCATCTGTGTTCCGGCCGCATCGCTGGGATGGAACGATCTGGGTTCCTGGGGCGCCGTCTACGAGCAGCTCGCCCCCAAGGGCGGCACGGTGGTGCAGGCGGGCCAGGTGGTCGAGGTGGAGTCGGAGAACAACCTGATCCAGGTTGAAGGCAAGACCGTGGCCATCGTGGGGATCAGCGATCTGGTGGTGGTCGAAACCCCCGACGCGCTGCTGATCGTGCCCCGCGGCAAAGCGCAAAAAGTCGGCAAGGTGGTCGAGAAGCTCGAGTCCGAAGGGCGCACCAAGCTGCTTTAGCCCACCCGCCGCCTAAACCAGCGTCTTGCGCGCGGCGGCCACGACTTCTTCCACGGTGGGCTTGCTCAGCTCTTCCAGGTTCGCCGCGTAGGGGAGCGGGGTTTCCTTGCCCGCCACGCGCTGCACCGGTGACTCCAGATCCCAGAATCCGTCGGCCATGATCCGGCTGACGATCTCCGCCGCCGGGCCATAGCTCTGCCAGGCATAGTCGGCGACCACCGCGCGGTTGGTCTTCTTGATCGAGGCGAGCGCCGGACCCATGTCCAACGGCCGCAGCGAGCGCATGTCCACCACCTCGGCGGAGATCCCGTCGCGCTCCAACTCCCGCGCCGCCTGCAGACAGAGACTCACGCTGGCGCCATAGCCGATCAGCGTCACGTCGTTACCCGGCTGCTTGATGTCGGCTTGGTCGAGGGGGACCAGATAGTCGCCATCGTCGACGTCGCCCTGCTTGTTGTTGAGCGGTCCGGGCTCGAGGAACACCACCGGATCGTCGCACCGGATCGCCGCCTTGAGCATGCCCTTGGCGTCGTACTGGTTGGAGGGGCTGACCACGCGCAGCCCGGGGCAGTGGGCAAACAGCGCGCTCAACTGCTGCCCATGCTGGGCGGTGAGGCCGGGGTTGGGGCCGGGGCCCTCGGGCCCGCGCAGCACCATCGGCACCCCCAAGCGTCCGCCGGACATGTAGCGGATCTTGGCCATGTGGTTGTAGATCTGATCCATGGCGCGCAGGGAGAAATCCATGCGCATCATCTCCACCACGGGGCGCTGCCCCATCACCGCCAGCCCGACCCCCACCCCGACAAAGCTCTCTTCGGAAATCGGCGTGTCAATCACCCGATCCTTGCCGAACTCCGCATACAGACCGCGGGTGACGTAATGCACGCCATTGTATTGACCGATCTCCTCGCCGAGCAACACCACCCGGGGATCGCGCGCCATCTCTTCGCGCAGCGCCATATTCAGCGCTTCATGCATGGCCTTCTTGACAATCACGGTAAAGTCCTCGATTCGGAACGGCGCTACAGCGTCACGTCGTGAAACAGCTCTTCGGGCGCTGGCTCGGGCCCGGTCTTGGCCTCGGCCACCTTGGCCTCCAACTCCGCCACCACCTCGGCGCGCAGGCTTTCAATCTGCGCGGCGGTCAGCAGCTTCTCCTCGATGAGGAAGTCGGCCAGCAGCTTGAGGGGATCGCGCGCGTGCCAGGCGGTCTCTTCTTCCAGCGTGCGGTAGTTGAGCGCCTTGTCGTGAATGCCGTGGCCCTGGTAGCGGTAGGTCAGCGCCTCGACGAAGTAGGGCTGCTGCCGCTGCCGCACCTGGCGGAAAATACGCTCCGCCGCCTCGGTGGTGGCCCACACGTCCTGGCCGTCGACCTGTTCGGTGGGGATGCCGTAACCCTGGGCGCGGTCCACCAGCCGGGGCAGGCTGGAGTGGCGCTCCAGGCTGGTTCCCATGCTGTACTTGTTGTTGATGCAGATGTACACCGTGGGTACGCCCCACAGGCTGGCCATGTTCAGCGACTCGTGGAAGGTGCCGGTATCGAGCGCGCCGTCGCCGAAAAAGCAGACGCAAATGCCGTCCTGTTTTTGCTGCTTGAGCGCCAGGCCCACGCCGGTGGAAACGGAAATCCCGCCGCCTACAATGCCGTCGCCGCCGAGAAAATGGTCCTCGGGGCTGTACATGTGCATGCTGCCGCCCTTGCCCTTGGAGACCCCGGTGCTGCGCCCGAACAGTTCGGCGTAGATGCGCATCGGGTCCATGCCCGACAGCAGCATGTGCCCGTGGTCGCGATAATGATCCACGATGTAGTCGCGGCGCAAGTCCAGGGCGTTGACAAAGCCCACGCCCACCGCTTCCTGGCCGGCATAGGAGTGGTAGTAGCCGCGCACCAGGCCGTTCTTGAACTCGCGTTCACCCAGGTGCTCGAACTCGCGCAGGGTCACCATCTGCCGCAGGTAATGGTTGAGGGTGGCGGCATCCAGCGGAAAGCGGCGGGCGGCCGAAGCCGGGGCTTCCGCGCCGGCCTTGGCGGCCGGCTTGCCGGCGGAGGTGGTGAGCTTGGGTTGGGGGCGCGAACTCATGATGTGGGTTGAAAAGCGGAGGCAACCGAACGGTAACTCCTATTTTCCAGGGGCCGGGGGGGTATGGTCAAGGGAAAAGCTCCCGCGTCGGCGAAAAGGTGAGGAAAACATCATGCGGTGACCTCTGCCAATTCGCGCGCGAGGTCTTCCGGGGGTAATGCCACACCGGGAGGCAGTTCCAGCGCGTACCCGCGAGGGAGCCCCGTACCACTGCGCGACAAATTGACGATCCAGCGGCGGTGGGACGCGGCGGCCAGCCCCTGCCCCGGCGCCAGATGATGTCGCCGCAGTTGAAAGAACTCGGTGGCAAGCAACAGTCCCTCGGCTGCCAACTTCGGTTCCTGAGCGATCTTGCCGCCCTGGGTGGCGCGCGCCACCGCCAGCCCGTGGTCGAGGTGCAGCTCGCGGCCGCGACCGTAGTCGTCCAGCCGGAAGGTGTTGTCGGAAGGCTGTTGCACTTCCAGCAGCACCACGCCGGGACCGATGGCGTGGATGGTACCGGCGGGGACGTTGATGACATCGCCCACCACCACCTCGATCCAGTGCAACAGCTCCGCTCCCCGGCCGGCGCGGCAGGCGGCGCCCAGTTCCTCCCAGCCCGCGCCCGGTTTGAGCCCCACTCCCAGGCGCGCCCCGGTTGTGGCCTCCACCACATACCACGCCTCGCTCTTGCCCCGGCCGAGACCGTGGGCGGCGGCGTAGGCGTCGTCCGGATGCACTTGGACAGAGAGACGCTCCTGGGGAAACAAAAGTTTGATGAGCACCGGACAATCGGGTGGGCTTAACCACGCCTCGCCAATGGGCTCAGCTTCCAGGCCGCGGTCCGGGTACCACGCCCGCAAGTCGCGGCTACCCCAGATGCGCGGTTGAAAGCGCGGTACGCACGCCACCAGCGGCTTCATACCGGCATTATCCCGCGGGCGGCCGCCACGCTTCCCCGCACCCGGATGGCGGCCGCATAACAGGCGGCGGTGCGCGCAGCCACCGCGCTCCAATGCAGGGTCGCGCAGCGCCGGTAGCCGTGCTCGCCCAATTCCCCGCGCAGGCGCGGGTCTGTCCACAAGTGCGCCATCGCCGCCGCGAGCGCCGCGGCATCGCGCGCCGGCACGACCCAACTGTCCTGGGCGTGGGTCAGCAAATCCGCGGCTCCCACTTCCCGGCTGCAAATGACCGGCAGGCGCTGACTCATGGCTTCGACCACCACCAAACCGAACCCCTCCGATGTGGACGGGCATACCAACAGGTCGTGGCTGCGGTAGGCGGCGAACACCGCGTCTTCGTCGGCGGTGCGCGGCAGCACCCGCAGCAGGGGCTGCGCGGCAGCGGGCAGCGCGGCCCGGATCGGCGCCTCAAACCCGGGCCCACTGCCCGCACCCAGAAGGGTTAACGGGATCTTCAATCCCCGCTGCCAGAGCTGAGCATAGGCCTGGGCCAGGTAGGCCACTCCTTTGCTGGTCGTCCACCAACCGCAGAACAGGATGCCTTGGCCGCGCGGGGCCTCGCGATCCGGAGCCTGTGCCCAGCGCGCGGCGTCCACCCCGTGCGGGACAATCTCCACCCGCTCCGCGGGCTGCCAGCCCCGGGCCAGGATGCGCGCCCGGTCGGCGCGGTTGAGCGCGATCACACGGTCGGCACGGCGCAGCGCCGCCGCGACCTGGGTCAGGCGCACGGCGGGAAACCATATCCGGTGGGTCAAGGGTTTGTGGATCAGGCCGGATCGCGCATCCTCCAGCAGGGCCTGATAGTAGCGATGCTCGAGACCGTGTGACCGGGCGACCACCGCCGGGCCGCCGGCGCGGCGCGGCAACAGCCAGCCCTCGGCGCTGGCGGCGTCAATAACATCGTAGGGAACTCCGGCCGCGGCCGCCCGGCGTAGGGCCCGGTCCGCGGCTTGGCGGGCCAGCCAAGGGGACACCGCCAGCCGCAAGCGGGGATTGCGGGGCCGGTCTCCCAGATCCGGACGGAAAAGCAGATCGCAGCCATGCCCTAGGGCGGTCAACTCCTGCCGCAATTTGAGCGCCACCTTGGGCCCGCCCATGCTGGCGTCATGGCTTTCGTCGCTCAGCATGAGGATGCGCATCGCGTGCCTCCATCATGCCAGAGACCGAAATGCTGCACAAAGAACGCGCAGAATTTTCGCGGTTAGGAACTTTCTGCGCGGTCGATCCAGGTGGCCACTTCGCGCAGTAACTGGTCGCGGTTGATGGGTTTGGTGAGGTAGCCGCTGAATCCCTCGGCCAAGGCCTGATTGCGCCCCTCCGGGTGAAAAAACGCGGTAATCGCCAACACCGGCACCGTCTGCAGGCTGGGATCGGCGCGCATCAGACGCAGGGCGCCCAGCCCGTCCAGTTCGGGCATGTGCAGATCCATCAGCACGAGATCGGCGGGCTGGTCGCGCATTTGCGCGATCGCCTCCTGCCCGTTGGCCACGGTGATGACCTCGTACCCGCCGGCGGCCAAGCTCGCCTTCAGCAGGCGCCGCATCAGGTCGTTGTCGTCGGCGACTACAATTCGTTTCATCAAATCATCCGTCCATTCCGCTCTGTCATCGTTTGCGACCGCAGCCCGGGGGGCGCGGCAGTCTTCTTTGGCCTCCTCGTTCAGGCCATTGCTCTAACCCTGCAATCCAGAGACCGCTTGGTTGGCCTCGCGCGGCGGCGCCGCGACCAGGGGCAGGGTAAAAATGAAGCGTGAGCCCTGGTCGGCCTTGCTCTCGACCGTAATATCGCCGCCGTGTTGCCGCACCAATTGGCGCGTAATCGCCAAGCCCAACCCACTACCCTGTTTGCGGTTTCCCGGCACATCCACCTGCTGGAACCGCTCAAAGATCAATTCCAGATTTTCGGTGGCGATGCCGATCCCAGTATCGCACACCGTGATGCGTGCCAGGTTGTCCTGGCGGTTGGCCAGCAGCGCCACCTGACCCCGCTCGGGGGTGAACTTGACCGCGTTGCTGAGCAGGTTGATCAGAATCTGACGGAGCCGCACCGCATCGGCGGAGACGATCAAGCCGGGCTCAACCTCCTGGCGCAGACTCAGTTGCTTATCCGCGGCCATGCCGTGCACCGTATCCAACGCATCCAGGACGACGGACTCGAGTTCCAGCGGCTCGCGGTGCAGCGGCATGGCGCCGGATTCGAGCCGGCTTAGGTCCAGCACGTCGTTGATCAGCGCCAGCAAATGCTGGCCGCTCTGATGAATGTGCCGGGCAAACCCCGCCTGCTCCTCGTTCAGCTCGCCCCCGATGCCCTGGGTGAGCAAGTCGGAAAATCCCAAAATGGCGCTGAGCGGCGTGCGCAATTCGTGGCTGACACTAGCCAGAAAGTCGCTCTTGAACTTGTAGCTGCGCTGCATTTCCTGGTCGCGGATCTCCAATTCGCGCTGGCGCAGTTCGAATTCAGCGCGGCGCTTGGCCTCGCTGATGTCGTACAGCACCCCGTCCGCCATCGGTTCCTGGGCCTGCAGATGCACGTGCTGGGCGCGGGCCTGCGCCCAAATCCATGCGCCCGACTTGTGATGCAGGCGGAACTCGGCGGCCAGCGGCTGGCCCTGCTCAAACAGGCGATCAAAGGCGGCGGTGACCGTCTTGCGGTCGGAGGGGTGAAGGATCTCGGTCCAGAAGGTGGCGCCGCCGGCCACGACTTCGGCCGTGGAAAAGCCGGTCAGCGTTTCGATGTGCGACGACACAAACTCCGTGGAGCCGTCGCGGCGCAAGGTCCACACCGCCGCCGGCATGTTGGCGATGAGGTTGTGGTAGCGCTGCCAACTCTCTTCGAGCTGGCGGTGGCTGAGCGCCAGCGCCTCCTGCGCGCGGCGGCGCTCCCGGATCTGGCGCACCAACATGAAGAACACCCCCAGCAACAGCAGCAGGCTGAGAATGCACGCTCCCCAGAACAGACGCACCCAACTGCGCTGGAAGGAACGGGCGCCGGCGCGGCGCTGATTCAACAGCGTCTGTTCTTCGTGGGCGGAGGCGGCGGCGCGGGCGCGCACCTCCTGCGAGCGTACCAGCGAGTCGTCCGACTCGGCGTGGCGGAAGGCCACGGCACCGCTACCGGCGCGGCTTTCCCGCACCTCCGCCGCGAGCTCCTCCGCCTTGGCGTTCACCGCGGCGGTCAACCGCGCCAGCAGGCTTTGTTGTTCGCGGTTCTCGCCGGTCATCCGCCCCAGCGCCGCCAAACTCTTGCGCGCGGCCGCGATATCGGCCTGGTAGGCGTCCAGATGCGCCGCGGTGGGGTGGATCAGATACCGGTTCTGCTCATCCTCGGCGGCGGCCACCTGCAATTGGATCTGGTCCAATTGCAGCAGTACCTCCTGGCTGTGGTTGGCCCACCCCAGGCTGGCGGCGAACTGGCTGGCGGAATGGTAGGCCGCCAAATAGATGAGCACCGGCAGGGAGAGCGCGATCAACAGCACCAGGCCGGTGGTGTGTTCGGTGCGCCACCTCATGGTTTCGCGGCGACCTCGGCACTAAGCGCCTGGTAGTATGCCGGCTCCCACCAGCCGCGCTCCACTTCCCGCCAAAGCTGGACCAACGCCCGCGCCGGCGGCAGCGCCGCCCGATACGAACGCGCGGTGGTCAGGGCATCATAGGCGTCCGCCAGGCTGAACAGCCGGGCGCCGCGGGGAATGGCATCGCCGCGCAAGCCATCGGGATAGCCGCTGCCGTCCAGCCGCTCATGATGATGGCGGATGATCGGCAGCGAAGCCGCGAACGGCCGCACCGGCGCGCACATCTCCTCCCCGGCGGCCGGATGCCGGCGCACCACGTCCCACTCCTTGGCGGTGAGCTTGCCCTTCTTCAACAGCATCGCCTCCGGGGTGGCGATGTGTCCAATGTCATGCAGCGCGGCGGCGCGTTCCAGCGCGCGGCGTTCTTCGGGCGGCCATCCCAGGCGTTCCGCCAGCCGCCCGACGCAAAACGCGAGCCGCTCTCCATGCCCAATCTTAAACCGGTTCCGGCCCTCGATGCGGCGCGCCAGCGCCAGCAGGGCGGTCTCGGCGCCGTCCAGGTCCAGCACCGCGCGCCGCAGGCTGAGCAGCATCCGCACACGGGTCAGCAGCTCGGGGCCATGGATGGGCTTGCTGATGATGTCGTCCGCCCCGGCTTGCTGGGCGCGCTCGTGATCCTCCGGCTGGGAATAGCCGGTCACCAGCAAAATGGGGATGCGCCAGGTGTCGGGGTTGCGCTTCAGCTCGCTGGCCAGCTCAAAGCCGCTCATGCCCGGCATCTTCACGTCCAGCAGCAGCGCATCCGGCGCCTGGCGGCGAATGGCGGCGAGAGCACCCGCCGCATCCGAAGCGCTCTGCACCTGGTAGTGCTGCGTCCGCAAAATCCGGTCGAGCAGCACCACGTTCACGGGGTTGTCGTCCACCACCAGAACGGTTTCGGGCATGGTCTTGCACATGCTACCGGGGGGAACCCTATTGTAGTGAAAACCGCCGGGGAAGGGTCAACCTTTCGCCGGAAGAATTTCGTTGAGCGCGCCGCTGCGATAGCCTTGTAAATCCAGCGTAATGTAGTGGAAGCCGGCGCGTCTCAGGCGCGTGGCGATCTGGTCGGCCATGGCCAGATCCAGGGCCCGGGGGAGCTCGCCGCGGGCAATCTCGACGCGCGCAACTTCGCCGTGGCAGCGCACCCGCACCTGGCGAAAGCCCAACTCATAGAGCGCCTCTTCGGCGAGTTCAATGCGCGCCAACAGGGCGGGGGTCACCTCAATGCCGTAGGCGACGCGCGATGCCAGGCAGGCGGCGGCGGGGCGATCCCACACCGTCAGGCCGGCGGCGCGGGCGCGGGCGCGAATGGCGGCTTTGCCGAGTCCGGCCTCCAGCAGAGGAGCCCGCACCTTATGCTCCGCGGCGGCGCGGTGCCCGGGTCGAAACTCCAGCCGGTCGTCGCAATTCACTCCGTAGACCAGCGTGCGAAACCCCGGCCGGCACTCCAGCTCCGCCTCCATGCGGCGGAAAAGCTCGTCTTTGCAGTGATAACACCGGTCGGGTTGGTTGCGCCGATACTCGGGGTTGTCCATCTCGGCGGTCGCCAGGGTTGCGCACGGGATGGCGTGCACGCGGGCGAACTCCAGCGCCTCGCGCAGCGCGCTGCGCGGCAAGCTGGGCGAGTCCGCAATCAGGGCGAGCACCTGGCCCGGAGCGGCCTGCTGGGCGGCATAAGCCAGGTAGGCCGAGTCCACCCCGCCGGAGTACGCTATCAGCATCGGGGCGCACGCCCGCAAGACCTCGTCCAAGTCCGGCATGCATTAAGGCTAGCATTGCCGGGCACCGCGCCAGCCAGGGGAAACGAGTTCCGATAGACTATAGCCTTGCAGGGATTGATCATCATCAACACCGGACCGGGCAAGGGCAAGACCACCGCCGCCATGGGCACCGGGCTGCGCGCCGTCGGAGCCGGGCTGCGGGTATTGATGCTGCAGTTTCTCAAGGGTTCCTGGCATTACGGCGAGTTGGACGCCGTGCAAGCTTTCGGCGACCGGTTCCAGATGCGGCAGTTGGGCCGGGGCTTCGTTAAAGTCGGGGCGGAAAAGCCGGATCCCGAGGACGTCCGCCTGGTGGCGGAAGCCTGGGAGATGGCTCGCCGGGAAATGCTGAGCGGGAACTGGGACTTGGTGATCCTGGACGAGATCAACTACGCCATCTCCTACCACATGCTCGAGCCCGAGCCGGTGGCCGCGTTCCTGCGCCAGAAGCCCGAGCAACTGCATGTCATCCTCACCGGCCGCAACGCCCACCCCCTGCTGGTGGAGTTGGCCGATACCGTCACTGAAATGCGCGAGGTCAAGCACGCCTACCAGAAGGGCATCCAAGCGCAGCGGGGAATCGAGTACTGACCTATGAGCTGGTTTCGCCGCGAGGACAAACCGCTAACCTCCGTTGCCGACAAGCATGTCCGCACCGAGGGCTTGTGGCTGAAGTGCGAAGGCTGCCGCAACGTTATATGGAAGAAGGACCTGGCCGAGAACGACCAGATCTGCCCCCGCTGCCAGCGCCACTTCCGGCTGGATGCGCGCGCGCGCCTGGCGATGCTCTTCGACGGCGGCGTCTATCAGGAACAGGATGAGGAACTGGCCTCGAACGATCCCCTCCAGTTCGTGGACTTGAAGCCCTATGCCGAGCGGCTGCAGAAGGCGCGCCAGTCCACCGGGCTGCGCGATGCGGTGATCACCGCGCGCGGGAGCTTGGATGGACGGCCGGTGATCATCTGCGCCATGGAGTACGGCTTCATCGGCGGCAGCATGGGCGCGGTGGTGGGCGAAAAAATCACGCGCGCGGTGGAGGCGGCGGCCGCGGCCCGCGTGCCGTTGATCGTGATCAGCGCTTCGGGGGGAGCCCGCATGATGGAGGGCGCGGTCAGCCTGATGCAGATGGGCAAGATCGCCGCCGCCCTGGCGCAACTCGACGACGCCGGCGTGCCTTTCATTTCCGTGCTCACCGACCCCACCACCGGCGGGGTCACCGCCAGCTTCGCCATGCTGGGAGACTTGAACATCGCCGAGCCGGGCGCGCTCATCGGCTTCGCCGGGCCGCGCGTGATCGAACAGACCATCCGCCAGAAGCTCCCCGCCAACTTTCAGCGCAGCGAGTTCCTGCTGGAGCACGGCATGCTGGATGCGATCGTGCCGCGCCAGGAACTGCGCGCCTACCTGAGCCGCGCGCTGGCGTTCATGCAGTGCGAGGCGGCGACCGCGCCCGCGGCGCCGGCGCGCGCCGCCGCCGCGCCGCACGAAGTCCCGCTCGGCAGCAGCGACCCGCGCCAACGCTTGTGAACCCATCGGAGGCGCTGGACTACCTGCAAAGCCTGGGGTTGGAGCTGCGCCCGGGGCGCCGCTTCGACCTGCGCACCATTCAGACGCTGCTGGCCGAGTTGGGCCACCCCGAGCGGCAGTTCGCCTCGGTGCACATCGCCGGCACCAACGGCAAGGGCAGTGTGGCGGCGCTGGTGGAGGCGGCGGCGCGGACGGCGCGGATCCGTACCGGGCTGTATACCTCACCCCATCTGCAGCGCCTGACCGAGCGCATCCGCATCCGCGGCGAGGAGATCGCCCCCCAGGAATTGGCGCCGGCCGCGAGCGCGGTCCGTGCCGCGGCCGAGCGGCTGCTGGCCGCGGGAAGGCTGGACCTGGCGCCTTCGTTTTTCGAGATTGTGACCGCGGTGGGCATGCTGGCGTTTGCCCGGGCCGGCATCGAGTTGGGGGTGATCGAGGTCGGCCTGGGCGGGCGGCTGGATGCCACCAACGTCCTCGCGCCGCGAGTGGCGGTCTTCACCCCAATCGGGCTCGACCACGAAGCCTACCTCGGATCCACCGTCAGCGCCATCGCCGCGGAGAAGGCGGGCATCCTTAAGCCCGGCATACCTCGGGCGCTCAGCGCCATCCAGACGCCGGAGGCGGCGGCGGTGCTGGCCGAGCGCGCCGCCGCGGCAGGCGTGCCGCTGCGCGCGCTCACCGCCGCCGACATCGCCGCCGCGCCCGCCACCGCGCTGCGCGGCCGCCACCAGGTGGAGAACGCGGCGCTGGCCGCGGCCGTCTGCGCCGAACTGCGCAGCCAGGGCTGGGACCTCACTCCCGCGGCGGTGACCGGGGGTTTCGCCGCGGCGCGCTGGCCCGGGCGCCTGGAGCGCATCGCCGAACGCCCCGATGTCTACCTCGACGGCGCCCACAACCCCATGGCCGCCCGCGCGCTCGCCGCCTATCTGGACGAGTTCCGCGAACGCCACGCCGCGCCCGTGCTGATCTACGGCAGTATGCGCGACAAGGCGATCGAGGAGATTTGCGAACTTCTTTTCCCCCGTGCCGCCGCGGTGGTGATCACCGCCCCCCGGCAGCCGCGCGCGCTCGACCCCGCGGCGCTGGCGCGCGCCTGCGGCGGCCTCGCCCCGGCGGTGGAAACCGCCCCCGATTACCCTTCCGCCCTGGCCGCGGCGCGGCGGCGCGCCGGGGCGGAGGGCGCCATCTTCGTGACCGGTTCCTTGTATCTGGTGGGCGAAGCGCGGGAACATGGAGTGCCTCCGGCCTGAGCATGCCCGCCCTCCGCCATCCTCTGTCGCGCCTGCGTTCGGGGTTGTGGTACGCCCCGCTCTACGGCCTCGCCACCGTCGGCTACGGACTGGTCTCGATGGGGTGCTCGCGCTTCGATCCCAGCGGCCGGCGCCAGCATCGCGTGGCCCAAGCTTGGGCGCGCATGCTGCTGCGCGTGGCCGGCACGCGCGTGGTGGTGATTGGCGAGGAGAACCTGCTCGCCGGGCGCCCCTCGGTGATGGTGTGCAATCACCTCAGCTACATGGATGTGCCGGTGCTGTTCGCCCGCCTACCGCTGCAGTTCCGGATCCTGGCACGGCAGGGGCTGTTCCGCATCCCGTTCCTGGGCGGCCACCTGCAGCGCTGCCAGCATCTGCCGGTGGATCAGTCCAACGTGCGCGCCTCCATGCGGAGTCTGAAGCAAGCCGCCGAGAGCGTGGCCGCCGGGCTGCCGTTGTTCGTGTTTCCCGAAGCCGGCCGCAGTTTCAGCGGCACGATGCAGGAGTTTGTGCCCGGCGCCTTTTATGTGGCGATCCAGGCGCAGGTGCCCATCGTGCCGATGGTGTTGGTCGGGACCTATGAGATCCTGCCCCCCTCGACCGCGCACCTGCGTCCCGGCACGGTCGAGTTGGTGATCTGCCCAGCCATTCCTACCACCGGCCTGACGCGCAACGATGCCGCCACCCTCAGCCAGCAGGTACGGGAGCAGATGAACGCGATTTACCTGGCCCGGCGCAAAACGCTGGCGAAGGCCGCCGTATAGACTGATCCCATGTCCGCTCCCGATCCGGCCCGCCTCCAGGCGTGCCTCGAACGCCAGTACGGGATTGCCGTCGACGGCCTGCGCCCGCTCGACCAGGGAGTGTTCCATGTCGCGCGCCGGGACGGCCCCGACTGGGTGGCGCGGTACTTTGCTCCGGCCCGCACACCGGAAGTCGTGGCGGGTGATGCCGCCCTCCTTACATCTCTCGCCGAGCAGGAGTATCCCGCCGAGCGCTTGGCCGCGCCGGAGCCGGCGGCGCGCTGCGAGGATGGCACCGTGCTGGTGACCGAGTACCTTTCCTCGGTGGCCTT
>Ga0134125_10004945_pt1 | contig 15179 bp, 16 predicted proteins | sample KB31751_FD_96464 | JGI IMG/M metagenome (GOLD analysis project Ga0134125, IMG submission 96464) | Terrestrial soil microbial communities with excess Nitrogen fertilizer from Kellogg Biological Station, Michigan, USA - KB3-175-1 | ecosystem: Environmental > Terrestrial > Soil > Unclassified ... | reverse complement strand
TGCTGCTGCTCGTGTTCGCGAGCAACGCGGCGGTGTTCGTCGTGCTGACCGGCCTCGTGTTCTTCGGCTGGGGCGAGATCTTCTCGCTGTTCCCGTCGACGCTGACCGATCTTTTCGGCACCAGGCACGCGACGACGAACTACGGCTTTCTCTACATCGCGCAGGGTGTCGGCTCGGTGCTCGGCGGACCCGTCGCCGCGTACATTCGCGAAGCGACGGGCAACTGGACGACCGTGTTCGTGATCGTCATCGTGCTCGACGTGATCACCGCGCTGCTCGCAGTCGGCGCGCTGAAAGGCATGCGCCGGCGCTGGGTGATGCAATCGGCAGCTGCCTGATCGTCGGATGATCATCGAAACCGCATGCGCGGCTCGCGCGGCGCATGCGGAATCGGTTAGAATTCGCGCTTCGGCAGGCGCGTAGCTCAGCTGGTTAGAGCACCACCTTGACATGGTGGGGGTCGTTGGTTCGAGTCCAATCGCGCCTACCATTCGAATCCTGCAACGATGCGCGCGACCTACGCGAGGGAATGGACCGCAGCCTCCGATAGTCCGGAGGAGCGCCTCCTCGACGACGCCATCGACGATACGTTTCCGGCCAGCGACCCGGTTGCACTCAACCAGCCGGGCAGCGTCGTCTATGCGCGTTACGCCGCGCGCGAGCGTGAAGCACGCAGATCCCGACGACGACTTGCCGATCGAACCGCCGCGTTGTTGCTGATCGGCGCTGCCGTCGCGGCTACGCTGCTGGTCGTCCGTCGCAAACGACCTCGCGACGAACTGCAGTAGACCCGCCCGTTTCCCGGGCGCGCGCGTCTCATACCTGCCGCGCGAGCAGCAAGCTTACCGCACCCGCGCATCGCTCGCGCCACGAGCGCGCGCGCCACATTGCATAGGTGATCGGACGGCTGTTCGCGAGGTCCGCCGCGAAGTCCTCGAGGAGCCGCGCCGCGAGCGCCCGATCGTTCACGGCGAGGTTCACTTCGTCGTTGAGCTCGAACGAGCGGCTGTCGAAGTTCGTCGACCCCACGACCGACCACGTCGCATCGACGACGAGGATCTTCGCGTGGATCATCCCCGGCTGATACTCGTGGATTGCGACGCCACCACGGAGCAGATCGCCGTAGTACATCCGGCTTGCGCGCCGCGCGATCGGGTGGTTGTTGGCGCTGCCGGGCATGATGATGCGCACCTGCACGCCGCGTTGGGCCGCCCGCATCAGCTCGCCGCGCGCGCTTTCGTCGGGCAGGAAATACGGCGTGTTGATGTCGATGGATTTCGTCGCGCTCGCGACGAGAAGCTGGAACAGCACGCGCGCACGCGAGCCGCGCGCCGGTGACGGAACGCTGCTCACCACGACGGCGTTGCCGCGGCCACGCTCCGGCTGTGCAGGATACAGGTCGGGATCGGCGAGGATATCGCCGGTCGACTCGAGCCAGTTGTCGATGAAGGCGCCCTGCATCCCGGCGACGACACTACCGGTCACGCGAACCATCGTGTCGCGCCAGGGTCGCGAGCCGTCGCCCGGATCGAGCCAGTGCGCACCGATGCCGGCGCCGCCGATGTAGCCGACGGTGCCGTCGACGATCACGAGCTCCCGGTGCGTCCGATTGTTGAATCGCTTGAGCGTGTACCAGCGGATCGGCTGGTACCACGCGACGTGGCCGCCGCTCGTACGGACCGGATCGAAGTAGCGGTCCGGCGTCGGAAAGCTGCCGATCGCGTCGACGATCACGCGCACCTCGACGCCATTCCGGGCGCGCTCGGCGAGCGCGGTTACGAAGCGGTCGCCCGCGGTGCCCGGATGGAAGATGAACGCCTCGATGTGGACGCTCTTCCGCGCCTGCGCGATCGCAGCGAGCTCCGATTCGTAGAAGCTCGCGCCGTCGTGCAGCACGTCGAACGTGTCGACGCGCTCGGGCTCCGCATCGCAGGTGGCGCCGACGATCCGCATGAACGCGTCCGAATCGAGCGGAACATCGGGAGCCGTCACCCGGTACGCGAGCGCGGGCTCGAACAGCACCAGAAGCGCCAGCGCGACGAGCGTCGCGATGGCGACGGCCGCGATGACGACGAGCGCTACGGTCATTGGATTCCCGGGGGATCGCTGCGACGCGCATCGTACCCGCTCCCATCGGTGACGCGTCTCGACCGCTGAAGAGCCACACTCGATCCCACTTGACACGCAACTTTCTGGTTGCCTATACTGCAGTCAGGCAACCAATCGGTTACCTATTTGAAATGGACGACGACGCCGTTTTTCACGCCCTCGCCGACGCCAGCCGCCGCCTTCTGCTCGACCGCCTGCGCAGGAAGAACGGCCAGACGCTCGCGGCACTTTGCGAAGGACTGGACATGACGCGCCAGGCCGTCGCGAAGCACCTCGCGATCCTCGAGGACGCGAACCTCGTCGCGACGAAGCGGCAGGGCCGCGAGAAGCTGCACTTCATCAACGTCGTCCCGATCAACGCGATCGCCGAGCGCTGGATGGCGAAATTCGACCAGCCAAGGCTTCGCGCCCTCTCGAACCTGAAACGCGCTCTCGAAGGAGACGATCATGAGTAATGCAGCGGAAAGCAGCTTCGTTTACGTGACCTACATCCGCACCACGCCCGAACGGCTGTGGTCGGCGTTGACGACCCCCGAGTTCATGCGGCAGTACTGGTTCGGCATGCACATCGACACCGACTGGAAGCCCGGGTCGCCGTGGCGGCTCGCCTTTCAGGACGGCCGTACCGCCGACGACGGCAAGGTCGTCGACGTCGATCCTCCGAAACGCCTCGCACTCGAATGGCGCAACCAGTGGAACCCCGAGCTGACGGCCGAAGGCTACGCGCGCTGCACGATGGAGCTCGAGCCCGTCGACGGCGCCGTGAAGCTTACCGTCACGCACTCGATCGCGCGGCCGGGGTCGAAGCTCATCGCCGCGGTTTCGGGTGGCTGGCCGAAGATCCTGTCGAACCTGAAGTCGCTGCTCGAAACCGGGCAGATCGCGATGAAAGCCAAGTGATCGCGAAGCGCGCGCTATAATTCGGAGGTCCGGCTCGGTCGGCCCGCCGAGCCCGGGCGGTCGGAACCGACGGGTCACGAAAGGCATGGTTATGACACCGCGAACGCGTGGAGGATCGACGTAGATTCGATGCGGTGTCGCGCGCGTGACGACGGCTCGTCCGTCCTCGATTGAAAAAGTGCGGCTCCGCCGCACTTTTTTTCGTTGGAGATCACACCATGCCCGACATCAAGCTTCCCGACGGCGCCGTCAAGCACTTCGACGCGCCGGTTTCCGTCGCCGACGTCGCCGCCTCGATCGGTCCCGGCCTCGCGAAAGCCGCGATCGCCGGCCGCGTCGACGGCAAGCTCGTCGACACCTCGCACGTCGTTGATCGCGACGCGCAGCTCGCGATCGTCACCGAGCGCGACGCCGACGGCCTCGACGTCATCCGCCACTCGACCGCGCACCTGCTCGCCTACGCGGTGAAGGAGCTCTTCCCCGATGCGCAGGTGACGATCGGCCCGGTGATCGAGGACGGCTTCTACTACGACTTCTCGTTCAAGCGCCCTTTCACGCCCGAGGATCTCGACGCGATCGAGCGCAAGATGGAGGAGCTCGCGAGGAAGAACGAGCCGGTCACGCGCTCGCTGATGCCGCGCGACGAAGCGGTGAAATTCTTCGAATCGATCGGTGAGCACTACAAAGCCGAGATCATCGCGTCGATTCCATCGGACGAACCGATCTCGCTCTACCGCGAAGGCAAGTTCGTCGACCTCTGCCGCGGGCCGCACGTGCCGTCGACCGGCCGGCTCAAAGTGTTCAAGCTCACCAAGCTCGCCGGCGCGTACTGGCGCGGCGATTCGAAGAACGAGATGCTGCAGCGGATCTACGGGACCGCGTGGGCGAAGAAGGACGAGCTCGACGCGTACCTGCATCGGATCGAGGAAGCCGAGAAGCGCGACCACCGCAAGCTCGGCAGGCAGCTCGACCTCTTCCATCTGCAGGACGAGGCGCCGGGCATGGTGTTCTGGCATCCGAAGGGCTGGGCGATCTGGCAGCAGGTCGAGCAGTACATGCGCGGCATCTATCGCGAGAGCGGCTTCCAGGAAGTGCGTTGTCCGCAGATCCTCGACCGGTCGCTATGGGAGAAGTCGGGGCACTGGCAGAACTTCAAGGACAACATGTTCACGACCGAGTCGGAGAAGCGCGACTTCGCGATCAAGCCGATGAACTGTCCGGGCCATGTGCAGATCTTCAATTCCGACCTCCGGAGCTACCGTGACCTGCCGCTTCGCTACGGCGAATTCGGCAACTGCCATCGCAACGAGCCGTCGGGCGCGCTGCACGGACTCATGCGCGTGCGCGGCTTCACGCAGGACGATGGCCACATCTTCTGTACCGAAGAGCAGATCCAGTCGGAGGTGACCGCGTTCAACCAGGTCGCGCTCGACGTCTACCGCCAGTTCGGCTTCGAGCAGATCACGATCAAGCTCGCGCTGCGCCCCGAGCCGCGGCTCGGTGACGACGCGAGCTGGGACCGCGCCGAGAACGCGTTGCGCGACGCGTTACGCGAATGCGGCGTCGAATGGACCGAGCTGCCCGGCGAAGGCGCGTTCTACGGGCCGAAGATCGAATACCATCTGAAGGACTCGCTCGGCCGCTCGTGGCAGTGCGGGACGATGCAGGTCGACTTCCAGATGCCGGGACGTCTCGGCGCCGAGTACGTCGCCGCCGACGACACGCGCAAGGTGCCGGTGATGCTGCATCGGGCGATCGTCGGCTCGCTCGAGCGCTTCATCGGCATCCTGATCGAGCATCACGCGGGGGCGATGCCGCTGTGGCTCGCGCCGGTGCAGGCGGTGGTCATGACGATCACCGACCGCCAGCGCGACTACGCGAACGGCGTGGCGAGGACGTTGCGCAGCGCCGCTTTCCGCGTGCAGACCGATTTGCGCAACGAGAAAATAAACTATAAAATACGCGAACATAGCCTCCAAAAGATGCCTTATCAGCTCATCGTTGGCGATAAGGAGCAGGAGGCGAACACAGTGGCCGTGCGTACCCGCGGCGGCGAGGATCTGGGCTCGATGCCCATGGCGTCCTTGCTGGCGCGCCTCCGCGAGGAGGTTGCGACCCGCCGTTAGCCGTTCGAGGCTTTCGGCGGTGTCCCGGGGTGCCGGCCGTTTTTTGTCACTTCAATGGAGATCGCACAATAGCTCTGGACAAGCAGCATCAACGACTGAACGGCGAAATCAACGCCCCCGAAATTCGATTGGTCGGGGTGGATGGCGAGCAGTTCGGCATCGTTTCCCTGGCCGACGCGCTCGGCAAGGCGGAAGCCGCCGAGCTCGACCTCGTCGAAATCGCCCCGATGGCGAAGCCCCCGGTCTGCCGGATCATGGATTACGGCAAGTTCAAGTACCGGGAAGCGAAGAAGCAGCACGAGGCAAAGCTCAAGCTGAAGCAGATCCAGGTCAAGGAAGTGAAGTTCCGGCCTGGAACCGACGAAGGCGATTACAAGATCAAGTTGCGCAACCTGACGCGCTTCCTGTCCGAAGGGGACAAGGCCAAGGTCACGTTGCGTTTTCGCGGTCGCGAGATGGCGCACCAGGAATTCGGTGTGCGCCTGCTGGAGCGGATCCGGGGTGATCTCGATCCGATCGCGACGGTGGAGCAGTTCCCGAGACTCGAAGGCCGGCAAATGGTGATGCTGCTGGCTCCGAAGAAGACGTTGCCGAAGACGCATCACCCGGACAAGCTCGAGGACGGTAAGCCGCAAGGCGCCAAAGCCGCCGCCGCGAAAGCGGAGCGCACCGCCGTGAGCAGCAAATAAGGAACGGCATCATGCCGAAGATGAAGACGAAGTCGGGCGCGAAGAAGCGCTTCCGCGTTCGCGGAAGCGGCTCGGTCAAGCGCGCGCACGCAGGCAAGCGGCACATCCTCACCAAGAGGACCACCAAGAACAAGCGGCAGCTTCGCGGCATCACCGGAATCCACGAGACCAACGCGGATTCGGTGCGAGCGATGCTGCCTTACGCGTAAGGAGCGACCATGCCCAGAGTCAAACGTGGCGTGACCGCCCGCGCGCGGCACAAGAAGGTGATCGAGCAGGCCAAGGGATACCGCGGCCGGCGCAACAACGTCTACCGCATCGCGAAGGAAGCGGTGATGAAGGCCGGTCAGTACCAGTATCGCGACCGGCGCGCGAAGAAGCGCGAGTTCCGCGCACTGTGGATCGCACGCATCAACGCGGCGGCGCGCGAGCTCGGCCTCACGTACAGCGCGTTCATGAACGGCCTGCGGAAGGCGTCGATCGACATCGACCGCAAGGTCCTTGCCGATCTCGCGGTGCACGACAAGGCCGCGTTTACGAAGATCGCGGAGCAGGCCAGAGCTTCCCAGGCCTGAGTCGCGGATCGAACCCCAAGGGAGGCAGCGATGCCTCCCTTTCTTTTTGAGCAGCAGGAAGAAGCGGGATGGATACAGTCGACCGCATCGTTGAAGAAGCCCTGACCGATTTCCAGGCGTGCGTCGATCCTGCCGCGCTCGAGAACGCGAAAGCGAAATACCTCGGCAAGGCGGGCGCGCTGACGGCGCAATTGAAAACGCTTGGCAAGCTGCCGGCGGACGCGCGTGCGGCGACCGGTGCACGGATCAACGCCGCGAAGGCGAAGCTCGAGGAAGCGCTCGTCGCTCGCCGCCAGTCGATCGCCGACGTGAAGCTCGCCGCGCAGCTTTCGGCCGAAGCGCTCGACGTCTCCCTGCCCGGCCGCGGTAGCGGCGTCGGCGGGTTGCACCCGCTGACGCGTACGCTCGAGCGCGTCGAAACGCTGTTCCGCTCGCTCGGCTTCGACGTCGCCGATGGACCCGAGATCGAGGACGACTTCCACAACTTCACCGCGCTCAACACGCCGGAAAATCATCCGGCGCGCTCGATGCACGACACGTTCTACGTCGAAGGCGGCCTCGTGCTCCGCACCCACACGTCGCCGATCCAGATCCGCTACATGGAGACGCACGCGCCGCCCATCCGCATCATCGCGCCCGGTCGCGTCTATCGTGTCGACAGCGACGCGACGCATTCGCCGATGTTCCACCAGGTCGAGGGCCTGTGGATCGGCGACGACGTGTCGTTCGCCGATCTGAAGGCGCTGTTCAGCGAGTTCCTGCGCAACTTCTTCGAGCGCGACGACGTGACGCTCCGGTTCCGGCCGTCGTTCTTCCCGTTTACCGAGCCGTCGGCGGAAATCGACATGCGCTTCGGTGATGGCGGCTGGCTGGAGATCTCGGGTGCGGGACAGGTGCATCCGAACGTGCTTCGCGCCGTGAACATCGACCCCGAGCGGTGGCAGGGGATCGCGTTCGGCATGGGACCCGATCGCCTCGCGATGCTGCGCTACGGCGTCGACGATCTGCGCCTGTTCTACGAGAACGATCTGCGCTTCCTGCGCCAATTCGGATGACGTCGCCGCTATGAAATTCTCCGAACGCTGGCTGCGCACGCTCGTCGATCCGCCGATCGACACGGCAACGCTTTGCGACAAGCTCACGATGGCGGGTTTCGAGGTCGAGGACGTCACGGCGGCCGCGCCGGCGTTCACGAACGTCGTCGTCGGCGCGGTCACCGGCGTCGAGCCGCATCCCGGCGCCGCTCGGCTTCGCGTCTGCACCGTCGACGTCGGCCGCGCTCGCACGTTGCAGATCGTCTGCGGCGCACCGAATGCGGCAGTCGGGATGCGCGCACCGGTGGCGCTCGAAGGCGCGACGCTGCCCGGCGGACAGGCGATCGCTCGCACGACGATGCGCAGTGTCGAATCGCAGGGCATGCTCTGCTCGGCGCGCGAGCTTGGGCTTTACGACGACGCGTCGGGATTGCTCGTGCTGCCGCCCGATGCGACGGCTGGACGGGATTTGCGCGAAGCGCTTGCGCTCGACGATGCGCTGATCACGATCAAGCTGACGCCGAACCGTGCCGACTGTCTGTCGATCGTCGGCGTGGCCCGCGAAGTATCGGCGATCACGCGCGCGCCATTGAAGCTGCCGGAGATCGCTCCGGCGGCAGTATCGAGCACGACGACGCGCGACGTGCGCGTCGAGGACGCCGAGGCCTGTCCGCGGTTCGCAGCGCGTGTGATCGAAGGCATCGATCCGAAGGCACCGACGCCCGCGTGGATGAAGGAGCGCATCGAGCGGTCCGGCATCCGCTCGATCTCGGCGGTCGTCGACATCACGAACTACGTGATGCTCGAGCTCGGCCAGCCACTGCATGCGTACGACGATCGCGACCTCGAAGGCGACATCGTCGTGCGCTTCGCGCGCGACGGCGAAACGCTGACGCTGCTGAACGGCGATACGCTCACGCTCGAGCCCGACATTCTGCTCGTCTGCGACAGCGCGAAGCCCCTCGGACTTGCCGGCATCATGGGCGGCGAGCACTCGGGCATCGCCGACGACACGACGAGCGTCTATCTCGAAGGCGCGTTCTGGAATCCCGCGGTGATCCAGGGCAAGATGCGCCGCCTCGGCTTCGTCAGCGACGCCGGGTATCGCTTCGAGCGCGGCGTCGATTTCGAGCTCGGCCCGCGCGCCGTCGAACGGGCGACGCAACTGATCCTCGACATTTGCGGCGGCCGCGCCGGTCCGCTGAGCGACGCGAAGGGTGCCCTGCCCGCGCGCCCGCCGGTACGACTGCGTACCGCTCGTGCAGCGCGCGTGCTCGGCGTGGCACTGTCGCCGGACGTGATCGCCGACGTACTCACGCGGCTGCGGCTGCCCTTCGTGCGCGAAGGCGACGATTTCGTCGTCACGCCGCCGCCGTATCGATTCGACCTCGCGATCGAGGAAGACCTGATCGAGGAAGTCGCGCGCATTCACGGCTACGAGGCGATTCCCGACGCGCCGCACGCGCACGTGCAGGCGATGCTGCCATCGCCCGAAGACGAGCGCAGCGTTGCAGCCATCAAGCGGCGGCTGATGCTGCGCGATTACCAGGAAGTGATCACGTTCAGCTTCGTCGCGTCCGACGACGAGCGCGCGCTCGATCCCGGGTCGCGGCCGATCGCCGTGCTGAATCCGATCGCCGCCCAACGCGACGTGATGCGAACGACGCTGTTGCCGGGCCTCCTCGAGACGTTGCGGACGAACGTCAAGCGCAAGCTTGCGCGCGCGCGCATCTTCGAGGCCGGCCGCACCTTCGTGCATGACACCGGCGCGCAGCCCATGCACATCGGCGGCCTCGCGTTCGGTTCCGCGGTCCCCGAGCAGTGGGCGTCGCCTTTGCGCCCGGTCGACTTCTTCGACGTGAAGGGCGACCTGGAAGCGGTTGCGGCGCCGCTATCGCTCGCGACGCGAGCGGCGCCGAAGCCATGGCTGCATCCCGGCCGCAGCGCCGAGGTGCTGCTGGCAGGAAAAGCTGCGGGATGGGTCGGCGAATTGCATCCGCGCTTGCTGCGACATTTCGAATTGCCGTCGGCGCCGGTCGTCTTCGAGCTCGATGTCCATGCGCTCCGGCACGTGTCGCTGCCCCACGCGCAAGCCGTCTCCCGATTGCCGTCGCTTCGACGCGACATCGCCATTGTCATCAATGAAAACATCCAGGTAGGCGATATTCTTGAAGTATTGCGTGATGTGAGGTTACCCGAGATCGAGTCGATCGACGTCTTCGACGTCTATCGCGGGCCCGAACTGCCGAACGGCAGGAAAAGCGTTGCGATTCTTGTGCTTATGCGGGATACTGAACGTACTTTGACCGACGAGGACAGCGAGCGCGTCGTGGCGGCCCTTCTCGCCACGCTGAAGGCCCGCTTCGGCGCCACCCTGAGACAGTAAGGCTCCCAAGATGACGCTCACCAAAGCCGAGCTCGCCGACCTCCTCTTCGAGCAACTGGGCCTCAACAAGCGCGAGGCAAAGGACATGGTCGAGCGCTTTTTCGAGGAGATCCGGACCGCGCTCGAGGAAGGCCGCAGCGTGAAGCTGTCGGGGTTCGGAAATTTTCAGCTCCGCGAAAAGCCGCAGCGGCCGGGCCGCAATCCGAAGACCGGCGAGGAGATTCCGATCACGGCGCGACGCGTCGTGACGTTTCACGCGAGTCAGAAGTTGAAGGCCATGGTCGAAGCGGCGAACCATGCCCGAAGCCAGCCGAGCTAAGACAGCGCTGCCGCCGATTCCCGCCAAGCGCTATTTCACGATTGGCGAGGTGAGCGAGCTTTGTGCGGTGAAACCGCACGTGCTGCGGTACTGGGAGCAGGAGTTCGCGCAGTTGAAGCCGGTGAAGCGGCGGGGCAATCGCCGCTATTACCAGCATCACGAAGTTCTGCTCATTCGCCGCATTCGCGATCTCCTGTACGAGCAGGGATTCACGATCAATGGCGCGCGGCATCGTCTGGATTCCGAAGTCGCGAGCGAGCCGCGCGCAGCGGCGCGAACGACTGCGCCGCCATCGACGAGCGTCGCGCCCGCGCCGTCACAGCGACCGCTCGGCGCTGCGGAAATACGCGCCGAATTGCGCGAGATACGGCGTCTGCTCGGGCCGGATCGATAGTCGCGACGTATAATGACCGTTCGGTCGGGGCGTAGCGCAGCCTGGTAGCGCACCTGCATGGGGTGCAGGGGGTCGAGTGTTCGAATCACTTCGCCCCGACCAATATCAAGTGCTTACGGCCGCTCGCGCGGCCGTTTGTTCAAGATTTCCGCCAAATGTCCGTTCGCCGCCGGGCACTCGTGTTGTTTTTCTGCACCGCGGTGCCGTGGTCGATCTACAGGATCGCAGGCGCCGAGACCGTCGCGCCGAAAACCATCGTGATTCTGGACTTCGATTTGCTGGACGACCAGCACGAGCTTTCGCCGGCGACCGCCGAATACGCGCGTCTTGCCGCCATTCGCGCGCAATTGCACGACGCGCTCGTGGCGAACCGCGTGTATCGCGTGGTCGATGCCGCGCCGGCCGCAGCGCTGATCGACCGCTTTCGGTCGCGCACGCTCCTTTCCGCATGCAACGGATGCGAACTTGATATCGCCCGCGCACTGGGTGCCGATCGCGTGCTCGTGGGCTGGGTTCAGAAAGTGAGCAACCTCATCCTCAATATCAACATCCGCATCGAGGATGCCGCGAGCGGGAAAGTGCTGCTTGGCCTGTCGGTCGATCTACGTGGCAACACCGACGAAACGTGGAAGCGCGGCATGTCGTATCTCGTACGCCGCATAATCGAGAAAGACCCGGCAGATCGCTGATTCGAATGAAGTGCCTGACGGCGGTCGGGCGTTGCCGACACGCGATGAACGACGCCGCTATTCGTCGATCGCTTTCGGCCGCTCGTCTGACGTCGACGTAAAGCGTTCGTCTGCATGGCGTAATGAGCGCCGTGGTCTTCCGCTTCCAGCGCTCGGTTCGCCTATTCCCGGGACTCCGGCTCAACCTGAGTCGCGCCGGCGTGTCGATAGGCCGCCGCGGCGCCTGGCTCACGCTCGGACCCCGCGGCGTTCGCGCGACCGGCGGCATCCCGGGGACGGGTATCAGCTACTCCGAGCAGTCGCCATGGGCACGACCCACGTCACGGCGGCCTGCCGCGCCGGGCATTGAAGTCGCCGAATTGCCGCATCTCGACGAGATCGAAGTGCCGCCCGTTCTGCCGCTACGGACACGGAACGTCGCGGCCGCGCACCCGGAATCGGCGACAGACGATGGCCACGCTGTACCGACGGCGGACCAACGCGTCGACGATGAAGCCGCCGATCCCCGTCTTCTGCCGATCACTCTCGCGATTGCAGCGATCATCGCGATCGTGGCAATCGGCTGGATCTTTTTCGTCTAGCGGTAGCGCTGCACGCCCCGAGTTGTTCGCCCGGTCAGTGCACGTTCACGCTGCAGTGGCTCACGAAGCCGTGCTGATCGGCCGCCGCGTTTGCGCGACCACTCCCCGCGACCTGGCACTGCAGCACCGACTCGTAAAGCTCGGCGGCCAGCAGCGAATAGAGCTTGCTCGTCGGATGCTCGCCGTCCCAGAACACGTGCGCGTCCGGTTCGGCGCATTCGGTGGCCGTCGGATCGGGCGTGACGAAGCCTGAATAGCAGGCGTCGGTCGAGTTCGTGAAACCGTACGCCGTCGGATTGTCGACGACGTCGGTGATGAATGTGAACGTGTCGAAGCGAATGATGTTCACGTCATCGATCGTATCGAGCATCGCATCGAGCGCGGCGTTGTACTGTTGCGAGAGCCCGGTTGCGAAGGCTGCCACGGCCGGGCCGTTCTGCGTCACCAGCGGAATCTTTCCGAGATTGGGAAGGTTCGGAACGAGGATCGTCCGGGCGCCGGCGGCCTTGAACGCGAGGATCGCCTCCCGAATTCCGTCGACGATGGTCGCGATCGTCGTTGCCGGGTTCAATCGAAGCGAGAGCACATCCGCAAGATCGTTGGATCCGGAAAAGACGACGAAGAGCGCGGTCGGATCGGCCTGTCGGTTTCCGGCTTGCGCAACGAACGCCGCCGTCTCCGCGTTCAGCGACCAGGGAAAGGCACCCTGCGGATAGGGACCGAACGGTTGCTCGACGACGTTGTACGTCGTCCGTGCGCCGCCGAACGCGAAATTGGTTCCTCCTGCAAGCGACGGCGTAACCGAGATGCCGAGCCTCTCGGCGAGCGCATCGACGTAATTCACGCCGTTCGAAAAGCGCCCCTCGAAATAGTGGAGTTCGTCGGGTACTCCCGGCTGGTGGCTCGATGCGCCGAGTGCCGTCGTCGCTGCAAGCAGGTTTCCCTGATCGGAGAGACTGTCGCCAAGGACGTACATCGACTTGATGGGAAGCGTGGTAACGGGCGCGGCGACTACGCAGGACATCCAGCCGAACAGGAACATCAGTGCGCAAGCAAGCCGGCGGATCATGGACGACCTCCATTGAAGAGTCGTTGTGAATGCAACCCCGATCGAGGGCGGCGACACCACTCGACGCGTGTACGCTAGAGCGCGCGCTCCGTCGTGTCAACACGAGACGTTGCTCCGAGTGGAAGCAATGTCACGCGCGACGGACTTGAGCCGTCAATCCGATGGAAACGCACCGGTTTATCTCGTTCGCGATGCCGGCGGCAGCGCGTTCACATTCCGACGATCCGCCACTCCCCTTCGATTCGCTCGAAGCTGACCGCGCCCGCATGCTTCTCGCCATGGCTTTGGCGAACCACGACACCTTCCGCGATGTCGCCGGTGCGCATGCTCATTGCGAAGGTCACGAACGAATCGGCGATTTCCGCGAGCGCCGGCTTCGACAGTCCGGGAAAGAGCGCGTTGACTACATCGCGCCCGGGGCCCGAGAAGCAATCGAGCGCCGTTGCGACGTCGCCCTTTCGCAGCGACGCGATCAGCAGTTGCCACGTCTTTTCAGGCGTCGACTTGCGCTGATCGGGCGGCTCGATGGCGACACGTGCGCCGCCGGCCGACGCGTAGAGTCTCGCCGCCTCCCGCATGAGCGGGGAATCGGCGAGATCCGCGCCGAACAGCTTGTCGCCGGCGGCGGTCCTTGCCTGGTGCGTACGCTCGCGCGCGTCGAGCGCCGCGCGTGCGGCGAAGATCGACGCCGTCCAGTAACCGCTCGGGTCGTTCCGTGCGAGGTGCCGAAGGACGCTTTTCGCGTCGGGCAACCTGGCAAGCAGCATGAGCGTCGCCGCGAGCGTCGTTCGACTGGCAGGCGCTTGCGCGAACAATGCGTCGACAGCCTTGGCGTCGACATCGTTGCCGGGACGTTGCAGCGTCGCCAGCGCGTTCGAGTCGGTCACCGACCATGCCGCCATCGTCGAAAATGACGCCATCACGAAGAACGCTTGCGCCTCGCGCTTGCCGGCCCGCCCCGAATACCGCTTGTCATTCGTCAGAAACCGCGCTTCGAAATCGAGCCAGTCGACCCACCAATCGAGCATCTGCCGGTAGTCGTCCTGCGCCTGCGCGCGTTGCGCCCTGACGGCATCGGCTGCGGCGCGATATTGCGCGGCCGCCCCCGCCTTGTCCTTCAAATCGAACTGCAACGTGTCGGCGATCAATGTCGCCGGAAAGAGCGCAGGAAAACTCACGTCGCGCCCTTGAAGCGGCAGGTCGGCAGCCTTGCGATACAAGGCGATCGCTTTTTGCGGTTCGTGTCGCGCGAACCGGTGGTACGTCGCAAGCGAGACGTATTCCTTCGCGAGGTCGCTCCAGCGCAGCATCGGGCTGCGCACGTCGGCGAATTCCCGGTTGATGCGCTCGAATTCCGTGCAATAGCGAAGCATCTCGTCCGAATAACGAGCAGGATCCGATTGCTTGAGCTTCGCAGCGGCCGACTTGACCGCTCCGATGCGCTGCAACGCCTGATGGTATTCGACCGCGCGCTCCTGCCCGTGGATCTCCGCGAGGCGCTGCTCCGCATTCGCGACATAGCGGGTAAGCTGGTTCCTCTGATAGCCGATTCGCTTTTCGTCGACGCGCCCTGCGCCTGCAGCCGCTCGATCGTCGCGAGCGCATCCCGCCACAGCGCGGGCGATGGCCAGGCGAGAATCGCGTTCGCGACATCGAACGGTATCCGATCGTTCGCGTCGCGGGACGCGAGATCGTCGAGCAGATCGGGAATGCCGCGCTCGTCCCTTCGCTTGACGATGATCTGATAGAGCGCCCCGCGGTTCGCTTCGCGCTGCTCATTGGAAAGAACGCCGCGCAGACGCGAATAGTCGACCGGTACGGCGGCATCGAGTTGAGCGAGCTTGCCGAGAACGAGCGCGGACTCGCGTCGTGCCTCCGGCGTGTCGTTCCGCTGTGCGAGCACGCCAAGGCGCGCGATCAGTGAATCGACGCTGCCCGCGGGCTTTGTCGTGACGAGCAGATCGACTGCAGCCACGCTGAACGCGTCATTCGGAGGCGCCTTCTGCATCTGCTCGAGCACCCACGCGTCGAATGGCGGGTGCGACCGCGACGCGAGGAACGTCAGCAACGTCCTGCAGTCGCCGCTCGCCAGGCGCCGTGTCGACGTCGCTGTCCTGCCCGCACCGCAGTCGCTTTGCACGAGCGCGAAAAGCGCGTCGGCCGTCCCGGTGGCATCGGAGTGGATCAGCGCCTGGATGACCTGGTATTGCATGGTACCGTCGTTGCCATATCGCGAACTGCGCGGGGCGTCGAGAACCGCATCGAAAAGCGCACGCGACCGATAGCGCACGCCGGCCGGAATCTGGAG
>Ga0134125_10004944_pt1 | contig 15181 bp, 15 predicted proteins | sample KB31751_FD_96464 | JGI IMG/M metagenome (GOLD analysis project Ga0134125, IMG submission 96464) | Terrestrial soil microbial communities with excess Nitrogen fertilizer from Kellogg Biological Station, Michigan, USA - KB3-175-1 | ecosystem: Environmental > Terrestrial > Soil > Unclassified ... | reverse complement strand
GATTTCTTCACTTCGCCGCCGAACGCCTGCGCCATCGCCTGGTGGCCGAAGCAGACGCCGACCAGCTTGGCGCGGCCCTTGGCGGCGCGCAGGAACTGAAGCAGCGCGCCGATCCACGCATCGCCGTCGTAGACGCCCGCCGCCGCGCCGGTGACGATGTAGGCGTCGCAGGCTTCCGGACGGTCCGGGTAGTCGCCGGCCGGCGCGTCGTAGCTCGCCCAGTCGTAGCCGCGGCCAGCCAGCAGCTGCTCGAACATCGAGACGTAGTCGCCGAACGCGGGGATCAGCGCCCGCGGCGGGCGGCCGGCGGCGAGGATGCCGATCTTCATCAGTAGGCCATGCCTTGCGCGACCGCCTTCAGCCGCTCGATCAGGGCGAGCTTGTCGTCCGGGAAGTCGTTGTCGACCCACCAGGCCTCGACCTCGCGCATCACCTCGCCGACCAGCGGGCCCTTGCGAACGCCGGCGGCCAGCACCTCGTCGCCGCTGAGCGGGAACCTCGGCGCCGTCCAGCCCCGCGCGGTCGGCAGCAGCGCGCGCCACTGGATGGTCGCGGCCGGCCGCTCGGACGCGGCCCAGGCCAGCGTCACGCGATCGCAGAACGCGTCGGCGCCCAGTCGGTAGACCAGCTGGCGCGTCTCCTTCGGGCTCAACCACGACTTCAGCGGCGGCGACGGATCGAGCGCGGCGACGAGGCGCTGGCGCTGGGCGTTGGACAGCCGCAGCCGCTCGCCGAGCGCGTCGGCCGCGGCCGGATCGTCCGGCAGCAGCGCGGCCAGGCGCAGCAGCGCGTCCTCGGTGAACAGCATCTCGGTCTCGATCGCCACCAGCCGCTCGAAGCGCGTCAGTCCCTGCGCTTCGGGCAGCACCTCGGCGAGCACGCCCGCCTGCGCCATCAGCCGCACGGCGGGGCGCGGGTCCTCGGCCGCCAGCAGCTTCATGAGCTCGGCCGAGACCCGCTCGGCCGAGAGGTTGCCAATCAGCCCGCGCAGCGCCGCGCAGGCCGCCAGGCCCGCCGCGTCGGGCTCGGCGCGGCCGTACCAGGCCTGGAAGCGGAAGAAGCGCAGGATCCTGAGCGCGTCCTCGCGGATGCGCGTCTCGGCGTCGCCGACGAAGACGATGCGGCCGGCGCGCGCATCGGCGAGGCCGCCCGCGGTCGGGTCGTAGAGCCGCCCCGCCGGGCTGGCGTAGAGCGCGTTGAGGCGGAAGTCGCGCCGCATCGCGTCCTCCGCCCAGTCGGTCGTGAAGGCGACGACCGCGCGGCGCCCGTCGGTCTCGACGTCGCGCCGCAGGGTGGTGATCTCGTAGGGCTGGCCCTTGGCGATCCCGGTGATGGTGCCGTGCTCGATCCCGGTCGGCACGGCTCTCAGCCCCGCCTTGGTCAGCGCCTCGGTCACCCGGTCGGGCGTCAGCGTGGTGGCGATGTCGATGTCGTCGACCGGCCGCTTCAGGATCGCGTTGCGCACGCAGCCGCCGACGAAGCGCGCGCAGCCGGCGCCGCCCTCGGCCTCCAGCGCCTCGATCACGGCGCGGGTCTCGGTCCGCGTCATCCAGGGCAGCGCGCCGAGCGACTCGATCATGGGCGTGGCCGGCGCCGCCTTGCGCCCCCTCCGTCTGACCGCTTCGCGCTCAGCCACCTCCCCCGTCGTCTGCGCGGCGGTGGAGGAGCGGGGGCTCTGCTCCTCCCCTGCGCCGCAGAGCGCGGGGGAGGTGTCGCTCGGCGCGACGCGGCGAGTGACGGCGGGAGCGCAAAGGCCACAGGCTCGATCTCAGGCAACCGCCGCCCCGAACAGCCGGTCGTAGAGCGCGCGCAGCATGCCGGCGGTGGCGCCCCAAATGTACTGGCCTTCCCAGGTGGCGGCATAGAAGCGGCGGCGGTCGCCGGCGGGCGTCTCGCGCTCCTGCTGCTCGAGGTTCGACGGGTCCATCAGGAAGCCGAACGGGGTCTCGAAGATATCGGCCACTTCGTCGGGATTGGGCGTCAGCGTGAAGCCCGGCCGGATGAAGCCGACCACCGGCATGATCTGGTAGCCGGTGCCGGCCGTGCGGTAGGGCGTCGAGAGCCCGGCCAGCTCGACGAGGCTGGGATCGAGGCCGATCTCCTCCTCGGCCTCGCGCAGCGCGGTCTGCCAGGGCGTCTCGCCGGGATCGCAGCGGCCGCCCGGGAAGGCGACCTGGCCGGTGTGGCGGCGCAGCGTGTCGGCGCGTCGCGTCAGCAGCACCGAAAGGCCCCCCTCGCGCTCGATGAGCCCCATCAGCACGGCGGCCGGCGTCCAGGCGATGGTGTCGTCGGACGCCTTCGCCGGATCGAGGCTGAGGTCGGCGCGCACCTGCATGCCGCCGAGGATGGTCTCGTCCAGCGGGTCGAGATGGCTGGTGATCCAGCGCCGGACCTCGGCCGGCGGCCGATCGAGGCTCATACCTGGTGCGCCCTGGCCGGCCCGACCGGGAACCAGGCGCCGTTCGATTCGACGCCCAGCGTCGGCCCCTCCGGCGTCTGGCGCTCCTGCGCCATCTCCACCAGCTCGTAGAACACCGGCCGGGCGATCAGCGCCTCCAGCCCGCGGCGCACGTGCAGATAGGGGTGCGGCTCGCCGGTGTCCGGGTTCACCTCGACGCGGATGGCGTTCTCCGGCCCGGCCTCGACCACGTCGCCGACGTTGGTGAGAAACCTCAGCGCCTCGCCGCCGGACTCGTTTCGCGCGCGGTCGACGCGCACCGCGACGAACGGCGCGTCCTCGACGGTGATCTTCATCTTCTCGACCGGCGTGACGAGATAGATGCCGTCGCGGTCCTTGCGCAGCACCGTCGAGAACAGCCGCACCAGCGCCTCGCGGCCGATCGGCGCGCCTTCGTGGAGCCAAAGGCCGTTGCGCTTGATGACGATGTCGATCTCGCCGCAGTGCGCGGGATTCCACAGATGCACCGGCGGCAAGCCGCGGCCGGGCGCCTGCCTGGCCGCCGCCGTCACCCGCTCCAGTCCGTTCTGCGCCATGCCAAGGTAGGTAGGACGAACCCGGTGGGCGCTCAAGTTGCGTTCCCTCCCGATGATGGGGAGGGACGTCTACGCCGCGCTGACCAGCCCCTGAAGGGCGTCCGCCGCGCCGGGCCTCAGCGCCCGCACCAGCACGCGGCGCTGGTCGACCGGGCCGGGCATCGCGACCTGCGGCGCCGGGACGAAGCCCAGCGGGCCGAAGAACGGCATGTCGCCGACCAGCGCGACCAGCGCATGACCGGCCGCCGCGGCCGCCTCGCAGGCCCGTTCGGTCAGCGCGGCGCCGAGGCCCTGGCTGCGGTAGGCCGGATCGACCGCGATCGGGCCGAAGAAGATGGCGGGCGTCTCGCCGACGCGCACCGCCCACTGCCGCGCGCAGCCGACCACACGCCCGCCGTCCCAGGCCACGAACGACAGCTCGAGCACGGGCCTGCGGCCCTCGCGCAGCCGCTCGGCCGCCTTGGCGAAGCGGCCCGGCCCGAACGCGCGCAGCACCAGCGCCTCCACCAGCGGGGCGTCATCGGGCCGCTCGGTCACGATCGGCGGCAGGCTCGGGGCGGCGGCGAGGCTCATGGGGGGCGCGCTGATAGGGGCATAGCGACGAGGGGTCAACGTTCGATTGCGGGCGCGGGATCATTGCGCGGCTCGCCAAGCTCGGGCATTTGGCCGCCTCCCGTGACCAGCGCCGTCCTCACCGCCTCAGCCCGCGACCTCCTCAAGCACCGGGACTACCTGTTCTTCTGGGCGTCTCGCTCGGTGGGCAGCCTCGGCACCTCGATCCAATCGGTGGCGATGGGCTGGCAGGTCTACGACCTCTCCCGCCAGGCCCACCTGTCGGTCGGCTACGCGTCGTTCAACGTCAGTCTGATCGGCCTCATCACCTTCGGGCCGCTGTTCTTCCTGGCGCTGCCGGCCGGCGTCGCGGCCGACCACTACGACCGCAAGCGGCTGATGATGTTCTGCTACGCGGGCGAGCTGGTCGCCTCGTCGATCCTGACGGCCGCGGAGCTCTACCACTTCGCGTCGGTGCGGCTGCTCTTGGGCGTCGCGTTGGTCTTCGGGACCTCGCGGGCGTTCTATCGCCCCGCGCTGACAGCGCTCGGGCCCATGCTGGTGCCGCGCGAGCTGCTGGGGCGGGCGATCGCCTGGAACTCGCTGGGGGGGCAATTCGCCACGATCCTCGGTCCGGCGGTCGCCGGCGGGCTCATCGTGCTTTCGCCAGCGGCGGCATTCGGAAGCTCCTTCCTGCTCTACCTCGCCGCGCTCGCCTCGATCATCAACCTGCGCGGCGTCACCCGCCCGACCTCCCACGGCGGCTCGCGGCTCGCCATGGTGCGGGAAGGACTGGTGTTCGTCTGGGAGAACAAGCTGGTGTTCGGCGCGATCTCGCTCGACCTCGCCGCGGTGATCCTGGCCGGCGCGATGGCGCTGCTGCCAGCCTACGCCCGCGACGTGCTGAAGGTCGGGCCGGAGGGCTTCGGGCAGCTGCGCTCGGCGATCGCGGTCGGCTCGGCGGCGATGGCGCTGTTCCTCTCGGTGCGGCCCGTCCGCCGGCACGCCGGGCTGAAGATGTTCGTCTGCGTGGCGATCTTTTGCGCGATGAACGTCGTCTTCGGCCTATCGCGCATCTTCTGGGTCTCGGTGGCGTCGATGGCGCTGGCGGGCGCGGTCGACCAGATGTCGGTGTTCGTGCGCGCGACGCTGGTGCAGCTGAAATCGCCCGACGAGATGCGCGGCCGCGTCGCCGCGGTCTCGACGCTCTTCATCTCCGCCTCGAACGAGCTCGGCGAATTCCGTGGCGGCCTCGTTGCGCGCTTCATCGGGCCGGTGGCGGCGGTGGTCTACGGCGGCGTGGCCGGGCTGGTGGTCACCGGCGTCTGGGCGAAACTGTTTCCCGCCTTGCGCACGGCCGACCGCCTGGAATAGAGCCGTCGGCGAAATTCCGATTTCTTATCCTGGAGATAGACCCAATGGGCATTTTGGACGGCAAGGTCGTGCTCGTCACCGGCGGCGGCAACGGCATCGGGCGCGACTGCGCGCTGATCGCGGCCAAGGAAGGCGCGAAGGTGGTGGTCAACGACCTCGGCGGCGGGCTCGCCGGCGGCGACGAAGGCTCGGCCGGTCCCGCCGAGGCGGTCGCCCAGGAGATTCGCGCGGCCGGCGGCCAGGCCATCTCCAATTCCGAGAGCGTCACCAATCTGGCGGCCGTGCAGGGCATGGTCGAGCAGGCGCTGAAGGCGTTCGGCGGCCTGCACGCGGTGATCAATCCGGCCGGCATCCTGCGCGACGGCATGTTCCACAAGATGAGCGAGCAGGACTGGGACAAGGTGATCGAGGTGCACCTGAAGGGCTCGTTCAACGTCGCCCGCGCCACCATCGAGCACTTCCGCGACCAGAACGACGGCGCCTACGTGTTCTTCACCTCGACGTCGGGCCTCTTGGGCAACATCGGCCAGACCAACTACGGCGCCGCCAAGATGGGCATCGCCGGCCTGTCGCGGATCATCGCCATGGAAGGCGCGCGCAACAACGTGCGGGCCAACGCCCTGGCGCCCGTCGCCTGGACCCGGATGACGCAGTCGGTGCCGGTGAAGGACGAGGCGGCGGCCGCGCGCCGCGCGCAGATGGCCCAGGCCATCCGCCCCGATCAGCCGGCCCGCCTCTCGGTGGCGCTGGTCTCCGAGGCGGCCAAGAACGTCTCCGGCCAGGTGTTCGGGGCCAGCGGCGAGAACATCATCCTCTACTCGCAACCGCGCCCGATCGAGACGCTGACCAAGGAAGAGGGCTGGACGCCGTCGACCATCGTCTCCGAGGCGTTCGCGAAGATGAGCCCGAAGTTCTTCCCGCTCGCCCGCCCGGCCCCCGGCGCCCAACCCGCGCCGGCCGCGGCGAAGGCGTAACCGCAAGGTCGGTCCTGAACGGACCAGGGGCGCGTCGCAAGGCGCGCCCCTCTTCGCACGCTCGTGGCGCGAAGCGGGCATCGCGGACCGGCGTCAAGCCGCTGCCGACGCGGGCATGAAGTAGGTCTTCCAGAGCAGACGGTCGCCGCTTTGCTCGGCCGCGAAATCGCGGCGGCCGTGCAGCACCTCCTCGTCTCGAAAGAAGACCGCGTCGCCTGCTTGCAGCCGAAAGCACGCCACCACGCCATCCTCGATCATCCGCTCGAGGAAGCTGCGGAACGCCTCGCGCAAGCGGTCGACCGCCTCGCCCTGGCCGGGCATGACGCGAAAGTAGTTCCAGTTGATCTTCAGCCGGCCGTCGCGGGTGGAGAGGACGGTGGCCGTGCGGCCCGGCGCGCCGGCCTTGCCGAAATGCACGGGCACGGTCGTCAGGGCCTCGTAGAGGTCTGGCGCCTGGGCGCGCGCATGCGCGGCCACCGTCGCGGCGTCCACGAACAGGCTCTCGCCGCCCGACCGGGCCTGACGCTCCAGATAGAACAGCGCGATCTCCTGGGCGAACTCAGGCGGCGTGTAGGCGCCGTCGGAGTGCAACGGCTGACCGACCTTGTGATGGCGATAGCTGTCGCGCCGGTCGGGCTCGAAGCGCACGTCCATCCAGGCGCCCGGCGCGCGCCTCGGCGCGCCCGTCGCGCTGTCCTCGACGATGTCGGAGGCAACGCCGATTGCATCGCCGACCGCGCGCCAGAACGTCAGCGGATCGCCGGTCGGCGTGGCGTGGCGCAGCCTGACCGCGCAGGCGCCCGCCATCTCGGCGCGGACCAGCGCGCGCAACGCCTCGACATCGAGGCCGGCGACGTCCAGCACCCGCAACCAACCCTCTCCCGCCATCGCCGCCCTCCGCGAACGACCTTCAGGTTGGAGAGGTAGAGTTACTCAGCCGCTAATGTGGTCCGCGCGCTCACGCCTTGGCGTCGCCGGCGTCGAACAGCAGATCGACACGCTCGGCCGGCTCCAGCGATTCGAGCCTTGCCTGGACCACGCGGCCGAACCGCGCGCTGCCGTGCTGGCCACCGTGCAGGGAATGACGAGACAAGAACGCGCGCAACGCCTCGCGGACCACGGCCGCCGAGGAAGCGAACTCGCCGGCTTCGACAATCCGCCGCACGTGCTCGGCCTGGTCGCGCGGCAGGGCGATGCTCACTCGGCTCGAACGTCTCATGGCGGGTTCTCCCGGCCCCCTGGCTGGACGTGGCGTCATCGTAGCACGGAAACGGCTTGGTTAACGATCGGCGCCGTGCGAGCGCCGACACGCTTTGGTGAATGGCGGCGCTCCGCGCGCCGGCGACCTGTCATGAACGTTCCCGACTCCGCGAAAGACGCCCGGCGAGGCCGCTACAGGTATTTCTCGAGCGCAGTCCCCCGCAGATCATCGCCGACCGCCTGTCGGATATCGTCCGGCAGTTCGCCGCGGTCGCCGCGCCCGCCGCCGCCGCCGCGCATGACCCCGTACGGATCGTCGTCCTCGGACGAGGTGGAGCGGGCGAGGAACGCCCGGACCTGGTCGTCCATCGGCAGGCCGGCGAAGGCGAACAGCCTCTGTGTCTCGCCTAGAGGATCAACGACGAGCGACTGGTAGCTGACGACGCGGAACCTGCCCGGCGTCTCGGCCTGCAAACGCTCGAACAGCCTCGCCGCCGCCTTCCACTGCTCGTAGCCGTAGAATTCCTCGACCCGGCCCTGGTTCTTGGACGGCGCGCGCCGCCACTCGTCGGCCAGGCGCCACTCAGGGCGGAACTCCCGCGGCGCGCGCACCCAGGACGCCAGTACGTCGAGCGGGTTGCGCACGATGCCGACGCCCCGGAATCGGGGGATGCTCATCAGCTCCGGCAAGCGGTGGTGGAAGCGCACCTCCTTGTAGACCACCTGAGTGATCTCGCGTTTCGGGAAGCGGAGCTCGTGGCGGGCAAGCGTCGCCGCGCCGCGCTGCAGGATGTAGTCGTCCTCGGTGGTGGCGATCTCGCCAAGGATCGCGTCGAGATCGCCGAGGCCGCGCGCCGCGTCGACGCGGGCGTGAAACGCGTAGGCGAAGAACGGCTGGAAGCGGAAGCCCGTATGCGGCGATGAGTTGAAGATCTGGCCGAGCCAGGTCGTCCCCGAGCGCGGGACGCCATGAATGCCGAGGATCGGCAATGCGGCCATCGAGGCGGCGCTCGCAGTCATTAACCGACGACTAACCATGACTCGCCCAACCTTGTCGCGCAGGCTCGGCCTGCATCGGGGCTCTGATGTGAATAGCCTGGCGCCAGACGAGCGCGACCCGCTTCAGGCGCGGATCGGCGAAGCCAAGGACGAGATACTGGCGGGGCGTCCCCTGGAGGCGGTCCGGCGGCTGAGAGCGTTGATCGACGCGCCGACCTACGAGCCGACGCTGCACTACTGGCTGGCGGCGGCGCTCGGCGCCGCGGGGGACTGGGCGGGCCATCGGGCGGCGCTGCGCGACGCCCAGGCCTTTCACGCGCTCCTGTACATCTCGAAGGCCGGCGGCGACTTGCAGCGCCTGACGAGCGACGTCGCGTATGCCGAGGACATCGCGCGCAGGCTCTACGGCGCCAAGCTGATGGGTCCGGCGTCGTCGGCCTTCGCGCGCGCGGTCGCCGGCGGGCCGACGACGGCGGAGAGCTTGGTCTGCTGGGGGCTGTCGCTGCAGCACCAGGGGCGCATCGAGGAGGCGATCGAGGTGTTCACGGCGGCGGCAAGGGCTTTCCCGGGCTCCGACGTGCACAAATTTCTGCTCTACGCGTGCTTCTTCAGTCCCGGCGGCGTGAAGCGCCATGCCGAGGAGGTGCGGCGCTGGGCCGCCCTCTACGCGCCGCCTCACGATCCGGGCAAGCGCTTCGCGAACCCGCCGCAGGCCGGGCGGCGTCTGCGCATCGGCTACGTGGCGCCGGGCTTCCTCAACCTCCAGCTCAAACAGTTCATCGAGCCGGTGCTCGACAACCACACCAGCGACGTCGAGGTGTTCCTCTATGCCGAGGACGAGGCGGGCCTCGCGGACGCCCGCGCGGACGCGACGCGGGTGATCGGGAGAATGGAAGACGCGCGCGCCGCGGCGGCCATCGCCGCCGACCGTATCGACGTGCTCGTCGACCTGTGGGGCCACGCCTCGCGCGGCCGCCTCGGGGTGTTCGCCTTGAAGCCGGCGCCGGTGCAGGCGGCCTGGATCAACTACGTGCAGTCCACCGGCCTCTCGGCGGTGGACTACGTCATCCATGCCGACGGGCTCGACGGACCCGAGGACGAGGCGCTGTTCGTCGAGCGGATCTGGCGGGCAGGGCCGATCATCGCACCGTTCCGCCCCGGTCGCCGCGCGGCCCCCACGCCGACGCCGGCGCTGCGCAAGGGCCATGTCACGTTCGGCAGCTTCAACCACCCTGCCAAGCTGAGCGACGCCACCGTGGATGCCTGGGCCCGCATCCTGGAGGGCCGCCCCGGCGCCCGGCTTATGCTGAAGTACGGTCTCTTCGTCGACCCCGTGCTGCAGGCGGCCACGCGCGCCCGCTTCGCCGCGCGGCGTGTCGATCCGGAGCGGATCGACTTCTTCGGCCACACGACCGGCGACGAGTACCTGGCCGCGTTCGGCGAGATGGACCTGGCGCTCGATCCTTCGCCCTGCACCGGCGGCACCACCTCGTCCGACGCCGTCTCGCAGGGCGTGCCGCTCGTCACCCTGCGCGGCCCCGACTTCTACAGCCGACTGGGCGTCCTCAGGCTCGAGCCGCTCGGCCTGGCCGACCTGATCGCCGAGAGCTGGGACGACTACGTCGAAAAGGCCCTCGCGGTGACCGCTGACCTCGCCGCGCTGGACGCCCTGCGGCAGAGCATGCGCGACCGGTTCGACAGATCCATCCTGCGGGACGAAACCGGGTTCACGCGAAGGATCGAGACGGCGTTCCGGCAGATGTACGAGGCCTACGAGAAGCGCGCCTTCGCCCAGGCCGAGACGCCGGCCGACGCCGCCGCGTAGAAAGTCCCGCTTCCTATCCTCGGTAGGCTGGAAAGAACGAGGTCCGGCTGTCGCGGGCCCCGCAGAGCCGGGCATAGGCGGCCCGATCGAGCACCGAGCCGCAAAGCCAGGCCGTGGTCTCGGCGTTGGCGAAGCCCTGCTTGAACCGGAAGAGGCCATCGCTGCGGTCGTCGGCCAGGCCGGCTCCCCCGCCCAGATCGACGACGGCTGCGCCGCCAAAGTGAGCAATCGCCGCATCGTTCAGCGCATAGGCGGCGCCGTTGGCGTAGCCCAGCGCGTTCGCCGCGGCGAGGTGATAGACGGCGGCGCCGGCGTGCTCGAACCAGATCGTCATGCCGGCGACCGCGTCGCCCACGAACGCCGCCAGGGCGACGAACCGCGGCGTCGCGGCGAGCATCGGGAAATAGGGATCGGGGAAGGCGGCGACGCCCGCCACCTCGCGCCGCCCGACAAGCCCGGCGTACAGCGTCCGCCACTCCGCCATCCGCTCGGCCAGCGGGACGATCTCGATACGGCAACGGCGCAAGCCGCGCCGGATCTCGTCCCGGTGGTGCTTGCTGGGCGCGTAGCCTCTGGCGTGATCGATCAGCAGATGGGTCTTGAACGGACGGCACACCTCGAACGCCGGCTGTAAGCGCGCCGTCGCCGCGAACGTCAGGGGATCGGGAACCAGCACGGCGGAAACCAGGCCCTGCGCGCCAAGCTGCGCCAGCCCCTCGGCGAGGTCGGCGTCGGGCGCCAGCGGCGTGCGCGGATAGGGGCCCGCCGCATCCCGAGCGCCGAGCGCGGCCGGTCGCAAATTGACGGCGGTTCCCCAGGCGGCGACGTCGACGGCGGTCCAGCCCTGGCCATCGGCGATCGCCTGCGCGTAGCCGAGCTCGCCGTAGGGGTGCCGCGTTGCGGCCGCGGTCTCGCGGCTGCCGACGGGCCGCGCGAGCTTGGCGACGCCCGCCGGGCGCGCCGTCATCGCTTCAGCTGCACGAACAGCGCCACGCCGGCCTTGAAGCGCGTGGCGATGCGGCCCTCGTTCGCGGCGATCCATGCGTCGGCGACGACCTGCGGGCCGTCGCCGAAAGCCCACTCGTAGTCGTCGAAGACGATCCACCCGCCAGGCGCCACGTGCGGCGTCCAGCCTTCGACGTCTCGGCGAACCTCGCGCTCCGAATGGTTGCCGTCGATGTGCAACACCGCGATCCGGCCCTCGTAGCTCACCTGGCCGAAAGCCTCGGTCGTCACCGAGAGCCCCGGCGCGTAGCGCTGCGCGGCCTCGGCCGAAGGCGCGCGCATGTAGTTGAGGTCGCCCTGCGCGAGCGGCGCGAGATTGATCTCGAAGATGCGCAACGCCTCGTCCGCGTCGTGCTGGGCGGCGGCCGCGTCGACCAGCGGCGTCCCCTGCATCAGGTTCTCCACCCGCCAGGGGTCGACGCAGAGCAGCTTACCGACTCGATAGCGCCGCGCCAGCCAGACCAGCAGCGCGGCCGACCGACCCCACCAGGAGCCGATCTCGACCACGTCGCCCGGCGGCGCGTGCCGCATCACCTCCATGACCGCCAGCATCTTGGGCTCGGCGCACATGCCCGGAATCGTCTCGACCAGCCGCACCAGGCCGGCCCGCTCGAGCGCGCTCATCGCCGGCTTCGGCGGCAGGGCGGGCCAGAAGCGCGGCGGCGGCTGGGCGGCGATGCGCTCGCGCAGCTCGCGGTAGATGCGCGTGTTGTCTTGCGGGAGCGCCCCGTGCGTGAGCGTGGTTCCGGGCGCGAGGTCGTTGATGCGCTCGGCGAGATGTCGCCAGACCAGATGGTGCGGGGCGTGGACGGCGCTCACCGCGTGCCGCTTCACCACTTCGGCGAAGGCCGCGTCGAAGCCCGGCTCGCTGACGTAGGGCAGGCGCTCCCAGGTTTCGTAGCCGCCTTCGGCCGGATCGTGGTCGAGCGACGAGGCCCCGACCACCCGCAGGCCCATGGCCTTGGCGCGGTCGCGGAATGCCAGCCCTTCCGGCATGCCGGCGGGAAACACCAGAACCGCCTCACCCATGCAACGCCTCCAGCGAGTCTTGCACCGCCTCGACGATCCGCGCCGCCGCGGTTTCGGGCAGGTCGATGAAAAACGGCAGTCCCAGCGTCGAGCGCGCCAGCCGCTCGGTGACCGGCAGCGGCCCGCGCGGGCAGGCGGCGAAGGCCGGGTGGACATGGCAGCCGGCGCCCCACCAGTCGCGGGTCTCGACGCCGAGCGTCGCCAGGTGGGCGGCCATGTCGGGCGCGGCCCAGTCGGGCGTCGCTGCGACGCAGACGCTCGAGACCCAGCGCGTTCCCCAGCCCGCCTGGAAGCGGATCTGCGGCGTCAGGGCCAGGCCGGCGCGCAGCCGCTGGGCGGCCAACGCGAGGCGTGTGCGGTCGGCCGCCCAGGCGTCCAGGCTGGCGAGCCCGACCGCGGCCGCATACTCGGAAAGCTTGGCGTTTATCGCCGGCGTCCGCGCGGTGCGGTCGCCGGCGAAGCCGAACGCCGTCAGGCTCCGCACCCGCTGGATGAAGCCGGCGTCCTCCGATGCGACGTAGCCGCCTTCGCCGGTCGCGACCGCCTTGGTGGCGTGCAGGCTGACGGTGACCGGCACCGGCGCGCGATCCAGCGCGTCGAAGCCCGCCGCGCAATCGACGATCACCGGCAGCCCGGCCCTGTCGGCGACGTGGCGCCAGCCGCCGAGATCGGGGAGCTGGCCGAAGGCGGCCACCGGCAGGATGGCCCCTACCTCGCCGGGCGCCGTCGCGATGGCGGCGCAGGTCGCGGCCGGATCGAGCATCCAGGTCACCGGATCGACGTCCACGAAGTAGGGCGTCAGGCCGGCGTCGATCGCCGCGTGGGCGGTGGCGACGAAGGTCCAGGCCGGCATCAGGCAGAGCGTGCCCGGCCTCGCCCCGGCGGCCCTCAGCGCCAGCGTCAGCGCGACGGTGCCGTTGGCGACGGTCGCCACGCGCGCTCCGCCGGCCAGCCTCGCCTCGAGCCGGCCCTCGAACTCGCGCACCAGCGGTCCGAAGTTGGCGTACCAGCGCGTCGCGTCGATGCGGTCGAGGTACGGTGCCAGCGCCTCGCGCGTCGGCAGCCGCGGACGGGCGATCGGAATGCGCTCGTCCGCCGCGTCGGCGAGCGGACGAGGTTTACGCTTTAGAGCGGCCATCAACGCGCCCCCGCGGATCGAAGCGCCCAGCCGATCACTTCATGGTTAAGGCCGCCTAAAGGACGATGGCCGGGAAGCGGCCAAGCCCTGCGCCTTGACCGCACGGGCGGCAGGCTCGATGAGGTCCCAACAGGCGTTTGAATGAAGGGAGGCGCGGCATGGGCCGGCTGCAGGGACGTTCGACCGTGGTGACCGGGGCGGCGAGCGGCATCGGCCGCGCCAGCGCGAAGCTCTTCGCCAGCGAAGGCGCGTCGGTGGTCTGCGTCGACCGCGCCGAGGCCGTCGAGGAGACGGCCAAGGCGATCCGCGACGCCGGCGGCAAGGCGGTGGCGCTGACCGGCGACGCCGGCAAGGAGGCCGACGTCGTCGCCTATATCGAAAAGGCGGTTTCCGAGTTCGGCGGACTCGACGTGGTCTACGCCAACGCCGGCATCGGCTCGTCGGGCGGCGCGTTCGGGCCGATCGAACAGATCACCCCGGAAGGCTGGATGGAGGTGCTGCGGGTCAACCTGATCGGCCCGTTCCTGGCCATCAAGCACGCCAGCGCCGTGATGCGCGAGAAGGGCAAGGGCTCGATCATCTGCACCGCGTCGGTGGCCGGCATCCGCTCCGGCGCCGGCGGCATCCCCTACTCGGCGTCGAAGGCGGGCGTCATCAACCTGGTGCAGACCTGCGCCAACGAGCTCTACGGCGCCGGCGTCCGCGTCAACGCGATCTGCCCGGGCCTGATCGAGACCGGCATGACGCGCATGGTCTACCAGCGCGCGCGCGAGCGCGGGACCGAGGACCGCATCGGCCAGCTGAACCCCTTGAAGCGCGGCGGCGAGCCCGAGGAGATCGCCGGCGCCGCCCTGTTCCTCGCCTCCGACGAGAGCTCCTACGTCAACGGCCAGGCGATCGTGGTGGACGGCGGGCTGTCGTCGTCGCACCCGGTCGGGCAGCGGCGCGCCGCGCGCTGATTGCGTGCTGACGCTTGCCGCGCGCCAGGTTGACGCCGATAACTGAACGGCAGCGAAGAGAAGAGCCGCATTTGATCAAGCGGCCAGTCATTTGATCGAGTAGGGACGCATTCATCGATGGACGATGTTGTTCCACTGGGCGCGCGGCTGAGCGAGCTGGCGGGCGAACGGCCGGATCGGCCCGCCGTCACCGACGATCGGCGGACGGTCACCTGGGCCGAGCCCGGCCGGCGCGCCAACCGGCTCGCGCGCGGGCTTGAGAAGGCCGGCGCGATCCGCGACGACGCCAGCAAGGTGCGCCGCACGCAGCTGCGCGACGAGCGGATCGCGAGGATCAAGGAGCAGGAACGCGTTCCCCTCCCCTCGAGGGGGAGGGGCGCGCTAAAGCATTTCAGATTGAGGATGGAACCCCAGGAATGAGCATCAAAGGCAAGGCCTACATGGTGGGCGTCTACGAGCATCCGCTCAGGGACATTCCCCACCTCTCCACCGCCCAGGTCCACGCCGAGGTGGCCAAGGGCGCGCTCGAGGACGCCGGGCTCTCGTTCAGCGACGTCGACGCCTACTTCTGCGCCGGCGATGCGCCGGGCTTCGGCGCGATGTCGATGGCAGACTACATGGGCCTGAAGCTCAAGCACATGGACTCCACCGAGACCGGCGGCTCGTCCTACATCGTGCACGCCGGCCACGCCGCCGAGGCGATCGCGGCGGGCAAGTGCAAGGTCGCGCTGATCACGCTGGCCGGCCGGCCGATCGGCTCGCGCGCCGGCCTCGGCGATGCGGCGACGCGCGGCGAGCGCTTCCGCATGGCCCCGCAGGGCGGCCAGGGCGGCGGCATCAACGAGGTTCCGGAAGCCGGCTTCGAGAACATCTGGGGCGGCACCACCCACAACACCTACGGCATGTGCGCGATGCGCCACATGTACGAGTATGGCACCACCTCCGAGCAGTTGGCCTGGATCAAGGTCGCCGCCTCGCACCACGCGCAGTGGAACGAGCATGCGATGCTGCGCGATGTCGTCACCGTCGAGGAGGTCGTCAATTCGCCGATGATCGCCGATCCGCTGCACCGCATGGACTGCTGCGTGATCTCCGACGGCGGCGGCGCGGTGATCATGGCCGCGCCCGAGGT
>Ga0134125_10004943_pt1 | contig 15185 bp, 14 predicted proteins | sample KB31751_FD_96464 | JGI IMG/M metagenome (GOLD analysis project Ga0134125, IMG submission 96464) | Terrestrial soil microbial communities with excess Nitrogen fertilizer from Kellogg Biological Station, Michigan, USA - KB3-175-1 | ecosystem: Environmental > Terrestrial > Soil > Unclassified ... | reverse complement strand
TAGGTTCCGACGTAATCGGTAAGCGGCGGCGATTGCTGCGCAACGATGTTCGCGGCGAATGTGAGAAACGCGGCTATCAGGAACCGGATTTTCACCTGACGAGTCTCGCTTTGCGATTGCGACGATCAACCAGGCGAACTTTTTCCAGATGAGCTTTGAGTGCGGTTTGCAGGATCGGCAGGGTCTCTGATGTTGTGGCCCGTTTGGGGATCAACTGAAAGGCGTTGCTCTGGGTGTAGAGGATAAACATATTCGCCGTTTCTTCGAAAGGCATAATGGCGGGCCAGAAGATTTCACTGACTCCTCTCGCACTCGCCAGGCGAATACCGGACTCGGAGATTGATGCCGTGACTTCAGGATGATTGGCGAAGTCTTGCTTAAATGCAAGGTGCGCTCTGACGCGTGGCCCGGCAGCCAGGCAGAAGCCGACGAAGACGGGAATGATCGCGGACCCAAATGGAGCACTCCCCGAGACTCCGGCAAACACCCCGAACGACATGAGCAGCCTGCCGATGATCGAGGAGATTTTCCCGAACGCGCCGGCATGCCTCTTCTGGGCCTCCAGAAGATCCTGCTGCGAAATAGAGAATCCGAACTCCATCAGCTTTCAATTCCCATCTGCGTCAGACGGTAACGCAGCGAGTTACGGGTCAGGCCCAGAATACGCGCGGCCTGGCTTTTGTTGTTATTGGCCTGTTTCAGCGCAGTGCGGATGAGCTCCTGTTCGTACTGATCGAGGCTCATGCCGTCGGGGAGGCCCATTTCGCCCGCATGAACGCGCGGGCGAAGATTCATGTCGAGGCGGATGTCATCGGTGTCGAGCTTCTCGCCGGTTGTCATCACGATGCTCCGCTCGATGACGTTTTCGAGCTCGCGGACATTGCCCGGCCAGGAGTATTGCATCAGCTTGTCGATTGCGGTATCCGAAATACCCCGAACCTGACCACCGTTCTCTCTCGCGATCTTCTCGACGAAATGGCGCGCGAGATACGGGATATCCTCTTTGCGATCGCGCAGCGGCGGCACTTCGATGGGCACGACGTTGAGCCGGTAATAGAGGTCTTCGCGGAACGTGCCGTCTTCGAGCGCGGCGCGCAGGTCCTTGTTGGTGGCGGCGATCACGCGCACATCGATGTTCAGTGTCTTGTTGCTGCCGAGGCGTTCGACCTCGCGCTCCTGGAGAACGCGCAGCAGCTTGACCTGGATATTACCGGGGACGTCGCCGATCTCATCCAGCATCACGGTGCCCGAATCCGCCTGCTCGAACTTGCCCGGCTTCGGCATGTTGGCGCCGGTGAACGCGCCCTTTTCGTAGCCAAAGAGCTCGCTTTCCATCAGGTTTTCCGGCAGGGCCGTGCAGTTGATCTTGACGAAAGGGCGGTCTTTTCGCGGGGAATGGAAATGAATGGCGCGCGCAATCAGATCCTTGCCGACGCCGCTTTCGCCCGCGAGCAGGACGGTGGCGCGTGAAGGCGCGACGCGCATCACGGACGCGAAAATATTCTGCATCACGGGGCTGCGGCCCACGATGTTGTCCCAGTTGTATTTCCGGCCGAGCTCTTCCTTGAGGCGGACGTTTTCATCGCGCAGGTTGCGGACTTCGAGCGCCTTATTGACTACCGTCGTCAGGTGATCGAGCGAAAACGGCTTCGGCAGAAAATCCGCCGCGCCGGCTTTCATGGCTTCCACCGCGTTCTCGATGGTGCCGAATGCCGTCATCATGATGACCGGAATCGTCGAGTTCTGCCGCCTGATGATTTGCAGCATTTCGAGTCCGCTCATACCGGGCAGCTTGTAATCGGTGAGGATGAGATCGGCCCGATCGATCAGGGGCAGCGCTTCTTCGGCGCGCGCGGCTTTATCGACATCGAAACCGGCATCGAGCAATTGCAGCTCGACGATGCGGCGCAGCTTATCTTCATCTTCCACTACCAGAATTCGCTTTTTCATGGGAGGTTGCTCACGCTTTCGAGAGGAAGACAAACACGGAAAGTGCTGCCTTTGCCAGGCTCGCTATCGACCGTCATTTTACCGCCGTGGCCATTGACGATTTTGGAAACAATGGCCAGTCCAAGGCCTACACCGGTTTGTTTGGTCGTGAAAAACGGATTGAATATCGTTTCGATTTTGTCGCCGGCGATGCCGGAACCGCAATCGATAATGTCAATCTCGATGCCATGCGGCTTGCGGCGCGTGGAAACGGTGATAGGGGAGCCGGGCTCGGACGCCTGTGCCGCATTGGACAAGAGATTGATGAACACCTGCTCCATCAGGGCGGGATCGATGGCGAGCGGCGGAACATCGGGCGAATAGTCGCGGGCAATTTCGACGTTGGCGTGCGCGGCGGCCCGATCGATCACCGCGGTGATGTCGATCGTTTCGCGCTGGGGATCGAGAGGGCGGGCAAAGGAGAGAAAGCGCGTGACCAGGAGGTTAGTGCGATCCACTTCGGAGCTGATGATTTCGCCGAGCTCTCGCGTCATCGCGTCGTTGCCGGAGCGGCGGGCGAGAAGATCGGCGGAGCCCTTGATGCTGGCGAGCGGATTGCGGAGCTCGTGGGCCAGGCCGGCGGTGAGTTGTCCCAGGGCGGCGAGGCGTTCGGCGCGGCGAATGGCTGCTTCGGCTGCCTGCAGGCTTTCGTTGGCAGTGGCGAGCTCTTCCGCGGTGGCTTTATAGCGAGCGGATTCGGTGCGGATGGCTTTGCCGAGCGTGTTGACGAGCACCGCAATGATCGCCATCAGGAGGCCGCGGATCACCAGGGTGTGCCAGCCTTCGGGATCCATTTCGAGGTTGGACCAGTCGACGAAAAGCAGAGGTGAGAGCAGCGCGCCTACCGCGGCCATGGAAGCCACCACCGTCGCGACGACGCCGAGATACGTTGCGGTCGAAACCAGTGGCAGCAGCAGAATGGGGAAGTACGCACTGGCAACACCGCCGGATTCGTGCATCAGCTCGAAGCCGAGAAGAAGTTGAAGCGTCACCGAAACGACGCGGCCGGCGGTCTGGCTGAGGAACGGCAGACGGCTTTCAAGGAGCTGTATGATGCCGAGCCCAATGAGCGGGAGCCGTTGAGCCGGCTCGTCCGCCAGAAGAATCATCGCGCCGAAGAACAGGGCGAGCAACATGTCGGTATTTCGGACCGGGAGCTTCGGATGCGATGCCGGGTGGGGAGCCATGCGCCTCTAGTTATTTTCGTTCAGACGGCGCACGGTCTGGGCGCGCACGGCATCGAGCAGAGCCATGATGGGTTCGCCTGTCGCCGGATCACGAAGGGCGGGGTTCAACTCCGCGAGCGGCGCGAGAACGAAGCGTCGCTCACGATAGCGCGGATGAGGGATTTCGAGCTGGGCGCTTCGCATGACGGTGTTGCCGTAGAGAATGATGTCGATATCGACCGTGCGCGGGCCGTTGACGAGGGTTCGAACGCGCCCGAGCTCGTTCTCGACGCGGTGGATGCGATGCAGCAGTTGCAGCGGAAACAGCGAGGTTTCAAATTCGGCAACCTGATTCAGGAACCAGGGCTGATCGGTAATTCCCATGGGCGCGGTTTCGTAGAGACTGCTGGCGCGCAGCAGCTTCAGATCGGGCGCAGTGAGTTTTTCGAGAGCCTGGCGCAGACGAGCTTTGCGATCTCCCAGATTGGAGCCGAGCGCGAGCCAGGCGGTTTTCAGAAGAGCTCCGGCTGGCGCTCAACCCCGCCGAAGCGCCGCGGCACTTTGAAGTAATCGTAGGCGCGTTCGGTGGCGATGCGGCCGCGTGGCGAGCGATGCAGGAAGCCGAGCTGGATCAGATAGGGCTCGTAGACCTCTTCGATCGTCTCCGGTTCTTCGCCCACTGACGCCGCAATCGTGTTCACGCCCACCGGGCCGCCGCCGAATTTTTCCAGCACGGCGCGCATGATCTTCTGATCGATTTCGTCAAGCCCGAAGCGATCGACTTCGAGCATGTCGAGCGCGGTGGTGGCGACGTTCTGCGTGATGTCGCCGCTGGCGCGCACCTGCGCATAATCGCGCACGCGGCGCAGCAGGCGATTCGCGATGCGGGGTGTGCCGCGCGAGCGCCGCGCGATCTCCTCCGCGCCTTCGAGGTCAATGGGCGTTTCGAGCAGGCGCGCCGAGCGCAGCACGATACCGGTGAGATCGGCGACATCGTAGTGATTGAGCCGCAGCACCAGTCCGAAACGGCTGCGCATGGGAGCGCTGACCAGACCCTGGCGCGTAGTGGCGCCGATGGCCGTGAATTTCTGCAGCGGCATGGAATGCGTGCGCGCGCCGGGGCCGGTGCCGATCAGGATATCGAGATGGAAATCCTCGAGCGCCGAGTAGAGCATCTCTTCGACATCCGGCAGCAAACGGTGGATTTCATCGATGAAGAACACCTGGCGCGCCTGCACGGTGCTGAGGAGTCCGGAAAGATCGAGCTTCTTTTGCAACACGGGGCCGGAAGTCTGGGTGAACGGAACTTCGAGCTCCTGGGCGATGATGGACGCGAGCGTGGTCTTGCCAAGACCGGGCGGGCCGTAAAGCAGAACGTGGTCCATTGCTTCGCCGCGCTTGCGGGCGGCTTCAATCGCGATCTGGAGGTTTTCTTTCAGGCGCGCCTGGCCGGTGAAATCGGCGAGGCGCCGCGGGCGCAGTCCGGCTTCGAACTGCAGATCGTCATCGAGGGAGGAGGCGGAAACCAGACGGTCGCTCATCAGCGCACGAACTCCAGCGATTTGCGGAACAGCGGTTCAAATTCCGCGGGGATGCCGCTGCCGCGAGCTTTGCGCACGGCGGCTTCGGCGGCGGGACGCGCGCAGCCAAGATTCAGCAGCGCGGAGAGAACGTCGTCTTCGATGGCGGAAAGGGCGGGTGCGGTGGGGGCGGCCTCGGCGCCGGCGGCTGCCGGCAGCTTGTCGCGCAGCTCGAGCACCATACGCTCGGCGGTCTTGCGTCCCACGCCGGGAATGCGCACGAGCCGCTCGACCTCGCCGCGCCGGATACCGTCAATCAGTTCCTCGATGGCCATCCCGCTGAGCACTTTAATGGCAAGTCCCGGGCCGATGTTGCTCACGCCGATCAGTTTTTCGAACAGCGCTTTTTCGTCGCGGCCGGCGAAGCCGTAGAGCGCCAGAATGTCTTCGCGGACGTGAGTGTGGACGTACAGTACAGCCTGGGCGGAGACGTCCGGCAGCTTCGAAAACGTGGAAACCGGGATGGTGACTTCATAGCCGACGCCGCCCGCATCCAGAATGACCTGATTCGGGTGCTTCTCGATCAGCGTCCCTCTGAGCAGCGCAATCATTTTGGATTTCGGGGGATAGCGTAAATATTGTACATGGCGCGACGGCGATTCTTCGTGGAGCAGGTTCACAGCGGCGGGGCGGAAATTTCCGGTGAAAACGCACAGCATCTCACCCGCGTGCTGCGTGTGGAAGCGGGACAGACGTTTGAGATTACGGACAGCCGCCGTGTCTGGCTGGCGACCGTGGAAATGGCCCGCAAGGACGTGGTGCGGTTCCGCGTCACCGAAGAAATCGATCCCGGGCCTCCGCTTCCCGAGGTCACGCTCTATCTGGCGCTCATCAAATTCGAGCGCTTCGAATGGGCCGTGGAGAAAGCCGTGGAACTCGGGGTGACGCGCCTTGTGCCGGTGAACGCCGCGCGCAGCGAGCGCGGTCTGGTGGAGGGCGCGCAGAAGCGCGTGGAGCGCTGGCGGCGGATTGCTCATGAGGCGAGCGAACAATCGCGCCGGTTGAGCGCGCCGGAGATCGCCGGACCGGCGAAGATGACGGAAGCCCTGAAGGATTCCGCGACGCATCGATTCTGGTGCGATGAACGTCCGGGCGCGCGTGGCCTGGGAAGCGCGTTTCATCCGCAGGCAGGCGATTCCATGGCGCTCATCATTGGCCCGGAGGGCGGCTGGACGGACCCGGAGCGCACGCAATTCCAGGCGGCAGGCTGGCAGGGAGTTTCGCTCGGGCCGCTGGTTCTTCGTGCGGAAACGGCCGTTTGCGCGGCGCTCGCGGTAGCCGCGCAGGGGTGGCTTTCTTCCTAGTCTGCCTCGCGACCGCTACAATCGAATCAGGCGTGCCACAGACGCATTTTGGCGGTATTGTCGAATACGCCGCAACCATCCTGCTGATCGCTCAGATTCTCCTGGCCCGCCGCTGGCTAAGGGGAAAGTCTCTCGCCCTCCGGGCGGCGCTGATCTTCATCTGGATAGTGAGCGCGGCCGCGATCCTCATGACATGGACCGGCGCCATGTACAGCATGGGGGGCTTGCCGGTGACGCTGCGTGTGGGATTCGCCGCGGCGGGGTACATCTGGCTGTTTCTGACGTCGATTGCGATCGCCATATTTTTTGCGTTCCGGTTTCTGATGGGGAAGATACCGGGTGATCACTCACCGTCCCGAAGACGGGCCCTAAGCGCGGCAACCACGATCGCGGTGGCTGCTCCAGCGGCCGTAGTGGCGTATGGCGCATTCGTGGAACGCAACGACTATGGCGTAACGGAGCTCGATTTCCCCGTGCCTGGCCTTCATCCGGATCTGGACGGCTATCGCATCATGCAGGTCAGCGATCTCCACGTGAGTCCGTTTCTCAGCGTGAACCAGATGGCCCGCGTGATCGACATGGCCAATGAGATGCGTGCCGATCTTTCGGTTTTTACCGGCGACCTGATTACGGCGCCTGGCGATCCTCTGAACGCCGCGATTCGCGAGCTGGTGCGGCTGCGCGCTCCGGATGGCGTGCTGGGCTGCATGGGCAACCACGAAGCGTATGTGGGATGCCGCAATTATCTGGAACGCCAGGCGCGGCCGGGCGGGGTGGATTTCCTCCGGATGCGGAGCACGCAGGTGCGGCGCGGTCAGGGCGTGCTCAATATCGCCGGCGTGGATTATCAGAAAAATGAGAACCGCGACAAATATCTCGTGGGCACGGACAAGCTGATCGTCCACGCCGCAACGAATCTGCTGCTCTCGCACAATCCCGATGTTTTTCCGGCGGCGGTGCGCATCGGTTTTCATGGGGTGCTGGCGGGCCATACGCATGGCGGGCAGATCAACGTGGAAATCCTGCACCAGAACATCAATCCGGCGCGCTACCGGACGCCATTCACCAAAGGACTCTATCGCTGGGGGCTGGCGGGCTCCGCTCGCGCCGCGTGTTACGTCACCACCGGGATTGGCACGATCGGGATGCCGATCCGGCTGGGCGCGCCTCCGGAAATCGCGCTGCTGCGCCTGCGGAGGGTTTGAACATGCGCTACCTCGTCGTCAGTGATCTCCACGGGAACCGCGAAGCGCTGGAGGCGGTTCTGCGTGACGCCGCGGATCCCGCGGGCGGCTACGATCGCGCGGTCTGCTGCGGCGATCTGTGCGATTACGGCCCGGATTCGGCTTATACGATCGATTGGGCGCGGACGCAGGCGGCGGCCGTCATCCGGGGGAACCATGACCGCATTTGCGCGGGTCTGGGCGGGATGGACGCGTTCACCCCGTTGGCCCACGCGTCCGCCCAGTGGACCATGGAACATCTGAGCCCGCCGGATCGTAACTATCTGCGTGAACTGCCGCGGGGACCAATGCCGCTCGATGACACGCTCGTCCTGGTACATGGCGCTCCGTACGATGAGGACGAATACGTGACGAACCCGATGGAAGCGGCAGAAGTATTCGGACATTTGGCTGGCACGGAAAATGTCGAACTGCCCCACTTCTTCGGGCATACGCATCAGCAGGGCGCTTTCGTGAGAAACGGCGGCCGCATCCGGCAAATCGCGAGGCCGCGCGCGAATGAGGCGGAAACCCGGATTTTGCTGGAGCCTGGCGCGGCTTATCTGATCAATCCGGGCGCGGTAGGGCAGCCGCGCGACGGCGATCCTCGCGCGGCATATGCGATTTTCGATACCGTGGAACGTGAAGTGGCGCTGCGCCGCGTGTCTTACGATCTGACGGCGACGCAGCAGAAGATTGAAGCCGCGGGGTTGCCGGCGCGGCTCGCGACGCGACTTGCGGGCGGGCAGTGAAGGGTTTTGTGATCTAATCGGAACGAATCGAGACCACTATGTTTTGCACCCGATGCGGCGCCCAGAACACGGATAACGCGCGGTTTTGCACCTCCTGCGGAGCGTCGCTCGAACTGGGCGGCGCGGCGGGCAGTGCGGGACAGGGCTATCCCGGTAGTGCGGCTTTTTCGGCGGCTCCGAGGAAGCGGCTGCACCGCGTGATGGCCGATAAGAAGATCGCGGGCGTCTGCTCCGGATTTGCCGAATACTTCGACATGGACGTCACGCTGGTCCGGCTGATCTGGATCGCGATGGTTCTGATTCCGCCGAGTATCGGGCTTGTGGTGTACGTGGTCGCCTGGATTGTTTTGCCGCGCGACTGAGCGGGCTACGCGCGGCGCGCCGGAGCCAGTCGCCGCCGTCAGCGGCGCGTCAAACCAATGATCGTTTCGATGTGGAAGGTCTGGGGAAACAGATCGACCATGGTGATCCGTTCGATCTCGTAGCCCTCCTTCAGACCTGCCAGATCGCGCGCCAGCGTAGCGGGATCGCACGCCACAATCACGATCTTTCGCGGCGCGATTTCGAGAAGGCGCGTGACGGCGCCGGCGCCGAGCCCCGCGCGTGGCGGATCCGCCAGGATGAGATCGGGAGTGTCATTTGCTTCGAGGAGAAATGCTTCTGAACTCTGGCGGACGGTTTCTACCGCGACGCCCGCGCGTCCGGTGTTGCGGCGCAGATCGTCCGCCGCGCGGCCGGCCTCCACCGCGGTGACTTTGGAAAATTTGCGCGCCAGCGGCACGCTGAACAACCCCACGCCCGCGTAAAGGTCCCATGCGGCGTCGCCGGTTTCGCTGCCAATGGCGAGATCAGTGAGAGAGCCGAGGAGCGATCGATTCACCTGAAAAAAAGAATTGCCGGAGACGCTGAACAGGTCGCCAGCTGTCTCGTATACGAGCTCGCCTGGCACGGTGCCGGGAACCTCAGCGGCCAGCCAGTCGAAGAAATGCTTCGCTACGGGCTGCGAGGCTTCGCGCACGTTCCATTGCACCTGCTTTTCGTCGGTGAAGACCTCTAAAGAGGTGACGAAGCGCGGCCAGCGGCGATCTTTCACCATACGGTTGAGCTTCGCCAGCGCCTCGTTGATTTTCGGAGAGCTGATTGGACACTGGGCGGCCGGCACCAGCATCTGCGAGCGCATGCGGCGGAATCCGATCTGCCCGTTCTCGATGTGAAACTGGGTGCGGTTGCGGTAGCCCCACGGATCGCCGGAAGTGATTGCGATGCGCGATTCATCGAACTCGATCTTCGCGCCGCGCCGCAGGGTTTCCGCGAGGATGCCGCGCTTCAGCTGCAGCTGCGCGGGGTAATCCGCATGCTGGTAATGGCAGCCGCCGCATTTGCCGAAGATGGGGCAGGGGGCGTCCACCCGATCGGCTGAAGGCCGGACGACGCGGAGGAGGTCCGCACGCTGCGCGTTCTTTTTCGAGGAGGGCGGCGCAATCTCCACAGCCTCTCCGGGCAGCACAAATGGTGTGAAAACCACCTGGCCATCCACGCGCGCGAGACCTTCGCCGCCATAAACAAGCTTTTCTATTATGAGATCTAATGCCATTGGAACCAGAAGGTTAGCACTGCGCAATCGAAGGGCCGAAACGAAAGTCGATGATGCAGCATCAAACCCAAGTATGGCAGGAAGATCAGGTAGTTCTTTTCAAAAGCGCCAGAAGGAACTCGCGCGCGCCGAAAAGCAGCGTGAAAAGTTCGCGCGCCGTCAGGCGAAGAAGCTTGGCCCGAGTACTGGCCAGACCGATGAGTCTGTAGAACACGAAACCGTGGAACAGCCCGAAACCGCTGAGTCTCTGGCGTAACGGTATGTGCCGCGGGGATCGCTGTTACGATGGGAATTCATTCCCAGACAGATGATCCCACGCGTTCTTTCGGGCGTGCAGCCCTCCGGCAATCTGCATATCGGCAATTATCTCGGCGCCCTGACGAACTGGGTGCGGATTCAGCACGATTACGAAAGTATCTTCTGCATCGTCGATCTGCACGCGATTACGGTTTACCAGAAGCCGGATGAGCTGCGCGAGAGTACCCGCTCGCTTGCGGCGCTGTTTCTCGCGGCGGGCATTGACCCGAAGCATTCGCGGATCGTAGTGCAGTCGTCTGTCCCGGCGCACGCCGAGCTTGCGTGGCTGCTGACGTGTGTCACGCCGATGGGCTGGCTGGAGCGGATGACGCAGTTCAAGGCGAAGGCGGCTCTGCAGGAATCGATTGGCGACGGACTTTTCCAGTATCCGGTGCTGATGGCGGCGGATATTCTGCTCTACCAGGCGGCGATTGTGCCGGTGGGCGAAGATCAGAGCCAGCACCTTGAGCTGACGCGCGACGTGGCGCAGCGCTTCAATTCGCTTTACGGCGATACGTTCGTGATGCCCGCGACGAAGCTGCCGGCGGTGGGCGCCCGCATCATGGGGCTGGACGATCCCACCACGAAGATGAGCAAATCGGCCACCGGCACGGGTCACGCGGTGGCGCTGCTCGATCCGCCGGAGAAAATTCGCAAGACCATCATGCGTGCCACCACGGATTCCGGCAGCGGCGTGGATTTCGAGACGATGGGGCCGGGCGTCGCCAATCTGCTGAACATCTTCCAGGCATTTTCCGAATGGACGAATGACCAGATGCGGGAGCACTTCGCCGGCATGCGGTATGGCGATCTGAAGAAGCAGGTCGCCGAAATGGTGGCGTCGAAGCTCGAGCCGCTGCAGGCGCGGTATCGGGAGATTACGTCCGACCGCGGTTATCTGGATGGCGTGCTGCGCGCGGGAGCGGAGGCCGTTACGCCCATTGCCGATTCCACCGTGCGGCTGGTGAAGGAACGGATGGGAATTTACGTTCCCGCCTGATCCTTCCTGCCCGACTCCATCTCGCTCCGTATTTCAGCAATCACTCTTTCGCGGCTCTGCGGATCGGCCAAATCTTTCTCCAGCCGTTTCAGCGCGACGCCTGTAACATCGCGATGATGCAGCCCGGAGCTGAATTCCTTCTGGGAGAGGCGCAGCCAAAGCGCATGCAGGCGATCCAGATCTTCCGGCCAGAGACGCGGCGGATGCGGTCCCAGATTCACGAACAGCGTCTTGCCCTCGGGCGGAATCACTTCGAGCGAAAATGGCGGCCGCGGCTCGGGCAGCGCTTCCCACGCCAGACCGACGCGTTGCGCGAGGTCCTGCGCCTCCATGCGGCGTGACGCGCCGAGCACCACGCGCGACGCCTGGATCTTCGCGGCGGTCTGCACAATCGCTTCGAAGGGATCGCGGCCGGGCACCACCAGCAGTTCGACCGTCTTGCCTTCCTTTTCCGCCGTAGTCACCACGTTTGAGAACAACTCGCGCTCGTAATCGCTGAAAATCTGGTTTTCGGCAAGCTGATACTCGCCCGCGCCGGTCGAAATCTGCCGCACGGTCATCACCACAATGTCGTGCCGCCGCAGATTCGTTTTCTGCACGACCGACTTCAGATGCGCGAGGCTGTGCGCGTCGCGCACGGCTACCAGTATCGACCCCGGACGCGCATGCAGGCTGTCCGCCGCTACTTCGGTGTGGACATCCAGGTTGAATTCCTCGAGTCCGTGCTTCGCATCCCGGCCCTTGCGGCGATTGATGTGCTCCGAGACGGTGAACAAGGCGAACAGGACGATCGTGAACAGCACGCCGTAGATGGTTGCGTACTTTTTGGAGAAGAGATTCGCCACCGCGGTCAGCCCGAGGGCGAGAGTCGTAGCGCCCAGTCCCACGGGAATCTCCACGCCGGCGATGTGGAAGTTGAACGGAAACCGGTATTCCTGATCGTGGCGGTGATAGCGCAGCACCAGCACGCCGAGTGACTTGAGAAAGAAACTCCAGACCACGCCGAACGCGTAGGCTTCGCCGAGAGCGTACATGTTGCCGCCGCTCAGCACGATCGTCAGAATCTGCAGCAGCGCGATCAGATTAATAATCCGGAACGTGGTTCCGTATTTTTTGTGCGGCTTGCGGAACCAGTCGATCAGCACGCCGTCTTCGGCGACGCGATTCATTACGCCGTTGGCGCCGATGATCGCGGTATTCACCGCGCCTGACAAAATCAACGTGCCTACCAGAACGACGAACGCCTGGAAAATCAGCCGAACTATCTGCGGACCGGCCAGGTACATGGCCAGACCGCCGAGCAGGTTATCGGCGAACTGCGGGCGCACGCGATCCGGAATCAGCATGCAGGCGAACAGCGTGATCAGGCCGGTTCCGATCGCCGCGTAGATGCAGACGATGTTGCCGGTGATTTTCAGGTTCTTCAGCTTCGGATAGGCGATTTCGCGGTACACCTGCGCGAGCGTTTCGAACCCGCTCATCGAAAGCAGCGAATGTCCGAACGCAATGATGACGGCGGCGACCGAGACGGAAGGCCAGATCGTTCCTTCCAGCCAGCCCAGCGATTCGTGGTTGAACTGCAGATTATGCGCCACGGGCGCAGGAGGAATCTGCGCCGGGCCGTGCAGGATCAACGTCAGCGGACACCAGACCAGGAAGATCACGAACATCACCGTGGTGATCTGCATAATGCGCAGCGCCTTGCCGCTCGATTCGTGCATGCCCTTCACATTCAGCCACCAGAAATACATGGTCACCAGCACCGCGAAACCCGCTGAAAACCAGTTCGCCGAAACCCGCAGATTGGAATGCGCCAGAGCGGCTACCTGATTGGTGAGTCCGGCGAGATACTGGCCCGCGCTGACGACGCTGATGGGGCCGGTGAGGATGTAATCGAACAACAGCGACGAAACCGAGATGCGCGCGAGGAATGGCCCCATGGCGTCCCGTACAACGACATACACACCGCCGCGCACGAACATCGACGAGCTTTCGATGTAGACCGACCGTACGGCAAAGCTGAACAGCATGACGGCCAGAACGAACCATGGCGCACTGCGCCCGATGGCCCGCTCCGCGATGCCGCCGGCATAGAAGGCGGATGACGCCAGGTCGCTCAGAACGATGGAAGCGGCCCGGAGGAAAGAAATGAACGCCAGCGCAACCGTGGTGGCAACCACGACGCGCGCGGCGCCGCGAGGCTCGGATTGTGACAAAGGAATCTCCTGATTCCGCTGCCCCTTTGGGCAACACTCTCAAATTGGCCTGCGGGGTTAGCTGACGGGCTGGAGCTTGAAAGTACTCCGTCCGGTGTTTTCCGGACTTCGCCCCGATACTCTGGGTCCCCCGCTTGCATTGCGAAGAGTCTCGCGATGAACTCGGCGCCTTCAGATTAGCATAGAAGTGTGCCAAACATGACATAGGGTGAATGACTAGCGAAGAAGTGGCGAAATCGATCATTGAACGTCTGCGCGCCGAGGGGCACTCCGCCTGGCTGGTGGGCGGCTGTGTGCGCGATCTCCTGCTCGGCCGCGCGCCGAAGGATTTCGACGTCGCGACCTCCGCGCGTCCGGAGGAATTACTGCGGCTTTTTCCGCGCTCCGGGCAGGTGGGGGCGCATTTCGGCGTGGTTCTGGTGCGTGATGGAGATGCACAGGTGGAGGTCGCCACCTTCCGCAGCGATCTTGATTACACCGACGGGCGCCGTCCGGCGGCGGTCCACTTCGAGACGAGTCCCGAGCAGGACGCCCTGCGCCGGGATTTCACGATTAATGCGCTGCTGCTCGATCCAGGCACGAATGAAGTTCTCGATTACACCGGCGGGCGGGCGGACCTGGCGGCGGGGGTGATTCGGGCTATCGGGGACCCGGCGCAGCGATTCCGCGAGGACCACCTGCGCCTTCTGCGCGCCGTGCGTTTCGCCGCGCGGCTGAACTTCACCATCGAGCCCGCCACCTTCGGCGCCATGCAGGAACTCGCCCCCGCAATCCGCGGCATCTCGGCCGAGCGTGTGCGCGACGAAATCTCCCGCATTCTGATCGAAGGCGGCGCGCGGCGTGGTTTCGAACTGCTGGACAGCTCAGGGCTGTTGCAGGAAATTTTGCCCGAAGTCGCGGCGCTCAAGGGCGTGGAGCAGCCGCCCGCATTCCATCCCGAAGGCGACGTCTGGACCCACACCCTCATCATGCTGGAGGGGTTGCGGAATCCGCCGCTCGAGCTCGCGCTCGGCGTGCTGCTGCATGACATCGGCAAGCCCGCGACTTTCCGTATCGCTGACCGCATCCGGTTCGACGGCCATGTGGAGAAGGGCGTTGAGATCGCGCGGGCCATGCTCAAACGGCTGCGCTACCCGGGCACCGTCATCGAACAGGTGGAAGCGCTGATCGCGAACCACATGAAGTTCAAAGACGTGCCTGCCATGCGCGAAAGCCGTCTAAAGCGCTTTTTGCGAATGCCGAAGTTCGAAGAACATCTCGAACTGCATCGGCTCGATTGCCTTTCGAGCCACGGTAGCCTTGAAAACTACGACTTCGCCCTGCGCAAACTCGACGAAGCACCGCCGGAACAACTCCGTCCCAAACCCCTCATCAACGGCCGCGATCTGATTGCCGCTGGCTTCACCCCCGGGCCTAAATTTAGTATTGCGCTTCACGAAGCTGAGGATGCTCAGCTTGAAGGAAGAGCTAGTACCCGGGAAGAAGCGTTGCATATTGCTATTACGTCTATTACCGGAAGTTAACTGCTTCAGTGCTTTTAGATACCCTAATTTTGTTATCGAGATCCACTAGTCATCTGAGCCTGTTACCAAATATTCAATAAAATCATTAACATACTGTATAGTTCTTAAGTTGTAAGAGAAATGTACTTTTTGTTTGAGCTATAATCCTACAAGTACTAAAACTCGCTTTTTGTTAAGCTGAATTTTACTCGCGGCTAACTGTAATCGAGTAGCTGTTTTCTGATCAACCAAGTACTCGAAATTACTCATATTGCTCAGGCCGGGATGAGAGAACAGCTCTTCCGCTGCCTCCGCGGGTATCGCGAAATTTCAATTCCGATTTCGAGGTAACAGCGTGAAAAGCAGTTTTAGCTTTCGATGGAGTGTACTGGCGGCGGCTCTGGCGATTCCGCTCGGCGTGTGGGCTCAGCCGGTGGCGTGGACGACGTCGTCGCTGGTACGCACAGGGAAAACCGACGCGGCCGGCACGAGTACACAGGCCATGATCTCCGCGGGCCGGGGCGAATACGAATCATTCCAGGTTGCCGTCCAGGCGCCCGCG
>Ga0134125_10004942_pt1 | contig 15186 bp, 15 predicted proteins | sample KB31751_FD_96464 | JGI IMG/M metagenome (GOLD analysis project Ga0134125, IMG submission 96464) | Terrestrial soil microbial communities with excess Nitrogen fertilizer from Kellogg Biological Station, Michigan, USA - KB3-175-1 | ecosystem: Environmental > Terrestrial > Soil > Unclassified ... | reverse complement strand
CGGTCTACAACCGCACTGCGGCCAAGGCCGAAAAGTGGGCGGGCGAGTACGGCGGCAAAGCCGCCGGCGGCGTCGCCTGGGCTGTCAAGGAGGCCGAGCTGGTCGCCCTCTGCGTCGGTAACGACGCGGACGTGCGGCAGGTGATGGACGAGGCGCTGCCCGCGCTGAAGCAAGGCGCGATCGTCGTCGACCACACCACCGCCTCGGCCAAGCTGGCGCGCGAGATGGCAGAGGCCGCCACGGCCCACGGCGTCTTCTTCCTCGACGCGCCGGTCTCGGGCGGCCAGGCCGGCGCCGAGAACGGGCAGCTGGCGATCATGGTCGGCGGCGCCGCGGCGGCGGTCGAGCGGGCGCGGCCGGTGATCGACGCCTACGCCAAGGCGATCCAGCACATCGGCGGGCCCGGGGCCGGGCAGCTCACCAAGATGGTCAACCAGATCTGCATCGCCGGCCTCGTGCAGGGCCTCGCCGAGGCCGTGCATTTCGCCGGCAAGGCGGGCCTCGACCGCGCCCTGGTCCTCGAGGCCATCTCCAAGGGCGCCGCACAGTCGTGGCAGATGGACAATCGCTGGAAGACGATGGGCGAGGGCACGTTCGACTTCGGGTTCGCCGTCGACTGGATGCGCAAGGACCTCGGCCTGGTGCTCGACGAGGCCCGCTCGAACGGCGCGCGGCTGGAAGTGACGGCGCTGGTCGACCAGTTCTACGCCGAGGTGCAGGCGATGGGCGGTCGCCGCTGGGACACTTCGAGCCTCGCCGCGCGCCTCGATCGTCCGGATTGAGAGGGAGGGCGATGATCGAGACCGCGCGCCTGACCCTCTCGCCCTGGACCGAGGCCGAGCGCGCGCCGTTCGCGGCGATGTGCGCCGATCCGGATGTCATGCACGACTATGGGGCCCCGTTCGACGCCGCGACGGCCGCCGAGCGGTTCGAGCGGCACATGGCGGCGTTCGGGCGCGACGGCTTCGGCAAGTGGGCGCTGCGCCGCAAGTCGGATGGCGCCTACCTAGGCTACTGCGGCGTCAGCCCGATCTGGCCGACGCTGCCGCCCGCGCCCGGCCTGGAGATCGGCTGGCGCTTGGTCCGCGCCGCCTGGGGCCATGGCTACGCGACGGAGGCGGCGCGCGCCGCGCTCGCCGACAGCTTCGCGCGCACCGACGCCATGGAGGTGATCAGCTTCACGAACGACTTCAACGTCCGCTCGCTGGCGGTGATGGCGCGGCTGGCGCTGGCCCGCGATCCGGCCCGCGATTTCACCTTCGAGACCGGCCTCCCTGCCGTTGTCTTCGTCGCGCCGCGTTCGCAGTATGCCGGCGTCACGGAGGCGACGAGCCGCTGATGTTCCTCGACGCGATCCAGCGCAAGGCGGACCCGGACCCGGGCGCCTTTCCCTGGACGATGCCGGTGTTCCGCTGGCTGGAGCGGCTGCAGTTCAGGGCGCCGGTGACTTTCCTGGTCGGGGAGAACGGCTCGGGCAAGTCGACGCTGCTGGAAGGGCTGGCGGCCGGCATGGACGCGGTCACCGCCGGCGGCGCCGACATCGAGCGCGACGAGAGCCTGGCGGTCGCGCGCAGCTTCGCCGCCCACTACCGCTTCTCGCGCCGCCACAAGCCGCGGGCGCGCCTGTTCGTCAGGGCCGAGGACCTGTTCGGCTTCGTGCGTCGCGTCAGCCGCGACATGCGCGAGCTGTCGGATCTGGAGGAGGGCTTCAAGACCTCGATCAAGGGCGACTACGGCCGCCAGCTCGCCACCGGCGCGATGCGCGGGCAGCGGCGCGCGCTCGCCGACGCCTACGGCGAGGACCCGGACGCCAAGTCGCACGGCGAGACCTTCCTCAACCTGCTCGAGAAACGGCTGGTCGTCGAAGGCCTCTACTTCCTCGACGAGCCGGAGGCGCCACTCTCGCCGCTGCGCATCCTAAGCCTGATCTCGCTCCTCAAACAGGTGGTGGCGGACGGCAGCCAATTGGTCATCTGCACCCACTCGCCGATCCTGATGGCCTTCCCCGGCGCCGAGATCCTGCTCTTCGAAGGCGATGCGCTGACGCCCACGCCCTACGAGGAGCTCGACCACGTGCGCCTCACGCGCGCCTTCCTGAACGACCCCGACAGCTACCTTCGGCGGCTGTGACGATCCCTGCCAGCAGGCTCAAGCCCCCAGCATCTGGGCGGCGACCGGGGCGAAGTAGGTGATGACGCCGGCGCAGCCGGCGCGCTTGAAGGCGTGCAGCGATTCCAGGATGGCGCGTTCCTCGTCGAGCCAGCCGTTCATCGCGGCTGCCTTGAGCATCGCGTATTCGCCCGAGACCTGGAACGCGAAGGTGGGAAGCGCGAAGGCCTCGACGACGCGGCGGACGATGTCGAGATAGGGCAGGCCGGGCTTCACCATCACCATGTCGGCGCCCTCGGCGATGTCGAGCGCCACTTCGCGCAGCGCCTCGTCCGAGTTGGCGAGGTCCATCTGGTAGGTCTTCTTGTCGGACGGGTTCGCCACCTGCCCGGTCCCGAGCTTCCCCGAGCCGATCGCCTCTCGGTAGGGGCCGTAGAACGCCGAGGCGTACTTCGCCGCGTAGGACATGATCATGGTGTCCTCGAGCCCCTCGGCCTCCAGCGCATCGCGCAGCGCCCCGACCCGGCCGTCCATCATGTCGGACGGCGCGAGGATGTCGCAGCCGGCCTTCGCCTGCGCCAGGCCCTGCTGCACGAGCCGCTCGACCGTCGCGTCGTTGAGGATGCGCCCGGCCTCGACCACGCCGTCGTGGCCATGCTGGGTGAAGGGGTCGAGCGCCACGTCGCACATCACGCCCACCTCCGGCGCGGCCTCCTTCATGGCGCGCACCGCCCGGCAGACGAGGCCGTCCGGGTCGGCGGCGATCGAGCCGGCCGCGTCCTTCTTCTCGGCGTCGATGTGCGGGAAGATGGCGATCGCCGGGATGCCCATCGCCTTGGCCTGCCTGGCCGCCTTCGCCGCCTCCGCCACGCTCCAGCGCTCGACGCCCGGCATCGAGGCGACCGGCACGCGGCCCTCGCCGTCGTGCACGACCGCCGACCAGATGAAGTCGGCCGGCGTCAGCGTGGTCTCCCGCACCAGCCGCCGAATCCAGTCGCCCTGGCGCAGGCGGCGCAGGCGAAGTTGAGGGTAGGGGGCGAGCGGGGCCTTGGTCATCGGCCGCTCTATAGGCGTCAAACCTCGCGAAGGCGAATGACAGCCCCGCCGCGGCGGCGTTAGAAGCTTGACCCGGAGGGAGCGGCCACAGTCACGCGACCAAAGGAGGGAAGCGCTCCATGAAGACCCTGTATCTCGCTGCGGCGTGCGCCGCGGCGCTGGCGGCCAGCGCCGTCGCCGAGCCGGTTCCGCCCGACATCGCGGCGGCGGTCGCCAATCCGAACCGCCCGCAGGCCGACCGCGAACGCGACGCGGCGCGCAAGCCCGCCGAGGTGGTGGCGTTCGCCGGCATCAAGCCCGGCCAGACGGTGATCGAGCTGATCCCGGGCGGCGGCTATTACACCCGCATCCTCTCGGGGGTAGTCGGCCCGACCGGGCATGTCATCGAGGTGGTCCCCAATCTCACGGGCGCCGCGGACGTTGGCCAGAAGAGCAACGGCATCTCCGGCGATCCCCACTACAACAACGTCACCGAGGTGCGCATCGCGCCGGCCGATCTCGCCAAGCTCGGCCCGGCCGACGTGGTCTGGACCTCGCAGAACTACCACGACCTGCACCTCGCCCGCTTCAAGCTCGACGTGCCCGCCTTCGACCGTGCGGTCTACGCCGACCTCAAGCCGGGCGGGACCTTCTTCATCGAGGACCATGCCGCCAAGCCCGGCAGCGGCCTGGAGGCGCCCGACAAGCTGCACCGGATCGACGAGGCGGTGGTCAAGCGGGAGGTGGAGGGCGCCGGCTTCAAGCTGGCGGGCGAAAGCGACATCCTGCGCAACCCGGCCGACGACCACACCCTGGCCGTGTTCAACCCGGCGATCCGCGGGCACACCGACCAGTTCCTTCTGAAGTTCAGGAAACCGAAGTAAGCCAGTGTCGCATATAGCTTTCCTCGGCGTCGGCGCGATGGGCGCCGGCATGCTCGGGCGCCTCGTCGGGTCGGGCCAGAAGGTGGTCGCGTTCGACGTCTCGGCGGCCGCACACGCCAAAGCCAGATCGCTCGGCGCCGAGACAAAGGACAGCGCCGACGCGGCCGTGGACGGCGCGGCGACCGTGATCACCATGCTGCCGGCCGGCGCTCACGTGCGCGCCGTCTACGCCGAGACCATCGTGCCGAGGGCGGCGAAAGGCGCGCTGGTCATCGACTGCTCGACGATCGACGTCGAGACCGCCCGCGACGTCGCCACGCAGGCGGCGGCCGCGGGCCTGAGGCCGGTCGATGCGCCGGTCTCCGGCGGCACGGCCGGCGCCGAGGCCGGGACGCTGACCTTCATGGTGGGCTGCGAGGACGCGCTGTTCGAGACGGTGCGCCAGCAACTGGCGCCGATGGCGCGGGCGGTCGTGCATGCCGGCGGCGCCGGGGCGGGGCAGGCGGCGAAGATCTGCAACAACATGGTGCTGGGCGTCTCGATGCTGGGCGTCTGCGAGGCGTTCGCGCTCGCCGAGAAGCTGGGTCTCGCGCCCGAGCGGTTCTTCGAGATCGCCTCGCAGTCGTCCGGGCAGTGCTGGAGCCTGACCAGCTACTGCCCTTGGCCGGGACCCGTGCCGGCGGCGCCATCGAACCGCGGCTACGAAGGCGGTTTCCTGGCCGCGCTGATGCTGAAGGACCTGAAGCTGGCGCAGGAGGCGGCGGCCAAGTCCGGCGCGGCGACGCCGCTCGGCGCCCAGGCCGAAGCGACCTACGCGCTGTTCGACCGGCTCGGCCACGGCGGCAAGGACTTCTCGGCCGTGCTGGAAATGCTCCGTGGTCGGCTGGAGACGCTGCGATAGCTGACCTGTGGCAAGTTTGGCCGAGGCGTAGCGACGCTGGGCGTCACTCACTAGATGACGGAGGCGTCACGTTGTGCCATGAGACCCCCGCGCAAGTCAGCCGGGCGGAGCGTCCGAAGAGCTAGGTGATGGATTACAAGGCCGCCATTCATAACGCCCTGGAGCAGGTCCGCGAGGAGGGTCGCTACCGGGTGTTCGCCGATCTGAAGCGGCATCGCGGCGACTTCCCGATCGCCACCTGGACGCCGCCGGCCGGCCCGCGCGCGCAGGGCAAGAGCCCGGAGGCGCGCGACGTGGTGGTCTGGTGCTCCAACGACTACCTCGGCCAGGGCCAGAACCCCGTCGTCATCGAGGCGATGCACAAGGCGATCGACGAGGCTGGCGCAGGCTCCGGCGGCACCCGCAACATCTCCGGCACCACCCACTACCACGTCGAGCTAGAGGCCGAGCTCGCGTCGCTGCACGGCAAAGAGGCGGCGCTGCTTTTCACCTCCGGCTTCGTCTCCAACGAGGCGACGCTGGCGACGCTGCAGAAGATGCTGCCCGGCCTGATCACCTTTTCCGACGCGCTGAACCACGCCTCGATGATCGCCGGCATCCGCAACGGCGGCGGCGCGCGCCACATTTTCCGCCACAACGACCTTGTCCACCTCGAAGAGCTGCTGGCCGCCGCGCCGGCCGATGCGCCCAAGCTCGTCGCGTTCGAGAGCGTCTATTCGATGGACGGCGACATCGCCGACCTGAAGGCCACCGCCGCGCTCGCCAAGAAGTACGGCGCGATGACCTACCTCGACGAGGTGCACGCGGTCGGCATGTATGGCCTGCACGGCGGCGGCGTTTCCGAGCTGCAGGACGCGGCGGCCGACATCGACATCATCGAGGGCACGCTCGCCAAGGCGTTCGGGGTCATGGGCGGCTACATCGCCGCCGACGCCGAGCTGATCGACGCGATCCGCTCCTATGCGCCGGGCTTCATCTTCACCACCTCGCTGCCGCCGGCGCTGTCGGCCGGCGCGCTCGCCTCGATCCGCTGGCTGAAGGCGCACAACGAGGTCCGCATCCGCCATCAGGAGCGCGCCGAGGCGCTCAAGGTGCGCTTCGCCAACGCCGGCCTGCCGGTGATGCCGTCGGTCAGCCACATCGTGCCGGTGCTGGTCGGCGATCCGGTGCACTGCAAGATGGTCTCCGACCTGCTGCTGGCCGATTTCGGCATCTACGTTCAGCCGATCAACTACCCCACGGTGCCGCGCGGCACCGAGCGCCTGCGCTTCACGCCGACCCCGTTCCACACCGACGAGATGATGGACGACCTGACCGGCGCGCTTTCCACTCTCTGGTCGCGCTGCAACATCGCCCGGCTCGGCGGCGTGGCGGCCTGAGGCGGCGCTTCGCGCAGGCCGGATATCACGCGGCCTGATCGCGAAATTTCGCTCGCTCGTCCGACGGCACGTCGCTGATCAGCCGCGCGCCCCTGGCGTAGGTGAACCAGGCGACCGACCAGTCCACGTAGACCACCGCCCTGTTGCGAAAGCCCTCCAACAGGAACAGGTGGACAAACGACCAGAACAGCCAGGCTGGAAAGCCGCGCATCTGGATGCGGCCGACCTTCGCCACGGCGCGCGAGCGGCCGATCACCGCCAGCGTGCCGAGGTCGCGGTAGCGGAACGGGCCCGGAGAGCGCCGACCGGCGACCTTGCGCGCGATCAGCCGCGCCACGTACTTGCCTTGCTGGGCCGCGACGGCCGCCAGCCCAGGAAGCAGCTCGCCGCCGCGGTCGGCGAGGCTCGCCGCATCGCCGAGCACGAAAATCTCGTCGTGGCCCGCGACCGAGCAATCCGGCCGGACCGCGGCGGCCCCGTCGCGTGCGGTTGCGGCGCCGACCCAGGCCGCGGCGGGCCGCGCCTTGACGCCGGCGCACCAGAAGACGTTGGCGCTTTCGATGCGCTGGCCCGCCGCGGTGACGCCGCCGGCGTCGATCTGCTCGACCATGGCGCCGAGACGGACATCGACGCCGAGGTCCCGCAGCGCCGTCGCCGTGTAGTCGGAGAGGCGAGGCGGGAACGTCGGCAGCAGCCGCGGCCCGGCCTCGCAAAGCACGATGCGGGCGGACTGCGGCCGTATGCGCCGGAAGTCGCGGGCGAGGGTGAAGCGGGCGAGCTCGGCGATGGAACCGGCGAGCTCGACGCCGGTCGCGCCGCCCCCCACGACGACGAAGGTCAAGAGCCGCGCGGTCGCCTCCGGATCGGCGCGGCTTTCCGCCAGTTCGAACGCGCTCAACAGGCGGCGCCTGACCGTGTTCGCGTCGTCCAGCGTCTTCAGGACCGTGGCGTGCGCGCTCCATTGGTCATGGCCGAACCAGCTGTAGTCCGACCCGGTCGCGAGGATCAGGTAGTCGTAGGCGAACGCGCCGATGTCCTTGACGGAGACCGTCCTCGTTTGGGTGTCGACGCCGGTCACCTCGCCCATGATGATCGTGGTGTCGCGGTCGCGGCGCAGGATCGCGCGGATCGGGCTGGCCACGTCGGATGGGTCCAGCGCGGCCGTGGCCGTCTGGTAGAGCAGCGGCTGGAAGACGTGGTGGTTGGCGCGGTCGATCAGCAGGATGTCGAGGCCGCGGCCGGCCAGCGTGCGCGCCGCCGCCAGTCCGCCGAAACCTGCGCCGACGATGACGACGCGGGGTCGTTGGGGGTTGGGCGCCATGCGTAGGCTCCGCGGCCCGCTCCGCCCATCGCGTGGCGGGGCCGGAGGAACCTAGCGCCGCGCCGACCTCGCGTCAGCCGCCGAGCCGGCGCTGCTCACCCCGCCCGGCGGCGCACGCCGCGGCCGAGTCCGATCTCCTTGGCGAAGGCGCTGCGGCGTTCGGCGTAGGCCGGCGCGACCATCGGGTAGTCGGGCGGCAGCCCCCATTTGCGCCGGTACTCCTCGGGGCTCATGTCGTAGCGCGAGCGCAGGTAGCGCTTCAGCATCTTCAGCTTCTTGCCGTCCTCCAGGCAGACGATGTGGTCGTGCTGCACCGAGCGCGAGACCGGCACCGCCGGCTTCTGGCGCGGCGCCGGCGCGGCGACCGGCTGCGGCTCGCCGAGGTTGTGCAGCGCTTCGTAGACTTGGCCGATCACGTCGGGGACGCCGCTCGGCCCGACGGCGTTGCGCCCGACATACGAGGCGACGATGTCGGTGCTCAATCTCAACAGGTCAGACTTGGAGAGCCCCCCGGTTTCGCCTTCGCTCACAACGCTCCCTTTCGTCTACTTCGTAGTTTCCATCCGCCGCGTCGCTGAGGCATTTTTTGCCTGCGATGCCACAGAACGCGCCAACCTTTGCCAGCGTTCCAAACTGGGGCAGTCGCGCGCCCATTCACGCTGGCAATTGCGCGCAATGGGCCCCATCATCTAAGGGTGGTGTGAGAAGACCGCCCGGAGGGCCAGATCATGCGGTGCCCATTCTGCGGCCACGCCGAAAGCCAAGTCAGGGACAGCCGTCCGTCGGAGGAGGGCGCCGCGATCCGCCGCCGCAGGTCGTGCCCGGAATGCGGCCAGCGCTTCACCACGTTCGAGCGCGTGCAGCTGCGCGAGCTGACCATCATCAAGCGCTCCGGCCGGCGCGCGCCGTTCGACCGCGAGAAGCTGGTGCGCTCGATCTCGGTCGCGATCCGCAAGCGCCCGGTGGATCCGGAGCGGGTCGAGCAACTGGTCAACGCGATCGTCCGACAATTGGAGAACCTGGGCGAGACCGACATCCCGTCGGCCGTGGTCGGCGAGATGGTGATGAAGGCGATGAAGGCGCTCGATGACGTGGCCTACGTCCGCTACGCCTCGGTCTATCGCGACTTCCGCCACACCGACGACTTCGCCCGCTTCCTGAGCGCCGAGGGTCTTGCCGAGGAGCCAGCCTGACGGCGCTGGCTTTGCAGCGCCGGGGGTGGCAGGGGTAGGCGATGAGCGGATCGGCGCGGCAGGCGAGATCGGTGGCGCGGCTGGCGGCCGTGCAGGCGCTTTATCAGATGGAGACGGCCGGCGCCGGCGCCGAGGCGGTGATCCGCGAGTTCAGCGACCATCGCTTCGACCGCGACCTAGAGGGCGTCAGGCTGGCCCACGCCGACGAGGGCTTCTTCGGCGCGCTGGTGCGCGGGGTCGTCGCCGAACAGGACACCGTCGACGCGGCGATCCGCCGACGGCTGGCCAGCGGCTGGCGGCTGGAGCGCATCGACGCCACGGCCCGCTCGATCCTCAGGTGCGGCGCGTTCGAGCTGATCCGCCGCCGCGACGTGCCCGCGGAGGTGGCGATCGACGAGTATGTGGAAATCGCCAAATCGTTCTTCGAAGGCCCGGAGCCCGGCTTCATCAACGCCGCGCTCGATGCGATCGCCCGCGATGAGCGACCCGCCTGACGAGTTCGACTGGATCGCGGCGCTGCGCCCGCTGACGCGCGGCGAGCCGGCCGCGTTCGACCTGATGGACGATGCGGCCGTGCTGCCGGCGAGGCCCGGCTACGACCTCGTCATCTCCGAGGATGCGATGGTCGAGGGGGTGCACTTCGTCGAGGGCGAGGACGCGTCGATCGTCGCGCGCCGGCTGCTGCGCACCAGCCTCTCGGATCTCGCCGCCAAGGCCGCCGAGCCGTTTGGCTACACGCTGATGATCGCCTGGCCGCCCGACCGCGACTGGAACCAGCGGCTCGCCTTCGTCCGCGGCCTCGACGAGGACGGCGAGCGTTTCAACATCGCGCTGCTGGGCGGCGACACGGTCTCCACGCCAGGTCCGCTGACCGTCTCTGCGACGGTGCTCGGCTGGGCCCCGGTCGACGGCGCGGTCCCGCGCTCGGGCGCGCTGCCGCGGCACGAGCTGGTGGTCTGCGGTCTGATCGGCGACGGCTACCTCGGCCTGAAGGCGGTGCGCGGCGAGATCGACGACCCGCACGGCAAGCTGGCGGAGAAATACCGCCTGCCGGAGCCGCTGTTCGCGCTGCGCGAAGTGCTGAGGGCGCACGCGGCCGCCGCGGCCGACGTCTCCGACGGGCTGATCGCCGACGCGATGCACCTGGCCGACGCCAGCGACTGCGGCGTCGTCATCGACCTTGGCCTGATCCCGATGTCGAAGGCGGGCCGCGCCTGGCTGGCGCGCCGCCGCGACACGTCCAAGGCGCTGCTCGAGCTGGCGAGCGGCGGCGACGACTACGCCGTGGTCTGTGCGGCCGCCGAAGGCGCGGCGCTGGTGAAGGCGGCCGAGGCCTGCGGGGTTGAAGCGGCGGTGGTCGGGGCCTTCGTGCCGCGCCCAGGCCTCGACGTCCGCTACGAGGGCCGCCGCCTGCTGCCGCGCCGCCTAGGCTATCGCCACAGCTGACCGCAGGGCGCTTCACCAAGCGGCAACCGGTGCGGGCGCATGATCGGGCGAACCGATTCGCCGGAGCGGCCATTGCGTCGACGCGCTATCCTGAGGAGCCTCGTCCTGCCGATCTGGCTCGGCCTTGCGCTGGCGTCCGGCGCCGGCGCCGCCGTGGCCGAATCGAAGTCGAGCGGTCAGTACGTCGACCTCTCGCCCGTGCCGCTGCCGATCATCGCCAAGGGGCGGCTGGCGAACTACGTGTTCGTCTATGTGCGCATCAACCTGGCGGCGGCGGCCGACACGCCGCACTGGCGCGACAAAGAGCCCTACTTCCGCGACGCGCTGGTGCGGCTCGCCCATCGCACGCCGTTCGGCCTGCCGGGCGACCTGACGCGCATCGATCAGGCGCGCCTGAAGGCCGCGCTCTACCAGGCCGCCGTCGCCATCACCGGCCCGGGCGTCGTCACCTCGGTCGACATCCTGCCCGGCGGCGGCCCGATGCGTCGCATCGGCTTGCCGAAGCCGACGCTCGCCGCGCGGTAGGGTATCTTCGTCGGCTTGGCGCCCAGTTCCGGTCCCTGCTAGGCGAGTTCACCTGCGGCGTCCGGGCTCTCTTGGCCACAAAATCCGGGGTTCGACGCAGGGCTGTTGCGCAGAGCTAATGCTTTTGGCAGTTTCCGCCGACTTTTTCGGGGCCTGTCCGGCCTCGCATAAGCCTTAGAAGGAATTGGCCTTCGCTGACCGCGCCGCTCGCAGAAGAGCGGTCGCGGCTTATTTGCGCAAGACGAAGAGGGGCGCGAGCGAAAATGAGTCCTGTCCTGTTGCTGGTGATTCTCGCCGGCGTGCTGGCCGTGGTCTACGGCGCGGCGCAATCGGCGGCGCTGCTGCGGGCCTCGCCCGGCAACGAACGCATGCAGGAGATCGCCGCGGCGATCCAGGAGGGCGCTCAGGCGTACCTTCGCCGGCAATACACCACCATCGCCATGGTGGGCGTCGTGGTGCTGCTGGTGCTCGGCTTCCTGATCGGCTGGCTGGAGGCCCTTGGCTTCCTGATCGGCGCGGTGCTCTCCGGCGCGGCGGGCTTCGCCGGCATGCTGATCTCGGTGAGGGCGAACGTGCGCACCGCGCAAGCCGCCTCCGAAGGGCTCGCCAAAGGGCTCTCGATGGCGTTTCGCGCCGGCTCGGTGACCGGCATGCTGGTCGCCGGTTTCGCGCTGCTGGGAGTCTCGGTCTACTACGCCATCCTGACCGGGCCGCTCGGCCACCAGCCGACCGACCGCGAGGTGGTCGACAGCCTCGTCGCGCTGGGCTTCGGCGCCAGCTTGATCTCGATCTTCGCCCGTCTCGGCGGCGGCATCTTCACCAAGGGCGCCGACGTCGGCGGCGACATGGTCGGCAAGGTCGAAGCCGGCATCCCCGAGGACGATCCGCGCAACGCCGCGACCATCGCCGACAACGTGGGCGACAACGTCGGCGACTGCGCCGGCATGGCGGCCGACCTCTTCGAGACCTACGCGGTGACCACGGTCGCGACCATGGTGCTGGCCTCGATCTTCTTCTCCGGCGACCCCGCGACCGCCTCGACAATGATGCTGTTGCCGCTCGCCATCTGCGGCGTCTGCATTATCACCTCGATCATCGGCTCGTTCTTCGTGCGGCTCGGCCGCAACAACAACATCATGGGCGCGCTCTACCAGGGGCTCATCGTCACCGGCGTGCTCTCGATCGCGGCCATCTGGTGGGTGACCCATGCGCTGGTGCAAGGGACGGTGCAGATCGGCGACCAGACGTTCGGCGCGACCACGCTGTTCTGGTGCGGCGTCGTCGGCCTCGCCGTCACCGCGGCCATCGTGGTGATCACCGAGTACTACACAGGCACCGGCTTCAGGCCGGTGAAGTCGGTGGCGAGAGCCTCGGTCGCCGGCCACGGCACCAACGTCATCCAGGGTCTCGCGATGAGCCTGGAATCGACCGCCCTGCCAGCGCTGTCGATCATCATCGGCATCATCGTGGCCTACATCCTGGCCGGCCTCTTCGGCATCGCCATCGCCACCACCGCCATGCTGTCGCTGGCCGGGGTGATCGTGGCGCTCGACGCCTTCGGCCCGGTCACCGACAACGCTGGCGGCATCGCCGAAATGGCCGGCCTGCCCGGCGAGGTGCGGGTCTCCACCGACGCGCTGGACGCGGTCGGCAACACCACCAAGGCGGTCACCAAGGGCTATGCGATCGGCTCGGCCGGCCTCGGCGCGCTGGTGCTGTTCGCGGCCTACACGCAGGACCTGAAGTACTTCACGGCCAATTCGTCGAGCCCCGCGTTCCAGGGCCTCGGCGACGTCGCCTTCGACCTCTCCAACCCCTACGTGATCGTCGGCCTCTTGTTCGGCGGCCTGCTGCCATTCCTGTTCGGCGGGCTCTCGATGACCGCGGTCGGCCGCGCCGCCGAGGCGGTGGTCGCCGAGGTGCGCCGGCAGTTCAAGGAGATTCCCGGCATCATGGAGTTCAAGGCCAAACCCGAGTACGGGCGCGCCGTGGACATCCTGACCCGCGCGGCGATCCGCGAGATGATCGTGCCCTCGCTGCTGCCGGTGGCCTCGCCGATCGTGCTGTTCTTCGTCATCCGCTCGTTCGCCGGCGGCTCCAACGCCTTCTCGGCCGTCGGCGCCATGCTGGTGGGCGTCATCGTGACCGGCCTCTTCGTCGCCATCTCGATGACCTCGGGCGGCGGCGCCTGGGACAACGCCAAGAAGCTGATCGAGGAGGGCCACTACGGCGGCAAGGGGTCCGACGCCCACAAGGCGGCGGTCACCGGCGACACCGTCGGCGACCCCTACAAGGACACCGCCGGTCCGGCCGTGAACCCGATGATCAAGATCACCAACATCGTCGCGCTGCTGCTGCTGGCCGTGCTGGCGCGCGGGCTGGTGCACTAGCGAGCGGCCCTCGGCCCGGGCCGCAGACAATCCCCGACGAAGCGAAGCGCCTCAGCCCCCGGCCGAGGCGCTTTTCGCATTCCGCCTTCCGCGCGACTTGCGACGGAAGCGCGGCGGCGCCAGGGCTAGCGGACCCGCGCGCCGAACATCCAGCGGCCCTTGATCACCGTCACCTCGAACGTGGCCGCCTCGCCCTCGAAGTCCGGAACCTCGCCGGGCTTGAACGTGCGCCAGCCGCGCGCTCGCGAGCCGAGGAACACGGCGAAGAACAGCGTGTTGCCCGCCAGGTCGCGATAGCGGCGCACTTCTCGCTGGGTCGGATACATGTTGCTAGTTTGTTCACGGTTGGCGGCGTGAGTCGAGAGGGCGCAAGGCCCGCGGCTGCAGCCCGTTCACTCTGCCGCGGCGGCCTGCGGCGCGAGGTCGAAGCGGCCCTGCGGGTGGCCGAAGCGGCGGGTCATCACCTCGTCGAAGCCCAGGGCGTCGGGCGTGACGATCAGGCCCGAGCGCACGCGGTACGCCTCGGGCCGCATCGCCGAGGCCGGCGGCTTGCCGGCCTCCAGCTCAACCGCCGCCTTCAGCATCAGGGCCCGGAAGCTGGAGACGCCGAGATCGGTGGGGCCGAGCATCTCGCGGGTGCGGTCGTGGATCAGGCCCTGGCTGTCCTGGATCGCCGCGTCCTGCTCGGAGATGCCCTTGATGCCGGTGAAGCTCTCGCGCTTCTGCAGCTCGCGGTCGATCAGGTAGTCGTTGGCGCGCCGGCGCAGCGGAACATAGTCGGCGTCGACTTCCGAATGCACCGCGCCGCCGGCGGCGTAGGCGGCCCGCTCGCCCTCGCTCAGCGGCCGGTCGGGGTTCCAGCTGTAGGTGAAGATCCAGCAGCTGACGTCGTCGATCGGGACCCAGGTCTGGCCGTGATAGGTCTGGCCGGCCATGCCGCCGGGCGCGAGGCTGTGGTTCGGCATCAGCCACTGGGCGATCCGCCAGTAGGTCTCGCCGGCGTCGGCGTGGCGCGCGCCGGCCAGCACCAGCCCGGCGTCGTGCGGGGCGACGGTGTAGCGGGGCGCCCCGTCGGCCTGCATCCAGCGCACCTGCGGCGCGTAGGTCGACGGCAGCCGGGCGACGGCTTCCTCGCCGACCGGGGCATGCAGGAACGAGAAGTGGGCGGTGTCGATCGCGCCTTCGGCGGCCTGCGCCCAGTTGCACTCCTGCAGCTTCTTGGAGACGTAGCGGTGCGCGGGGTCAACCAACGCGAACTCCAGCTCCGGCAGCGGCGGCATCGCCTCGGCCGGACCGAGATAGGCCCAGACGCACTCGCCCCACTCGCGGGTCGGATAGGCGACGATGCCGGCGCGCGCGCGAAGGTGGTCGTAGGTCGGCGCATCGGCCGGCATGGTCGGGATTTCGAGGCAGCGGCCGCCGACGTCGAACTTCCAGCCATGGAAGGCGCAGCGGATTCCGCCGGCCTCGTTGCGGCCGAAGAACAGGTTCGAGCCGCGGTGCGGGCAGCGCGGCTCGACGAGCCCGACCCGCCCGGCGCTGTCGCGGAACGCGATCAGGTCCTCGCCCATCAGCCTGACGCGCACCGGTGGGCCATCCGGCTCGGGCAGCTCGCGCGAGAGCAGCACCGGAACCCAGAACCGCCGGAACAGCGCCCCCATCGCCGTGCCCGGCCCGGTGCGGGTCAGCGTCTCGTTCTGCGCCTGGGTGAGCATCGTCGTCCCTTCCGGTTCGCCGTCGCGCCTCGCCGGAGCTTAGTCCGCACGGAAGCTCGCGCAACCGCGCGCCGTCAGGCCATCGCAAACCCGGCGTAGCCGTCCTCGACCACGGCTTCGCAGCGCTTGCGATAGACGTCGAGGCCGCCGGCGTAGGGCATGTAGACCCGCACCTTCCCGGGCACGTTCGCGCCCAGGTACCAGGACGTGCAGCTCTCGTGCACGCGCACGCCGCCCTGCGCGATCTCGGCGACGTGCGCCACCCAGTCCTCCTGCGCGGCCGCGTCG
>Ga0134125_10004941_pt1 | contig 15186 bp, 10 predicted proteins | sample KB31751_FD_96464 | JGI IMG/M metagenome (GOLD analysis project Ga0134125, IMG submission 96464) | Terrestrial soil microbial communities with excess Nitrogen fertilizer from Kellogg Biological Station, Michigan, USA - KB3-175-1 | ecosystem: Environmental > Terrestrial > Soil > Unclassified ... | reverse complement strand
GGGCTGCTGGCCGGAGCTGATCCGGCGCCGCGTGCGCTCAGTGCAGCGCCGTTCCGTGAGTGGTCTGGCCGATCAATTTGCCCAGATCCGGATTGGCCCGGTGGTTCAACTGGTTCCAGCGCATGAAGGCCAGCATCAGGCACGCCACCAGGATGCCAAAGAGCGCAATGATGCTGTTGATGGGAAGCCCCAGCCATAGCATCAGGCTGTAGGCGGCCAGCATCAGCAGGATATTGAGCTGCTCGTTGAAGTTTTGCACGGCGATGGAGTGTCCCGCCGACAGCAGGACGTGCCCGCGATGCTGCAGGAGGGCGTTCATGGGGACCACGAAGAAGCCCGACAGCGCGCCGATCAACAGCAGTAGCACGTAGACGGCCCATGGGTTGTACACCAGGGGCATGAGCAGCACCACGAGTCCCATGGCCACTCCGACCGGCAGCACGACCAGCGCCTTGCGCAGCGGCACGCGGCCCGCCATGACGGCCCCGATGACAGTCCCGAAGGCGGCCACACCCATCAGGATGGAGGCCTGGTCCAGGCGATAGCCCAGGTGTTGGGCGCCCCATTCGATGACGATGAATTGGAGGGTGGCCCCGGCACCCCAGAACAGTGTGGTGACCGCCAGCGAAATTTGCCCCAGCTTGTCCGTCCACAGGACGTGGACGTAGTGCCGGAAATTCCGGATCAGCGCGGCCGGGTGCGTTTGCTGGCGGGGGTAGAAGGCGTGCGTGTCCGGGATGAGCAGGTTGCAGATGGCGGCTGCGATGTAGACCACCCCGATCACCAGGATGGCGCTTTGCGCGCTGTTGTCGACCAAGGCATCCACCCAGTCGAAGGACATCAGCCAGACCGAGACGCGCGGGCTGATGAGCACGCCGCCCAGCACGGTGCCGACGATGACCGAGAGCACGGTCAGTCCTTCGATCCAGCTATTGCCCTTGACCAGCAGCTCCGGCGGCAGCATCTCGGTGACGATGCCGTATTTTGCGGGCGAGTACGCCGCTGCACCTACGCCCACCACGGTGTAGGCCATGAAGATCAGCATGAGCTGATGCAGATGCCCCAGGCCGAACGCGCCGTAGCTGAACATCATGAGGCAGCCCAATGTCTTCAGGGCGTTGGTGGCGAACATTACCCGCCCCTTGGGGAAGGAATCCGCGAATGCGCCCACGAAGGCTGCGAGCACCACATAGGCCAGCGCGAACCACCACTTCATCATGGGGGCCATCCAATCCGGGCCGCTGAGATCGGCGATCAGCCCGATGGCCGCGATGAGCAAGGCATTGTCCGCAACGGAGGACAGAGCCTGCGCAGCCATGACCATGAAGAAGCCCTTGTTCAAATCGCGAACCCCGTGGTGTTGGACGACCCGGCGGCATTGTGATGCGGCCGTAAAAAAGAGTTGCAGTATAGCGGGTTGCCACCCCCGACACCGCAAGGGAAATACCCGATTCGGGAATCGGGGCGCCAGTCTGGTGCGTTATCATACGCTGGTCATACGAGACACTAACTTACCGTGCGCCTCACGCAGATCAAACTTGCCGGATTCAAGTCTTTCGTGGATCCGACCGTGATTCCCACGCCCAGTGAATTGGTCGGCGTGGTGGGGCCCAACGGCTGCGGAAAGTCGAACATCATCGACGCCGTGCGGTGGGTCCTAGGGGAGACCCGGGCCTCGGAACTGCGGGGCGCCTCCATGCAGGACGTGATCTTCAACGGATCCGCCCAGCGCAAGGCGGCGGCACGCGCTTCGGTGGAACTGGTTTTCGACAACAATCTGGGCCGCGCGGCGGGTCAGTGGGCCACTTTTGCCGAGATCGCGGTACGACGCGTATTGACGCGCGATGGCGCGAGCAGCTACAGCATCAATAACCAGCCGGTGCGGCGCCGCGACGTGCACGACATCTTCTTGGGCACGGGGCTGGGCACGCGCGGTTACGCCATCATTGGACAGGGCATGATCAATCGCCTGATCGAAGCCCGCCCGGAAGAACTGCGCGTGTATCTCGAAGAAGCCGCCGGTGTCTCCCGTTATAAAGAGCGTCGCCGCGAAACCGGGAATCGCCTGGACGACACCCGCGAGAATCTGGTCCGCCTCGACGACATTCTCCGCGAGCTCACCACCCAATTGGAAAAGCTCGAGTCCCAGGCCGGCGTGGCAGCGAGCTACCGCGCCCTGCAGGCTGAGGGCGAACTCAAGCAGAATGCGCTGTGGCTGTTGCGCGAAGAGGCTGCGCGCACGAGCCGCCAGGCGCTCGCCGTGGAGACAGAGCAGGCCCAGGCCTCCCTGGAGGGAGCCATTGCACGGCTGCGCGCGCTCGAATCCGACCTGGAAACGCGCCGCGGCCGCCATGCCGATGCCAGCGAACAGGTGCATCAGGCGCAGGCACGTCTCTATGAGGCCGGCGCGCAGGTCAGCCGCCTGGAGGCGGAAATCCATCATGTCGTGGATGCGCGCCAGCGGCTGCAGGGACGCCGCCTTCAACTTCAGGCGCAACTGCAGGAGTGGGGCGACCAGCAGACGCACAGCCGGGCCTCTATCGAAGACGTCCAGGCGCAGATCGAGGAAGCCCGGGCGCGCGCGGAGCAGTTGTCGGAAGAGCTGCAGGTGGCGCAGCAAGGTCTGCCAGCCCTGGATGCCCGCCTGCGCGAGCTGAATGCGCAGCGCGAGGCGTGCCGGCGCACGCTGGCGCGTACTGAGCAGGACCTGGCCCTGCTGGCGCAGTCGCAACGCGATGCCGACGGTCAGTGGCGCCATCTGGACGAGCGGCGCGAACGCCTGGAGGCGGACCGTCGGAATCTTGGGGAGCCGGACCCGGCCGAGCTCGAGCGCCGGGAAAGCGAGTGGGCGATGGCATCGGCGCGGCTGGAAGAAGCCCAGGCGCGGCTGCTGGAACTGGAAGACCGGCAACCCGACCTGGAGGCACGCCGCGGGCAGGCGCTGCGGGCCAGCCAGGAAGCCCGGGCGGAACTGGAACGGTTGGATGCCCGCCGCCAGGCGCTTCTCGCCTTGCAGGAAAAGATCCAATCCCAGGACGCACTGATGCCGTGGCTGCAGCGTCAGGGCCTGGGCGAACTCAGCCGCCTGTGGCAGCAGATCGAGGTGGATCCGGGATGGGAAACGGCGCTGGAGGCGGTGTTGCTGGAGCGCATGAATGCACTGGAATTGCGCACCCTGGATCATGCCCGGGCGTTTACCGGTGATGCCCCCCCGGCCCGGCTGGCGTTTTTCCAGTCGCCGGCGCAGGTGGCGGAACTGCCTGCGGGGCTGACGGGCGCGCGCCGCCTGCTGGAGTGGGTGCACGCCCGGGATGCGGCTCTTCAGACCATTTTGCAGGTCTGGCTGCGGGACGTCTATGTGGCCGGCGATCTGACCGAGGCGCTGTCGCGGCGCGCCGAGCTTTCCGATGGAGCCGCCTGGGTGGTGGCGGCCGGACACGTGGTGACGCGCCATGCGGTCCGGTTCTACGCAGCCGAGTCCGAGCAGACCGGACTGCTGGCACGCCGACAGCAGATCGACAATCTGGCTCGCGAACTGAAGGCGGCGCAGCTCATCGTCGATGAGGCGGTGGATGCGCACGCGCGTGCGGACGCCGAGGTGCGGTCGCTGACCGCAGAGCTGCAGCCGGCGCGCCAGCGCATCGGCGAGCTCATGCGGGCTCAGCATGAGGCGGAGCTCCTGCACCATCGCTTGGCGCAACAACAGGCACAGTCGGACGAGCAGGCGCGTCGCATCGTCCGCGAACTGGATGAACTGGGTGTCCAGCAGACCGCGCAAGCCTTGCGTCGCGATGAGGCCGAGGCGCGCTTCGAGGCACTGGACGAGACGCTGGCGGCCCAGCAGCAGCAGGTAGCGGATCTGGATCTTCAGATCGAGGACGTCGCCGGCCGTGCGGAGCAGGCGCGTCAGCAGGGGCGCGATCGGGAGCGGGCCGCGCAGGAAGCGGAGTATGCCGTGCGTACCTTGCACAGCCGCCAGGAGGAGCTGCAGCGGACGCTGCAGTTGGCCGGTGAGCAGGCGCGTCGTTCGGGAACGGAACTCGAATCCTTGCAGGGCGAGCTGTTCGAGCTCGACGAAACGGCAGCCCAGGCCGGGTTGCAGGACGCATTGGCGGCTCGGGTGGCCTGCGAAGACGCCTTGCGGGCGGCCCGAACTACGCAGGACGAGCTGGCCGCTGCCTTGCGGCAGGCTGATGAAGGCCGCCTGATGCTTGAGCGTGAGCTGGACCCCTTGCGGGCGCGCATCACGGAACTGCAATTGAAGGAGCAGGCTGCGAGGCTGGCGGTGGAGCAGTTTGCCGAACAGCTCGACGGTCGGCGGGTCGACCGCGCCGCCTTGCGACGCGAACTCTCCGATCAGCCGGCGTCCTGGCGGAATCTCGATTGGCTGCAGTCCGAAGTGCAGCGAGTCTCGCGGCGCATCGAGGCGCTGGGGGCCGTCAACCTGGCCGCGCTCGATGAGCTGACCGCGGCGCGCGAGCGCAAAGGCTTTCTGGATGCCCAACGGGCCGACCTGCTGTCGGCGATCGATACACTGGAAAATGCGATCCGCAAGATCGACCGGGAAACCCGGGAGTTGCTGTCCCAGACGTTCGAGACGGTCAATCGGCATTTCGGCGAACTCTTTCCACGCCTGTTCGGTGGCGGAGAGGCCCGGCTGACCATGACCGGCGACGAGATCCTGGACGCAGGCGTCCAGGTCATGGCGCAGCCGCCAGGCAAGCGCAATACGACCATCCAGTTGCTGTCGGGGGGCGAAAAGGCCCTGACAGCGACGGCGCTGGTGTTTGCGCTCTTCAAGCTCAATCCCGCGCCATTCTGCCTGCTGGACGAGGTGGACGCGCCGCTGGATGATGCGAATACGGAACGTTACGCAAATTTGGTAAAGAGTATGAGCGATCAGACGCAGTTCCTGTTCATTTCCCACAATAAAATTGCGATGCAGATCGCCCGCCAGCTTGTTGGCGTGACGATGCAGGAGCAGGGTGTGTCGCGCATCGTGGCCGTCGATATGGATGCTGCCCTGCAATTGGCAACAGCAGACGCTTGAACGGCATAGGCAGGGGATTTCTTATGAGCGATTTGCAGATTTTGCTGATTTCGATCGGGGTGGTGCTGATTGCCATCGTCCTGCTCTATAACGGCTGGCAGGATTGGCGGGTGCGGCGCAGCATGCGCAACAGCTTGCCCGAGACTGGCCACGATGTGCTGATGCAGGATAGCGGCGGCTCCAGGCGCGAGCCGGGGCTGTGGGCGGGCGACCGCACACCGGCCGCCGCCGTGGACGACAGCCCCGAAGTCGACCCGACCTGCGAAGCGGTCATCGATATTTCCCTGGCGCGCCCCGTCTCCGGAGAATCCTTGGCGGATGCCTTGCGGACTATCGCTCGGGTCGGAAAAAAGCCGGTGAGGGTGTTCGCGGAATCCGAAGCCGGGGGGCACCGCACCGAGGTGCAGGCCGGCGAATCCTACGTGTCGCTGCAGCTTGCGGTGGTGCTGGCCAATCGCAGCGGACCGCTCTCCGCGATCGAATGGTCGAACCTGTGGACCTTGGCCCAGAATCTGGCAGAACGTTTCGAAGGCTTGATCGAGGCTCCCGACCAGGATGAAGTGCTCAAGCGGGCGGCGGAACTGGATACGCGCTGCGCCGCGATGGACGCTCAGGTCGGCCTGCTGCTGCAGCTTGCCTCGCCCCGACCAGTATCCGTGATACTGGAGGCGGCCCGGGAGGTGGGCTTCGTGCAGGCTCGCGGCCAGTGGGCCTGGATGGCCGAAAACGGCATGCCCCGATTTGTGCTGCAGGCCGCAGGTCCGGACGGCACCCCGCTGCATCGGGTGGATCTGGTGCTGGATGTGCCCAATAGCCTGCCCGATGACCAGGCTTTCAGCCGCATGGTGGCGGTGGCGCGCGATCTGGCGACGCGCCTGGATGCCCATGTGCTGGACGATCAGGGCCGCACCTTCCAGGACAGTTCCGCGGCCGGGATCGATCGTCAGATCAGTGGGCTGTATGACCAGCTCGATCAGGCCGGCTTCCTGGCCGGCACCGAACGCGCTGCCCGGGTCTTCTCGTAATGCCGGACGATCCGGAACGAGGGCGGCTGGCGGCATTGCGAGCCGAGATCGACGCGCATAACCGCCATTATTACGTCGAGAACGATCCGCTGGTTTCCGACGCACAATACGATCGCCTGATGGCGGAACTCCAGGCGCTGGAGTCCGCACATCCCGACTGGGTGACTCCCGATTCACCCACCCAGCGGGTGGGCGCCGCTCCGCTGGCCCGCTTCCGGCCGGTGCGCCATGCCGTGCGCATGCTGTCCCTGGGCAATGCTTTCGAGGCTCAGGACGTCCACAGCTTCGACGAGCGCCTCCGCGGCCTTCTCATCCGCGCCGGGCTGCTGGCGGAAGCCAGCGGCCACGCTGAAGTGCAGGGCGCTCTGTTTGACGAGGCATCGAGAGCCGTCGAGTACGTCGCGGAATACAAGTTCGACGGTCTGGCCGTCAACCTGCGCTACGAAGGAGGCCTGCTCGTCCAGGCGGCGACCCGTGGAGACGGCGTCAACGGCGAGGACATTACCGCCAATATCCGTACGCTGCGCTCGGTCCCGTTGCGGCTGGTGGGGGATGCGCCCGCCGTGCTGGAGGCGCGGGGCGAGGTGCTGATGGCTCACGCGGATTTCGAGCGTCTGAACGCGGCACAGGCGGCACGCGGCGAGAAGCTCTTTGTCAATCCCCGCAATGCGGCGGCCGGCAGCCTGCGCCAGCTCGATTCCCGTGTGACGGCCGTGCGCCCCCTGCGCTTCTACGCTTATGGCTGGGGCCAGATCGAGGATGCGTCCGGACGTGATTTCGTGCCGCGCGAGACGCATGCCGCCATGCTGGACTGGTTGGCGGGATTCGGCTTTGTGGCAAGCCCGGGCCGGGGCCTCTGTCACGGGGCGGACGAGTTGCTGCGGTTCTATGAGACCGTGGGTGCCCGGCGCGCTGAACTGCCCTTCGATATCGATGGGGTGGTCTACAAGGTCAATTCGCTCCGGGCGCAGGAGGTCCTGGGGTTCGTCGCCCGGGCTCCGCGGTTTGCCATTGCCCACAAGTTCCCGGCTCAGGAAGAGACCACCCGTCTGCTGGATATCGGCGTCCACGTCGGACGGACCGGTGCGATCACGCCCGTAGCGCGCCTCCAGCCGGTCTTCGTCGGCGGCGTGACGGTCACCAACGCCACGTTGCACAACGAGGACGAGATTCGCCGCAAAGACGTGCGCGTCGGCGATATGGTCGTGGTGCGGCGCGCTGGTGACGTGATTCCCGAAGTTGTGGGGCCGGTACTGGCGCTGCGTCCGGCCGATGCCGTACCCTTCGATCTGATGGCCGCCTGTCCAGTCTGTCCCGAATGCGGCTCGGCGGTGGAGCGTCCAGAAGGCGAGGCCGTGACCCGCTGCACGGGGGGGCTGTTCTGCCCGGCGCAGCGCAAGCAGACGCTCTGGCATGCGGCGAGCCGCAAGGCCCTGGATATCGACGGCCTGGGCGACAAGCTCATTGACCAGCTCGTGGAGCGAGGCCGTGTCCATACGCTGGCGGATCTGTATACCCTCACGGAACTGGAGCTCTCTACTTACGAACGCATGGGCCGCAAGTCGGCCCAGAATCTGGTGACGGCCATTGACCGGAGCCGGCATCCGCCCCTGTCGCGACTGCTCTACGCGCTGGGCATCCGCCATGTGGGGGAAACCACGGCGCGCGACATCGCCCGGCATTTTGGTTCGCTGGAGGCGATACTGGACGCCTCGGAAGATGACTTGCTGCAGGTTCCCGACGTGGGACCCATTGTGGCCGCGTCGATCTGCCGCTTCTTTGCCGAGCCGCATAATCGCGATGTACTGGTTGCGCTGAAGGAGGCGGGTGTCGAGCCGCTGCGGGAAGCCGCATCGGGGGGCCGCAAGCCGCTCGCGGGCAAGACGCTGGTGTTGACCGGCACGTTGCCCACGCTGTCGCGCGACGAGGCCTCGGCGCTCATCCTGGCCGCGGGCGGCAAGGTGAGCGGCTCCGTGTCGCGCAAGACCTCCTGGGTGGTGGCTGGCGAAGACGCCGGCAGCAAGTTGGCTCGCGCAGAGGAGTTGGGCGTGACCGTGATCGATGAAGCAGGCCTGAAGGCGCTGCTGACGTGACGCCGCCGAGGATCATCCGCCGATAAAAAACAGGGCCACCGTAAAGGTGGCCCTGTCGTGACGACGGTGTGCGGGAAGCCTACTTCGCCGGAGTGGACGCGGGAGCCGCCGGCGTTGCGGGCGTTGTCGGCTCGGCCGCGGTATTGTCCACGATCTTGGCGTCCTTCATCAGGCCCTTTTGATAGTCGGCGAGCGACTGCTGGCGCATCATTTCCTCGAGCTGTGACTTGGATTCCTCGAATGTCGGGAACGCGACGGGGCGCTCGTCCTCCATCTGGATGACGTGCCAGCCGAATTGCGTCTGCACTGGCGTGGCGCTGAGCTCGCCCTTTTTCATGCCTTCGACGGCCTTGGCGAACTCGGGCACGTAGTTGGTTGCCGGCCCCCAGCCCAGTTCGCCGCCGTTCTTGCCGCTGCCCGTGTCGATGGAGTCTTTCTTCGCGGCTGCTTCGAAGGTGGTCTTCTTCGACTTGATGGCCTTGATGATGGCTTTGGCCTGAGCCTCGTCCTTCACCAGGATGTGGCGCAGCTTGTATTCCTTGCGGTCGGCCTGCTGGGCCTTCAGGGTGTCGTATTCCTTTTGCAGGTCGGCATCGCTGACCGGGTGGTCCTTCAGATATTTGGCCATGAGCGCGCGCACCAGAATGCTTTGCTCGGCAATCCGGGTTTCCTGCTTCACGGCGGGGTCATTTTGCAGGCCGGCCTTCTCGGCGGCCTGGACCGCCACGAGGCGGTTGATCATTTCCTGCTTGACCTGGGCACGCAACTGCGGCGAGTCCTGGGCCCCCTGGCTGATGAGCAGGGCCACAAACTGATCATACTGATCCTGGGTGATGCCTTGTCCGTTGACGGTCACGAGGTCCTTGGCGTAGACGGGCAGCGTCATGGCACAAGCGAGGGCCAAAGCAGCAATACGTTTCATGAAATTCCTTAGGTTGGAGTAGTGCCCGCCACCAGGGCCTGGGCATGAATCGGATGAGGCATCGGGTCTCGCCCGCCATCATACACAGTCGGCCCTTACGTAGGGCCATCCTGCGAGGATTCGCCTTCGGCCTGGATGTGGCGTGCCAGCCACAGCGACTGCACCACCACGAACAGGATGAGCAGGATCATCAGGCCGAAGACCTTGAAGTTCACCCATTGGGCCTCGGTGAAGCGTCCCGAGAATGCCACCCACAGGTTGAGTGCCCCGGAGGCCGCGAAAAACACCGCCCAGCTATCGTTGAGCCGGTTCCAGGCACGGTCCGGCATCACGATCTTTTCGCCCATCAGCTTGCGCATCAGGTTGCGTCCCGTGGTCAAGCGCGTCACCAGCAGGATGCCGCCGAAGAGCCAGTACAGGACCGTGGGTTTCCATTTGATGAAGGTATCGTCGTGAAACAGCAGGGTGGCGCCACCGAATACCACGATCACGGTGACGTTGATCCAGTGTGTCGCCTCGATCAGACGACCCGTGATCTTCAGCCACAGGATCTGGACGATGGCCGCCGCAATGGCCGCACCCGTCGCGACGTAGATGTCGGCGAACTTGAACGCCACGAAGAACAGGATCAGCGGGAACAGGTCGAACAGGAATTTTTTCATTCGGCCGGGATGAATTTCATCGAGAGGGAGTTCATGCAGTAGCGCAGACCCGTGGGCGGCGGCCCGTCAGGGAAGACGTGCCCCAGGTGCGCCTCGCAGGTGGCACACAGGACTTCGGTGCGGACCATGCCGTGGGTGGTGTCGGGCTGCTCGCGCACGCAGTCGGGGGTCACTGGCTGAAAGTAGCTGGGCCAGCCGCAGCCGGCGTCGAACTTCGTGTCCGAGACGAACAACGGCGTGCCGCAGCCCACGCACACGTAGGTGCCGCGTTGGGTGTTGTCCCAATAACGCCCGGTGAAGGGCCTCTCGGTATGCTTGAGCCGCGTGACTGCGTACTCTTCGGGAGAAAGCTGCGAACGCCACTGCGCGTCCGTGCGGGTGACCTTGTCCAAGTCTCGTCCATCGTTCGGTCGGATACCGTTCAATGATAATCGAGTTGCGCACGGCGCGGCACCGATAGGCGCGAGGCAGCCGCAGGAAGCGTATCAGGGTGTTGCGGGGGCGCCCCGCGCGACCGATCGACGCGGATCGGTGCCGCGGCGCCGGGTTTGGACGCCGATTGGGGATATGGCAGCAAATTGCGCGTGCCTGGGATAAGATACCGCCGAAACAGGATTGGATGCCGCGAATGTTGGGGTTCGTGGGCATGGATTGCACGTTCGCCCAAAAACACACGGAGACAAATCATGGAGTTGAGTCGCATCTTCCGCCCGACGTTGATGGCGGCAGCCGTACTGGCTGCGTTGCCGCTGGCCGTGTCGGCGCAGATCAAGGTCGGCGTCACGGTTTCGGCGACCGGCCCGGCCGCCTCGCTCGGCATTCCGGAACAGAAGACGGTGGCGCTGCTGCCCCAGAAAATCGGTGGGGAGTCCGTCCAGTACATCGTGCTGGACGATGCGACCGACACCACGCAGGCTGTGAAGAACATCCGCAAGCTGACGGCGGACGACCATGTGGACGTGGTGCTGGGCTCCACCGTGACGCCGGCTTCGCTGGCCATGACGGACGTGGCTGCGGAGACCGGCACACCCATGGTCAGCCTCGCGGCGAGCGCCAAGATCGTGGAACCCGTCGATGGCCCGCGCAAATGGGCCTTCAAGACCCCGCAGAACGACGCGCTGATGGCGCACGCCCTGGCCGACGCGATGGTCAAGCAGCACATCAAGACGCTGGGCTTCATTGGCTTCAGCGATGCCTATGGCGATAGCTGGCTGCAGGAAATGAAAGGCGCCGCCGAAGCCAAGGGCATCAAGGTCGTTGCCGCCGAGCGGTTTGCCCGTCCCGACACCAGCGTGACCGGCCAGGTCCTCAAGCTGCTGGCCGCGCATCCGGACGGCATCCTGATCGCGGCCTCCGGAACCCCGGTGGCGCTGCCCCAGCGCGAGCTGGTCGATCGCGGCTACAAAGGCCAGATCTACCAGACCCACGGCGCGGCGAACAACGACGTGCTGCGGGTCTGCGGCAAGGCATGCAACGGCATGATCCTGCCGGCCGGTCCGCTGTTGGTGGCCTCTCAACTCCCGGACAGCAACCCCGTCAAGAAAAGCGCGCTGGCCTATGTCCACGCCTATGAAGCCAAGTACGGGGCCGGCTCCGTGAATACCTTCGGCGGTCACATGTGGGACGCCGGACAACTGATCAATCGCGCCGTTCCGGTTGCGCTGAAGTCGGGTGCCAAGCCCGGCACGCCCGCTTTCCGCACGGCTTTGCGCGACGCCCTCGAAAATGTGAAGGAACTGTCGGCTTCTCAGGGTGTGTTCAACATGAGCCCGACCGATCACGCGGGACTGGACAAGCGCGGGCGCGTCATCGTGAAGGTGGTTGACGGCAAGTGGACCTATCAGCCGGACCTGTAATGGGGTCGTTTGACGGAAATGGCGGGATGGGCGCCTCGTGGACCTGACCATTGCGCTCATCCTGCTGCAGGACGGCATTCTGAATGGCGCCATTTATGCCCTGCTGGGACTGGCACTGGTGCTGGTCTTCCTCGTCACGCGGGTCATCTTCATCCCGCAGGGCGAGTTCGTCACCTTCGGGGCGCTGTCGCTCGCGTTCCTGGCCAACGGCAAGGTTCCCGGGACGGCGCATCTGCTGCTGCTCATGGGCGTGCTGGTCTGCCTGGTCGAGGCCTTCTCGGCCTGGCGGGCTCGCCGCTGGCGCGGCTACCCGCGCACACTGGTCTGGGCCCTCCTGCTGCCGCTGGTGCTGGAGGTCCTCGCGCCGCTGGCCGCCGGCCAGGGCGTTCCACTCGTGCTCCGGGTCGTGTTTGCGCTGGCGCTGGTGATTCCCATGGGCCCCATGATCTATCGGCTGGTCTACCAGCCGGTGGAGCAGGCCAGCGTGCTGGTGCTGCTCATCATTTCGGTTGCGGTGCATTTCGCGATGACGGGGCTGGGCCTGTTGTTCTTCGGCGCCGAGGGCTGGCGCACGCCTGCCCTGGTCGAAGGCAGCATCCAGCTCGGCCCTGTGGCCTGGACGGCGCAGACCTTCGCGGTGCTGGCGCTGACGCTGCTGCTGATCGGGGGGCTCTGGATCTTCTTTGGCCGCACGCTGTACGGCCGCGCGCTGCGCGCCACCGCTGTCAATCGCCGCGGCGCGCGCCTGGTGGGCATCAGCACGCGAGTTGCAGGCAGTCTGACCTTCACGCTGGCGGCGGCCATCGGGGCGCTCTCCGGCATGCTGATTGCGGCCATCACGACCATCTATTACGACACCGGGTTCATCATCGGGCTGAAGGGATTCGTCGCGGCCATCTTCGGGGGCCTTGTCAGCTACCCGGCGGCGGCCGCCGGGGCGCTGTTCGTGGGGCTGCTGGAGTCCTTCTCGTCGTTCTGGGCCAGTCCCTTCAAGGAAGCCATCGTGTTCACCCTGATCATCCCCGTGCTGCTGTGGCGGTCATTTGGCAGCGTCCATCTGGACGAGGATGACTGAGCCCATGCGCGTACGCCCGCTCCTGGTGCTGGTGGTCCTGGCGCTGGCTGTCCTGCCGTGGCTGCCAGTGTCCGCGTTCTGGATCACGCAGATGAATTACATCGGGCTCTACAGCCTGGTCGTGCTGGGTCTGTTGCTCCTGACGGGCGTGGGGGGGCTCACGTCTTTCGGGCAATCGGCGTTCGTGGGTCTCGGGGCCTATTGCACAGCGTGGCTTACGACGGCTGTGGGGGTATCTCCGTGGTTCGGCCTGGTGGCGGGGCTGTTGCTGACCTGCCTGGTTGCCTATGTGCTGGGCGCCATCACGCTGCGCCTCTCGGGCCATTATCTGCCCTTGTGCACGCTGGCCTGGTGCCTGGCGCTGTTCTATCTGTACGGCAATCTGGATTTCCTGGGCCGCTACGATGGCATTGCCAGCATTCCGCCCATCACGCTCGGCGGTTGGTCACTCGGCGCGAGCGACCGCATGTATATGCTGATCTGGCTGATCCTGCTGCTCGCGCTGTGGGGTACCCACAATCTGCTGGACTCGCGGGCGGGCCGCGCCATTCGGGCGTTGCGCAGCGGCGCCATGGCCGAATCCTTCGGCGTGGACCTGCGCCACTACAAAGTCGTGATCTTCGTGTATGCCGCCCTGCTGGGCGGGGTGTCCGGCTGGCTGTATGCTCACATGCAGCGTGCGGTGAGCCCCAGTCCATTCGGCTTGGGATACGGGATCGAGTATCTGTTCATGGCCGTGGTGGGAGGCTCGGGCAGCGTCTGGGGGGCCGTGGTGGGCACGGCCACCATCCTGATCGTGAAGGACCAGTTGCAGAATGTGCTGCCCGGCTTGATCGGAACCAGCGCGAATCTGGAGCTCCTGGCCTTCGGAGTGCTGATGATCCTGGTGCTGCAGTTTGCCCGCGATGGCCTCTGGCCGGTGCTGGCGAGAGGCTGGGAGCGTGTGGTGGGGACGGACAGGCCCCGGCGTGCGGCGGCTGCGCCCGCCGTTGGGGCCGCGGAACTCCCCCGCCGCGCGCTGCCACCCATGGGCGATGTGGTTTTGCAGGTGCAAGACGTGCGCAAGGAGTTTGGCGGGCTGGTGGCGGTCAACGACATCAGCTTCGAACTGCGCGCCGGGGAAATCATGGGGCTCATCGGTCAGAACGGCGCCGGCAAGAGCACCACGTTCAATCTCATCACCGGCGTGCAGCCGCTGACGGCAGGGTCGGTGCGCTTCATGGGGACGCGCATCGACGGCCGTCCGGCGCGCCAGATCGCCCGTATGGGGATTGCGCGCAGCTTCCAGCATGTGCAGCTTCTGCCGGACATGAGCGTGCTGGAGAACGCCATGCTGGGGGCGCATTTGCGCGAGCGCGCCGGCGTGGTGGCTGCGGCGCTGCGGCTCGACCGGGTCGGCGAGGCCGCGTTGCGCCGGGAAGCGGCCCGCCAACTGGAACGCGTCGGTCTGACCGACGTCATGGATCAGCCGGCGGGCAGTCTGCCGCTGGGGCGCCAGCGCATCGTCGAAATCGCGCGCGCCCTGTGCTGCGATCCCATTCTGTTGCTGCTTGACGAGCCTGCGGCCGGCCTGCGCTATCAGGAAAAGCAGGCGCTGGCGACGGTGCTCGATCAATTGCGCTGCGAAGGGATGAGCCTGCTGCTGGTCGAACACGACATGGATTTCGTGATGCGGCTCACCGACCATCTGCTGGTCATGGACTTCGGCACGCGGCTGGCCGAAGGGGTCCCGGCCGATATCCAGGCCAACCCGGCGGTGCTGGAAGCCTATCTCGGGGGCCTCGATGAGTTCTGAGACGCTGCTGTCCGTCAAGCATCTGTCGGCACACTATGGCAAGGTGGCGGCCCTCAGTCCGCTGGACCTGCGGGTCGATCGCGGGCAGATCGTCACGGTGATCGGTGCCAACGGGGCCGGGAAGTCCACGCTGCTCAATGCCATCATGGGGGCGCTGCCGCAGCGCGGCCACAGTCAGGGAGCCATCCTGTTCCAGGGCCAGAACATCCAGGGCTGGGACATCGAGCGCCGGGTGGAGCAGGGCCTGTCGCTGGTGCCCGAGCGCCGCGAACTCTTTGCCAGCATGTCGGTGCGGGACAACTTGTTGCTGGGCGGCTTCAGGCTGTACCGGGCGGGTGTGCGGGGCTGGCGCGATACGCTGGATCAGGTCTACACGCTGTTTCCGCGCCTGCGCGAACGGGCGGCGCAGATTGCGGGCACGCTGTCGGGCGGCGAGCGCCAGATGCTCGCGGTGGGCCGTGCGCTCATGGCGCGTCCCTCGCTGCTCATGCTGGACGAGCCCAGCCTGGGCCTCGCTCCCCGGGTGGTCCGCGAGATCTTCCTCACGATTGCGCAGTTGCGCAGCACCGGCGTGTCCATCCTGCTGGTCGAACAGAACGCCCGGGCCGCGCTGCACGTCGCGGATCGCGGCTATGTGCTGGAAACCGGTGATCTGATCCTCGAAGGCGCCGCCGCCGACCTGGCCGGCAACCCCCGAATCATCGAGAG
>Ga0134125_10004940_pt1 | contig 15187 bp, 11 predicted proteins | sample KB31751_FD_96464 | JGI IMG/M metagenome (GOLD analysis project Ga0134125, IMG submission 96464) | Terrestrial soil microbial communities with excess Nitrogen fertilizer from Kellogg Biological Station, Michigan, USA - KB3-175-1 | ecosystem: Environmental > Terrestrial > Soil > Unclassified ... | reverse complement strand
TCGCGGATCTCGGGCAACAGCAGGTGCGGCAGCACCGAGGTGTACCAGGACCCGGGGCCGAGGATGACCCAGTCGGCCAGCTCAATGGCCTCGAGCGCCTCGGGGCAGGCCCGTGCGTCCGTCGGGGCCAGGGCCACGTTGTTGACCAGGGTGTCGTTGCCGGCGGCCGCCAGTTCCGCCTGGCCCTCGATCCGGCGCCGGACCAGCTGGCCGTCGTCACCGGTGGTCAGCACCTCGCCGGAGATATTCAGCGGGACGGTGCTCATGGGCAGCACGGCGCCGCGGGCTCCCAGCAGGGCCCCGGCCCACCGCAGCCCGGCGACCGCGTCGCCGAGCAGCTCCCACAGCGTCACGATCAGCAGGTTGCCCAGCGCGTGGTTCTCCAGCGAGCTCTCCACGTCCCCCGGGGCGGCGAAGCGGTGCTGCATCACGTCGCGCCAGGTCCGGCCCCAGTCCGATTCGTCGCACAGGGCGGCCAGGGCCATCCGCAGGTCCCCCGGCGGCAACACGCCGAGTTCGCGGCGCAGCCGCCCGGAGGAGCCGCCGTCGTCGGCCACCGTGACGATCGCGGTGATGTCGTTGGTCAGCCGGCGCAGGGCCGACAGGGAGGCCGAGAGCCCATGGCCGCCGCCGAGGGCGGCGACCCGCGTGGTCGTCACGTTCTCGCCCGTCGAGCGCGGCGGGAGCATCGGCATCTGGCCGGTCAGGAAGGTCACGGTCGCTACTCCCGGCCCAGGTCGCGGTGGTTGACCATGACGGTGACGTTGGGGACCTGGCGCAGGCGCCGGGCCATCTCCTCGGCCACGGCCACGGACCGGTGCTTGCCGCCGGTGCAGCCGATGGCGATGGTGGCGTAGTGCTTGTTCTCGCGCCGGTAGCCCTCCAGCACGGGTTCGAGGGCGGCCAGGTAGTGCGCGATGAACTCGGGGGTGCCCTCGGCCTCGAGCACGTAGTCGCTGACGACGGACTCCTGCCCGGTGTGCGGGCGCAGTGCCGGCACCCAGTGCGGGTTGGGGATGAAGCGGACGTCGGCCAGGAAGTTGGCGTCCGTCGGCAGGCCGTACTTGAAGCCGAAGCTCATGACGTTCAGGCGCAGCACCACCGGGCCGGAGTCGGAGAAGAGCTCGATGATCGAGCGGCCGAGGGCGTGGACGTTCAACGGGGTGGTGTCGATGACGATTTCCGCGTTGTCCTTGATCTCGCGCAGCACCTCGCGTTCGGCGGCGATGCCGTCCGAGATCCGCCCGTCGCCCTGCAGGGGGTGGGGGCGGCGGCCCTGTTCGAAGCGGCGGATGAGCAGGTCGTCGCTGGCGTCCAGGAAAAGGACGCGGTACTTGATCCCGGCCGCCCGCAACTGGCCCAGGTTGGCCCGCAGTTCGGTGAACAGGGCGCGGCTGCGCACGTCCATCACCACGGCCAGCTTCGGGATGGAGCCGGGATTGCGCGCCACCAGATCGGTCAGGGTCCGCAACAGCTGCGGGGGGAGGTTCTCGACGACGTACCAGCCCTGGTCCTCCAAGGCGTGGGCCGCCGTCGTCCGGCCGGCACCGGACATGCCGGTGACCACCAGCATTTCTGATTCTTCGGGCTTGACGGTGCTCAGCTCGATACTCATGCCCCGAGTCTAGTCGGGATCGCGGGGCCCCGCCCTCAGTCCAGCAGCTCCCCGGTGGCGGTGTTCACTGCCGGCGTGGAACCCCCGTCGTCCCCCTCCCCGGGGGCGGGCGGGACGGCCAGGGCCTCGACCAGGTGCCCGGCCAGCCGCGGCCCGACGCCCCTGACCTGCTGGAAGTCCCCGGCGGTGGCCGCGCGCATGCGCTTGAGCGATCCGAAGTGCTTGACGATGGCCTGGCGTTTGGCCGGGCCGAGGCCGGGGACGTCGTCCAGCAGCGAGGTCGTCATCGCGGCGCTGCGTTTCTGCCGGTGGAACGTGATGGCGAAACGGTGGGCCTCATCGCGGATGCGCTGGAGCAGGTAGAGCCCGTGCGAGGCGCGCGGCAGCACGACGGGGAACGGGTCGTCCGGCAGCCAGAGCTCCTCGAGCCGTTTGGCCAGCCCGGCGACGTAGACGTCGTCGATGCCCAGGTCGGTGAGAGCCTGCACGGCCGCCGCCACCTGGGGCGGTCCGCCGTCGACCACCACGAGGGAGGGCGGGTAGGCGAACTTGCGCGGTGGGGCCTTCTCCCCGGCCTCCTCGATGCTGATCTCGCCGCTGATCGCCGGGGCCATGGCGGCCTGGTCGTCGAGGTAGTGGCGGAACCGGCGGGTGATGACGTCGTACATCGAGGCGGTGTCGTCGCGGGCCGCCTCCCCGGTGATGGAGAACTTGCGGTAGTCGGACTTCTTGGGCAGCCCGTCCTCGACGACGACCATGGATGCGACCACGTTGGTGCCCTGGACGTGGGAGATGTCGTAGCACTCGATGCGCATCAGCGGCACCGGCAGGCCCAGGGCCTCCTGGAGTTCCTGCAGGGCGGCGCTGCGGGTGGTGATGTCGGCCGCACGGCGGGACTTGTGCAGGCGCAGGGACTGCTCGGCGTTGTCCCTCACGGTGCCCATGAGGGTGGCCTTCTCGCCGCGGCGCGGCACCCGGAGGTTGACGGCGGCCCCGCGCAGCCCGCGCAGCCAGGTCGCCAGCTCCTCCGGGTTCTCGGGCTCGACCGGCACGAGGACCTCGCGCGGGATCCGGTCGCCGCCGGTGGTCTCGCCGTAGACCTGCTGCAGGAGGTGTTCGATGAATTCCGGGCCGCTGGTCTCCTCGACCTTTTCGACGACCCAGCCGCGTTGGCCGCGGATGCGTCCCTGGCGGACGTGGAAGACCTGGACGGCGGCCTCGAGGTCGTCCTCGGCGACGGCGAAGATGTCGGCCTCGGTGTCCTCGGAGAGGACGACGGCGTTGCGTTCGAACACGCGGCGCAGGGCGGCGATGTCGTCGCGCAGCCGGGCGGCCTGCTCGTAGTCGAGTTCGGCGACGGCCGCCTTCATCTGGGCCTCGAGGTCGCGGATGAACCGGGTGCCCTCCCCGCCCATGAACTGGCACAGCTCGTCGGCGAGCCGGCGGTGGTCCTCGGGGCTGATGCGCCCCACGCACGGGGCGGAGCATTTGTCGATGTAGCCGAGCAGGCAGGGGCGGCCCGACTGCTCGGCGCGGCGGAAGATGCCCGCGCTGCAGGTGCGCACCGGGAAGACGCGCAGCAGGGTGTCCAGGGTCTCGCGGATCGCCTTGGCCGGGTAGAACGGCCCGAAGTACTTCACGTCCTTGCGGCGGTCCCCGCGCATGACCTGGGCGCGCGGGAACTTCTCCCCCATCGTGACCGCCAGGTAGGGGTAGGACTTGTCGTCACGGAACATGATGTTGAACCGTGGCGCGTATTCCTTGATCCACGTGTACTCGAGCTGCAGTGCCTCGAGTTCGCTGCCGACGACCGTCCACTCGACGCTGGCGGCGGTGTGCACCATGGCGTGCGTCTTGGGCATCAGCGTCGCCGGGTTGGCGAAGTAGGAGTTCAGCCGCGACCGGAGGTTCTTGGCCTTGCCGACGTAGATGACGCGGGACTGCGGGTCGCGGAAGCGGTAGACACCCGGGTTGGTGGGGATTTCACCGGTCCGCGGGCGGTAGCTGGTGGGATCGGCCATGCGTTAACGCTACTCCGCGGACGGCGACTGGTTGTAGTTGCCCGAGCGTTCCTGCCCAGTGATCGCGGCGATCGCGTCGACGATGGCGTCGGTGGCCTGACGGCGTTGCGGCAGCGGGTGCTTGCGCCCCACGTGCTCGAAGCGCAGCGGCGCGCCCACCGTGAGGGTGAACTTGTGCGGGGTGATGCGGTTGCTGCCGGCGGGTTGGAGCCGTTCGGTGCCGACCAGCCCCACCGGGACCACGGGCGCGCCGGTGGACAGGGCGAGCCAGCCCACGCCGGTCCGGCCGCGGTAGAGCCTGCCGTCGCGCGAGCGGGTTCCCTCGGGGTAGATCCCGACGCCCTGCCCGTCCTCGAGCAGGTCGACCAGCGCGTCCAGGGCCGCCACGCTGGCTGCCTGTTCCCCGCGTTCAACCGGGATGGAGCCCACGGATTCGAAGAAGGCCTTCATCGCCCGGCCCTTGACGCCGGGGGTGGTGAAGTACTCGGCCTTGGCGAAGAACGCGACGGGGCGCGGGCAGATCGCCTGGATGATGACGCTGTCCAGGAAGGACAGGTGGTTCGAGGCGATGATGAACGGCCCGTCGGTCGGGACGTTGTCCAGCCCGGTGATGGTGGGTCGGCACAGCGTGCGGATCGTCCCGCGGAAACCCGCGCGGACCCCTTCGAACATCCCCATCTAGGCCGAGCCCTCCCGGGCCGTCGCCTCGGCCACGGTCGCGGGGGCCCCGAGCAGGCGGCCCAGGTCTTCCGGGGACTGCACGACGGCGGTGGCCCCTGCCGCTTCCAGCTCGCCGTCGGCGGCAAAGCCCCAGGAGACCCCGATGGCGGCCAGCCCGTTGACCCTGGCACCCTCGATGTCGTGGAGGCGGTCACCGACCATGATGGTGTGCCCTTCCCCCTGGCCAGTGGCCTGCAGGGCGGCGGCGACGATGTGCGGTTTGCCGGTGGTCCGGGTGGGGGCGGAGAGCTCGTCGGGCGACGAGCCGTGGATGGAGTCGAAGTAGCCGTCGAGCCCCTTGGCCGCCAGCAGGCGGCGGGCCAGGGGTTCGGGTTTGGAGGTCGCCACGGCCAGGACGCGGCCGTCGGCACGGAGCGCTGTGAGCAGCTCGGCGATGCCGGGGTAGACGCGGCTGGCGGCCATGCCGTGGGCGGCATACTGGTCCCGGTAGGTGGCGATGACCCGCGGCAGCAGCTCCTCGGTCATGCCCGGGACGGAGAGCAGCCCGCTGGCCAGCGGGGGACCCACCAGCGATTGCAGGTGCGCCTCGCCCGGATGCGGGATCCCGTGGCGGAGCAGGGCGTGGAGGATGCCGCCGGTGATGCCGCCCGCCGGGTCGACCAGGGTGCCGTCGAGGTCGAGCAATACGGCGCGGGCAGGAATCATCACCGCAACATTGTTGCACGAACCACCACGGGGGCGCGGCAGCCATGCCCGTGGGGGCATGCACGGGCTGTCCCGGCTCCCGGCGCCGCCCTGGTTGCCGCCTAGCGCAGGATCTCGGCCAGGAACCCACCGGTGTGGCTGGACTCGACCTGGGCGACCTGTTCGGGGGTTCCCTGCGCGACGACCTGCCCGCCGCCGGATCCGCCCTCGGGGCCCAGGTCGATGATCCAGTCGGCGCTCTTGATGACGTCGAGGTTGTGCTCGATCGTGATCACGGTGTTCCCCTTGTCCACCAGTCCCTGGAGCACGAGCAGCAGCTTGCGGATGTCCTCGAAGTGCAGGCCCGTGGTGGGCTCGTCGAGCACGTAGATGCTGCGTCCGTTGGAGCGCTTCTGCAGTTCCGAGGCCAGCTTGACGCGCTGTGCCTCGCCGCCGGACAGCGTCGTGGCCGGTTGGCCGAGCCGGACGTAGCCCAGGCCCACGTCGACCAGCGTGTTCAGGTGCCGGGCGATGGGGGTGAAGGCGGCGAAGAACTCCGCGGCCTCCTCGATCGGCATGTGCAGCACATCCGAGATCGACTTGCCCTTGTAGTGCACCTCGAGCGTCTCGCGGTTGTATCGCGCCCCATGGCAGACCTCGCAGGGGACGTAGACGTCCGGCAGGAAGTTCATCTCGATCTTCAGGGTCCCGTCGCCGGAGCAGGCCTCGCACCGGCCGCCCTTGACGTTGAAGGAAAACCGGCCGGGCAGGTAGCCACGGACCTTGGCCTCGTTGGTCTCGGCGAAGAGCTTGCGGACGTGGTCGAACACGCCCGTGTAGGTCGCGGGGTTGGAGCGCGGGGTGCGGCCGATCGGGCTCTGGTCGACATGGACGACCTTGTCGAGCTGGTCGAGGCCCTCGACGCGGGTGTGTCGACCGGCGACCTGCTTGGCGCCGTTGAGTTTGTTGGCCATCACCTTGTAGAGGATGTCGTTCACGAGTGTGGACTTGCCCGAACCGCTGACACCGGTGACCGCCGTGAGCACGCCGAGCGGGAACTTCACCGTCAGGTCCCGCAGGTTGTTCTCGCGGGCACCGACGACGGTGACCTGGCGTTTGCGGTCCACCTTGCGCCGCGTGGCGGGCAGGTCGATCTTCCGGCGACCGGACAGGTAGTCGCCGGTCAGCGATTCGGTGTTGTCCAGCAGCGCCTCCAGGGATCCCGAGTGCACCACGGATCCCCCGTGTTCGCCAGCGCCGGGGCCGATGTCGACGATCCAGTCGGCCTGGTGGATGGTGTCCTCGTCGTGTTCGACGACGATGAGGGTGTTGCCGAGGTCGCGCAGGCGGTTCAGCGTCTCGATGAGGCGCCGGTTGTCCCGCTGGTGCAGGCCGATGGAGGGTTCGTCGAGGACGTACAGGACGCCCACCAGGCCGGATCCGATCTGGGTGGCCAGGCGGATGCGCTGGGCCTCCCCGCCGGAGAGGGTGCCGGCCGCGCGTTCCAGGTTGAGGTATTCGAGCCCGACGTCGAGCAGGAACCGCAGCCGGGCCTGGATCTCGATCAGGACCTGGTGGGCGATCTGTTTCTCGCGGCCGGTCAGGGTCAGCTCGTTGAGGAAATCCGCGCACTCCCGCATCGGCAACGCCGACACCTCGGCAATGGACTTGCCGTTGATGAGCACGGAGAGCGAGGCCGGGTTCAGCCGGGCACCGTTGCACTCGGGGCAGGGGATCTGCCGCATGTACTCCTCGTACCGGTCACGCGCGTGGTCCGACTCGGTCTCCTGGTGCTTGCGGTGGATGTACTGGATGACGCCTTCGAAGCCGGTGCTGTACTTGCGTTCGCGGCCGAAGCGGTTGCGGTACTGGACGACGACCTTGTGGTCCTTGCCGTTGAGGATGGCCTCGCGCTGCTTGTCCGTGAGCTTGCGCCACGGGGTCTCCAGGTCGAACTTCAGGTCCTTCGCCAGACCGGCCAGCAGCCGGTTCCAGTATTCGGTCGTCGCGGTGCCCAGGGACCAGGGTGCGATGGCGCCCTCGGCCAGCGATTTGGACGGGTCGGGGACGACGAGTTCCTCGTCGACCTCCAGCCGCGTGCCGATGCCGGTGCAGGCCGGGCAGGCGCCGAAGGGGTTGTTGAAGGAGAAGGAGCGCGGTTCGATCTCGTCGATGGCCAGCGGGTGCTCGTTCGGGCAGGCCAGGTGCTCGGAGAAGGCGCGGACCCGGCCCTCGTCGTCCTGCGGGAGGTCGACGAAGTCGGCGAGGACGCGGCCGTCGGCGAGGCCGAGGGCGGTCTCGATGGAGTCGGTGAGGCGCTGGCGGATGCCGTCCTTGGCCACCAGGCGGTCGATGACCACCTCGATGGTGTGCTTGTACTGCTTGCCGAGCTTCGGCGGATCGCTGAGCTGGATCGTCTCGCCGTCGACGCGGGCGCGGGCGTAGCCCTTGACGGCCAGTTCCTTGAACAGGTCGACGAATTCGCCCTTGCGGCCGCGGACCACCGGGGCCAGGACCTGGAAGCGGGTGCCGTCCTCGAGTTCGAGCAGCTGGTCGACGATGGCCTGCGGTGTCTGCCGGGTGACCGGCTCGTGGCAGACCGGGCAGTAGGGGCGACCGACACGGGCCCAGAGCAGGCGCATGTAGTCGTAGATCTCGGTGATGGTCCCGACCGTCGAACGGGGGTTCTTCGAGGTCGACTTCTGGTCGATCGACACCGCAGGCGAGAGCCCCTCGATGAAGTCCACGTCGGGTTTGTCGACTTGCCCCAAGAACTGCCGGGCATAGGCGGAGAGCGATTCAACGTACCGCCGTTGCCCCTCCGCGAAGATCGTGTCGAACGCCAATGACGACTTCCCCGAGCCGGACAGCCCGGTGAAGACGATCATCGCGTCGCGCGGGAGGTCCAGGTCGACGTTACGCAGGTTGTGCTCGCGGGCCCCCTTCACCAGGAGGCGGGACTGGTCGTGCGGGCGCACGGTCGACGCGTCGATTTCGGAGTTCAGGGTGCTGGGGGTAATGGCCACGTGTAGATGGTAGTCGAAAACTTGTTCGAACACACGTTCTAAGGTGTCGTCTCGGGCGTGGATCCGGGGAATCCCGGACCCGTTGTTCACTGCGCGCGGAAGGCGGCCCGCACGAATTCGACGGTACGGGCCTCGTCGATGCCCCAGTCGCGTGCCTGCCGTGCCAGTTCGGCGGCGGCGGTTGCCAGGCGCCGGTCGGCGTCGGACCCCGTGGCCTGCACCACGGTGCCGTGGCGTCCGCGCGTCTGGACGGCTCCTGTCTGCTCCAGCTCACGGTAGGCGCGGGCCACGGTGTTGACGGCCAATCCGAGCCGTCCGGCGAGCGCGCGGACCGCGGGCAAGCGGGTTCCCGGGACCAGCCGGCCCGAGACAATGGCCTCGAGGACCTGCTGGCGGATTTGCTCGTAGGGGTTTGCCGCCGCATCCTGGCGGATCGCTACAAAACCCAGGATGTCGTCGGTCACGCGGGCTCCTCTGGGGGTGCCCGGGCCGGGAGCCCGGGTGTGGATGGTGATGCCACCACGGTACCCGGGCATCGGGCCACCGGCGGGACGGCGCCGTAGGTGCGTCGGCCAGGTTCGCTACTCCATGTGCTCTTCGCGGATCTCGCCGAAGGGCACGGTCTCCGAGGTCATGGCGTGCACCTCCGAGCCCATGAAACGCACGATGACGCCGGTATCGCCCTCGGCGACCGATTCGAGCAGGACCGGCCGGAGCGTTCCGATCAGGTCGGGCCGGGCGTCGTCGAGGTACTTCTGGTATGAGTGCGGCAACTGGTGCTCCATGATGGGCTCCTGACATTCCGGGGGCGGGTGCTTCCAGATCTACCAGCCGCGCACCGTGCTGTGAACCCCTGCCGCCGCCGCGCCGGTTCCCCGGACGGCGGTACCGGCGGCCACCCTCAGGATGCCTTCCGCCCGACCATGAAGATCCTCCGGAACGGGAAGACCGTCAACGGGTCGCTGTCATGGACGGTGACGGGAGGATAGGCCTCGCGGGCCAGCGCGGCGTACTCGTGCTCGAATTCCCGGGCATCCTCGGGCGCGAGGACCGAGAGGACCGGACGCAAGGCCGTGCCGCGTACCCATTCGAGCACCGGGTCCTGCCCCCGGAGGAGCTGGGAGTAGGTGGTCTCCCACACATCGGCGTCGAACCCGTGTTCGAGGAGGAGGCGCAGGTAGGTCCCCGGTTCGGCAGTGGCGTCCTTGCGCAGGGCCAACCCCTCCAACCTGGTCTTCCAATGCGGGCTCCCGGCGAGTTCGCGCAGCAGCACATGCGAGGGCGCCCCGAAGTTCCCCGGGACCTGGGCGGCGAACCAGGCACCCGGTTCGAGGGCGTCGAGCCACTGCGCCATGAGCTCGCGGTGTCCGGGGATCCACTGCAGCATGGCATTGCTCACCAGGACATCGGTGCCCGTTTCGGGGATCCAGGCGGTGGCATCGGCTTCGGCGAAGGCCAGGTGGGGGCGATGGTGTTCGGAGGTCGCCCGGGCGATCATCTCGGCGGAGGAGTCCAGTCCGGTCACCTGTGCCTGCGGCCATCGGTCGGCGAGCGCAGCCGTCAACGGTCCGGGTCCGCAGCCCAGGTCGACGACCTTCCGCGGGGCGTCCGCGTCGACGCGGGCCATCAGCTCGAAGAAGGGCCGGTCCCGATGGGAAGCGAACTGGACGTACTTCGCGGGATTCCATTTCATTTGCCTACCGTATACAAACATCCCCCGCCGTGCCCCCCATCGACCGACACGCCCCAGCGGTGGCCGGAGGGCCGCGTCTCCCGCGGGCGCGGGAACCCTGGGCGTCGGTGCCCCGGCGTTCGCTGTCATGTCGCAGGGGTCCTCGGCCGCCGGTCAGTCCGCGACGATCAATGCCTGGGGCGCCGCCTGTTTCATGCGCGTGGACAACCACGCCAGCTGGGTCTTCGTCTCCCCCTCGCTGCGCGACGTCACGTCCAGCAGTTCTTTGTCGCGCAAACCCTGGGCAGCCTGCTTGACCATGGTCCAGGTGATGTCCACGAGACTTGCGAGCAGGTACAGGTCCTGCAGGTCCCGCAGCAGTCCCACTGGCCCGGAGCGGGTCTCGGAGAGTCCGTCGGCGTGGAGCCGTTCGGGCTCGTCGACTGCCTCCACCTCGCCGTACCGGTCCACGATGGGTGCCAGCGCCTCCTCGTGTTTGGCGCACTGGTCCGCCAGGGACAAGCACAGGAAGTGGACGTCCGGCTCAGCGCCGTGCCCCTCGGCGACCTGCCGGAAGGAGGCGGCGAGGGTCTGCTCGGATTTGTGCAGCAGACCCAGGTAGATGGGCAGTTTCATGACCGTTCCTCCTTCGTTGCGACCGCGGGCGGGTCCACCGGGGCGATTGTCTCGGTAACCTCTGCTGCCGCACCGCCCACCGTGGCGGGGACCCGCCCCGGGCGGGCCGGGCGCGAAGCCGTCGTTGTCGGGGCCGGAGCCGGCCCGGAGGAGTCCGCGACCTTCGTGATGCGAACGGATGCGTTCTTCAACACCGGCTGCTTGGACACCGGGTCCCACTCCGTGATGGTCAATTCGTTGGCGGCGCGGTGGTACCGCTGGTCGTCTCCGGGACCGCTCGGCCGGTCCCAGTAGCCGTAGTGGAAGGGTGCGAAGACCGTGCCGTCGCGCACGTCACCGATCCGCACCGGTGCGACGATCTGGCCCCGGCGGGATTCGATCCGCAGAACATCTCCTTCAAGCAGCCCCAGCTCGGACGCATCGCCGACGGAAATCTCCACCCAGGCATCCGGAGCAGCCCCGTGCAGCTGCGGGGCACGGTCGGTCTTGGTGCGTGTATGGAATTGGTAGGCGGTCCGTCCCGTGGTGAAGCGGAAGGGGTAGTCCGCGTCCGGGGTTTCGTGCACTCCCTGGTAGGGCGCCGTCTTGAAGATCGCCCGACCCGCAGGGGCCATGGCCCGGTAGGCCTCGGTGCCCACGGTCGCTCCGGTCATGAGGTCGTGACCGTAGGTCTCGCTGTAGTCGGGGTCAGTGGAGAAGACGCCGTCCCGGTAGAGCCGGACGGTGCCGTCGGGGTGTTCGTCGTTGCAGGGCCAGGGGATCCCGCTGCCCCCGCGTAGCCGCGCGTAGCTGAGGCCCGTGTAGTCGCAGGGCCTCCCCCGTGTGCACTCCCGCCACGCATTGAACCCGTCCTCCGGGCCCGACCAGTCCAGCAGGGGGCCGCCCGACCGGGTGCGGAAGTCCATCCGCCGGGCGTAGTCGAGGAAGATGTCCAGATCGCTGCGGGCCTCTCCGGGGGGGTCGACGGCCTTCTCGGACAAATGCACGGTGCGGTTGACGTTGGTGAAGGTTCCCGTCTTCTCACCCCAGGCAGCGGCGGGCAGGACGACGTCGGCGTACTGCGCGGTTTCGGTCAGGTACAAGTCCTGGACCACAAGGAATAGCTCCTCCTGGTCCAGGATCTCCCGGATACGTCCCAGCTGCGGCATGGAGACGGCCGGGTTGGTCGCCGAGATCCATAGCAACCCGATGGAGCCCTGTTCCACGTAGCGGAAGATCTGCGCGGCGTGCGTCGGCGGAGCCCAGTGCGGGATGACCAGCGGGTCCACGTCCCACAGCTCTGCCAGTTCCTGCACGTGCCGGGGGTTCGACCAATTGCGGAAGCCCGGCAGGTCGCCATCCGCACCGGCCTCGCGGTTGTTCTGCGCGGTCGGTTGGCCGTTCATCTGCAGGACGCCGCACCCCGGTTTCCCCAGCAGCCCCCGCAGCAGGTGCAGGTTGTTGACCTGGCAAGAGGAGGCAGTCGCCTGGGCGGACTGGTAAAACCCCTGGAGCACGGTCGACAGCACGCGTTCGGACGTCCCGAAGATCCGGGCCGCCTCCCGTACGTCCTGGGCGTCCACCCCGCAGGTCTCGGCAACGGCTTCGGGCGTCCACTGGTCGATCTGGGCCTCGAGGTCCTCGAACCGCAACGTATGCTGGGCGATGTAGTCCTCGTCGATCCAACCCTGGGCGATCACCTCGCGGATCAGGCCGTGCATGAGCGCCAGATTCGTTCCGGGTCGCACCGCGAGGTGCACGTCGGCGTGCCGGCAACGTCGGTTTCGCGGGGGTCCACGCACACGACCTTGGGCTTGTCCGGGCCGGCGATCCGGTCCAGCACCCGCGCCCACAGCACAGTCTGGGTCTCGGCCATGTTGTGGCCGTAAAGGAAGATGGCGTCGCACTCGTCAATGTCGACGTAGCTGCCGGGCTGGCCGTCGGAGCCGAAGCTCTCCTTCATGGAGGCGGCGGCTGTGGCGGTGCACAAACGGGTATTGCCGTCCATGTGGGGGGTTCCCACGCCGGCCTTGCCGATCATGCCCAGGGCGTAGTACTCCTCCAGGAACAACTGCCCGGAAGTGTAGAAGCCGTGCGAGAGGGGTCCCTTCTTCTCCAGCAGGTCCTTGGACCGTTCCACGATCCGGCCCATGGCCGTGTCCCAGTCGGTCTCCACGAGTTCGCCGTTCTCCCGGACCAGTGGCCGGGTGAGGCGGTCCTTGTTCCGCACGCCCTGCCAGCTGGCAAAGAGGCCCTTCGGCCCCAGGCGACCATGGTTGACGATGTCCATCGCCCGGCCCCGGACCCCGACCATCTGCTCGTCCTTGACCGCGATGTCGATGCCGCATCCGTTGCTGCACAGCACGCACGCCGACTGGACCCATCGGTCCACCTCATCCTCGTCGACCCCCTCGGTGAGGACCTGGTCGACGCGTACCGGCCAACGCTCCCCTCGGGCGAAGGGGGTCCGTGTTCCCCAAATGTCCGCAATTCGATCAACCATTTGCCGTGCCTCTGCCTTTGCCTTCGGGGCGTGATCTTCGCATCGGGGACCCGGGCAGCGTGCCGGCCCCACATCCCCGACCGTAGTGGCGGATCCCACGGCAGGGAACCCCAAATGCCGTTCCGCGGCGAACAGGCGCTCAAGGCGCCGGATCCCGGGCCCCCTGGGGCCCGCCGCCGCGACCGGCGGGCGATAGGCTGGAGGAACCATGAACCTCACCGATCTCCTGCCCGCTACCCCGCCTCGCGGGGCAACCGCCGAATCGACCTACGCGTCCTTCCTGACCTGGGCGGAAGGTCGTGGCATCTCGCTCTACCCGGCGCAGGACGAGGCGGTGATGGAACTCGTCGAGGGGAACAACGTCATCCTGGCCACCCCGACCGGTTCCGGGAAGTCGCTGGTTGCCGTCGCGGCGCACTTCCATGCCCTGGCCCGCGGCGAGCGCAGCTACTACACGGCACCGATCAAGGCGCTGGTCTCGGAGAAGTTCTTCGCCCTGTGCGAGATCTTCGGCGCGGAGAACGTGGGGATGGTCACCGGGGACTCCTCGGTCAACCAGGACGCCCCGGTCATCTGCTGTACCGCGGAGATCCTGGCCAACATCGCCCTGCGCGAGGGGAAGGACGCCGATCTCGGGCCGGTCATCATGGACGAGTTCCACTTCTACTCGGACCCCCAGCGCGGCTGGGCATGGCAGGTGCCCCTGCTCGAACTGCCGCAGGCGCAGTTCCTGCTCATGTCAGCCACCCTGGGCGACGTGACCCGGTTCGAGGACGAGCTGACCCAGCGCACCGGGCGGCACACGACGACCATCGCCCATGCCCAGCGTCCCATCCCCCTGCACTACTACTACTCGGAGGAGCCGGTCCAGGAGGCCATGGAGGAACTGCTGGCCACCAGCCAGTCCCCCGTTTACGTGGTCCACTTCAGCCAACTCGAGGCGATCGAACGCGCCCAGTCGCTGATGAGCATCAACGTATGCACCCGCGAGGAGAAGGACCGGATCGCCGAGCTCATCGCCGGGTTCCGCTTCGCCACCGGCTTCGGCAAGACCCTGAACCGCCTGGTGCGCCACGGGATCGGCGTCCACCACGCCGGCATGTTGCCCAAGTACCGGCGGCTGGTGGAGCAGCTGGCCCAGGCCGGGCTGCTGAAGGTCATCTGCGGAACCGACACGCTGGGCGTGGGCATCAACGTGCCGATCCGCACCGTGATGCTCACCGCGTTGTCCAAGTACGACGGCGTCCGCACCCGTCCGCTGAATGCGCGCGAATTCCACCAGATCGCCGGCCGCGCGGGGCGGGCCGGCTACGACACGGCCGGCACCGTCGTCGTGCAGGCTCCCGAGTTCGCCATCGAGAACAAGAAGGCGATGTCGAAGGCGGCCGCCAAGTTCGGCGAGGACTCGAAGAAGCTGCGCCAGGTCGTGAAGAAGAAGCCTCCGCAGGGCTTCGTCTCCTGGTCGGAGAAGACGTTCGACAAGATGGTGGCCTCGACGCCGGAACCGCTGACCTCCTCGTTCACCGTCACGCATTCCATGCTCCTGAACCTGCTGCACCGCCCCGGGAACGCCTTCGTTGCCGCCCGCACCCTGCTCACCCAGAACCACGAGCCGCCGGCACGGCAGCGCGTCCTGCTGCGCCGGGCCCTGGGCATCCTGCGCGAACTGCTGGCCACCGGCGTCGTGGAGCGGTTGCCCGAGCCCGATGAATACGGCAACCTGCTGCGCCTGACCGTGGACCTGCAGCAGAACTTCGCGCTGAACCAGCCGCTCTCCCCCTTCGCCATGGCCAGCCTGGAGCTGCTCGACCGCGAGTCGGCCACGTACGCGCTCGACGTGGTCTCGGTCATCGAGGCGACCCTGGAGAAGCCCCGGCAGGTCCTCAACGCCCAGGAGAAGAAGGCCCGCGGCGAGGCGGTGGCGGCGATGAAGGCCGAGGGCCTGGAGTACGAGGCGCGGATGAACGCCCTCGAGGAGGTGACCTACGCCCAGCCGCTGGCGGAGCTGCTCGGCGAGGCGTTCGAGACCTACCGCCGGGGCGCCCCGTGGCTGGGCGACTTCGAGCTCTCCCCCAAGTCGGTGGTCCGCGACATGTACGAGCGCGCCATGTCCTTCGGGGAGTACATCCAGTTCTACGCGCTGGCCCGCTCCGAGGGCATCCTGCTGCGGTACCTCACCGACGCGTTCAAGGCGCTGCGCCAGACGGTCCCCCGGGACGCGCTGCGCGAGGACCTCGAGGACCTCATCGAATGGCTCGGCGAGCTGGTCCGGCAGACCGATTCCTCGCTGCTGGACGAATGGGAGAAGCTCTCCCACGGCGAGGCGCCCGACGAACTGGGTGCGGAGATCACGCCGCCGGCCCCCGAGCG
>Ga0134125_10004938_pt1 | contig 15194 bp, 12 predicted proteins | sample KB31751_FD_96464 | JGI IMG/M metagenome (GOLD analysis project Ga0134125, IMG submission 96464) | Terrestrial soil microbial communities with excess Nitrogen fertilizer from Kellogg Biological Station, Michigan, USA - KB3-175-1 | ecosystem: Environmental > Terrestrial > Soil > Unclassified ... | reverse complement strand
TCCCTGTCTGCAAGCTGTCCGGGTACATAAAATGTCTCCCCTGGCCATTGATAGTGCCTAACCCTGTCAAAGACACGTTCTCGGCGTCGTGGGCAAATACGATCCCGACCTTTCCTCCGGCCCCCGAGCCGCTAAATCCAAAATCTTTCTGATACAAATAGTCCTTGTTGTCGGGGCTGCCGGTCAATACCGCCCCGGCTTCAAGGTAAAGGTCGATATTGCTGAAGAGCCTGACCGATCCGGTCACAAAATTGCCTGCTGGCACGACGACCTTCCCGCCGCCCTGCCTGGCGCATTCGTCAATGGTGCTTTGAATGGCCTTCGTATTCAAGGTCATCCCGTCTCCTACCGCCCCATGACGCAAAATGTTATACACCCGCTCTGTCCCCGCGGCGGGGGACTGTGCGGCGGGCGATTGTGCGGCGACCCGCCCCTGTGCGGCGGGCGATTGTGCGGCGACCCGCCCCTGTGCGGCGGGCGATTGTGCGGCAACCCGGTCCTGTGCGGCGACCCGCCCCTGTGCAGCGACAATGGTGAGCAACGCCGCCGCAAAGCCCATCAAAAAAGGATATTTTACCATCCTGGATTATTTTGCGTGATCTGGCTGTTGGCATCCAATTCGGACTGAGGCAATGGATATAACAGATGCTTTTCCTGCCGGCTCTTCAGTATATTTTCCTGGTCCACCCCGATCTGGTTCATTACCTGAAGGTACACTCCCCGCCTGATCAAATCAAACCGGCGGTTACATTCCTGTGCGAGTTCCCGGTCCCGTTCTTCGAACACAAAAGACCTGAAGTCATCTTTGCTCATTCCTGCCGGCGCGTCGCTGGCATGACTGCGTTCCCTTACCTGATTCAATGCCTGATAGGCCGCGGCAGTCGGCCCGTTCACTTCATTTTCCGCCTCGGCGAACATCAGCAGGACGTCGGCAAAACGGAACATATAAATGGTTGCATCGCTGTTTTCGAGATCCGGGCTGGTGACATCCGAATACTTTTTGATGAAGGCCCGGTGCAGGACCTTTGCCTGGACACTCTTAACCGTTCCGTCCGGGTAGGTCACGGGCGCGGAATAGGCATAAGTGGCCGAATCACGCTGGGGATACAGGAACGGCATGGCCGGATTGGAGATATCGCTGTAGAACTGGTGGTACACGCCCGTAACGATGCGGTCGTCCCCCGAGTCATAGGAATTATAGAAATTGTCCGTCAGCCAGGCCCATCCGCCGTACCCCCGTTTGACACTGGTGGGGGAATAATACATGTTCAAAGGGTTGACCGTACTTGTCCCGTCCTTGAATTCGAGATACCAGATAGCTTCCGGCCCGTCTATCTGCGCCTTGGTAAAAACGTCCTTGAAATTCGGAACCAGGCTAAACTGGCCGCCGCCGCCCGAACCGTCGATGATAGCAGCGGTTATATTCCTCGCTTGGGTGAAACAACTATCGACATTGAATCCCTCATACCCGGCCACGCCGTTTTGCGTGTAGGTGTAGTATCCGTTGTCTTTTCCACCCCGGACCGTCAGCGTGGCGCCTTTCTGCGCGCCGGATGCCATCGTCAGATACACCTTGGCCAGCAAGGTTTGCGCGGCGGCCTTGTTGATACGTCCCGGTCCCCCGCCCTTTGGATCGTCTTTTGGCAACAACAGGGTATCGGCCTGTACCAGGTCCTGGATGATAAAACTATACACATCGCTGATGGGCGCCCGCGGCGCGCTGGATGAAGCATCCGTTTCCAGGGTCTTGGTCTTGATGGGCACCGCGCCATACATCCTGACCAAACTAAAATAGGCCCATGCCCTCAATGCCCTCGCCTCGCCAAGGATATTGTTCTTCACCACCGGATCGATATTCAAGGGTGGAACCTTGGCCAGCACTTCGTTGCACCGCCCGATGATCTCGTAGTGTCCCAGCCAGATATTGTTCATTCCCCAAAAATCGACATAATCCCCGGAACCCGTATTACCAAACAGCCAGGACGGGCCGGTGATATGGTCATTATCCAGGTCGACCGCGATCCAGTACGGAAGTCGCAGCATATTATAATCATTCGACAAGGGGTTATAGGCACCCAATAACAAATTCCTGGCGTCATCGGCGGTTTGCAGGATCTGATTTTCGCTATAGAACCCATAGGGCTTTTCGTCCAACGTCTTTTTACAACTAAAAAGCATACCCGACAAGCCGGCAAAAAGAACTCCCGTTAAAATTGTTTTTATTCTCATCTTGAATTCTTTACGGTTAAAGCAATCTGATTTTTATTAGCCTGTGCTAAAAGATGCATTTCACTCCGAGGTTGAACGATCTTGCAACAGGGTATCCACCCAGGTCGACGCCGCGAAGGGATGGATCCTGGCCATACCCGTTAACGTCAGGATCGAAACCGGTGTATTTTGTGATCGTGAGCAGGTTATCGGCCGATACAAAAAACCGGAGGCTGTTGACATATTTGCTGTCATGGACAGGCAGCTCATACCCCAGGTTGACGTTCTTCAACCTGATATAAGAACCGTTTTCAATAAAACGGCGCGAAAATTTAAAGGAACGGTCGGTCGTCGCGATCGCCTTGGGGTTGACGGCATGGGCGGCGTTCTGCGGCGTCCATCGTCCATCGTACAGGGCCTGGGTGATATTTCCGTAATCGGGGAAACCCAGATTGCTCATATAATAGGTGTTCAGATTGACGATATCATTCCCATAGGAGCCCATGATGAATATGCTCAGGTCAAAATTATTGTAGGAAAAGTTGTTGGTGAATCCATACGTGAATTTTGGGTTCACATTACCGATGACCGTGCGGTCTGCATCCGTAATCCCCGGCACCTTGTCAAGGTCTTTATACCGGATCTCGCCTACCATTTTCTTTATCACGTTTTCGGGCGAACCGGCGTATTGGGGGTCCGCCTGTACTTCTGCCTCCGAGTTGTAAAATCCGTTTTCCACATATCCATACAATAACCCGATGGGGGAGCCCACCTGTTGAATAAAGGGTGCATCGTTCAGGGTAATATTCGCGCCAAACTGGCGTTGCTTGCCGCCCAGAGAAAGGATCTTATTACGGTTGAGTGCAAAGGTTGCGGTCGCCCTCCACCTGAAGGCATTGTTGAGAATGTTCGCGTTGGCGCTTATTTCCACGCCCCTGTTCTCCACCGACCCCAGGTTCTGCAACTGGGAAGCATATCCCGTGCTACCGGGCAGGATCACGTTCTGAAGGAGATCGCTTGTCCGCTTCCTGTACAGATCGATCGTGAATGAGAATATATTGCGGATCGAGAGGTCCACACCCAGGTTGAATTGTGCCGTCGTTTCCCATTTAAGGCCATTATTGCCCGGTTGTGCAACGGCATACCCGTTATAAAGATCGCTGTTGAAGATAAAGGGGACCGGCGTGTATTTGGACAAGGAGGCGTAGGGAGGAATGGCCTGGTTGCCCGTTTGTCCATAACTGAACCGCAATTTCAGATCGCTGATACTGTGTGAATGACTTAGGAAATCTTCCTTGTTCACCTTCCAGGCCAGCGCGAAGGATGGGAAACCTGCCCATTTGTTGTCCGCCGCAAATTTCGAGGAGCCGTCCGCCCGGTAGGATACCGTGGCCAGGTATTTATCATCATAATTATAGTTGAGCCGTCCAAGGAATGAATTCAGGGTATACTGCGTTCTCCCATTGACCGGGGCGGCATAGACGCTGCCCGCCGACAGATTATAACTGGTCAACAGATCGTTCTCGAAATTGCTTGCGCCCATCGCTTTATAGTCATACAGGGTATTTTCGTAGGTGCTCGCGCCCATAAATGAAAAGTCGTGTTTCCCGATCTTCCGGTCATAAGAAAGGATGGTTTCGGAGACAACGCTATAGGAAGAATTATCGGAGACCTCCGCTTCGCCATGCGCGTTGCTACCTTCGAAGGTCGTGACGGGATAATATTGGTTCCTTTGGTTAGTGAGGAAGCTCAGGCCGACGTTTTGTCTTATCTTAAGGCCCCTGGCCAGGGTGATCTCCAGGTAATTGGAGGAAAACAGGCTGTTGGATCCAATATTGTTCTGTACATCCTTGGTATACGTATACGGATCCGTGAGCCGCCGGATCTTCAGGTCGTTCAGCCCGTATACGGGCGCATAAGTCAGGGCGGACCGGATGACCCCCGCCTGCCCGAACAGATCGGTGCTGCCTGTCTTCAATTGGTTGTTGAAGGAGCGCGTCATGGATGTATTCGTACCGATGGTGAGCCAGCTCTTCACATGGCGGGTTAAATTCATTCTGACAATGCCCCGCTTGTAACCGGAATTGACCATGGTCCCTTCCTGGTTCAAATAATCAAAGCTGAGCATATGCGTTCCGTTCTCGTTGCCGCCGGAAAAGGATAGATTCAAGTCGGTGGAGATTGCTTTTCTGAACACGACATCCTGCCAGTTCGTGCTTTTGTTCCTGAACTCGGAAGGCGCCGGCTTATATATCCCCGTGACCGGATCGACGGTTCCCGTATAAGGCAATTGCCCCGTCGCCTGGTAATTGGTTCCCGCATATATATCTGCGTTAATAAAAGCTTCATTCTCATAATTCGCGTAGGTCTCCGCGTTCAGCACATGGATCTGATGGGTCACCTGCGAAAGGGTATTGACCGCATTGACCTCTATCTTATCCTTTCCCCTCTTCCCTTTCTTTGTCGTAATAAGCACGACCCCGTTCGCTCCCCTTGACCCATAAATGGCGGTCGCCGACGCGTCTTTCAACACTTCGACGGATTCGATATCGGAAGGGTTCAAAAATGAAAGGGCGTTGATCGTTTGCACTTCGTTCGGCTCCAGTGAATTAGGAGTAGCCGAGCTATTGTCGGCATTAAAGGGTATTCCATCTACTACATATAAGGGTTCCGTCCCGCCCAAAAAGGAATTGGCTCCCCTGATTTGGATGCTGATGCCGGCGCCGGGCGCACCGTCATTCTGCAAGACCTGGACTCCTGCCACCCTGCCCTGTAAGCCCTGCTGTAAATTCACGGGATTTGTCTTCATGAGCTCGTCTCCTTTGACCGAGGCCAGGGCGCCCGTGACGTCGGATTTCCTCACTGAACCGTAGCCGACCACCACGACGTCGGAAAGCTTTTTGGCCGAGGATGCCATGGCCAGCGATATGAACGTTTTAGCGCCGACAGGTACTTCCAAATTCTCGTACCCAACATAAGAAAATACAAGGATCCCGGAATTGCCCGCCACCGTAAGTTGGAAATTTCCGTTCGCATCGGTCGTGGTCGCCGCCTTAGTGGCCTTTGCCATGACCGTAACCCCATTTAGAGGAAGACCCGTCCCGGCATCGATTATTTTTCCCTTAATGACCCGTCCCTGCGCAAACACCGGCCCGGTGCAGAGCAGCAATGACACAATAAACAGACAATGACAAAGCAATCGTTTTGATTTCAACATACTAATTGAAATTATGAGTGAATAAAAGACCAGGCGAGTATTGCAACTCCGCGTTTGGTTTTCGCCCGCCCAAAGTACGGGCATGCATCCTTTAGCACTTTTATCAAAATTTTCCGATACTGGTAAATTATTTTCCACTTTGCATGTAGCGCGGGAGCTTCGTCGTCGTGAATAAAAGAAGCACGCCGGCAGAATATCGCATCCGCAATTTGGAAAATTCAGAAAGTATTTAGACATTTGTCTAAATAATGCGTGAACCAGGTATTCAAAGCGCTTAACGACCCTACTCGCCGGCAAATCCTGGAGATGCTCCGGGAAAGGGATATGAACGCGGGGGAAATTGCGGAGTGCTTCCAGATGACCTGGCCCAGCATCTCGCACCACCTCGACCTGCTCCGAAAAGCAGGCCTCGTAGATTCGCAGAAGGAAGGGCAGTTTGTCTGGTATTCGATCAACACAAGTGTGATGGAAGACCTCCTGAAATGGATGCTGCAGTTCACGCGAAAACGCTAACGCAAACCAAAGCGCCATGCCTACCAAACGATTCACGCTCATCGACGGGATCTTCTTCCTGATTTGGGCCATCCCGGCGATCTACCTGGCGGTGATCTACTCGTCTTTGCCCGAACAAGTCCCCCTGCATTTCAATTCAGGCGGACAACCGGACCGGTTCGGGGCACGCTCCGCATTCTTATGGTATATGGTACTTTTGCAGGTGGTGAGCGTGGGCGTGTACTTTCTCATCCGTTTTCTACCCGAGATCGACCCGAAGAAAAAGATAAAATATTCCCGCCGGGTACTTACCCAGATCAGTTACGCGGTCATCACGTTTATGGCCGCCCTGTCCGTTTTCGTGATTTACGGAACCGTCCGGGGCCACCTGAACCTGAATACGCATTACTTATATGCGGCTATCGCCTTGCTGATGGCGTATCTGGGCAACCTTTTTAACAATTTGAAGCCGAACTATTTCGTGGGAATCAGGACACCCTGGACGCTGGAAAACGAGACGGTTTGGAAAAAGACCCACCAATTGGGCGGTCGCCTTTGGCTTGGAGGCGGCTTGATCCTGGCGCTTGCTTGCATGCTTGCGCCCGGCAACTGGACGAAAGGTATATTCGCGGCGGGGATCGCCATTCTTGTCCTTGTACCGGTAGTCTACTCCTACTTGGCGTTCAAAAAAATCGCGGAGTAAAAGAATAATCGAGCACAACAAATTGTTTTTTTCCTAAAAACGCCAAATAAAACGGCCCAAATTGTATCTTCACGAAAAATCAACATGAAACTATTTGTCGGGGGGCTTCCCTGGAGTGTCGGTGACAGCGACTTGCAGCAGATGTTCGAAGGTTACGGGACCGTAGGTTCCGCGAAAATCATTACGGACCGGGAAACCGGCAAAAGCCGGGGTTTCGGCTTCGTCGAATTTGCGGCCGATACGGAAGGCGAAGCGGCGATAAAGGCTTTAAATGGCAGCAGTTATGAAGGCAGGACGCTCACGGTCAAAATTGCAGAAGACAGGCCGGGCGGTGGCGGTGGCGGTTTCCGCGGTGGCAATGATCGCCGGGGCGGTGGCGGATTTGGTCGCAGCCGGGACCGGTACTGATCGGACGTTCTCAGAAAACCGCACAGCGAATTCGCATAAGTTGCTGATTATCTGTCTGTTCAGTTCGAACTCCTTTGGGTTTCCCAGGTAATTCCGGCAGTCGGTTGTGATCGAATGGCCGTCCTTCAGTTCCGCGGCGCTGAGGCAACCGTCTGCCCGGAATTTAACCGCTATGCAATGAGCCGCTTTTGACTTTGGGTGCTGTATGCCCAAATCCGGCATGCGTCGCATGTCGTCCGCGACGTCGGTACGAACGCCCCTCAACAGTTCCATGATCGCCGGTACGGTATGCTCCATACCGTACCGAAATACATTGTAATTCAGACTCGGGAATAATTCCTGGATCAGCGTTTCGGCCAGCCGGCCTTAAATGAGGTTGAAGCGGAACTCATGTTCCCGGTCCGACAGGCCCTCTGAAACATGTGGCCCATAGATATTGCATCTCCTCGACGCTTCGCTTTGCTTGTAATGATTTTTTTTTGCATATACTTACGATTTGATAAACCGTAAATATATCGGTATCACGATAGCCTGATTTTTAATTTCCCGGAGGGATACGGAGAAGGCCATTTCCGGGATATTGAGGTTAATGCGTTTTGCCGCCAATTTGGATGCCAATCTACACAAATTTGATCTTGTCTGATCTTTCATTTTCCTTTTATCGTATGGATGATCTTGTCGACGGAATAACCGACCGAAATGGAAAAATTGCGGCTTTTTGTCGTATAGTCGTCCGGGGTAGGTGACCTGTCGATGAGACCCAGGTCATAGCCCAGCTCGAATTGCAGGCTACTGGCAAACTGGTAACCGCCCCTGAGGTTGAGGCCGAAGTCGAAGCGCTTGATGCCGTCCGTGCCGCCGAAGGTAGATTCGCTATTGGCTCCGCCGCCTGTCTTGCCGCCGAGGCCGTAGGCGATGAACGGACCCAGTCCGCCATATACGGCGCCGCCATCAGAAAGCCCATAGTGATATTGCAGGTCGACTGCACCTTCGAGATAATTTTCACGCGAAGACGCTCCGAATGCCTTGGCGCCCTTTTGAATGAAACCGACCATCGGGGCAATACCGAAATTTCCTCCTGCAGCCGATCGGTCGACATAGTACATAGGCAGGGGATTCCAGGCCGAATCTTCTTTTACGAATAAAGGCCCGTCTGAAGAGCTGGAATTTCGCATTGCTCCCGGCGTAAGCGGGAGATACCATCCGAGAGCGACATTGGTCCCAATATCGGCCGAAGTGCCATAGGCCGACTGGCCTCCTTCCTTTTCTTTTGCAATATCGAAGGAAGCCTCCATCTCCGTTGAACAGGATACGAAATGCATACTCACCAGCAGCGCCATGGCGCCGATCAGTTGTTTTTTTATCATAAGTGGTAGTTTTTTGAGGGCGTGGCCTGTAGAGGTCTCTCAAAGGTCCGGCAAGAAAACTTAAGCGGAAATAGTTAGTAGTAACTAATTTGAAGGCGGCCTATGCGAGGCCTTGCTCTTTGGCAAAATTTACCAGTCCTACGGGGGTGTAGATATCCAGCTTGCGGCAGATATTCCGGCGGTGGGCATTGATGGTGAACTCGCTGACATACAGTTGCTCGCAAATCTCTTTGGTGGTATAGCCCTGTGCGATCATTCGCAGTATTTCGACCTCCCGCTGGGTGATCTGATATTTTCGCATGAAATCGTCGGTAAAGGCGGTGTCTTCCGTGGCAGGGGGGGATCCGGCCTCCTGGAACCAGGTGCCGCCCTCAAAGACAGTGAGCACGGCCTCCTTGAGCGTCTGGGCCGTGGTGCTCTTTAGCAGGAAGCCACGGGCGCCGAGGTTGCGGGCTTCGCTGTGGAATTTCGGTTGACTGTAATTGGTGAAGACGAGTATTTTCAAGCTGGGAAAATCCTTCTGCAGCATCTTCAAGGTCTCCAGCCCATCCATCTGCGGCATGTGCAGATCCAGCAGCACCATATCCACAGCCTGTTCTCTGAGCCGCGCCAGCAATTGGCGGCCATTGCTCACCGTCTCCAGTACCTGCACGTCCTTCATTTCCTCCAGCATCCTCTTAAGCCCATCGACTAAAAGCGGATGGTCATCTGCAACAATGATCCTCCAGGGCATCCTAGCAAGTTTACGATTTGACATTTTCCTGTGCCGGCACTTCGATGACGACCAGGGTTCCTCTTTCTCTTTTCCGCGCGATCTCGACCCGGCCATTAAGATACGCTATTTTCGAGCGTACCGTTTCCAATCCTTTGCCCTTCGTCGCCTTATCTTCGGATATGCCGACCCCGTCGTCTTCGACCATGATCGATATGGCGCCGTCATGCTCGATCAGTTCCAGCACAGCCGTTTTTGCACCGGCATGCTTCAGGATGTTGTGGAGCAACTCTTGCAGCATACAGTAGAGGTCATTGTAAAAAGAAGCCTTGTACCGGTCATCGTCATCAAAGCCGATGATAATCGCCTGAACGGACAGCTTTTGACTGAGGTTGATCGTGTCCACCATATCCTCCACCGCTTTTTTAAATCCACGCTTTTCAATCGCCAGCGGGGTCAGGCGGTGGCTCAGCTCGCGGATCGTCGTCGACACACTGAATAATACCTCCTGTGTCTTATTGAGCTTTTCCTCCGATCGAGGATCGTCCCTGCCTTTCTCCAGTGCGGAGCTGAGGTTGAGGGTCGCCAGCGAAAGCATTCCTCCTACCTCATCGTGCAATTGGTCGGCGATCTTACGGCGCTCCCGTTCTTCGGCATCGATGGCGCCCTGCATCACATCGATGCGATGCTGCTTTTCCATTTCCCGGATCCGGTTCTCCTGCAAGGCCTGGGTCTGCCTGGCGATCTGCTCGGTCTGGCCTTTTCGCAGCAGCATGTTACGGACATAGCCCAACAGCAGCAGCACCAGTATGACGCCCAGCCCTGCAAAGACGGCGAAAAAAAGCAGGTCGCGACGTCGTTTGCGGATCTGCGCCTCGCTCTCCTCCCGTAGCCGTACTATCTGCTGTTCCTTGTCGCGCAACCGGACCTTGGCTTCGATCTCCTGAATCGCCCGGTAGTGATTCAGGTTGGCGAGACTGTCCTTTATGCCGTAGAACATCTCCAACGCTTTTCCATAACCGGCATGATCGCCTTTTGCTTTCAGCAGCTCGGCGTAGTGCTTATAATAGTAATATCCGTAGGCCGAATACGTCCGGGTGGGCAGCTGAGCTTTTAGGCCGGCCAGTATCTTTTCGGCCTCATCCAGCCGGTGGACGAGGATCAGCGCATGTGCATAATAAAGCTCCGAAGGCATGAGATGTATGCCTTCCATGCCGCCCATGCGACTAGCCTTGGCGTAATACCTCAAGGCCCGGTCATCGGCTCCTTTGTGCTCGGCGATTAAGCCTGCCGCCAGGAAATAGCTGGGATAGGGGATGCCGTCTTCGGGTACTTTGAACAGGGTTCTGGCACGATCCAGGTAACGGAGGGCGCTGTCATACTGTCCCTGATAAGCTTTGACCATCGCCAGTTCGCTGTTGAAGAAAGGGGCCTGCGGGGCATTGGGATTGGGAGCTATCACCGCATTGTAGAGCAGGTCGGCAAATTTGCCGGCATTCTCGTAATCGGCCAGCAGAAGATTCACCTGTACCAGCTGTGAGTAGATGCTCGGCGTCGCATTCCGAAAATAAAAGGCGGTCCGTTCGTAGAGCTTTGGCTTATGGGTCAGCGTCGAATCTTTTGCCAGGTCGAGGAGCGATTCGAGGATCGTCACCTCGCGCTGTGGATCGTACCGGCAAAAGATAGAGGCATAGTTGTACCGTGCCGTGAAGAGGGCATTCTTGTCGGCGAGGCCTGCAGCAAGGGTCATCGCCAGGGTCAGGCCGCGATTCATGCCAGCGGTGTCGGTCAAATGGCCCATGGCGCCGAATGTGTAGAGAAAGGACAGGTTCTCCATGTCACCTGTCCGCGCGGCATTGCGTTTACCGAGGGAGTCATATTTATCCAGGGAATCCGCCCTCCCCCACTCGGCGTACATCAACGACATGCCCACGAAGACCTCGTCGAGGCGTCTGGCGTCGTCGCCGGCGTTAATGAGGGCCTTCCGGTAAAGGTCTTCGGCGTCTGCAAAATTCAGGAAGTCTTCTTTCACTCTTGCCCAACCCATGAGCAGGATATGGGCCCAATCTTTTTTGCCCGTTTTTTGAACCATGGGAACATAGTCCCTGAGGATATCGTAGCTGATATCGATGTTGGTCTTTCCGATATCCTGAAGGAGGTCGCATACCTGGTGGAAATTATTCTCTGTCAATGGCTGTTTTTTCCAATGCTCCCAGGCAGCCCGTGCTTCCTGGTCGGTGTAGTCCGCGGCATGGGCAGGATGGATCAGACATAAAAGGCTGACCAGGAGGAATAGTGGTCGGGGCATCAGGATCACCATGAAATATACAAAGGTTTATTTGCGGGGAAGGAAAAAACTTCGCAACTTCTTATTTCAAAGTACTTTTAATATGGATATCGATCGTCAAAAAGGGGCATCCGCCGGTGGATCTGAAAGCTCCCCCTGAATTTTGTCTTTTTCATTTGGTTCCTTCGGATCTTCAGTTTAAGCTGCTTCGATATATGGGGGGACCTCAACCTTCTTGAAAATATTGACTTTGAATTGCTAATTCAAAATTATGCACCTTGGGCCTCCCGTCGCGCATGCATTTCCTTTTTAAACCCCTGCAAACAATACCTTAGTAACGGTTAACTTGGTGTCCGCTTTAGACTTTATTATTTCCTTTGCGTTGTCTTTCGGGACATTTTTTCAACTCAAAACAAATATTATACACATTATATTTCTATATTACTTCCCTATACAGAAAATAATAATCGTTGACATTCAGTGCATATTGGAGCGACGGGTACAAATAGAGCCCAAGTCAATTCGCCGAAACGTGAGTCCAGCAGAGTGCATCATAGTCTCATAATCCTCCCGGTAATTTCTCCGTCTTGATCCGCTTCAGAATAGATACTATATTACCATCTCCAAGGCTGGTCATTTGCAACCCATACTTGCCGTTGACCAAAGCTAGTAATTCCTGTTCATCGAGCCCGAAGTCAAATACTGAACTCTCATCGGAAACGAAGATTCCATGGAAGTCATATCCAAGGATAGAAGGGAAAAAATCGACTGCTATTTCTTGTAACTGATTAATTTGGTCGGTGCTGGCAAACTGAATAGGGGCGTCGACCCCTGGCCTTGGCAGTACCTGATTGGCTTGCCTGTATCTTTCAATGGTAGCGTGAAGGTCATCTAACGCGGCGATTTTTGTTCCGCCAGACCCGAACATTATCCACCACTTTATCACCTGAGCAGTCCACTCCCGGGCGCCTTCATTGCTATCCGGCACATTGCTTCTCTTGTAGCGAATGGGGTAGTCTTTGGCCGTCCAGTCGGTCTTCCGATAGGACAAAAGCCGCTTGTATAGGCATAGAATGCTTTCATACACCACCATACATAGTTGGATTATGATTGGTTAAAGTACAATTTTTCGTTGACCGAAAAAAGGCATCGAGAAAGGCCGGGACCGGTATTGAATTGTGGGTTAGATTACGACAATTTTTTCTTTAGCAGGCGCTCAATTTTCTTGCAGCTCGCCGCATCGATCGAATAAATATCTGCGACTTCAAATTCACAGATCCTCACTGTAGGTTTCAAGCCATTCAGGGGAGGAAGAAGGTCTCTAAAGCAATCGAGATAAGCACGTTGAGCCGTTCGGCCACCACGAAAATTAAAATCAGGTGTCGTTTTATGCTGGCGATATGCATCCGCTTTCCTCCTGTGGGTCCGGCAAAATTCGATCCAGTCGCTGACTAGGAAGTTCAGCGGTGCATTGTCCGGATACCGCTCAAGGGTCATTAGCCGCCGTGTAGTGAAATGCTGGTATTCATCAAATTCAAAAATAAATTGATAACCGCCGCCAAAATAGGCGTCGCATTTCAGGAGCTGCAGCCGCTTTGCTTCGTGGGTAGCCTTGTCCCCCTTCAACTCGGAAAAAATAGAATCCATCAAGTGAGTTTGGTGCTTAAAACCCGACAATGAGTGCTTGTTAGCCATCCATACAAAAGAGTGGTTAAAGGTAGGCTCTTGTCGTAATACCTTTGATACAACGCGTGTAATCAGTTGTTGTCGGTCCTTGATAGCCATTTGACGAGGGGTTAGGTGATCGACAAAGTGGAAGGGGCTTGAAAGGTTAAGTTACTGCAATTCCGGAAAAACACCGGTTACGGTGCTGCTGCAGGACCGTTACTAATTTTATTAGCAAATATGTGCCGGGAGTTTTGTAAATTTGATCAGGGGCTCGACGTCGGGACCGTAAAACCCCTATTATAGCATGAATACAACTATTGACAACCTGAGACGGCTTCTTGAAAGTGTCCGGTCGATTGGGTTCTGGGGCCGATTGTTTGGCTGGAAGCGCGTGAAAGATCAGTTGATAGATGCCACAGCCGACCTGGAAAGGTTACTCGCCAATTTTGAAAATGAAAGAGGTAAGGTCCTGACAGCTGAACAGTCCAGTGCCGACTTGACCAAGGATTTAAACATTGCGAAGGATGATGGTCGAAAAAAACAATCTGAAATTGAAAAATTCCAGTCGCAAACCGCCCAGGACGCAGAAAAAATCTTGTCTCTGACCAAAGAGCTGTCGACGACCAGCAAGGCGCTGGAAAATGAAGCAGACAATTGCCTCAAGCTATCGAACAAAAATGACCTGTTGACGCAGAAAAATGAACAACTGGCGGTAGAACTAAAGCGGGTATCAGAAAGTGAAGCGGCGAGCGTCGAAAGCGTCGACAAATTGACCGAGCGTAAAATTGAGCTAGATCTCGAAGTGGCCGATTTGAAAAAAGACGTGGGTTATACGAAAGATGAGTTGAAAAAGGCAAACGACCAGGTGCTGCTGCTCCAGGCTGATCAGGAGTCAAGAACGAAGGAACATGGAGAACACATGTCTGCGCTAAAACAATATCAGGACCGGGTCCAAAAGGACCGTGACGACGAAATAAACTTGCGACAAGCAGCGGAGGTAGAACGGCTAACCAATATGAAGGACACCTGGATCCATCACCAGGAAAATGTCAAGCAAAGCCTGAAGACCCTTTGCAGCAGGCATACGATCGACTATATCGACAAAGTCGCATTTAAAGGCGATCCCGATAATACCGTTTCCATTTGCGAGGAGTTTATCATTTTCGATGCCAAAAGCCCAAAAGGAGAAGATCTCAGCAATTTCCCGACCTATATCAAAGACCAGTCCGAAAAGGCAAAGAAATATGCCAACCAGGAAAATGTAAAAAAATGGATTTTTTTCGTCGTTCCAATGAATACGCTTTCGGAACTGAAAACTTTTGCCTATCACCTCGCCGATTATCAGGTCTTTGTGGTCACCATTGACGCGCTTGAACCCATACTCCTCAGCTTGAAGAAAGTGGAAGAATATGATTTTGCCGAGCAACTAAGCCCGGAGGATCGGGAGAACATATGCCGTATCCTGGGCAAATTCGCCCACCTATTTAAGCGTCGGGTGCAAATCGACACATTCTTTATTAACCAGTTTATGGAACTCGCCTATAAATGTGAAAGCGATCTTCCTGCCGACATTTTAGAAAAGGCTGCTGCATTTGAAAGAGCAGATAGGCTGAATCCTCCGCAGGAAAAGCGCGTTAAGGCAATCCCTATTGCAGACCTGGAAAAGTCTCTCACTAAAGTTCGAAACGATGCCAGCAACAAGGGAATCTTGCTCGAAGATGGCAAGCTCACTGACGGATTGAATGAGGTGCCCTTGTATACCAATGGCCTGTAGTCAGCGATGAAATTTCTTTATGGTACGCATCCATATGATCATGATCGACTTTGCGGGCAAAAAGCAGCACTACCGCGACCCGACTACCGGCGAGCGGACCTCGTGCGAAGTTTTTGTGGCCATTTTGCCCTTCAACGGCCGAAACCGTTGTAAAAAATGCCCATATTTACGTTGCACAGTAATGGTTAATGGTTTAAGCTTAGACATCTTTTTTGCCAGCCTTCTATCTTGGATCTTATAACACTCCCCATTTTCGAGACCAAAAGGCCAGTCAGTTAAGTTAAGATTTGACGTCGTGTTTTCATCGTTCAGGCTGCTTTTTTGATGTTGTCCTGGTACCGGCTGTTGGGTGATTGCC
>Ga0134125_10004936_pt1 | contig 15195 bp, 7 predicted proteins | sample KB31751_FD_96464 | JGI IMG/M metagenome (GOLD analysis project Ga0134125, IMG submission 96464) | Terrestrial soil microbial communities with excess Nitrogen fertilizer from Kellogg Biological Station, Michigan, USA - KB3-175-1 | ecosystem: Environmental > Terrestrial > Soil > Unclassified ... | reverse complement strand
TCTTGATAAAGGTGCCGCGCCGCAGCTCGTCGTACGCGTGAATCAATTCTTCCCGCGTGTTCATGACGATCGGTCCCTGCCACGCCACCGGCTCCTGCAACGGCTGACCTGAAACGAGCAGGAAGCGCATTCCCCGCTCGCCGGCCTGGACTCTGATTTCGTCACCAGCGTCGAACAGCACGAGCGAGCGATTGCCGGTGTCGTACTTGCTCTCCGTGCCCGCATCCCGACCGCTCGCGGACACGCGATCGGTTTGCACGCCCTGCGGCGCTGACGCGTCGCGGAACGTGCCGTCGCCCTCGAACACGTACGCGAACGCATGGCGCGACGACTCGATCGGAATCGTCTTCGACACGCGCGGCGGAATCCAGATGTCGAGGTAGCGCGGATCGGCGGCAACCCCCTCGACGGGCCCCGTCTTGCCCCAGAAATCACCGGCCACGACCCGCACGCGCGTGCCGTCGTCGTCGACGACTTCAGGAATGTCCTTCGAGTGAATGTCCTGATAGCGCGGATCGGTCATTTTCTGATTGCGCGGCAGGTTGGCCCAGAGCTGGAAGCCGTGCATGCGGCCGTGCTCGTCGCCTTTCGGCATCTCCTGATGGAGGATCCCGCTGCCCGCCGTCATCCACTGCACGTCGCCGGCGCCCATCGTCCCCTTGTTACCCAGGCTGTCGCCGTGCTGCACGGTGCCGCTCAACACGTACGTGATGGTCTCGATGCCGCGATGCGGATGCCAGGGAAATCCGGGGAGATAGTCTTCCGGATGCTCGTTGCGAAAATCGTCCAGCAGCAGAAACGGATCGAAGTCGTTGGTACGCCCAAACCCGAACGCCCGGCGCAGCTTGACGCCGGCGCCTTCGAGGGTGAGCTGCGACTGAGAAATCGATTTGACAGCCCGGATCGACATAGGTCCTCGAGAGAGCAGTTTCTACCAGAACACTAACCGGTTCCCGCTCTCCGGGTCCCTAATCCCTAGTCCCTGATCCCTGCCGTTAAAACCCCAGCCAATAGTTCACCTTGACCATAAAGATGTTCTCCGACGGTCCCTGGAAGAGGGCGCGCGTGTCCTCGCCAAAATCGACCTGGCCGCGCGGCACGTCGGTCGCGCCGCTGCGGGTCCAGACCAGGAAGATCGTCGAGCCGGGCCGGTACTCCCACCGCAGTACCGCGTTCCCGCGCAGCGACCGCACGGTGAAGCTGGGATTGGTAAAGGTGAACGTCGTGTCGCCGCCCGGCCCGTCGCTGTCCAGGGTGATCGTGCTGGGGCCGCCCGCGGTGTCGGGAGTGACGACCATGGTGCCCATGTCGACGCCGTAGGTGAGCCGCCGGCTCGTGCGGGTCGCCGCGAACTCGTTGTAGCTCGTGTACTCGCCGGCGGAAATGAACGGCTGCATGTACAGCTCGAGCGTCAACATTGGCGAGAAGGTCACGTTGAGGCGCGTGTCCATGCCCAGCTCGTTGCGCTCGAGCTGCCCGAAGACATAGTGATTGCCGTACATCGAGAGGCTGTTCGTGCCGGCATAGCGCCCCACGGCCTGCACGCCCGTGTGCGAATTGCTGATGTTGGGCCCGAGCGAGAGCGTCACGTTGGATTTTGGCTTGAGCTCGAGGGAGAGAAACGCCGAGCGCTGGCAGTCGCCGTCCCCGTTGCAGCCGCCGTCGAGATTGAGATTCGCGACAACCGGCTTGCGGTTGTCGGTCTGGATCCCCAGCGAATAGAAGTCGGAAGTCGGCCTGCCGGTGACCGGGCCGCCGCGGGTCAGGCGGTCGTCGAGATACCCGGGCCGGTGAATCCAGAACGTCGAGAGCGACCAATAGCTCAGCGTCTGCACCTGCGCGAATGCGTGGTACTGCCGGTTGGTCAGATCGCCGTCGAAGTTGTACTGCTGCTGGGCCCCGCCGATGAGCAACGCCTGCCGGTACCATTTGGTCGGCTTGGTCCACAGCGGAAACAGGTTCGCGCCCATCCACACGAAATCGCCCTGCGGGAAAATCGTGATGTCGTTGTTGTCGAAACTCGGCGTGCGGAAATTCGCGCTCGCCTCCCACAGGATGTGCCCCTGTTCCTTCGAAATGCGCGCGTATCCACCCACGCCGGTCATCGACGTCCACGGCTTGCGCACCTCGAGGGTGTCCGACCGGTCGGGCCGTTGGAAGAAGTGCCGCTGAGACTCTTTCACGCGCCGCACGGCCGCAGTGTCGCCCGCGAGGTGCGTGCCGGCGAACTGCGCCATCAGGCGATAGGTGCGCTTGCTCCACCACATCTCGGTCGATACGCCCAGCGCTTCGGAGTTGCGGGACAGGCGCTCGGCGATGTAGGGATCTTCGAGGTCACGATACACCGACGTCCCCATCACCTTGATGACCGTGGCGCCCTGGCGCAGGTCCTTCGCGACGCGTCCGGCGAAATAATTGGTGAGCGGCTCGACGACCCTCGTGCTGCGAGTACCGGCGCTGTCATCCAGCGCAACGGGCGCTTGCTCGCGCGCCGTCACCGAATTGAGCGCTCCGATCGACCAGCCGCCCGGCGTGCGGCCCGTGAGCTTCAACGCGCCGATGATTCTCGTGTTGTCCGGCGCGTCGGCGTAGGCGACGCTGTCGCGGACGGCGGGCATCTGCGGCTCGCGGCCGATGCGGCGCGTGTTGAGCATGGACATCGAAAAGACGTTGGAGCAAAAGAAGCAGCTGAAGCCGCCGAGTCCGAAGTAGCCCGCGCCTTCGACGAAGAATGGGCGTTTTTCCGGGAAGAACGTTTCGAACGTGCTGAGGTTCACGACCGCCGGATCCACCTCGACCTGACCGAAATCCGGATTGATGGTCGCATTGAGCGTGAGGTTCGAGGTGACCCGCAGCATCGCGTCGGCCCCCACGCGCCCGTCGACCGCGTGCGGATCGTAGAACGGATCCGCGACATCGCCCGGCGCGTTCGTCGAGCGCGCCACCACGTACGGGAGCAGCTCGGCGCGACCCGGCGCCTGATGAATCACCATCCCGAGCAGATGGCCGAACCGCGGCGGTCCGCCGACCTCGTCCGGCTTCCAATACGACCACTGCGACAGCTCATTCAGCCGGTTTTCCTGGCGCCAGATCTGCAGGCCCCAGGTCTGCTCTTCAGTGGTCGACGGATAGCGCAGCTGCGAAAACGGAATCCGCATCTCCGCGGTCCACCCCAGCGAATCGATCGCCGTCTGCACTTCCCACACCGGATCCCAGGAGGGGTCGCCGCCCCCGCCGAGACCGTTGGCGTCCTGCTTCACCCCGGACGGGTTCACGAGGAAGAACAGCCGGCCGATGTGATCGTGATAGGTGTCGAAGATGACCTGGATGTAGTCGGTGCTGATGTCGGCGTCGCGGCGCGCAAGTCGCGTCCTGACCCCACGGGCGCCGGAATCGTCGTACATGCGGGCGCCCACGTACAACGCCGCCTCGTCGAAGGCGAATCGGACTTCGGTGCGCTGCGTGGCGCGCTCCCCCTGGTTCGGCTGATTCTGCAGGAAGTCCGTCGCCACCGGGGCCGTCTGCCAGATGGGCTCGTTCAGGCGCCCATCGAGGTTGAAAGCGCCCTGCAGCGGGACGGCGCGCACCTCGGGCGGCGGGGTGGGATGGATGTTCTGCGCTATTAATGAAAGGGGAGCACACATCAACACAGCGAGAAGGACGGTGGATCTCGGCATGGTCGTCACGTGGGCTAGGATACCACGTTGGACGCGCACGGACCGGAAAAGGTTGCGGCTCTGACTGGAGCCTTACAATCTCCTCAATTAGATATGTCGCAACCGATGACTACACCGACGACGACATCCGCCAAGCCCGCTCCCCCGGCCGCACCTCCGGCGCCGCCTGAACTGCTTCCCGAGCGCATTCGGGCCCTGTCCGACATCACGCAGAACCTGTGGTGGAGCTGGCAGCTCGACGCGCGTGAACTGTTCCATCGCATCGACCACCGCCTGTGGGAGGACACCCGGCACAACGCGGTCGAGTTCCTGCGGCAGGTCACCTCCGACCGGCTCGCGAAAGCAGCGGAGGACCCCGCGTTCCTCGAGCGCTACGACCAGGTGGTGCATCGCTTCGGGCTGCTTTCGGAGCGGGAGGGAACGTGGTATGCGGATCGATATGCCGAGCTGCTGAACAAGCCGATCGCCTACTTTTCGGCCGAATTCGCCCTGCACCGCTCGCTCCCGATCTATTCTGGCGGCCTCGGCGTGCTGGCCGGAGACCACTGCAAGGAAGCGTCCGATCTCGGCGTCCCGCTGGTCGGCGTGGGACTCTACTACACGGGCGGCTACTTCGACCAGCGCATCGGCGTGGACGGCTGGCAGCGCGACTCGGACGATCCGGTCGATCCCACTGTGAATCCGGTGCAGCGCGTGAACGGGGTGGACGGCAAGCGCTGTCTCGTCGCCGTGACGGTGTCGGGTCGCGAGGTGCAGGTGGCCGCGTGGCGCGTGATGGTGGGACGCGTTCCGGTGTACCTGCTCGACACCGATCTCGAGCAGAACGATCCGCAGGATCGCAAGCTCACGGCGCGATTGTACACGGGCGCGGCCGAGTGGCGCCTGCGGCAGGAGTGGATTCTCGGCATCGGCGGCGTGCGGATGCTCCGCGCGCTCGGAATTCATCCAGAGATCTGGCACGCGAACGAAGGCCACGCCGGGTTCATGTACGTCGAGCGCATGCGCGAGCTCGTCGCATCGGGACTCACTCTCAACGCGGCAGAGGACCAGATCCGTTCGAGCAGCGTGTTTACTACGCACACGCCGGTGGCCGCGGGGCATGACGTCTTTTCGTTCGCCGAGCTCGAGCAGGTCACAGGACCGTTCTGGAGCACGATGGGTATGACCCGCGACCAATTCATGGCGTTCGGACAACCGAACACCAAAGACCAGCACTACGAGATGACGGTGCTGTCGCTGCGGATGGCCGGACGGGTGAATGGCGTATCGCAGCGGCATCAGGAGGAGTCGCGCCGCATTTGGCGGTGGGTCTGGGGGAATAAGCCCGCCGCGGAGATCCCTATTGGTTACGTGACCAACGGCGTACACCTCGGCACGTGGATGGCCCGGCCGATTCGGGATCTGTTGGCCGAATCGTTGGGGGCCGACTGGGAATCCCACCGCGACCCCGAAGTGGTCGCCGCCACGGTCCAGACGCTGGACGATGCCAGGCTGTGGTCGGCGCACGAAGGTCTGCGCCATCTGCTGTTCCACTATGTCCGCGAGGAGGCGCGTCACCGTTGGCGGGATTACTGGAAAGATCAGGCAAAACTCGCATCAGCCGGCGCCCTGCTCTCGCCCAACGTCCTGACCCTCGGTTTCGCGCGTCGCTTCGCCACCTACAAGCGGGCGGATTTGCTCTTCCGCGATCCGGACCGCTTGCGCCGTCTGCTCACCGATCCACGCCGTCCCGTGCAAATCATCTTTTCCGGGAAGGCGCATCCCGCGGACGATCCCGGCAAGCGAGTGCTCCAGCGCGTCTTCCAGGCCGCGCAGGATCCGGCCTTCGAGGGCCGCATCGCATTCCTCGAGGATTACGAGCTGCACCTGGCGCAGCGCATGGTCGCGGGCGTCGATCTCTGGGTCAATCTGCCGCGCGTGCCGCTCGAAGCATGCGGCACCAGCGGCATGAAAGCGGCGCTCAACGGCGTGCCGCAGCTGAGCACGCTGGACGGCTGGTGGGCCGAGGGATTCCAGCAGGGCGTCAACGGCTGGGCCATTCCGCTTCCGCCGGCGGAGGACGACCCCGAGCCCTCGGATCTGTCACATCTCTTCGAGATTCTCGAGGACGAAGTGATACCGACGTACTACGATCGTGTCCCTGGCAGCTACTCCGCCGCCTGGGTACATATGATGAAGGGCGCGATGGCCGTCGCGATCGAGCATTTCACGACTCGCCAGATGCTTCGGGCTTACGTCACGCGCTATTACGTCCCAGCTGCTGCCGGAGAGGTGATTACCGGCGATCCGCCGTCGTAGTCCGATGCCGAGAGGGAAGGGTTCGTTGAAAACCAGGGTGCTCCACCTGACTGCCGAGCTGTGGCCGTATGCGCGGACCGGTGGCCTGGGTCAGGCCGTCGCCGGACTCGCCGAATATCAGGCGGCGAGCGGGACGGAAAGCCACGTGGTGCTTCCGTTGTACCGCGAAGCGCGCGCCCGGGCGGGCAAGCTCGAGCCGTTCTGCGACACCTTCGAGGTCGAAAGCGGTGGCCGGCTGGAAAAAGTCCGCTGCTGGCGCCAGGTGAGCGACGGCTTCCCGCACACGATGTTCCTCGAGCACAATCCGTCGTTCGATCGCGCCGGGATTTACGGCGAGGGCGGCAGCGACTACCCGGACAATCCGAATCGCTTCGCGTTGTTTGCGTCGGCTGCGATCGAAATCGCGCGCCGGATCGGCGAGGGCAACCTGATTCTGCATGCGCACGACTGGCACGCGGCACTCGTCCCGGTATTCCTGCGGCGCGTGTACCGCGATGAGCCGGAGCTCGAGCGCCTTCCGTCCGTGCTGACCGTCCACAACGGCGGTTTCCAGGGCGTCTTCCCGTATCGCGTCCTGCATGACATCGGCTTACCCGAAGAGATGTGGTCGCCCGACTTCATGGAGTGGTACGGCCGCCTCAATTACCTGAAGGGCGGGCTGCGCTACGCCGACATGGTCACGACCGTGAGCCCGACGCACGCGTTCGAGCTGCTCACCGACGTCGGCGGCTTCGGGCTGCAGCACAGCTTCCGCGCGCTCGGCGACCGGCTGGTGGGAATCCGGAACGGCATCGACGTGGACAAGTGGGATCCCACGAACGATCCGGACATCGCGGCGAAGTTTTCCGCCGACGATCTCACGGGAAAGATTCGCTGCAAGGCCGCGCTCCAGGAGCGCTGGGGCCTGCCGCGCCGCCCCGAAACTCCGGTGTTCGGCATGAGCGCGCGGCTCGTGGCGCAGAAGGGGCTCGATCAGATCGTCGCGTCGCACTCGCTCAGGCATCTGGACGCGCAGTTCCTGTTCCTCGGCGCGGGCGAAGCGCAATTCGAAAACGCGCTGCGCGAGCTCGCGGCCGAGTACCCGGCCCACATCGCGGTCAACACGGCGTTCACGGACCCGCTCGAGCACGAGCTGCTCGCGGGCGCGGATTTCCTCATGATGCCGTCGCTGTACGAGCCGTGCGGGCTCACGCAGATGCGCGCCCAGCTGTACGGCGCGCTCCCCGTGGCGCGCCGAGTCGGCGGGCTCGCCGATACGATCGAGGACGGCGTCACCGGCATTCTGTACGACGCCTACAGTCCCGAGGCGTTCGATCACGCGGTGCAGCGCGCGGTGACGTTGTATCAGGATCGGCCCTGGTTTATCGAGCTCGCCAAAGGCGCGATGCGCAAGGATTTCTCCTGGCGTGAGCCGGCCGAGGCGTACGCCGCGGTCTATCGGCGGGCGGTGGCCGCCCGCGCGATCCCGCAGGCTGCCAGCGGGGTGGGCCGCGAGCGGCGGAAACGCTCTTCCACCACGAAGGGTGGAAGGGGTGTGAACGCCCGTCGCTAGCCCGCGCCGTTCCGAGGTCTCCATGGACTTTGTGCTCACGCTCCACGGTCATCTGCCGTATGTCCTGCATCACGGCCGCTGGCCCCACGGTAGCGTGTGGCTCTCGGAGGGCGCGCTCGACAGTTATCTCCCGCTGATCGAGGCGCTGCAGCAGCTCGAGCGCGAGCGCATCCCTGCCCCGATCACCCTCGGCATCACGCCGGTGCTCGCCAATCAGCTGTCACATCCATCGTTCGTCAGCGAGTTCGAGGCCTATATGGAGCGCCGCCTCGAGTCGGCCGCGCAGGCCCCCGCATCGCTGGTGCAGTCAGGTGACCAGGCGCTCGAGCCGATCGCGGGCTATTGGGAGGCGCGGCTCCGCCGGCTCTACGCGCTGTTTCGCTCGATCGACAAAGATCTGATCGCGACCCTGCGCGGATTCGAGGATCGCGGCGTAATCGAAATCATTTCCTCCGCCGCCACTCACGGGTTCTTGCCGCTGCTCGCGCGCGACGAAAGCATTCGGCTGCAGCTGCGCGTGGGCGCATCCGAGCACCAGCGTTTGTTCGGGCGCGCGCCGACGGGCTTGTGGCTCCCCGAGTGCGCGTACCGTCCCGCGGGGTCGTGGGATCCGGGCTACGGCGCGCCCGCCCGCTCCCAGCGCGTGGGAATCGAGCAGCACGTTGCCGAGGCCGGGTTCCGGTATTTCTTCATCGACGCGCACCTCGTCCATGCCGGACCCGCATTGGGATATCCCGAGAACGTTTCCACGCCGAGTCCAGGCAGACGCTCCCCCTACACGGCGTATCGCGTCGCGTCGGCGGACGGCACCGCGCGCGATCTGTTCGTGCTCGTGCGTGATCCGAAATCGTCCGAGCAGGTCTGGAGCCGCGATCAGGGCTATCCCGGCGACGAATGGTATCTCGAGTTCCACAAGATTCGCTGGCCCGACGGACTCAGACTCTGGCGCGTCACCGGTCCCCGCGTCGATCTTGGCGCCAAGCAACAGTACGACCCGCAGGCGGCGCTGCGCAGCGCGCGCAATCACGCCGCTCATTTTGCCGGCGTGCTCAGCCAGACGGCGACGAGCCGGGCCACGAGCGGCGATGCGGTCGTGACGGCCCCGTTCGACGCCGAGCTGTTCGGCCACTGGTGGTTTGAGGGCGTCGATTTTCTCGCGGGAGTCTACCGCAGTTTGACGAGCGACGGGGTGCGGCCGGTGACGGCGCGCGAGCACGTCGCGACGCACGGCCGGCACGCGCCCGCCATTCAGCTCACCGCGGGTTCGTGGGGCAAGGACGGGAATTTCTCCTACTGGCTCAATGACCAGACCGCCTGGACCTGGAAGCGGCTCTGGGCGCTGGAGGAGTCCTACTGGAAGGTCGCCCGCGCGGCACTCGCCGGCGATCCCAAAACGCAGGCCGTGCTGGCGCAGGCCACGCGGTCCATGCTGCTGGCGCAGGCGTCGGACTGGCAATTCATCATCTCGGCCGCCGAAGCTGCAGATTACGCCACCCAGCGGTTCGACGAGCATTGCGGCCAGGCCGAGGATCTCGTGCGCGTGCTACACACCGGCACCATCGAAGAAACGACGATGCGACGCGTGGAGGCGCTCGGCGTGCAGGACGGTGTGTTTCCCGACGTCTTACGGACCGTCGCCGCAGTGCTGGGATGAAGGGGCTCGTCGTTGTTCACGGACATTTCTATCAGCCGCCCCGCGAGAATCCGTGGACCGGCCTGGTCGACGCCGAAGCTTCCGCCGCCCCCGATCACGACTGGAACATCCGCATCACGCGCGAATCATACGAACCGCTGATTCCCGTCTATAAGGATCTGAGCTTCGATTTCGGGCCGACGTTACTCGATTGGATGGAGCGCGAAGCGCCCGGCGTTTATCGGGCGGTCCTGCGTTCCGATCACGGCAACGCACTCGCCTCACCCTATCATCACATCATCCTGCCCCTCGCCACGAGACGCGACAAAGAGACCGAAGTTCGTTGGGGGATCGCCGACTTCAGACGGCGGTTCGGCCGGGCGCCGGCAGGGTTCTGGCTGCCTGAGACCGCGGTCGACCTCGAATCGCTGGATGTGCTGGCCGCGGCGGGGATCCAGTTCACGGTGTTGGCGCCTCATCAAGTCAAGCAGCGGCCGGAGCGCGGGCTGCCGGTGCGGATTGCGCTGCCGGGCGGCCGGTCGATCGCGGTGTTCGTGTACGACGGCCGGCTGTCGCATGGTGTGGCGTTCGGTGAGCTGACGACGAACGCCGACCGTTTGACCGCGGCCCTGGAGCACGCGCCGGCCGGCGGCATCGCGAGCATCGCGGTCGACGGCGAAACGTGGGGCCATCATCACAAGGGGAGCGACACGACGCTGGCCACGGTGCTGAAGAGACTCAAGCAATCCGGGAAGGTGGCCGTCACCGACTTCGCCGGAGCACTGGCCGCGCATCCGCCCACGACGACCGCCGAGCTCGTCGAGCGCACGTCGTGGAGCTGCGCGCACGGCATCGAGCGCTGGCGCGCCGCCTGCGGCTGCCGGATCCACACGGACAAGCCGTCGCAGCAGGTCTGGCGTACGCCGTTGCGCTTCGCCGTGGAGTGGCTGGCCCACGAGGTGCACGAGATCTCGGCGCGCGCAGGGCTGTCTCGAGCGGCGCTCGAAGCCGCCGGCGCCAGCGGCCCCGTCCGCGGCGATGAGAACACGGCACGACTCATCGAAATGGAGCGCGGCGTACTGCGCGCGATGACCTCGTGCGGCTGGTTCTTCGACGACATCGCGGGGCTGGAAGGCCGGCAGGTGCTCCGCTACGCGGCGCACGCGATCACCCTGGCCGGTCCTGAGAGCGCGCGCCTCGAAGCGGGATTCATCGAGCAGCTCGGCGACGCGCGCAGCAACGACCCCGCCGCTGGCAGCGCCGTCGATGTGTTCCGGCAGGCGCTGCAGCCGACGCCGTCATGACGCGCCAAGCCCCGCTGCGATTCGTCTTCGGCCTGCACCTGCATCAGCCGGTGGGGAATTTCGATCACGTCATGGCCGATCACGTGCGTGACGTGTATCGCCCGATCCTCGAGCGCGCGAGCAGCGCCGGGTTCATTCCGCTCACGCTGCACGTGTCCGGCCCGTTGCTCGAGTGGCTCGAGCAGCACGATACCGCGTGGCTCGACATGGTCGGCCGCCTCGCGGCGGACAAGAAGCTCGAGCTGCTGCTCGCCGGATTCGATGAGCCGATTCTCGCGTCGCTCCCCAAGCCTGACCGGCTCGAGCAGATCGGACGTTTGCACGAGTATCTCAAAAAGCGTTTCGGTGTCGATGCGACCGGCCTCTGGCTTACGGAGCGCGTGTGGCAGCCGGGACTCGCTGAAGACCTGGCGGAGGCCGGCGTCGAGTACGCGCTCGTGGACGACCGCCACTTCCTGGTGAGCGGCTTTCGCTCCGACGAGCTGCACCGCCCGCACCTCACCGAGGCGAACGGTCGCCGCATGGGACTCCTCGCGATCGACGAGCGGCTGCGCTACCTGATTCCGTTCCGCCCACCCGAGGAGACCGCCGCGTATCTGCGCGAGCTGCGCAGCCACGGGCACGAGCTGGCGGTGCTGGCGGATGACGGGGAAAAATTCGGCGGCTGGCCCGGCACCAAGGATTGGGTCTACGGGTCAGGCTGGCTCGACAACTTCTTCAAGACCCTCGAAACGCTGATCTCGGGCGGCGAGGTCGCGTTGTCCACCGGCCAGGACGCGTTCCGGCAGGTCCCCTCGGCCGGATTGTCCTACCTCGGGACGGCTTCGTACCGGGAAATGGAGAAGTGGTCCCTGCCGCCGGGGGCTCAAAAAGACCTGACGAAGTTGGAAGATGAGCTTGGACCGAAGCATCTGGCGGCCTCGGCATCGTTCGTGCGGGGGGGACACTGGCACCACTTCCTGGTGAAGTACCCGGAGTCGAACCGGATGCACAAGACGATGCTCGCGTTGTCGGAGCTTTCCCGCCGGAAAGGCGATCCGCCGGAGGCGCGTCGCGCGATTGGCCGTGCCCAGTGCAACGACGCGTACTGGCACGGCGTGTTCGGCGGGCTCTATCTGCCGCACCTGCGCAACGCGGTCTGGCGCCAGCTCGCCATCGCCGAGCGCGAGCTGCGCAAGGGCGACTCGCTCGTCTGCGAAGAGCTCGATCTCGACTACGACGGCTTCCCCGAGCTCTGGGTGCACTCGTCGCAGTTCTCCGCCGTCATCAGCCCGCATCGCGGCGGCGCGATCGAGGTGCTCACGAGATTCCATGACTTGACGAATCTCGCCGACGTGTTGACGCGACGGCGCGAGTCGTACCACGAGCTGCCCAAGCAGCACGGGCATCATGACGACACGTCCGGCGGGACCGCGAGCATCCACGACATCGAGCGGGCCGCGACGCTCAAAGAATTGCCGCCGATCGACATCGAGCCGCGCGCGATCCTCGTCGAGCGGCTGATCCCGGGGGACCTCGCGCCCGCCAGTTACGCGAGCGCGCATTACAAACCGATCCGCTCGTGGGCCGCCGTGCCGATGCGCGCGACCATCAAGCAAAACGGCGATCTGACGGTGCTGCTGCAGGGCGAGGGGCTCGAGAAGAAAATCGAGTTCGATGTCGCCGGGAGCGTTCACGTTTCCTACACGTGGGATCCGGCGGGACTGGGCGCGAACGCGATGTTCGCCCCCGAGCTGTCGGTGGCGCGCAGCATCCCGGTGCACGTGCACCCCGACGCCGAGATCTGGCGCTCGGAGATCACGACGGTCGCGCGCAGTGAGCGCGGATTTGAAGAGACCGTCCAGGGCTTCTCCATCACGCCACGCTGGCCGGCGCATCTCGGAAGCGCCCGCCTGGAGCTCGGTCCTTGAGTGTGCGGCGCCGTTGTACGTATCGCGTGCAGCTGAGCGCGAGTTTCGGGTTCGATCCCGCCGCCGAGGTTGCGGATTATCTGGCCGCCCTCGGCGTCAGTCATTTGTATACCTCGCCGTACCTGCAGGCGGCGCCCGGGAGCACGCACGGCTACGATGTGATCGATCATTCCCGCCTGAGCGGCGAGCTCGGCGGCCAGGCCGCGCATGCGCGCCTGATTGCCGCGCTGCAGGGCGCGGGACTGGGTCACGTGATCGACATAGTGCCGAATCACATGTCGATCGCGGGCCGCGGCAATCGCTGGTGGTGGGATGTGCTCCGCAACGGGCTCGCGAGTGAATATGCGCACTACTTCGACATCGACTGGGAGCCACCAGAAACACGCCTGCGCAATACGCTGCTGCTGCCCGTGCTCGCCGATCAGTACGGCCGCGCGCTGGACCGGGGCGAGATCAAGCTGCATCGCGACCGCACGGCGTTCACCGTGCGCTACAAGGATCACGAGTTCCCGATCGAGCCGCGCTCACTCGCCGGTTTGTTGCGAGTCGCCGCGCAGGGCATTCGCTCCGAGCGCCTGGCGTTCATCGCCGACGCCTTCGAGCTCCTTCCCGCTCCCACGGAAACCAACCCGCCAGCAACCGAGCGCCGCCGCCGCGATGACCGCGTCGCGACGGACCTGCTGCAAGCGCTGCTCGACGACGAGCCGGATGTGGGGCGCGCCCTCGATCGCGCCGTCGATGCCTGCAACGCCAATCCCGACTCGCTGGATCGGCTGCTCGAGCAGCAGAACTACCGGCTCGCCTGGTGGCAGGCCGCCGAGCGCGACCTTGGCTACCGGCGCTTCTTCGACGTCAACTCCCTGATCGGGCTGCGCATGGAAGTGCCGGAGGCGTTCGCGGCCACGCATCGCCTCACGTTCGAGCTCGTGCGCTCCGGCGCAGCCGACGGGCTGCGCATCGACCACGTCGACGGCATGCAGGATCCTCGCGAATACCTGGAGCACCTGCGCGAGCAATGTCCGACCTACACCGTGGTCGAGAAAATCCTGCAGGACGACGAGCGGCTGCCTGAATCCTGGCCGGTCGCCGGGACCAGCGGCTACGACTTCCTGAATCTGGTCGGTGGGCTGTTCATCAACCCTCGCGCCGAAGCGGTGCTCACGCAGTTCTATGCGACCTTTGCCGGCATGTCGGACTCGTACGCCGACGTCGCGCGCGAGAAACGGCTGCTCGTGCTGCGGGAGGGACTGGGCAGCGACGTCAATCGCCTGTCGGAGCTGCTGCTGCAGATTTGCGAGCGCCATCGCCGTCATCGCGATTACACGCGTCACATGCTCACCGAGGCGGTGCGCGAGCTGCTCGCCTCCTTGCCCGTGTATCGCACATACGTCCGGCCTGACGTTTCGGAGATATCCGACGCGGCCCGCGCGACGATCGAGACCGCCACGACCGAAGCCAAGCGGCGTCGCCCGGACCTCGATGGCGAGCTGTTCGACTTTCTGCGCGGAATCCTGACGCTCGCGGTGCGCGGCGAGCTCGAGAGTAGGCTCGTGAATCGCTTCCAGCAGCTCAGCGCCGCGGTGATGGCAAAGGGCGTCGAGGACACGGCCTTCTACTGCTACAACCGCTTCGTGGCGGTGAACGAGGTCGGCGGCAATCCGGCGCGGTTCGGGGTGTCACCCGCCGAATTCCACAAGCGCATGGCCGAAGTGCAGGAGCACCATCCGCACACGATGAACGCGACGGCGACGCACGACACCAAGCGCGGCGAGGACGTGCGTGCGCGACTCGCCGTGATCACCGAGCGCCCGGGGTCATGGACGTCCGCGGTGCAGCGCTGGTCGGAGCACAACGAGGGCTATCGCACGGGCGATCTGCCGGACCGGAACACCGAGTACCTCTACTACCAGACGCTGGTCGGCGCCTGGCCCGTGCCCGTCGATCGCATGCTCGCGTACATGGAGAAAGCGACGCGGGAGGCCAAGACCCACACGTCCTGGACGTCGCCGAGCGAGAAGTTCGAGACAGCCTTGAAGCGCTTCATCGAGCGTTCGCTCGCCGATCCCGAATTCATTACGGCGGTCCGGGACTTCGTCGGTGCGATCATCGAGCCCGGTCGCGTCGTGTCGCTGGCGCAGGCGCTGATCAAGCTCACGGCGCCCGGCGTGCCCGATCTGTATCAGGGCACCGAGCTCTGGTCGCTGTCGCTCGTGGATCCGGACAATCGCCGGCCGGTCGATTACGGGCTGCGGCGCCGGCTGCTCGCCGAAATTGCCACCGCCCAGCCGGAACAGGTGCTGGCACGCATGGACGAAGGCCTGCCCAAACTCTGGATGATTCAGCGCGCGCTCGGGGTGGAGGCGAACGGCTGCTACCAGCCGCTCGCTGCCGAAGGGGAGCACGCCGACCATGTCGTCGCGTTCGGGCGTGGCGGCAAGCTCGTCACGATCGTCCCACGGCTGAGCCAGACGCTGACCGGCGGCTGGGACGACACCACGATCGCCTTGCCCGACGGCCAGTGGCGGAATGTCTTGACGGGGGAGATGCATTCCGGGGGCGGGCGCGAGCGGCTGGACCATCTGTTTGCCCGTTTCCCCGTCGCCCTGCTTATTCTCCAGTGATGAACAGGCGGGGATTCGCGGTTCTCACGATGCTGGCGACCCTGGGGTGCGGGCGATCGCAGGCCCGCCAGGAAGCCGCCCGGGACAGCGCGATGCAACGGGTGGTGGATAGCATCACCCCCCCCCCCCCCCCCCCGAGCCCTCCCCCCGGGACACCAACCGCCCCGGGCCCAGGGCCGCAGACCCACCACCGCGGGCCC
>Ga0134125_10004935_pt1 | contig 15196 bp, 19 predicted proteins | sample KB31751_FD_96464 | JGI IMG/M metagenome (GOLD analysis project Ga0134125, IMG submission 96464) | Terrestrial soil microbial communities with excess Nitrogen fertilizer from Kellogg Biological Station, Michigan, USA - KB3-175-1 | ecosystem: Environmental > Terrestrial > Soil > Unclassified ... | reverse complement strand
GGAAACGATCTTCTCGTGCGGAACAATCTCGCGGTATTCAACCGCATTCCAGAACTCCTGCCCATCCGGCGTCTTCATGCAGCAGAGAAATTTCCCCCCAACGCGAAAATCCATCTGGCAAACGGTCGCGGTAAAGCCCTTCGGTCCCCACCACTGCATCACGTACTTCGGGTCTGTCCACGCCTTCCAAACCAACGCGCGTGGGGCATCAAAAATTCTTGTGATAGACATCCGCTCAATTTCGTTAACCGTGTTTTTTGTCATCTCTGGCCTCCGCTGTTTTCATTTGATTTACAACCACTTCCAACTTGTCGAAACTCTCTTCCCAGAACCGGCGATAGCGAACCGCCCAGTCGCTGACTGTCTTGATCGCCTCTGGCCTGAGCGTGCACACACTTTCTCGTCCACGCTTCGTCTTGATCACGATCCGCGCCCGCACCAGGTAGGCAATATGTTTTGAAATCATCTGCTGCGAGAGTGCAAACGGTTCCGTCAATCCATGCACAGAGGCGGGTCCATGGGAGAGTCGTTCGATCATCGCCCGGCGGGTTGGATCAGACAGAGCCGCGAATGTTGTATCTAGGTTATTCACAACCATATGGTAGTGAATTATAAAGGGATGTCAAGTGTGAATTTTGCGGGTGGCCCACATAACGTGGTTTTCGTTGTATGCGGAATTACAAATCGCCGATGATTTAGTCACTCGAATTTGATTCGAAAACATTCACTTCCCACTCAAGCCAGAATCGGGCTTGAATGGCCACCCGCCGCCCTTCCGATCAGCATTGGTCATTTCACTCGGCGGCGCTTTCACAGTTTCTTAGTCAACCCCGGCATTCCTGAGCTCACAAACGCCCGCTCCGTCCCGCCGGGCGATGTCTTCTTCTTCACCACCCACGTCGTCATGCACCGCTGCCCCTGAACGACGGTCGTCTTCAGTGGATCCACTAGCTTCCCGTCCATACCACGCGTTAATTCCATCAACAGCGCTTCATCCACCAGCAGCCACTCCGCCCCATGTGACATACGGAACCGCCGCCCTCCCACGGGCTCGAACGCCATATCCTTCGCCGCTCCAATTGTTGACGCCAGCCGGCAGAACAGCATTCCGCCCGGACGCAGCACCCGCCACAGCTCTCGCACCATCGCCTCCAGTTGCGCCTCATCCCGCGCAAAGTGCAGCACCGAGTGGCACACCACTAAGTCCGCAAACTCATCCGCGAACGGCATCGCTTCCACGGCCGCCACCTGAAAGTTTTCAGCAGGCAGCCCCGGCGCCAGTTCACTCGCCATCTTCCGTGTCGCCCCCACCGCTTCAGCGCTTACATCCACGCCAAACACTTCATATCCCTCGCGCAGCAGATACTGAATATTCCGGCCAACGCCGCACCCCGCGTCCACCACCCGCATTCCGGGCGAAACATTCCCTCGTAAAATCTGGTCGAACAAGTAAACATCAATCTGCCCAAACTGCTCCCGCACAGTCATCTTGACCTCTCTCTACCCCGCCTGGGGCGGGTGGCCCACACAACGTAGTTTTTCATTGTATGGGGAATTACAAATCACCAGATGCTTTTGTGCCACTCGAAATTTTGACTCGAAAATTCTCAATTCCCAATCAAACCAAAATCAGACTTGAATAGGCCCATCCGCCGCAATTTTTCAAACAGGAGGGAGTAACTACTACTTTTATGGCTCAATGTTGGACTGCGGTAGCTTTATATTTTTTTAGCGCTTCAAGGTATGAAGGTTTAGAAGGCGACATTCGTACAGCATTATTTTCTGCATCGACTGCATCGCTAAATTGGCCAAGTGCTGCGTAACACGCTGCTAAGGTATCTTGAAATGCAGGGTTGTCCGGTTTAAGTTTTACCGCTCGTTTTGCTAATGAGATTGCTTCTTGGGGATCGCGCAACGTATCGGAAGATGAAGTGACCAATAAGAAAGCCAGATTATTCATTGCAGTGATGTTCCCTTGGATTACAGCTTTTCGATACCATTGCGCAGCATCGGTATCACTCTTGGTAACGCCAATGCCATGCACATACATAAGACCTAAATTAAATTCTGCAGCGGCTAATCCCTGATCCGCCGCTTTGCGCATCAAAATGGCAGCTAGTATTTCGTCTTTCGGAACGTCCACTCCGGATAGGTATTGAACTGCTAGTGCATATTGACCACGAGAGTCGCCATGCTCTGCCGCACGCTTGAGCCACTTTAGCGCCTCCTCTTGATCCGGCATGACTCCATGACCCCACGAATACATTTCGCTTAGCGCATATTCTCCTGCTGCATTGCCCTGATCGGCAGCTTTTTGAAACCACTTGGCCGCGGCAACTTCGTCGAAAGGTACACCTTTTCCGGTGGCGTACGCCGTACCCAGCTGCACTTGGGCGTACGCATCTCCGGCCAGAGCTTGTTTTTCAATATCAGTTAAATGTTCTGTGGTCTGTGCGTTGCCATATCGGGCGGACGAAATCAATAGAATGAGAACGGACAAAGTCACAAGCGAGTTGTGCAATTCTTGGCGCACAATCTTTATGTGGATCCGGCAGGCCCACTCAAACAACGATTTTAGCTTGGGTGGGGCATTCCTTGGTTAGCAATCTTTCCGCCACGTTAAACTAGAAGAGTTACGCGCCGCAAGTGACTCCCTAAATAATGATCTCTTTCTCAAACATCAATAAGCAGTATGGCAAGCAGGTGCTCTTCGTGGATGCATCATTTCAGTTGAATCCCGGAGAGAAAGTCGGACTGGTCGGCCCCAATGGGGCGGGGAAGACAACGCTCTTCCGCATGGTGGTCGGCGAGGAAAGCCCCGATGATGGCACTGTCTCTGTCCCCAAGAAATTAACGATCGGCTACTTCCGCCAGGACGTCGAAGAAATGCAGGGCCGTTCCGTGCTCGATGAAGCGATCGCAGGCAGCGGACGCGTCGGCGATTTACATCACGAGCTCGAAGACTTGCAGCGGGAAATGGCTGACCCTGAAAAGGCTGATGAAATGGAGCGCATTCTTGATCGCTTCGGTCACGTGCAGGAAGAGTACGAGCATTTAGGCGGATACGCGCTCGAATCGCAAGCGCGCGAAGTGTTGCACGGTTTGGGATTCAAAGACGATCAGATTGACGGCGACGTCGGCGCGCTTTCCGGCGGATGGAAGATGCGCGTGGCGCTGGCGCGCGTCCTGCTCGGAATGCCGGACGTACTGCTGATGGACGAACCAACGAACCATCTCGACATCGAATCCATCATCTGGCTGGAACAGTTTCTCAAGTCATACCCCGGCGCGCTGCTGATGACTTCGCACGACCGCGAGTTTTTGAATCGCCTGGTCTCAAAGATTGCGGAGATTGATGGCGGGGAAATCAACACTTACTCGGGCGATTACGATTTCTACGAGCGCGAGCGGGCCATACGAGAGAGCAACCAGCAGGCTGCATTTGCGCGGCAGCAGTCCATGCTGGCGAAGGAGCAGCGCTTCATCGATCGTTTCCGAACGCACGCCGCCAAAGCTGCCCAGGTGCAGAGCCGTATCAAAGCTTTGGACAAAATCGAAAAGATCGAACTGCCAAAGAAGCGCGAAGTCGTAAAGTTCGATTTTCGCGTTCCACCGCGATCCGGCGAGCAGGTGGCCGTCCTGGAAAATCTGCACAAGAGTTACGGCCCACGCGTGATTTATGAAGGATTCAATCTCACCATCCGCCGCGGAGAACGCTGGGCCGTGATGGGAAGAAACGGTGCAGGGAAGAGCACGCTGTTAAAGATGATCTCCGGCGCGAGCGCTCCAGATGCCGGAAGCGTGCGGCTCGGCGCCAGCCTGCATATGGGCTACTTCGCGCAACAATCGCTGGATGTGCTCAATCCTGACCTCACCGTCGCCGAGCAGCTGCAACAGGATTTTCCCCACGACAGCATCGGGGCGTTGCGAAGCTTGGCGGGAGCATTCCAGTTCTCCGGCGACGACGTGGATAAAAAGATCCGCTCACTCTCCGGCGGAGAAAAATCACGGCTGGCCATCGCGCGCATGCTCTACAACCCTCCAAACTTCCTGGTGCTCGACGAACCTACCAATCACCTGGATCTTGCGACCAAAGAGATGCTGGTGGACGCGCTCAAAGATTTTGAAGGCACGATGATCTTCGTATCGCATGACCGCATGTTCCTTCGCGGCCTCGGCTCACGCGTGCTGGAATTAGGCGGTGAGAGCGGCACAGACCGCAATCCTAATATTTATCCCGGATCGTACGTTGAGTACGTGCAGAAGCTCGGACATGAGGCGCCGGGGATTTATTCGTAGGGACTTTGTGTGCCACGGAGTACGTTGTCTTGGGTAAGCAGGAATTCAAAATAGTGAAGGTGTTGGCTCTTCTCCATCTATCGTCCAAATGAACGTTATGAGGCTAGTGACGTGCTGGAAAATCAGCAAACTCTCAGCTCGGTTGAGAACAGGATTCGCATGGGCTAGGCTCATGTTGTTCCGAACGTCATTGAAGTATTCAAGCACGGAGATGGACGACTTTAAGATTCGCTCGGTCATTTGAGATTCGATCAGATCGCGTTCTTTTAACTTCTTGACGTACTTTCCCATCAGGCTGTGCAGTGGCTCGTCGCGATCAACCGGTATGCCGTACTTGTCACAGAGCAATCGGACATACGTGATCGTAAAAGTGTGTAGTCGATCCAACCCAGATTCCGGATCGTTTTTATTGATGCTGTCCATTACGCCGGCGGCAAGACGGTCAAATTCTTCACGCCTGGAGAGAACAGCTATCACGTTAGTATCGCTGACCGGAGCAGATTGTAAGAGTCTCTCTGCAATCTTCATGCACTGGGTCTTTTGGACAGAGGATCGCCGGACTCCGTATCTGATGGTTCCAAAGCTCTCGTCGCCGCAATCGACTGTTACCGATTCAATCATGTCCTTCAGCAGCTTCCCAACGACATAGTCAGGTTGCTCGGACCAAAAATGTCGGAGCCGCCAAGCCTTGGAGCCGGAACCTCCGATACGGGAATCATCGATGTCCATTCCTACACTGTCATGTATGAATTCCCTGAACGTCCGATTTGAAAAATCCAACACATAGCCTGAACCCATGGCAAGGAACTCTTCGAGCTTCCGCCTTTCGGTATAGTTCAAGGTTGCCATTCGTTATAGCTTGATTATACTGGGGCGCACTACGAGACAAGGCTATGGCTGAAGTGAAAAACGGGATAGAACGGTTTGGCCGTGAGCGTTACAAACCCGGTCTGTATTCTCTTGATCTATCTCTAGTCAAAGAAGCACCGCTCAAAGTGAATGGTGAGGTTTCCACGTTCGAGGGTCTCTTTATAAAACTCGCCAAGTCGAAGGTCATTGAAATTGCCGATCATGGGGGTCTCAGGGATACAAAATATGTCACTGACGCTGGCGACCTGATCGTCGAGACCGAAGAGTGGCAGATCATTTCAGTGATGAATCGATTCGCAGAGCTTTTTAAGCGTGGAATCAATCCTTACAACGTCCGTTGGTTTTACTTCGATCATGATTGGTCGCGAGACGCGGACGAAGTCCATGTTTTCTTTGCCGCACACGGGGACGAGATCGTGTTGGACTCCTGCCACTTTGGTTCTGACGATCCACTGCTTCTTGTACAGGAGAAGGATGACGATCCGATCTGGCACAGTCACCCATATTTTGACGAAGCCTTGGTTCACTACTGGTATCAGAGGTTCTATACCGAGACGATGACAGGGAAGCTGATGGTGCTCCGTCCCGATGAACCGCTGCTTTATTACTTCCCGCGTCCCGCGGTCAGGGACAGCGTAAAAGACCTGTCTTTTGTGACACTCATCAAGCTTTACCGTTTGGCGTGGGTCGCTGTTGCCCTACTCGTTGCGATTGCGTTCCCGGCTTACAAGGAAATCTTGGCGGCTATTGCAATCGTGTTGCTCATTGATGTTCTATGGCGTGCATGGGCAACGAGAAAAATTGGAACAAGTGATTAAGTAGGACCGGGTAGGACGATTCAGGCCCCGGTTTTGTCTTAGTAAGTATTGGCCATGCATGCGTGGTTTCGTCGATGGCAAAATGTGTTTTACGATTAAGCCATGCAGGAGCCATTCACCCGCGACCGCATTGTCGAGGCTCTCCAGGCGATGCCTCCGAATGCCACCATCGACGATGCCATCGAACGGCTCGTATTTTTGGCCAAAGTCGAAACCGGCTTGGCTGAGCTTGATGAGTCCAAAGGCATTCCGCACGATCAGGCCAAGCATCGTTTTGGACTGTAATGCGCATTCTATGGTCGCCGCAATCGCTGCGCGATCTTGACGCTATCCGCGATAATTGACTGTCGCGGGTGGCCTAACCAAAGCTTGGTTAGAGCTTTTTGATGTGCTCTCGTATCCACTGGAGGATCTGGGCAAATTTAAACTCGTGACGATCCATCGATCCATAGATGAACTCGAACCCATCATCAGGAGTGACGTCAAGATAAAAGCTATTGACCCGTAGGAAAGTATCTGTAGCAGCAAATGCGATGCGCTTGTTGCCATCTATGAAGCAGTGATTATTACCAAGCGACTCCATGAGTGCAGCGGCTTCTTCTTCAAGCGAATTGTAGTAGCCGATTTGTGGACGAAAAACGGCGGCCTCAACTGCGCCCTTGTCGCGGACACCGCGAAGGCCGCCGAATAGATCGATCAGTCGCGATTGCATGGCATAGACTTCCGCGACTGTAAGGTACTCCGCCATTTACTTCGCGAGACGGTCTAGTAAGTCTCTATTGCGAGCCACCGATTGCTCGAAAGCATCCATCACCCCGCGGCGGATTACGTGCTGAGAAGGCACCACATTGTGCAGGTAATGCTCCAGAGCCTTTTCGAGGATATAACGCTGCGACTGGCCATTTTGCTTTGCGACTTGGACCATCTCCTCATAAAGGCTAGCATCGATTTCTGGCGCAAATTTCTTGACGGCACCTGCCATATCCAACCCCCTGCTAACGGTCACATAATTATCGCTCTTAATATAGGAAAGTCAACATAAATCTAGATTTGTCTAGACTATTGAAACTGAAGGAAGAAATCGCAGCTGTTCTCGACATTCCTGGCGGCACCGCCAAGACGCGTCTCAACTACGGAGTGGCGACGCTTCGCAAACAGCTCACTCTCGAAAGGAAACTAGTATGAGCCCTGAATCCCAGCAGCCCAACTCTGAAAACACGAACGCCGAAATCACTTTCGTTCAACAAGCCCTTGCAGCCGCAGACAGATCAGAACGCTTCTCCCGGATCATTGTCGTCGTGGTTGGCATTCTCGCCATTGTCGTCTTCATCTGGATGCACATGCACATGTTCCCGCCGGAGAGCCTCGGCGGACTATTGCATTCGCTGCTTCGCGTCGACCTTTCTTTCTTGTCGCCCGTTGATTTGGGTTTGGGGTGGCTTACACAATGTGATTTTCGTTGTGTGGGGAAGTAAAAATCGGCAGTTGCTCTCGTACGACTGGAATTTGACTCGAAGGCTCTCAAATTCCCACTCAAGCCAAAATCGGGCCCGTTCGACTTCGCTCAGGACAAGCTTTGAATGGGCCACCCGCCCTGAGACGGCAAGGATAGTCATTCAAGTGCCAATCTTTTTAGACTAAACTTGTGCGGCGGGTGGCAAGAAAGAAATATCGACAGAGTATCTCTTGAGATTGTGGGGGTCCACGTAAACCGTCAGCTGCCTTCGATCTATAAATTTCTCTGGATCGTACCAGATGTCGTCACTGTGAAACACGTGGACTTGCGATGTCGCCGGATCTTGCCACTGCACGAATATGCGATACGGCTTGGTGCCATTCACCGAGACTGCCGGTTTCACCGCAACACGGTCATAGTCAGCCAACACCACTGTACCGTGAAGTCGCAGATCGGCTGCCGTATGTCCCCGCTTCCACCGAATGAAGATGGGCACGAACCCGATTGTGGAGAATATTGTCCCAAAAATTGCTAGGAATAAAGGAGGGCCCCAAAGATCCGCAAACACGTTGATTCTCGCATTGGTTGGATTTTCAGGCCGATAAATGACATCGACCAGCTGACCCTTTACTAACGTTGGTGATGAACTGCCGCTCTTCCCGAAAAACTCGACCTGAGTGCCTTCCGACGTTTTGAAAGCAACGACTGGAAAAAACGCTGAACCGCTGCGGTTGAAGCCTATCACGGAGCCACGAGCGTGCTCTGCTCCCACTATGAGATGCCGGACATTGATATACGAAAATGCCGATAACAACAAAGCACCTAAGCCAATCACCAAGAAAACCGCTGTCCATTTACGCATCTCTGCAAACTCTCGTCTCTGCGCCTAAACTCGGCCCTTGAATCAGTCACCTAGACCTAAGCCATGAACATATTGGCTGTGATCATGAATTACAACAAGTATCCAAGCGGACACCGATTTTCCTAAAAACTAGAAAAGCACACTTGGACAGTGGCCCACACAACGTGATTTTCTTTGCTTGGGGAATTAAAATCGCCGGATTCTACCACTTGAATTTAACTCTCAGACTCTCAATTCCCACTCAAGCCAAAATCAGGCTTGAATGGCCACGCGCCTCCATTCGTCGTTTCAGGACTTCTGAACCACCGATCCCCAGCACAAATAATCAATCTGAAACAACCTACTAAGACACACCATGAATCCCGACACGCAACCGATCAAATGCTGCGTGATCGGCATTGTGATAAGAATGAGAACTCGGAAACGGTCATCCGTAATTTTAGTTACAGCTGCCATTCCAAAGTTCTTTCCGTTCACGTATTCAGCGAAGTCGTTCGCCCGTTGTCCATCGCCTGTCTCAAATGCAAAATCTACTTCTCGCGGTATGGTGAAAACGTCGCCCAGTTCGTCGTTTTTCCGAAGAAGCTCCGTATCCCCGAGGGCGTTATGGTATAGCCGATCAAACATCGTCATTGAAGCAGGATATCCCTACAAGACGATTTTTGACATTTTTGCGACCCACGCCTTCCGTCAGATATGGCCAACCATCCTGCGTGTTTACGTTACGGCAGGACTTGAATTTCGAGTTCTATCGCGCACCGCTCTCGGATTGAAAATGCCCGGATGGGTGTGGTCGCGTACGGCCGTGGCGTCACGATGAAATAGATCGTTTCAGGGTGGGCCAGCGCAATATCTCTGGGCGAGGGCTCGTTGGTGTCCAGCCAATGCGGGTGGGAGTGATAAATGCCGTGGAATTCGAGTCGTCGCTTGCGGAGTTCCGCCATCAGGCTTGCGATTTCCCTGGATGCAATCTCGTAATTCCTGACGGGATCGGCCGCGACGTTCCTCGCAGGGAACGTCTGCGTGATGATTCCATCCTGCCCCGCCAGAATTCCGCAGCATTCCCGATGGGGTTGGTGTCGGGCATGCTTCAGGAGTTGTCCGTATATTTTGCGGCGACTACGGATGGTGGGCGTCATTTTGGGGAGTATATAACGAAGCAATTCGTGAATCGAGCGATTTGCTTCTGAATAAAAATTGATTCCCACACTTGGCAAAGGTAGGCAAAACGTGGGCATCCCGCCGTTAAACACTCCGTCAATGGAGTTGCATAAAAGCGGCGGCGGCGTTGCGCGCCCGTTCTGCGATGTCGCGTGGTTTTGGCCGCGCGGCGACGCCGAGCAATAGACTGAGCAACAAATCACGCCAGAGTAATCCGGCGAACTGCTCGCCAAGTTCGGCAGGATGACCGGAGACCAGTTTGTGCTCCTTCGCCTGGGCCATGATTTTGCGCAAGGCCGCGCGACTGGCTTCCCGTCCAATTGAGTCGAGCGCTCGTGCCACCTCGGGGGCCTGCACCGCTTCAGCAATTGCTAGCCGGAATACCGCGATGACTGCCGGATCACTAATTTCGCGGATCAGCCTCGTTCCGAAAGAAACCAGGGTCTGCTCCAAAGCCTCGCGATTGTGTGGCGCCAGCAGGTCAGCGGGGACATCCAGTTGCCTGGCACGTTCGCTGATGCAGGCAATCAGCATTTCCCGTTTGTTGCCAACCAGCGCGTAAAGTTCACGCTTCGAAACGCGTGCGCGTGTTGCGATTTCGAGCGTACTGGTCGTCGCGTACCCGTTTTGCATAAAAGCCGCAAAAGCCGCGTCAAGAATGCGACGGCGCGCCACGGTCTCATCGGGGCTCTCCTGGCTGTGTCTTGACCTCGATGCTTTAGGCATAAGCCCTCTCCTTGACCATGGCGGTACCGTATAGTACCATGTTTCTGGAATGGTACCGCATGGTACCAGAGCAGGAGGACGCAATGTCGTCACAAATCATCTTCACCCTGCAGTTGGTGCTGGGTTATGTCGCGTGGCTGCTTTGCTTCCGTGCGTACCTGCTGCCCAAAATCAAATCGATGGACCAGGTCGAGGTACATCGGGCCATCGCCGCGTTGCACAGCTTTCGCTTCTTCGGCCTGGTTTTTATTCTTCCCGGCATCGTAGGGCCAAATCTCCCTGCCAGTTTCGCAGCTTTCGCCGCTTACTGGGACCTGGCAACCGGAGTGTTGGCGATGCTGGCGCTCCTCACCATAAAAATCCGTCCACTTTTTTGGATGTTCGTCGCTGCCTTCAATTTAGTGGGCGTCACTGATCTCATCCTCGACTATTACCACGCAAGCAGGGTTGGACTTCCGGCGATGGCAGGGCAGTTGGGCGTCACCTATGCGATCCCAATCATTTATGTGCCCCTGCTGATGATCACGCATTGCGTCGCACTCTATTTTCTGCTGCGGCCCAAGAAGGACAAAGTCCTCGCGCGCGAAGAGAAGTAAGATTCAGTATCCATAAATCGCGGTCCCGCGTAAGAGCTGGTGCCCCAGGTTCGCGGGTTGGCCCACACAACGTGGCTTTCATTGTGCGGAGAATTTGAAAGCTCAACCGCCCAACAAGCAACGTTTGTCAACGATGATTGGTTCGTTTGCGCCGGTCAACGCAGCACTACCGACGAAGAGTTCTGGATATCTGTGATTATCAAGAACCGCTGTGAACCGGTCGCAGCGTCATTGGGAGCGAGCGTTTTCAACGGACCAATGGCCTGCACGGTGCCGGCTCCGTCCGGATTAGTTTTGAGGATGGCCAGCGGCTCCAGCTTGCCGAAGGGTGCATGGTTCGATTCGGCAAGATACACCTGATACTGTGCCTTTGGCGAAAGTCCCGAGGCCGAGATCTGCACCAGATCAAGAAGTCCAAGCGAATTTACAGCCACCGATGCTTGCGCATTCGGCCAAGTACTTCCTGCAGATGAAAGATGCAATCTTGCAGTATTCCCGGCTTGGCCGAGGGGCACGAGGTTGTCTGTGCCCGCACCTTCCGGGACGGCGTTCGGCACATACACCAGAGCTTGCGTTGTCTGGCCAATCGGAATGTTCGCGATGACCTTGTTGCTCACCGTGTCGATGGCCGCGGCCATCCCTCCATTTTCCAGCGCGACGTACATTCGCGATCCATCGCCCGAAGGCCAAATTCCGTGCGGCAAACTGCCAACTGGAATAGTGGCTACGAGTTCCGGAGTCCCGCTGCCTCTGCGATAAACTTTGACCTCATTTGTGCCGCCGATCGTGACGTAAGCAAACTTTCCGTTGCGATTGTTGGCGAAGTTTACGTGGTTGGTGATGGGGCCAGTTTCCAGCAGCGCCTTTTGCTCGAAGGGAGGTTTCGCGCTGAATACCTGCGTTTTGCCAATGTCCTTGAGCGTAATCCAAACTTCATCGTTTTCGGGAGTGACCGCGATATTGGGGCAGAAGGGGCTTGCCTGCGGCAATCGCTTCACTATCGCATGCGAAGCCACGTCAATCACTGCGACTTCAGACGTAAAGCTGGAACACACAAAACCATATTTTCCATCCGGTCCGAACATGGTCATACCTGGGCCGTTTGCCAACTGCATGCGTCGAGTTTCCTTCATCGTGACCGGATCAATGACCGAAACATAATCTTCACCACGCACCGTTACCCATAACTCCTTGCCATCAGAGGTGAAAAACGCTTCGTGCGGCGAGCGTCCAACGTAAACCACTCCTTTTATCTTGTTGGTTGCAGTATCGATGAGAGTCACCGAGTTGGAGCCAATGGATACAACAGCGAGTGTCTTCGAGTCAGGCGAATAACCGAGACCGTGGACCAAAAGCTGCCCCTTATACAACGCGCTCAGAGCCCCGGGTACGGGATCGCCGAGGCGGATGACGCCTAACAGTTTGTCGCTAGAGGGATCAATCACAGACACCGTGTTCGAGGTCTGGTCCGCAGCATAAACGCGATCATGGCTGGAAATTGGGACATCCGTGCGCCCCCAAGGGGCCTGTTGTGCAAACGCAGATGAAAGAAGAAAAATTAATAGACCAAGCTGCGCGACTTTCATATTGAAGATTTCTCCTGACAAAGGAACTTCATCGTCTGTGAGTCGGATTCGGCCGTAACCAAAGTTGCATCAATTCGATTTCGGATTGCTGATCGGTGATAATTTCCTGGGCAAGACGGCGTATCTGTGGATCCGTCCCGTTCAGAAGTTCTGATTTCGCCATATCAATGGCCGCCTGATGGTGTGGAAGCATTAGGGCCACGAAATCCACATCACTGTTTCCGGAGGGCTTTACGGCACTCATGGCGACACGCATTTTCGTCATGCTGCCCATTAATGCAGACCACGATGGATCCGCATCACTCGCTGCAGTGTGACCGGTCAGAGTGAGTGGAATCCCAATCAACAAAACGACAAAAACAAATTGAATTGAACGGCGACGCATAGGCATTGATCATAAAATGTCAGTTGCGCCCCTGCCAAATTATCTTTCACAACCTAATCTAGAAGTTCCGCTTGCTGCATGAAGATGCCGATTCAAAGGCGAAAAAGTGGTAACTCAATTCTGCGAATCGTTTGTTGGGATAGTTCAGTTACGATACGTACGCCCGGCATGACCCCTATTCGACCGGATGTCGACATTATTGGTTCTTCCAGGGAGATAAGGAAGCCTGAGCTTAAGTCAAGCCGAGCGTCAAAATCACACGTTTTCTTCCATTTGCCGCTTAATCCGCCCAGGATTACGCGGGTATATCGCATAAAACAGCACTAATACTTTTCAACTATGGCCCTGGCTCCCGTTTTCCGTTAACTTTAGCGCCATCCTAGGAGAGGCCTGATGGAAACGTTAGGGGATGCGACGAACAGCAGTGTTCTGAGTTTCTCGAAGTCCTTTGGCATCGCCCGCGTTCCCGCCGCTAAGCTTACCGCTTCATTTCTGCAAATTCAGGGACTCGTTGACCAGATACAATGCGCAAGTGAAAGGGCAAAACAGCTGATTGCCGGCAGGACTGAAGCCGAATTGACCGTAAGCCTTGGGCCTACCACATGGTCAGTGGCGCAATGCCTGGACCACCTCGCAAAGACCACAAATGCTTTTCTCCTCCCGATTTCGGAAGCCGTCCTGGATGCTCCCCGTCTTCGCAGAAATCGCCGCCTGCGCAGCGGTCCCGTCGCCCGTCTTCTGATACGGGCCTTGGAACCTCCTTATAAGTTGCACTTCAGGGTACTTGCTCCAATAGCCCCGGCCCAGCAGGGAATTCAGCCCGCATGGAGCGCATTTGAAGAATCTCAGGAACGTCTTTCAGAAACCGTGCAATCCGCGGTTGGCTTGGCCATAGATAAAATGCGCATCGAGTCTCCGGTCTATGCGCGAATTGGCTACAACGTCTATGGGGCTTTGCGCATGCTGACAGCACACCAGCGGCGCCACCTTTGGCAAATAGAACAGATCCTGAAAGCGCTCGACCATATCCAAATCCCGTCTATTCCCTAAGCATCAAACCAACGCATGGCTGACCAGACGCCAGCAATTTCCAGCGACGTAACAATAGTTGGCGGCGGCCTGGCGGGAAAAGCCGCGGCGATACAATTGGCGCGCGCGGGCCTGAAGGTCGTCTGCGTGGAACCCCCGCAAGCCGCCCGTCAACCCGTGGGTGAATCACTCGACTGGTCAGCGCCTGAGTTGTTGAAGCATCTGGGCCTTCCGGAGGAAGATCTGCTTGCTTCCCAAATTGCGACATGGAAGCGCCACGTCACTTTGAAAATGCCCGACGGGTCCGAGGTGCACTATGTCCCGACGGAGTGGCTGGGCAGGCCTCCCTTGCACATCAATCTCGTGACCCTTCATGTAGGAAGGCCGCAACTGGACGACGAAATTCTCAAGCTCGTTTTAACAGAAAACGTTTCCGTAGTACGCGAGCATGCCACAGATGTCGAAGTTGTTGAGGGAAGAATTCGTTCGATCAAAACTGAAAGTGGAACCCTCCTCACATCTCCCTGGTTCATTGACGCCTCCGGCGGCGGGGCGTCGTTGCTTGGCCGAAAGTTGAATTTGCCTTCCCGGCAGTACGGCCCCACCAAAGTGGCGATGTGGACTTACTTCAATGTGCCGCAGGAGGTGGAAGGCACCACTCTCTACATGGACCCGCGTCCTGATGAATACCTGGAATGGGTTTGGGAAATTCCCGTAAGCCCGAACATGGTGAGCGTGGGATACGTGGCCCCCGGTGCGGCGATAAAGGCAAAGCGTGATGCAGGGAAGTCCACCGAAGAAATATTCCGCCAGCAACTCGCCAAATTCTCTCATTTCGGATCCCTGCTTCCCGAGGGGCCGCTGAATGCGGTGAACATTACATCTTTCAAATGCCGCGTCTTTTTGCAGGCGGCGGGCCCGAACTGGCTGATCGCGGGAGAAGCAGCCTCGCTGGTTGATCCCATGACCTCTAACGGAGTAACGGCGGCGCTACGGCAAGCGGCGGAGGCCGCGGAACTGATTCTCAAGTTTCGCAAGCGCGGCAAATTGCCGTGGCTGGCAAGGAAGACATATAGCAGCCGTATTCTGCAAATGGCGAAGTTTTTTAATGAGGGGATTGAAAAAATTGTTTACGAGCCCTACGTAAGGAATCGTATCGGTTTGGGCAGCGCCGGCGCGGCGTACACCAGCCCGGCCTGGAGCATGAACGTTGTCTACGCACGCTTGAAACCGCGCGGCCCAATTTCGACGATCATTCTGGACGCCATACTGGGATTTTTTCGTGCCAGCGCCTCCATCTATTACCGGTACTGTTCCTACCGGAGGCCTTCGGCCGTCCACCAGGCGGGCAGTTCGCATTGACCACCGAACAGCTCATCCTTTCGATTGGAACTATCCTGCTCGTCGC
>Ga0134125_10004934_pt1 | contig 15196 bp, 11 predicted proteins | sample KB31751_FD_96464 | JGI IMG/M metagenome (GOLD analysis project Ga0134125, IMG submission 96464) | Terrestrial soil microbial communities with excess Nitrogen fertilizer from Kellogg Biological Station, Michigan, USA - KB3-175-1 | ecosystem: Environmental > Terrestrial > Soil > Unclassified ... | reverse complement strand
GGCGGCGATCTGAAAGTTGGGGGAAGCGAAGGTTCCCTGTCCCGAGCCATGCAGGGCGATAGTCCCGGTGATGGGCAGCCGGCGGCGGGTCAGCGCCGGCAGGCGATCGAGGAGGAGCTTGTCGGCGTGGATCTCAGCCTGATAGGCGCGGGTTTGATAGTTGACGCTGCCGTGGGCGGAGACGGGACCGGAATCGAGCTGGGCGGCGGCATCCAACGTCACGGTATCGCCGGCGCCGTGCGCCTGAATGGAAAACGACTGCAGGCCGGCGCCGAGTTCATCCTTGCCGCCGAGGTGGAGGTGAGCCTGGGCCACTGCGACCACGCCTTCCCCCTGCGGCGCCGACAAAGTACCCTGCACCTGGGCGTGGGCGCTGAGAATCCCGCTCAGTGGCATGGGACCCGGGACCAGGGGGGCGACCTGGTCGAGGGCAAAATGCACCGCGGCCACGCGCACCGTCATCGGGCTGGCGCCGGAGGGCTGCCAGTGTGACAGGCCCAGCGTGGCGTCGAGCGTGATGCGGCCCTGGGTGCCCGCCACCACCACCAGATTCCGCACCTGCACCTGGGTGGGACTGGCGGCGAGATCGGCGTTGAGCGAACGCCAATGAACGCCGCGCACCGCCAGCGGCCCTCCTTGCAGGTGGCCTTGAATGGATGGCGCCTTCAGTCGCCCGGACACGGTGCCGCGAAATCCGGCCTGGCCCGACAGTTCGAGCGGCGGGAGAGGACGGCCCAGGGCTGTGGCCAGGCGATCGGTCAACAATTCGGCTTGATGGAGATCGGAGGCAGTAGCCTCGAGGGCGATGTTGCCGCTACCCGAGTGGGTGAGAGCACCATTGGCGGTGAAACTGAGACCAGCGGCCTGCAGATGGGTGTCGGTCAGGGTGAGGCGCTGACGAGCCGCATCGTAGACGGCGTCGAGAGAGGCCTCGACAGGTTGGCGTGGATATTTCGCACTCTGGATCTGGGCGGAGATGCCGGCCTGGGCATGAACGACGAGAGTGTCGAAGCGGCCTTGCCATTGGCCGGCGGCGGTGATCTGCGCCGTTCCGGCGATGCCCAACTCGCCCAGAGTGCGCGCGCCCTGGGGCGCCAGGCGGGCGATGCGCGCCACTTGCGCCCCGTGCACCTGAAGATTGAAGTTGCCCAGGTTCTTCGACCCGACGGCGCGCACTTGCGCGTCCCCGCCGAGCGCGCCGCCGAGCACGGTAGCCCGCAGACCGGTGACCTTGAGGTCGCGCCCGGCAAACTGATAGCGGCCGGCAAGATCACCAACGGGAATGCTCAGGGCGGAGGAGGTGGTGACCAAGGCGGGGCTGGAAAAGCGTCCGGAGGCGGTGAACTGATCATCGTGCCAAGCGGCGGCGCCGTCCACCGTCACGGTCCCGCGCGGCAGGTCGTGCTGACCGACGATGGGTCGCAGGGCCGCCAACCCGACCTGCATTTGATACCGGGCGTCGAGCCGCAGCGGCGCCAAAGTTGGGACAGTGGCCGAAGCGGCGAGGTGGACGACGCCGCTGGTCAGCGTCAGGCTGGGAATCTTCACCCCGTCGCGACCGGCGTCGAAGGCCATCTGCAGGCTGTGGGGCAGCGCCTGGTGGTGATCCCAGGTAACGCTTCCCTGCGCGTACGCCAGGTTTCCGGTATAGCGCCGGGTGAGCGGATGAAAGGCGACGTCGAGCGTCAGCGAGCGCAGCTCGGCCTCGAGCTCCGCCGGGCGGTCGTTGACGAACACTTCGCCGTTGCGGACGGCCAGATTGCGAATGCCGAGTTGGAAGATGTCCGGACCCGGGCCGTTCCCTGCGGGCGGTTGCGGAAGATTGGTCGTACCGTCGGGATTGACGAGTAGATGGACGACGGGGTGATCCAGCTCCACGCTGGTCAGTTGCCAGGAGCGATGCAGCAGAGAGGTAATCCGTACCACCACATGGGCGTGGTCCACGGTGAGCAGCGGCGGAGCGGAAGCCGGGCCGCGGCCGCGTATGGAGAAGCGCAAGACATCGGCGGAGGGAGAAAGAGTGAAGCTCTGGAGCCGAAGGTTGGAAATGTGGACGGGGGTGCCCAGAGCCTGGCTGGCCGCCACCTCGGCCTTCCGCGCCACCCAGCGCTGGAAGCGAGCGCTGGAGAGAACCAGATAGCCAGCCGCAGCCGCGACCGCCACCAGGATGCCGACCGCGATGGCGATCCATTTGATCCACGCGCGCCAGTGGAAACCGCCGGCCATCAGAATGCCTGCCCCAAGGTAATAAAGAACTGGGTGGCTTGGACGCCGGGCAGGCCGTTGAGGTTATGTCCGAGGTCAAATCGGATGGGGCCGACGGCGGTTTGGTAGCGCAGGCCCACGCCAATGCTGTTGGTGTAGCCGGCGCCGATGTTGTTGATGCCGACGTGGTCGAAGACATTGCCGCCGTCGTAAAAGAGCGCGATCCCGAGATGATCCCAGATCTGGGGGGTGGGGATGCGCAGCTCGGAATTCAGGATGAGCAATTCATTACCGCCAACCGGCACCTGGATCAGGGTGCAGGTGGCAGGATCGTTGGGGTTGCCGCAGGCGGGGATGGTCTTCTGCGGTCCGGCGCCATCGAGGGGAAAGCCGCGCAGCGTGCTGCCGCCGCCGGTAAAGAAGGCCTGGCTGAGGGGAACAAAGCTCGATCCCAAAGCGTGGGCAGCCCCGAGGCGCAGGCTGTTGGCCCAGACGATGCCATCGGCCATTTGCTTGTAATAGGCAGTCTGGGTCTGCAGCTTGGCGAAGTTTACCGTGGAGCCGAGCGCGCGGGCGCTGTAGTCGAGCTCGTAGCTCTCCAACATTCCCTTATGGGCGTCGAGGGGGTTGTCACGGGTGTCGCGCAGGAAGGTGGCGGAGAGGGTGGAGAGGCGGATGTTGCGGTCGCGCGCCGGAACCAGGTCGGGGATGAGGAGGCGCGTGAGGCTGGTCTGACTGTAGCTGTAGCGCAGAAAGAGGTTGGTGGTGCGATCGAGGTTGAGGGGGCGCTCCAACTGATAGCTGGCCTGACCGGTGCTGGCGGTGAAGATGGGATTCTGGGCGTCGTGCTCGGCGGAGAGCAACAGGTTGCCGCTGAAGGGAGACCAGAACAGATGCGGATCGGAGTAGGTGATGGAGCCGCGCTGATCGAGACGACCGGCATATCCGCCAAAACTGAGGGTGGAGGCGTTGCCGGTGAAGTTGAGGCGGGTGTACTGGGCGTTGACGCTGGGACCAAAGAACGTCGCCTGACTGGTGGTGAAGTTGGAGGGCAGCCCGACAACCGGCAGTCCGGGCAGGGCGACGGTCCCCGAGGGGACGCTGCCGCCGCGGTTGGTGAGATCGAAGCCGAACCCGTAAACCAGGGAGTTGCGCGCCGCCTCGTGCACTTTAACCACAACGTCGGCGTTGGTCTGATCGGTGATCGGGCGGCGGGGCGCAACCGTGGCCCAATCGAAGATGCCGGGACTGTAGAGGCGGCTCTCGGCCGTGAGGAGATCGTTTTCCGTCAGGAAAGTGTTGGGCTGAAGGTTGGCGGTCAGCAGGCGAAGAAGACGCGGCTGGGTGTACTGGGAACCGGCAAAGAGAATGCGGCGGGCGCGGACCTGAGGGCCCTCGGTGATGTGGTAGACGACATTCACCAGATGCCGCTGCCCGGCAATTCGCTGGGCGCTGGCGCGGAAGGCGGCGTTGAGGAATCCGTGGCTGAGGTAGTAGGCGAGAATCTGAGCGCGGTCCTGGGAGATGAGCTGCTGCGCAAAGGGTGTGCCGGTACCCACCATCAAACCTTGGGGGGCAAACAGGTCGGGGCTGACCGTGTTGCCCTCAATCCGCAGCGACTGCACAAAGTCCTGCGGGCCCTCGGTGATTTTGAAATTGACGGCCAGATTTCCCCCTGGGTGGGTGACCTCGGGGGTGACGGCGACGCTGCTGTAGCCGGAAGTCTGGTACAGGGTTTGAATATTGGAGACGCTCTGCCGCAGCAGCGCCTGGCTGAAGTTGCCGTGACTGAACAGCCCTTCGGTCTGGATTTTGACCAGCGGCAAAAGGTCGTCACGATTGTAGAAAGTGTTGCCGCTGAAGCTGATGCCCTCCACGTCGTGGCGCGGGCCCTTATCAATTTTGTAGACGATGGATTTGGATGCCGGCGGGGTGGCGGGCGCGGCCGGCGGCGGCGGAGGAGGGGTGAGGGCGGCGGCCGAGGCCTGGGTGACGCGGGTTTCGGTTTCGCCGGTTGCGGTGGTGGTTTGGACCTTGGTGGTGACCTGGGCGCTGAAGTAGCCCTGGGAGGCGAAGTAGTTGGCGAGGTTCTCCTGGCCGTCCTGCACCAGCAGCGGATCCACGCTGCTCTCGCTGGTGATGGGCAACAGGCTGTGGCGTGTCCAGGGCCAGAGATGGGCGCCGGTCACCTGCAGTTTGACCAGCGGGCCGGGGTGCACCGCAAAGGTGATATCGGCGAGGTTGGTATCGGGGTGGTAGCGGGCCCCGGCAAGACTCACCTGGGCGCCGAGGTATCCCTCGCCGTTCAGGCTGGATTGCAGGTGGGCGGCGGCGGACTGCAGCCGCGCCAACGAATACGTATGACCGGGAATGACGGAGCGGCGCAGCAGGCGTGCCGTCCAGGAGGTCAGGTCATCACGCATGCGCGCCGCCTGGGCCGGGGTGGCGCCCTGAAAGATCAGCGCGCCATAGTGGGCGCGGGGGCCGAGCGCGGTGGTGAAATCAACGTTCACCAGGCCCTGGGCCGGGAGCGATTGAATTTGCGCCTTCACCCCGGCCTGAAAGTAGCCTTCCTGTTGAAAAAAATCCTGCAGGCCGGAAACCGCGGAGCTGAGACTGGGGTCGCTGTAAGGAGACTGGTTGGCGTAGTGGCTGGCTTCGAGCAGGCGTAGATAGGGGAAGCGCAGAGCGCCGGGGAACTGGAATACGCCGAAGTACGCGGCCGGTTGGAGCAGGAACTGTACCCGGATCCCGGCGACCTCCGGCACCACCTCGACGGAGATGCCGGTCACCTTGTCCTGCGGCAGCACCGAGCGCAACGCGGCAAGCGACTGCTGCATTTTACCGACGTCGAGCGGGGTGCCGGACTGCTGCGGCAGGGAGGCAAGCAGCGATGCTTGAGCGGAGGGCGACAGGAGATGGGGTTGACCAGCGAGCTCGAGGGAAACCACCGGGCGGCCTTCATAGAGGCTGAAGTCGGTGGCGGCGGAAGCGGGAGATGCCTTCGGCTGCTGTGCCCACAGCGTGCCGCACAGGCATAACAAGACCGCCCCATGCTGGATCCGCCCCAATCCCAAAGCTCCCTCCATCATACGACTGTGGCACAGCCGCCACTTGCGGGAGAAGGCGCAAGTGCCTCTGGAGCTGCGATGCTGGTCGGGCGTCTCCCGCCCGAGCGGCAACCCCGGGGGCGGGCCGGGCCATCGGGGAAGGCGTGAGAGCAGAGACACGTGCGACGGGGGTGAGGCGGCAGAGGTTTGAGATTAGTGGAGCGGTGCAGGGGGTTGGATTTAGACCTTGGGTCTATCGGATGGCGACGGCCTGCGACCTGGCCGGGGCGGTCTGGAATTCGGCGGCCGGGGTGGTGATCGAAGTCGAGGGGGGCGAGACGGCGCTCGGGGACTTTGACCAACGGTTACGACGCGAGCCGCCGGCGCTGGCCCAGGTGGATCGCATTTTCAGCACCGCGGTGGCGCCGCGGGGCGACCGGCAGTTCACCATACTGGCCAGCCAGGCGGCCGAAGCCGGCGCCCCAGGGGCCAGGGTGGCGCCGGACACCGCACCCTGCGCGCGCTGCCGCGAAGATTATCTGTCCGCGGATAACCGGCGCCGGGGATATCCCTTTACGAACTGCACCGACTGCGGCCCCCGCTATACCCTCACCCGTTCCCTTCCCTATGACCGTCCGCAAACCACCATGTCCGGGTTTCGCCAATGCGGCGCCTGCCGGGCTGAGTATGAGGCCCCCGGATCACGCCGGTTTCATGCGCAACCGAACGCTTGTCCGCGGTGCGGGCCGCAACTGAGCCGCAGCCTGGCGTGGGCCGGCGACCTGCTGAGGGCCGGAGGGGTGCTGGCGGTGAAAAACGTCGGCGGGTACCAACTGGCATGCGACGCCCGGCAGGTGACGCCGGTGGCGAGACTGCGGCAGTGGAAGCAGCGCGGCCGCAAGCCCTTCGCCCTGCTGGCGCGGGATGTGGCGGCGGTGGCGGCCGTTTGCCGCCTCACTCCGGCGGAACAAGCATTGCTCGAAGATCCGGCCCGGCCGATCGTCCTGCTGGAGCGGGAAGCGCCGGATGCCGTGGCGGCCGAGGTGGCGCCTGGACAGCCACGGCTGGGTGTAATGCTCCCCAGCAGCCCACTGCACGAGCTGCTGCTCGAAGCCAGCCATCGCTCACTGCTGGTGATGACCAGCGGCAATCACGGCAGTGAACCTCTGGCGGTGGAAGCCGATGAGGCGCAGCGGGCGCTGGGCGGGGTGGCGGACGGCTTTCTTGATCACAACCGGCCAATCGCGGCGCGGGTGGACGACTCGGTGGCAGAGTGCTGGCGGGAGCAAGCGCGGGTGCTGCGACGGGCGCGCGGGTATGTGCCCGAACCGCTGGAGTTGGGAGGCGAGGGGGAGCCGGTATGGGCAGCAGGGGCGGAGTTGAAGAACGCCTTCTGCCTGACCCGGGGCGGACAGGGCTTTTTATCGCCGCATATTGGCGATATGGCAAACATGGAATGTTGGCTGGTTTACCGCCAGACGTTAAAGCATTATATGACGTTGCTGGGGGCGTGGCCGCAGCGCCTCGTGCTGGACCTTCATCCCGGATATCAACTCAATACCTGGGCGCGGGAGCTGGCCGCGGAGATGGGGATTGAGCACATCACCGCGGTGCAACACCACCACGCCCATGTGGCCGCCTGCATGGCCGAGTACGGAGTGGTGGGGCCGGTGTGGGGCGCGGCCTGGGACGGGACCGGCTACGGCAGCGATGGGACGATTTGGGGCGGTGAATTTCTGCGGGCGGATCGGGTTGGGTTTGAACGCGTGGCGCATTGGCAGCCGGTGCGTCTGGCAGGCGGCGAGGAGGCGATACGCAAACCCTGGCGGGCGGGGTTGGGGTACCTGCAGCTCGCCTTGGGCGCGGAGAAGGCGGCTGAGGCAGCGCGGCAGTGGTGGCCGCGAGTAACCAGGACCCGATTGGAGATGGAGCAGCGGCTGCTGACGCGCCCTGAATGGAGCTGGGTGACAACTTCCGCCGGCCGGCTTTTTGACGCGGCGGCGGCCATCGCCGGGGTGGTGGATGAAGGCTGGGAATCGAGCTTTGAGGGCGAAGCGGCCGTGATTCTGGAGAACGCCGCTGGTCGAGGCGAGGACGCGGGTGCATACCCGCATGGGCTGATAGGAGGAAACCCCGTACAGATTGATGCCCGCCCCCTGTTGGCGGCGCTGACAGCCGACCGGCTGCGGGGAGAGCGCATCGAAGTGATGGCGCGCCGGTTTCACGCCGGGGTGGCGGCAGCGGGGGTCGAGACGCTGATCCGGCTGCGGCAGGCCAGCGAACGGGAAAGATGGGACGCGCCAGTGTGTTTGACCGGCGGGGTGTTCCAGAACCGGCGTCTGCTGACTGCCGTGGCGGAGGGATTGGAGCGGGCCGGGTTTCAGGTGTTGGTGCCCCGGCGGGTGCCGGGCAACGACGGCGGGTTGGCGCTGGGGCAGGCGGCGGTGGCTTTGGCGCGGGGCGGAAGGGAGTGAGCGGCCATGTGCCTGGCGATTCCGGGAAAGATCATCAGCGCGTTTGAGCAGCGTGGGCTGCCGATGGCCCGGGTGCAGTTTGGGCCGATCACGCGCGAAGCCTGCCTGGCCTATACGCCCGAGGCGGGGGTGGGCGATTACGTCCTGGTGCACGTCGGCTTTGCCATCAGCTGTGTCAACGCCGCCGAGGCGGAGCGCACCTACCGGGCACTGGAGGAACTGAACCAGTTGGGCGAGTTGGAAGCGCCGGTGGTGGGCGGAGGCGGAGAGGCGGCATGAAGTTTCTGGATGAGTACCGCGACCAGAAGCTGGCGCAGCAGTTGGTCGAGGAGATCCACCGGGTGCAGACGCGACCGTGGGTCATCATGGAGGTCTGCGGCGGGCAGACCCACTCCATCGTCAAACACGGGCTGGACCAGATGCTGCCCCCGGGGCTGGAGCTGGTACACGGGCCGGGATGCCCGGTGTGCGTGACCTCGCTGGAGATGATTGACAAGGCGCACGCCATCGCGCGGCGGCCGGATGTGATCTTTTGCTCTTTCGGCGACATGCTGCGCGTGCCGGGCTCGAACGGCGATCTGTTCACACTCAAGGCGCAGGGGGCGGACGTGCGGGTGGTCTATACGCCGCTCGATTGCCTGAAGCTGGCACGGCAGTTTCCGCAAAAACAAGTGGTCTTTTTTGCCATCGGCTTTGAGACCACCGCGCCCGCCAACGCCATGCTGGTGGCCCGAGCCCGGGCGGAGGGGCTGTCGAACCTGTCGGTGCTGGTCTCCCACGTCATGGTGCCCCCGGCGATCGCCAACATTCTGCAGTCACCGCACAACCGCGTGCAGGGGTTTCTCGGTCCCGGGCACGTGTGCGCCATCATGGGGTACCGCGAGTACGAGCCCATCGCCAGCCGCTTTAAAGTACCGATCGTGATTACCGGCTTTGAACCCCTCGACATCCTGCAGGGGACGCTGATGACCGTGCGCCAACTGGAGCGGGGCGAACATCGGGTGGAGAACCAATACGCCCGCATTCTGGGACGCGACGGCAACCCGGGGGCGCGGCAGGTGGTGTTCGAGGTGTTTGAGGTCTCCGACCGCAAGTGGCGGGGCGTGGGCGCGATCCCCAAGAGCGGCTACAAGTTGCGATGGGAGTACCGCGATCACGACGCCGAGCGCAAGTTCGAAGTCAAGGACGTGGACACGACAGAGCCAGCGGAGTGCATCAGCGGCCAGATCCTGAAGGGCATCAAGAAGCCGCACGACTGCCCGGCGTTCGGGGGCGTGTGCACCCCCCTGCATCCGCTGGGCGCCACCATGGTCTCGGCCGAAGGCGCCTGCGCCGCCTACTACGCCTACGGCCGCCACCTCACCCAGGGAGCGCATCCATGACCCCGACCGTACCCGTGCTGGAACCTTTGGCCCACGACCACGACTCCTGGCGCACCAAGGTGTTGCGCAAGTGCCAGGAATCGGTGGAGGTGAAGCAGAACTTCTTTTCCGCCTACGCCGACCAGATCGGCGAGTTGAGCCAGCGCATGGCGGCCGGCTTCCGGGCCGGGGGCAAGCTGTGGGTGATGGGCAATGGCGGCAGTGCCTGCGATGCCCAGCACGTGGCGGTGGAGTTCATCCATCCCATCATCGAGAAACGCCGGGCGCTGCCCGCCCTGGATCTGGTCAGCCAGGCGGCGGTGGTGACGGCGATCAGCAACGACAAGGATTTTGCCAAAATTTTTGTGGATCAGCTGCAGCTCTGGGGGAAGTCCGGCGACATGGTGTTGGCGCTTTCGACCAGCGGCCATTCGCCCAACCTTATCTATGCGCTGGAGGCGGCGCGAGCCCAAGGCATGCTCACGGTCGGGTTTTCGGGCAAGGACGGGGGCCGCTTGCAGGACGCCGCCGAATACTGCTTCACCGTGCCCAGCTTCAGCACCCACCGCATTCAGGAGTCGCACGTGGCCCTGCTGCATATCCTGTGGGACCTCATCCATGTCGCGTTGGGCGAAGAGGATGTGGTGTGAGCGAAGCGCCGAGCCTGCTGAACGCCGTTTGTCCGGTACCGCTGCGCGAGCACGAGCGGATTGTGCTGGGGCACGGGGCGGGAGGCAAGCTGACGGCGGCCCTGCTGGAAGAAGTGTTTCTGCCGGCGTTTCGCAACCCGGTGCTGGAACGCATGGACGACCAGGCGGTGCTGCCGATGCCCGGCGGCGGGCGGCTGGCGGTCACCACCGACAGCTTCGTCATCACGCCGATCTTCTTCCCGGGAGGCGATATCGGCTCGCTGGCGGTGCATGGCACCGTCAACGACCTGGCCATGGGCGGAGCACGCCCGCTGGGGCTGGCGGCGGCCTTCATTCTCGAAGAAGGCATGGAGCGCGCGGCGCTGGCGCGGGTGGTGGGTTCGATGGCCGCAGCGGCGCGGGCGGCGGGGGTGGAGATCGTCACCGGCGACACCAAGGTCGTGAACCACGGCAAAGGCGACCAAGTCTTCATCACCACCACCGGCGTGGGCTGGGTACCCGAGGGGGTGCGGCTGAGCGCCGATCAGGCGCGGCCGGGCGATCAGGTGCTGCTCAGCGGAACGGCCGGCGACCACGGCATGGCCATCCTGTCGCAGCGCGAAGGGCTGGAGTTTGAGGCGGCCATCGTCAGCGACAGCGCCCCCCTGCACGGGCTGGTGGAGGCGCTGCTGGCCGCGGTGCCCCAGGGCGCGGTGCGCTGCCTGCGCGACCCGACCCGCGGCGGCGTGGCCACCACGATGCACGAGATCGCGGGACGATCGCGGGTGGGGATGCGGCTGGAGCAGGCGGCGATCCCGGTGCGGCCGGAAGTGGGGGCGGCATGTGAACTGCTGGGCATCGACCCGCTGTATGTGGCCAACGAAGGCAAGCTGGTGGCCATTGTGGCCCCGGCGGCGGCCGAGGCGGCGATCGCGGCGTTGCGGGCGCATCCGCTCGGCGCTGGGGCGGTGCGCATCGGCGAGGTGGTCGAGCGGCCGGCCGGCATGGTGCTGCTCGCCACGGCGGTGGGCGGCACGCGCGTGCTCGACACCCAGTTTCACGAGCAGTTGCCGCGCATCTGTTAGCAACCTTCCCTCGGCGGGCAGCCATCGGGGCAATCATGGCAAGCACACCTTCCCCCGAGGTCACGCTCCCAATCAACGAGCTGGACATTTTGTGGATCACGGCGGGCCTGAGCTGCGACGGCGACTCGGTGTCCGTTACCGCCGCCCAGCGGCCGGCGATCGAGGACGTGGTGATGGGGGGTATCCCCGGGCTGCCCAAGGTCAACCTGCACAATCCGGTGCTGGCCAAAGCCGTGGGAGAGGAATTTCTGGCGCCTTTCCGCCGCGCCTGGCGAGGAGAAAACCAGCTGCCCTACGTGCTGGTGGTCGAGGGATCGATCCCCAACGAAGAGGTGAAGGACGAGGGCTACTGGGCGGCGTGGGGCGAGGACCCGGAGACCCGGCAACCGATTCTCACCACCACCTGGATTGACAAGCTGGCGCCGCGCGCGGTGGCGGTGGTGGCGATTGGAACCTGCGCCGCCTACGGCGGCATTCATGCCATGGCCGGCAACCCGACCGGCTGCATGGGTCTGGCCGACTACCTGGGCTGGGATTACCGCTCAGCCGCCGGGCTGCCGATCGTCAACGTGCCGGGGTGCCCGGTGCAGCCCGACAACTTCATGGAGACCGTGACCTATCTGTTGTACGAGCTGGCGGGCATGGCGCCCATCATTCCACTGGACGCCAAGCTGCGGCCCACCTGGCTGTTCGGCAAGACCGCACACGAGGGATGCGACCGGGCGGGCTACTACGAACAGTCGGACTTTGCCCTGGAGTATGGCTCTCCGAAATGTCTGGTGAAGCTGGGCTGCTGGGGGCCGGTGGTCAACTGCAACGTGCCCAAACGCGGGTGGATGGACGGCATCGGCGGATGCCCCAATGTGGGGGGCATCTGCATGACCTGCACCATGCCGGGATTCCCGGACAAGTTCATGCCGTTCATGGATGAACCGCCGGGATCGAGCTTGTCGGTGGCGGGCGGGTATGCCTATGGGCGGGTGATCCGCAATCTGCGCAGCCTGACCAATATGAGCGGCAACCAGGAACCCAAATGGCGGCACCGCGGTCCGGCGCTGACCACCGGGTACCAGGACGCGGCGTAGACCGGTAGAAAGGATTCGACATGGCGACGACAACCAATATCGGCAACGCGGGCGGCAAAGGCAACGGACGGCTGGTGGAGATGAACTTTGATCCGGTGACGCGGATTGTGGGGAACCTCGGGATCTACACCAAGATTGACTTTGAGCAGAAGCAGGTGGCCGAGTGCCACTCGACCAGCTCACTGTTCCGCGGCTACAGCGTGTTCATGAAGGGCAAGGATCCGCGGGATGCGCACTTCATCACCAGCCGCATTTGCGGCATTTGCGGCGACAACCACGCCACCTGCGCCAACTACGCGCAGCAGATGGCCTTCGGGGTGAAGCCGCCGCCGCTGGGCGAGTGGATCGTCAACCTGGGCGAGGCGGCCGAGTACATGTTCGACCACTGCCTGTACCAGGACAATCTGGTGGGGGTGGACTTCTGCGAGGAGATGGTGAAGGAGACCAACCCCGGGGTGTGGGAAAAGGCGCAGAAGACGGCGGCGCCGCACGCCGAACAGCACGGGTTCCGCACCATCGCCGACATCATGCGCTCGCTGAACCCGTTTACCGGGTCGTTCTATCGCGAGTCGCTGGAGAAGAGCCGGCTGACGCGGGAGATGTTCTGCCTGATGGAGGGCCGCCATGTGCACCCCTCGACCCTCTACCCGGGCGGGGTGGGGACGGTGGCCACGCCGCAGGTGTTTACCGATTATCTGACGCGGCTGCTGAAGTACGTCAGCTTCATGAAGCGCGTGGTGCCGCTGCACGATGATCTGTTCGATTTCATCTATGCGGCGCTACCGGGGTACGAGAAGGTGGGGCAGCGGCGCATTCTGCTGGGCTGCTGGGGGGCGTGGAACAACCCTGATTATTGCGACTACCGCTACGAGACGATGAGCGAGTGGGGGCGGCACATGTTCGTCACCCCCGGGGTGGTGGTGGACGGCAAGCTGGTGACCAATGATCTGGTGGAGATCAATCTGGGCATCCGCATCCTGCTGGGCCACTCCTACTATGACGACTGGGCCAACCGGGAGATGTTCGTCAGCCATGATCCGCTGGGCAACCCGGTGGACCAGCGGCACCCGTGGAACCAGACCACCACGCCGCGTCCGCAGAAGCGGAACTTCGACGGCAACTACACCTGGGTCATGTCGCCGCGCTGGTACGACAAGCAGACCGGCGAGCATCTGGCGCTCGACACCGGCGGCGGCCCGATCGCGCGGCTGTGGTCCACCGCGCTGCAGGGGCGGGTGCACACGCCTTACGTCAAGGCGACCGGCGGCGGCATTCAGATCCAGATGCCCAAAACCTCCGACCTGCCGGCGGTGAGCTTCGAGTGGCGGCCGCCGCAGTGGTCGAACGCCATCGAACGCGACCGGGCGCGCACCTACTTCCAGGCGTATGCGGCGGGCATGGCCCTCTATTTCTACGAGCAGGCGATGGCCACGCTGCTGGGCGGCGACAATCGCACCTGGTCGCCCTTCGAGGTTCCCGACGAGGCCATCGGCTGCGGCTTCCACGAGGCCGTGCGCGGGGTGCTGAGCCACCACGTGGTGATTCGCAAGGGCAAGATCGCCAATTACCATCCCTACCCGCCCACGCCCTGGAACGCCAGCCCGCGCGACAGCCTGGGCACGCCCGGTCCCTACGAGGACGCGGTGCAGAACACGCCAATCTTCGAGGAGAACGGGCCGTCGAAGTTCAAAGGGGTGGACATCATGCGGGCGGTGCGCAGCTTCGATCCCTGCCTGCCGTGCGGGGTGCATATGTACGTGGGCAACGGACGGACGGTGGAGGTGCGGCATTCGCCCATGTTCGGGGTCCATCCGTGAGCGACGCCGAACGGCTGGAGGCGCTGATTGCGCGCTGCGAGGCGATCGCCGACCCGGAACTGCGCGGCGACATGATCGAGTTGATGCAGCGCATTCTGGCGCTGCACGCCCGCGGGCTGCGGCGCCTGCTGGCGGCGGCCGCGGAGGCGCCCCGGCCCGAGGCGCTGTGGGCGGCTTGGGAGCGGGACGAGGAAGTGCGCGGGCTGGCGGAACTGCATGATCTGCAACTGCCTCAACCGCGGGCGCGAGCGGCGGGAGAGGGCGGCTTTGTGCCGATCGAGGCGTTGACGGGAGGACGACACCATGTCATGGCTGAATCCACTGCAGGATGATGAGACGCGGGAACATCTGGACCGCAAGGTGCTCGAGTGGCAGCAACGCAGCCCGGACAAGCGGGCGGCGAAGTTGCGGCCGGTGGCCAACCGCCAGGGCATTCGGGTGGGCCGGCCCTATGTGCACCCGGAGACGCCCTCCCACACGCCGGGAACGAACAAGGGCGAAGAGTGGGCGCTGCATGCGACCGAGAAGGGCCGGGTCGGATGGACGCGGCAGGCGCGCAGCGCCACCTCCATCAACCCCACCCTGCACGATGCGGTGGACCGCCGCATGCCACACCTGCCGCCGGCCTAAGGCGGAAGCGGGGATGCCCATGCAGGCGACCAGCATCAGGGCGCTGCGGCGCCTGACCGTGGACGGAAAGGCACGGCAGGCACCGCGCAGCGAATGCGAGTTTTGCAGCGAGCCGTTGGGCGAGCCGCATGAACACGTGCTGGAGGTCGGGACCGGCGGGCTGGCCTGCAGTTGCACCGCCTGCGCCCTGCTGTTTGACCGCCCCGGTCAGGAGCGCCGGCGGCTGCCCCGCGATGCGCGCGCGCTCGCTGACCGCTTGACCGACCGGGAGTGGGCCAGTCTGGAGATTCCGGTGAAACTGGCCATGATCACCGTGCACAGCAATGGGGTGGTGTCGGCAGGCTATCCCGGTCCGGGAGGTGTGGCTCGAGCGGTGGTGGCGCCGGAGGCGTGGATGGCGATCTCCGCCGCCCACGCCGCGCTGCAGGAAATGCAGGCAGACCTGGAGTGCCTGGTGATCAATCGCATGGAGGCCGCCGAAGAGATGTTTGTGACACCGCTCGATCAGGCCTATCGGCTGGCGGGCCTGGTGCGCCGCCACTGGCAGGGGGTTTCCGGGGGCCCGGAGGTGCGTCGGCAGGTGCAGGACTTTTGCGCGCCACTGCGGCGCAGGAGAGCGGATGCCTGACTTCCGCTTCTTTGTCGAGGGCATCGAGCCGGTGCCGCGGGCACTGACGCCGACGTTGCGCATGCGGTTGCGGGTGGTAAATGGCACGCCCGAGGCGGTGGAGGCCATCTGGTTGCGTTGCGAGGTGCAGATCGAACCGGCGTTGCGCGGCTATGGCGCCGCCGAGGCGTCCGGGTTGCAGGGATTGTTCGGATCCCCGGAACGTTGGAGCGACACCTTGCGGCCGTTCTTG
>Ga0134125_10004933_pt1 | contig 15198 bp, 8 predicted proteins | sample KB31751_FD_96464 | JGI IMG/M metagenome (GOLD analysis project Ga0134125, IMG submission 96464) | Terrestrial soil microbial communities with excess Nitrogen fertilizer from Kellogg Biological Station, Michigan, USA - KB3-175-1 | ecosystem: Environmental > Terrestrial > Soil > Unclassified ... | reverse complement strand
CGAATTGAATGGCTTGTTGACGTATGATCGTGCAGTTGTAAAAGGCGATCTTCAAAAAATACGGGCATCTAATTTAAGAACGATCGAAAAAGAATTGTATCTCTCTTCCGTTTTACCTACAAGTGAAAAAGAAGGCCGCAACTGGAAATATACATTTGAAAAGCCGTCTAACGGTAACTGGTACGCGAAAAAATTTGATGATGCGAGTTGGAAGACCGGTGAAGCAGGCTTCGGTACAAAAGGGACACCGGGCGCTATGGTTCGTACTGTTTGGAATACGAATGACATCTGGCTCAGGCAGGAATTTTCTTTAGGAAGCCTTTCCGGAATTGACAAAAATAATTTCGTGTTATATCTTCATCACGATGACGATTGTGAAGTTTACATAAATGGTGTAAAAGCGACAGACGCGAAAAATTATACATCCGGCTATGCTATGACACAGATTAGCAAAGCGGCAAAGAATGCATTGGTTGCAAACGGAAAGAACGTAATTGCCATTCATTGCCATCAAAAGGAAGGCGGGCAATATATTGACGTAGGCATTTCAGTTGTAAGTGATCACAAATAAAGGGTTGGAATAATTTACGATCGGGATTGGAAAAATGATCACCTTAGTTTAAACATTAAGAAGTTAAGGTTCATTAAGTAGCATCTTAGCTATTCTTCACTCCTTAATGGTGGATGTTTTCAACCCATCACTTTGGTGTAAACATTAAGAAGTTAAGGTTCATTAAGTATTCTTTACTCCTTAATTATAGATGTTTTCACCAATGATAAATGTTTTCACCCGAAGTTCTATCTTTTTCTTACAGACGATTCCCTTATGATCAAATCCGATTTAATAATGATGGTACTCGTTGCATTCAAGTTTGCTTTCCCTTCAAGATGATTGACCAGGGCATTCGCGACAATTTCCCCCATTTCCTGTCCGGGGTAATTAACAGTAGATAATTTAGGATTAGCCACTCTGCTTATAATGTCATTATTGAAACCTACTATGGCGATATCTTCCGGAATCGAATAGCCTGCGTCTTTTAGCGATTGCATGCAAATAGCCGCGCAATTATCATTTGCAACAAAAATCCCGTCAGGAAGGGTTTCCATTGCAATTAATGTTTTTGCGGCATCAATGGCGCTCTGTTCATCCATATTGTTAACGATCAGATATTTTTCATCGAATGCAATGTTATTTTCCATAAGTGCCTGACGATAACCTTTCATCCGGTCTGCATATACATTTCGGGAAAGATTACCCGTGATGTGAGCAACCCTTTTACAGCCCTGTTCAATTAGATGCATAGTAACTTCATAACCTGCTTTGAAGTTATCAATTACCACATTTGTGCTCGACTTGCCATAGCTAATCCTGTCAAAAAAAACAACGGGAATACCCCTGTCAAAGAAAGAATCAAAATGGGAAAAATCTTTTGTGTCAAATGCTAAGGAAACAATTAGCCCATCCACGTGGCTATTGAACATAGTGGCGACATTGGTGGCCTCTTTCGTTTCAGTTTCCTGTGATTGTGAAATAATTAAATTATAGCCCACTTTGTTCGCAACACTTTCAATACCTGAAAGTACGGAAGCTATAAAATTACTATTGAGCGTTTGAACAATCACTCCAAGGGTATGGGTTTTCTGCGTTCTCAAATTTTTTGCAAAAAAATTAGAACGATACCCCATAGTTTTTGCCGCTTCAGTTATTAGCTTTTGTGTTTTTTTACTGACAGAAAAATGATTATTCAGCCCGCGACTAACGGTAGTAGGTGAAATAGCCAACTTTTGAGCTATATCATATATGGTAACTTCTTGCCTTGATTTCATTTACACAACCGGTTGTGAGGATAAAAAATATTTAAAGAAAATACTAAAGTATAAAAATATTCTGAATTGCTCCATTATTATTTGAAATGCTATATAAAATAGCTGTTTTAAGGATTTTTTAAAATAAAATTAAAAATTACTTAGCGGACATACTTGTGACGTAAAAGTTTTTTTCAGAAAAAAATAAAAAAAAATATGAAACCGGTTGCATTTCAAAATTTTTATCCTACATTTAACTTTTCGTTTTGCTAAATAATTTTAATTGCCAGATATGAATAGATTTTTCCAGTTGTTTTTTTCAATAATAGTTTTAATGAATACCGAAGAGATTTTCGCGCAACCAATCGCTACGCTTACACTTCAACATGTAGATAATAGCATTGAAACTCCGGTATATATTGATCTGGACGCTTTAACTTCCGTTGCGGATTCTTCTCTTGTATTGCAGCAGGTAGTTGGAAATAAAAAAGTCCCCGTTCCTTTCCAGATAGAACAAGGGTATCATCGTTTTCTTTGGTGGATGGTGAAAGAAGGCGGATCTAACGCCAAAAAAACTCAAGTGTTTGAATTATCAGAGGGCACAAGAAATAATGGCAATAATTTTCCCATAAAAGTAGAAACCCGCGATGGCGCGTTGGTGCTTACTGACAAGGGGAAAAACGTTCTGCAATATAATTTCAATACTGTTTACCCGCCTCAAGGAGTAGATACCGTTTTTAAAAGAAGCGGCTTTATCCATCCTTTGTGGTCGCCCGACGGCCACGTCCTAACTCAAATAAATCCACCGGATCACCGCCATCATGTAGGCATCTGGAACCCCTGGACAGAAGTATTGTTTGAAGGCAAGGTTGTTGATTTTTGGAATCTTATTAAAAAGGAGGGAACAGTTCGTTTTTCCAAATTTATTTCAAAAACAGAAGGTCCCGTATTTGGCGGATTTAAAGCATTGCAGGAGCATGTAGTTTTTGAGGACACAACAATGACTAAAGAAAAAGTAGCGATGGATGAAGTTTGGGATGTGAGGGTTTATAATATAGGAGACAAAATGTGGTTGTGGGATTTTACTTCCATTCTTAATAGCGCAACTCCTGATCCTGTCATCCTGAAAGAATACCGTTATGGAGGATTTGGTTTCAGGGCTACTCATGATTGGGATAACAAAAATAGCAAAGTGCTTACTTCTGAAGGCAAAACGCGTAAAGACGCTGATGCCTCAAGAGCGCGCTGGTGCATGATTGATGGCGATGTAGTGGGAGGCCATTCTGGTATTTTGTTTATGGATTATCCGACCAATTACAATTTCCCGGAGCCGACGCGTGTGTGGCCGGAAAATATTAATGGCAGGGGAGATGTATTCTTTAGCTTCAGCCCTACGCGAAATATGGACTGGCCATTATCTCCTGATAAAAGATATGTTTTGAAATACAGAATGCTGGTGTACGATGGAACAATCTCTCCGGAGATGGCAGAGAATACGTGGAAAAGTTTTGGCCATCCACCACAGATAACTATCACAAAATTAAAGGCCAAATAAGAATTCACTATAAATGTTTATTTACTGTATTATGAAATCAAGAAAAATAGTCAATTACCTGGGAGGAATGATAGCCGTTCTTTTTATTTTTTCTGGTTGCGCTACAGGAAAGCATTCCGATAAAAGTGAGGTTAACTGGAAAAAGGTAAACGTACTTGTTTATACCAAAAATGGAAAAGGTTATGTCCATGATAACATCCCGGCTGCCGTAGCTTGTATTCAGAGGCTGGGTAAGCAAAACCATTTCGGCGTAACGGTTACTGATAATCCGGCAAGCTTCAACGATGCGAATTTGAAAAAATACAACGCGCTGATCTTTACCAGCACCAATAACGAAGTATTTGATAATGATGCGCAGAAAGTAGCGCTAATGCGGTACATACAAGCTGGTGGCGGATTTGTTGGTATTCATTCGGTAACAGGTACCGAACGCAACTGGCAATGGTTTAAAAGATTGGTTGGAGGCACCTTTGTGCGCCATGCAAAACACCAGCCGTTTGTGGAAATAGTAATTGATACATCGAACGTTTCCACTTCTTTTTTGCCCCGCCATTGGGATGTAAACGATGAATGTTATTATACTACAGATATCAACCCTGATATTCATGTATTGACGGTACATGATCTCAGCACGGTTACAGATCCGGATAAACCCAATATTTATGGAACGGTATTTCCATCTACCTGGTGCCACGAGTTTGACGGCGGGCGTGAATGGTACACGGCATTAGGGCATGATAGTGAAACGTATTCTGATCCTGTGTTTAAAAAATTTATTATGGGCGGAATAAAGTGGGTGATTGGAAAGAATGAGCCGTTGGATTATTCCAGGGCCCGTGCGCAAAGTCCGGATGATCCATTGCCTTATTAGTAGGTATCAGGTATGAGGTATTCTCACAAACCTGCGTAGTCGGCGGACAGGGCGACAAAGTCCACAAAGATTTTTGATATAAAAAAATTATAGGAAAATAAAAACTTCAAATCAGTAAAGAAATAAAAAACAAAGATTTTCATTTTGTGCCTCGAGGCTTGGCGGTAAACATTTTAATTTATTAAAAAATAATAATTATGAATTCTAAAGAATCAGAAAATCAACTCAACAGAAGAAAATTTTTATCTGCTTCGGTAAAAGGAGCTGCCGGAGCTATTGCTTTGGCACATATTCCCGGAAGCAGCAATGGGTTTCCTACTATAGTTCCGTCAAGTGTGCTTGGCAAAAATGCACCATCTAATAAGATTAATATTGGTGTTATTGGTACGGGCCGTATTGCGCACGAATGGGATATTCCCGGCACTGCGCAATGGGATTTGGCGAATATTATGGCAGTTTGTGATCTGGATAGTAATCGCGTAAAACAAGGAAAAGAATATGTTGACGGAATTTATGCTAAGAAAACCGGGACCTCTTATAATGGAACAAAAACTTATGATGATTACCAGGAACTGCTCGCTAACAAAGATATTGATGCAGTTCTTATCTGCACACCCGACCACTGGCATGCGTTAGCCGCCATTCATGCAGCAAGGGCGGGAAAACATATTTACATGGAAAAACCAGCTTCACTCACTATTGCCGGTGGAAGAATACTAAGTGATGAAGTTTATAAGTCCGGGATTACATTTCAAATTGGTTCGCAGCAGAGGTCGCTTTCTCCATGGCCTCAATTTCACAAAGCCTGCGAACTGGTTAGAAATGGAAGAATAGGAGACATTCAAATTATTTACGTCGGCTTGCCCACAGATGATCCGAAAACATCTTACCCTGAAAAAGAGATGCCGGTACCCAGAAATTTGAATTATGAAAAGTGGTCAGGCAGTACGCCTTATTCTATTTATACAGAACATCGTGTTCATCCGCAGGACGGCAGTTTTTCCCGGCCAGGCTGGCTTAGGTGCGAACAATATGGCGCCGGAATGATTACAGGGTGGGGAGCACATCATTTTGATATTGCCAACTGGGGAATGGGAACAGAACATACCGGCCCGATTGAAATATCATGTCAGGAAGTAACATGGCCGCCCAAAGATGCATTGTGGGATGTGCATGGGCCGTTTAAAACAGAGAGCGTTTTTGCAAATGGTGTGAAGGTGCTTGCAAGCGACAGCTATGATAACGGGGTAAAATTTGTAGGCTCAAAAGGCTGGATTTTTGTAGGTCGTGGAAAGTATTCCATTACAGCAAGTGACCCGGCATCAAAAAATCAAAATTCAAAAGCATTGTCTGCAAGCGATCCTAAAATCCTTGATTCCGTAATTGGCCCGAATGAAATTCACCTTTATCAAAGTAAAGAACATCATCTCAACTGGCTGGAATGTATCATCAGCGGCGCACCGACTATAGCGCCGATTGAAGTAGGACATCGTGCCTGCTCTGTTTGCCTGCTGAGCGCTATCGCCATGAAACTAAGGAGAAAATTATATTGGGATCCTGTTAAAGAACAATTTAAAAATGATAGCGAGGCCAATGCCATGTTGGGGCGCGCTGAACGCTGGCCTTACCAGTTGAACCTGGGATATGATTTACAAACGGTTATTTAATAAAATTGAAAAGAAGTAACGTAATGCGAATTATACAATCAACAACATTTATTTTAATGGCAGCTCTTATGGCAGGATGTCAATCAGGAGAAAATAAAAATGTTTCTGAAAATACTTCCGGCGGAGTAAAGTTAATAACACTCGATCCTGCACACTTTCATGCGGCATTGGTACAAAAAAGCATGTATCCGGGAATTGATTCCGTGGTGTATGTGTATGCGCCAAAGGGGTTGGGATTAGATGAGCAGCTTAATTATATAAAACAATATAATAGCCGTGCGGAAGATCCGACCCATTGGGTAGAAAAAGTATATAACGGTGATGATTACCTGCGAAAAATGCTGGATGATAAAAAGGGAAACGTCGTGGTTCTTGCGGGCAACAATCTTTTGAAAACCGAATACATCAAAAAATCGGTTGATGATGGATTAAATGTGCTCGCTGATAAGCCTATGGCTATAAATACCGCAGGCTTTGACACATTAAAACAAGCCTTTGCAGATGCGAAAGAAAAAAGTGTGATCCTTTATGATATCATGACCGAACGTTCGGTGATAGCGTCTGTTCTTCAAAAGAAACTAACCAATATGCCTTCTGTTTTTGGCGAATTAGAAAAAGGTACAAAAGATTCGCCTGCTGTGATAATGGAAAGTGTACACCGGTATTTTAAACAGGTTTCCGGCAAGCCATTGATACGGCCGGATTGGTTTTTTGATCCATTGCAGCAGGGCGATGCCATCGTAGATGTAGGCGTTCACCTGGTGGATTTGGTACAATGGGTTTGTTTTCCTGATGTACCACTTGACTACACGAAAGATATTTCAATTGAATCGTCAAAAATCTGGCCTACACCAATTACGCTCTCCCAGTTTTCCATCATCACGAATGAAGATCATTATCCGGATTTTTTGAAAAAATATGTGAAAAATGATTCTATTTTATTAACGCATGGTAATGGTTCTATTGATTACACAATAAAAGGTGTCCATTCAAGAATAACTGCCAAATGGACTTACGATGCACCCGCGGGAGCAGGAGATACTTATTATTCATTATTGAAAGGGACCAAAGCCAATCTCGAAATAAAACAGGGCGCCGAAGAGAATTGGAAGGCTACTTTATATGTTTGGCCAATAAATCCTAAAGATACTATTGATCTATCGAAAGCACTTAATAGTGTGATCAAAGATATTAATAAAGACATGCCAGGCGTGAGCATTGAAACTGTATCAACCAAAACCGGATGGAAAATTTTGATTCCAGAAGAATATCATAAGGGCCACGAATCTCATTTTGCGGATGTAATGAAGAGGTACTTACAATATTTAAAAGATGGGAAGTTACCGGATTGGGAAGTGCCGGGCATGATAACTAAATATTATATTACTACGAAAGCATTAGAAATGGCTCAACAGTAATTATAAAATTACATGCTTTAAATAAGGCATTCAAATTTATCAACTAAACAGACAAAGAGACGAACAAACCAATTAACTAATAAACCAAAAACCTATAAACTATTTAACCAGTAAACAAACAAATTAGCTAAAAAATAAATTAACTGGTAACCGGCAAACGAATTAGCCCTTTCCCTAATTAAAACATAGACATCAATAACATTACCATTTTAAACAAACAAAAAAAGTTCATTATGAAACTTCTATTCCAAAAACAACTGCCGCTAATGAGTATCATGGTACTTTGTGTTACGCAGCTAACTTTTGCTCAAAACATTAACGTCCAGGGCAAAGTTTCCGGCGATGATAACTCCGAAGGACTCCAGGGGGTTACTGTGAATGTGGTCGGCACTTCTAACAGTACCTCCACGGATAAAAATGGCCGTTACCGGCTTTCGAATGTGAACCCACAAGGTTCTTTGATCTTTTCTTTTGTAGGATACAAAGAACACACCGAACCCGTCAACAGTCGTAGTGATGTTAACATCACTATGCAAAGAAACGTATCGTCTTTGGAACAAGTTGTTGTTATCGGCTATGGCACAGCGAAGAAAAAAGACCTTACAGGCGCCATTTCTTCGGTGAATGTTGAAAAACTGCAAAATGAAAATCCGACATCGGTACAGGATGCTATGCGGGCTAATGTTCCTGGCTTAAGCGTGGGGGTTTCAAGTGGCGCTAAACCGGGTGGAAGCCTGCAAATAAGAGGAACGAACTCTTTAAATGCCGGAACATCACCGTTGATAGTGTTAGACGGTGCCATTTATTATGGAGCATTAGCTGATATTAATCCGCAGGATATTGCTAAAGTCGATGTACTTAAAGATGCAAGTGCGGCTGCTGTTTATGGCGCCAAGTCTGCAAGCGGTGTCATTATGATCACTACCAAAAAGGGTAAGCCTGGCAAACCGACCATTAATTTTAATTCCAATTTAGCGGTCGCTACGATGGAAGTAAACCAACCGGTTTACCAGGGACAAGATTTTGTGAAATGGCGTGTTGATGTGGAAAACAGTATTCATGGATTCAATGAAAAGCCCTACCAATTTAACGATCCCAGGACATTACCGTCGAATATCTCAATTAATGACTGGCTGGCTTACGACGCATCGAGTGGCGACCCTGTAAATGTATGGCTTACCCGTTTGAACTTTCAGCCGGTAGAGCAAAAAAATTATCTGGCAGGACGCACCATTAACTGGTATGATATGATGTTTCAAAATGCTTTGCAACAAAATTATACATTAAGTGTGGCGGGTGGTACTGATAAATTTTCTTATTATTGGTCAGGCGGCTATCTTAATAATAAAGGAATCGTTGTTGGTGATAAATATAATACCATACAGAGCCGGCTCAAACTGGAGGCAGAGGTAACAAAATTCCTCACTGTTGGAGTTAATACGCAATTTGCAGACAGGGATGAAAGTGGCGTTCCTGTGGACTGGACCCTTGCCGCACTCAACTCTCCTTATGGCAGTTTCTACAATGATGATTCATCCGATTATCGCTACAGCCCACAGGATGATCCCGGAGGAGGATCGAGAAATCCTTTTATAGCGACAAAATATACTAACCGGCTGAAAAAATATTACACGCTTAATTCTATTATCTATGGTAAAGTAAGTCTGCCTTTTGGCATTAAATATACCGTAAACTTTTCGCCCGAACTGGAATTCTATAATTATTTTAATGGCAATGGTGTGAAAAATCCTGACTATACAAAAATTGGCGGACAGGCAGAAAGAGACAATCACCAGATTTATCAATGGCAAATAGATAATATAGTAAGTTGGGATAAAACATTTAATAACGACCACCACTTAGATGTAACCTTACTGGCAAATTCTGAGAAATACCAATATTGGGAAAATGACATGCAAGGAACCAATTTTAATCCAAGCGATGTTTTAAGTTATCACAATATGGGCGCAGCACTAACACAGACCATAACCAGTGATGATGAATATAGTACCGGCGCTGCTTTGATGGCACGACTTTTTTATTCTTATAAAGATCGGTACATGCTTACTCTGTCCATGCGCCAGGATGGCTATTCCGCTTTCGGCCAAAAGTACCCCTGGGCGCAATTCCCCGCAGCAGCGTTTGGTTGGGTATTCACTAAAGAACCGTTTTTTAAATCCAGTTGGCTGAATTTTGGAAAGCTCCGTTTGTCATATGGGGTAAATGGTAACAGAGATATCGGCCGTTATTCAGCGCTCTCCAACCTGGCAACCGGAAAATACCTTGAGGTAAATCCCGATGGAAGTACAAATGTGGTTTCCCAATTGTACGTAACGCAAATGGCGAATCCCAATTTAAAATGGGAACAAACGGCAGCTTATAATATTGGGCTGGATTTCTCTGTTTTAAATAACATACTAAGTGGCAGCATAGATGTATATAAAGGGAAGACCACCAATTTGTTGGTAAACCGCACTTTGCCCGACGTTGTTGGTTTTGCAAACGTGCAATCTAACCTCGGAGAAGTTGATAACAAGGGATTTGAACTCAGTTTGAATTCCACGAATATCGCCAATAGGAATTTTAGATGGACCACTGCTTTTAATTTCTCATTGAACAGAAATAAAATCGCTCATTTATATGGTAATATGGTAAATGTAACTGACGCTGATGGCCATGTAATAGGGCAACAGGAAGCCAGCGATATTCCGAATAAATGGTTTATAGGCCATCCGATTGATGCTGTTTGGGATCTGAAAGTGCTGGGAGTCTATCAAAGTAGTGAGGCCGCCCAGGCAAAACTATATGGCCAAAGCCCTGGTGATTTTAAATTGCAGGATGTAAACAACGATGGCAAATATACCAATGCTGACCGCCAGTTCCTGGGTTTTTCGAAACCCCACTATCAATGGACATTAAGGAATAATTTTACCCTTTTTAAAAATTTTGAACTCTCCGCCTTAATCTATTCTTCATGGGGGTATATGTCTTCTTTCAACCAAGCTAAGAATAAGGGCGGATTTCCCGATCGTACAGACGGGTATGTATATCCATACTGGACGCCAGATCATCCTACCAATACTTTTTCCAGAATTTTTTCAAGTGATGGCAGCGCGTCCTACAGCGTTTACAGAAAGAGAAATTTCATCAGGCTGGATAATGTAGCATTGGCCTATACCGTTCCAAAAACTTTGTTAGAAAAAGCCGGCATACAGGATTTTAAAGTTTATTTTTCAGTGAAAAATGCAGCGCTTTACAAACCGGATTGGCAATATTGGGATCCGGAATGGGATCCAAATGTAGGACCTGGCCCAACCCCCAGAACTTACACATTTGGATTTAACCTGACTCTTTAATTGTTAATTGCTATTTTTTAAAAATAATTATTATGAAATCGATCAATAAAAAATTAATCTACGGGCTGGCAATCACACTGATTTCGCTTTTGACCGGCGTTGGTTGCAACAAAAGCTATCTGAAGCCCAAGCCACTTTCTTTTTATACGCCGGATCAAACTTATACTACAGCGGCTGCATTGCAGGATGCATTAGTGGCATGCCAGAGAAATTTGAGGTACGATTTTTTTGGCGACGGTGCCCCAATGATTAGTCAATGCATCTTTTCTGACGTATCAGTAGAAGGTACCACTGATAAATCCGGACCGGCCCAGGATATGAATGTTGATATTACGCCGGACGCTATCAACGCAGCCAATGATAACGCCGATCATAACAGGATATACTGGTTTTGGGAGCAAAGTTTTTACAGGCTTAAATATGCCAACACAGTTTTGGCATACATTAATGTACCGAAATGGGACACTACCAATGCCACACAATTAGCACAGAGAAATGCACTAATCGGCTCCGCTTATTTCTTCCGGGCATATACTTACTATGTGCTTACTAATTGCTTTGGCGATGTTCCTTTTGCAGGCAAATTATATTCAGGCCCTAAATTAGATTTTCAATCCGTTGACCGTAAAGTAATTCTTCAGGAAATGAAAAAAGAACTGGAATACGCGGTGCAGTGGGTTCCGGATGGTGTACCTAAAGGCGAGGTTTCGAAAGGTGCCTGCCAGCACTTATTGGCGAAAATTGATCTGTGCCTGGGAGATTTTGATGACGCCATTGCAGCCGCTTCATCGGTGATTGATGGAGGAAAATATCACTTGATGACTGATCGTTTTGGCAGTGAAACAGACATGGATCCGGCCTTTGCCGATACAGGGTATAATGTTATCTGGGATTTACACCGGCCTACAAATAAAGTGCTGCCTGCCAATACCGAAGGATTATTTTATGTAGTGGACCTTGAAGGCTATATTAATAATGGAGATTATAGTGGGGGAGGCTCAACAATGAGGCAGATGGTTCCGAATTGGGATAACAAGATTAATACTCCTGCAGGCCATACAGGTACTATCAGGACTACCGGCATACAATACGACCAACAAACCGCTTATGGCCGGGGCATTGGCCGATGCAGGGGTACATGGTACAGCACCCACATGATATGGGACAATGACCCGGGAGATCTGCGCCATTCCCGGCAAAACTGGATGACAATGGAAGATATGGTTTATAATAACCCGGCATTGATAGGCCAAAACGATCCTTATTACGGAAAGAATTTACAGAAATACAGCGCATCCGGAGCCCTGTTGTGCGCTGATACGATACGTTGCTGGTACGACTGGCCTCAATACAAAACATTTGTTCCCGATCACCAAAATTCTTTAAACAATGGCGGCCATACACCCTGGTATGTTTATAGATTGGCTGAAACTTACCTGGTAAGGGCAGAAGCTTATTACTGGAAAGGCGATTTAGCCAGTGCGGCAGCAGATATCAATGTGGTAAGAGAAAGAGCTCATGCACAACCTATCAACGCCAGTGATGTAACGATTGCTACTATTCTCGGCGAAAGAGCCCGTGAATTGTATTATGAAGAATATCGCAAAGTGGAGCTTACCCGTATTGCTTACATTTTTGCACAAACCGGGCAACCTGACTATAAAGGAAGAACTTATAGTATGAGCACTTTTTCTACCAAAAACTTTTGGTACGATTGGATAATGGACCATACGGAATTTTATAATCAAGGGGTCCATACCATTCATGGAGATGAATATACTTTAAGTCCTTATCACGTATTGTGGCCAATACCACAGTCAGCCATAGACGCGAATGTAAGCGGTCATATTAATCAAAATCAGGGGTACAATGGTTCATCCAGTAATGTGCCACCGCTGGAGACACTACCAACAGATTGAGTACATTATGTGTAAAAAATGATTTATGCCAATGGGCGATTAGTGGCATTCTGCAGTCGTGCCGTCGTCTGCCATAGAATAAGAATTCGTATTAAATGTTTGTTTACTAGTACATAAGATAAAACAGGAGCGAAGCCAGGTTGGTTTTTTTGAAAGCTATTTAATTATGAAACTGCTGAAAAAACCTTCCTGGTTTTTTTCTATTTGGCTTACGGCTATTTTGTCGGATTCGAACTACGTGGCCGATGTCCTTACCGCCCACAAAAAAAGTTTCAATTGGAAAATAATTTAATCACTAAATTCAAAAAAATGAAAACCCCAAAATTTTTATTGCTGACAAGTTTGAGTACCGCATTGTTCATGTGCGCTTTTATTAAAAAGGATAAAACACCGAAGGATAGTGGTATAGTATTAAATATCCACTTTGATGAAATGAAGCACATCGGTACTGTGGACAAACGTTTTCAATCGTACAATATAGAAATGGCCGAAGTGATTGGCGGCAGATTCTGGAAGCCGTATAACAAGATGGCGGGCAAACCTATGGGTAATAGCAATCTTTCTGTTGGTATTGATACTTCCATGTTTCAGGCTATGACGCCCGTTAATTTATACAGCCGGCGTTTGCGCAAACTGGCTGCTGCATTAGGTCCTGCTTGCGTGCGGGTGAGCGGTACCTGGGCCAACACAGTTTATTTTCAAAACAATGATGAGGAACGGTTAAATGAACCCCCAAAAGGATTTAAAGGTGTACTCACCAGGAGTCAATGGAAAGGCGTTGTTGATTTTTCAAAAGCTGTAGATGCAAAATTAGTCACTTCCTTTGCGATAAGCGATGGGGTACGCGGTAGCGATGGCATTTGGACGCCGGTAGAAGCAAAAAAAATTGCCGGCTATACTAAATCCATCGGGGGTAATATTTATGCTGCTGAATTATTCAATGAGCCGTCTATAGCATCAGGGGGCGGCGGCCCCAAAGGATATAATGCTTCAACATTTGCAAAAGATATAGCGGTTTTCACAACATTTGCACATACATCGTTGCCAGGTATGCTGATAGCAGGCCTCGGCTCTGCAGGCGAGGGAACGCAACTTCTTCCAAAGGCAATGTCCCTGATTACGTCAAACGATATGCTTTCTGCCGAACCCAGGCCAAAATTCGATATTTTTTCTTACCATTTTTATGGAGCAGTATCGCAACGCTGTGCATTTTTGGGCAAAGATTTAACAACGGCGCCGGAGGATGCACTTACGGAGAAATGGCTTTCTAAAACGAGTACTGTATTTGATTTTTATAAACAACTGAGGGATAAGTATGAGCCGGGTAAACCAATCTGGCTTACGGAAACTGCTGATGCCGCCTGCGGCGGCAACCCCTGGGCGGTCACCTTCATAGATTGTTTCCGTTATTTAGATCAGATGGGGCGTTTGGCAAAAGACGGCGTCAGTATTATTTTTCACAACACACTTGCCGCCAGCGAGTATGGCATGTTGGAACATGATACTTACACGCCTCGTCCAAAATTTTGGACTGCATTATTGTGGGCAAACCTAATGGGTACAGAGGTGTATGATGCAGGAGAAGGCAAGCCAGGCGTTTACGTTTATGTACACAGCTTAAAAGCGCATAAAAACGGAAGATCACTTTTGGTGATTAATGCCAATCAAAGTACCACAACCGTTGATGTTCCAAAAAATGCAAAGCAATATACACTAACCTCCGATGAGCTAAAGGATAAAGAAGTGAAATTGAATGGAAAGATTTTACAATTAGGATCTAATGATGCTATGCCCGCTATTAATGGCAAAGATATCAAAGCCGGGAATGTCGATTTGCCACCGCTAAGCATTACTTTTATAACATTTGGTGAGAGGTGACACCGTTTTAATCTAAAAGGTTTGCGGATAGGCTTTTATTTGGATGGAAACGTTATTTATTTCCCCTTGAAAAACCACCGCCTTTGGCGGTGGTAATGTTCTGTGGGCTTTGCCTGAATTTTTTAAGTAATGTTAATCAAAAAATTCAAAACAATGTCATTCTCCTCGTTCTTAAGAGGGCTACGCCCGATTCTTCCAACCCACCTTCTTAGAAGGTGGTTGTTCAGTAAGTCAGTAACTGACCTGGAAAAAAATAAATTGTATTGAGATATACAAAAGTAATTCGTGCAAATTCGGGAAATTTGTGGCCAATCTTTTAGAAACATTAAAATCAAAATACTTATGCAAAGACGTCATTTTATCAGGAACACCGCAATAGCCGGGGCAGGATTGAGCATCACCGGTTTAAAATTATCAGCGCTGGCAAAAAATAATCCTGCCGACAAAATAAGAGTTGCTGTTATAGGAACTAACGGCAGAGGATTGGCCCACATTGAAGCCTATCATACCATTCCCAATATAGAGATTGCTTATGTGTGTGATGTAGAAAAAAATGCTTTGACAAAGGGAATCAATCTTGCAGAAAAATTGAATGGCAAAAGGCCAAAAGCCATCCAGGATTTTCGAACCATTCTGGATGATAAGGATTTGGATACGGTGTCCATTGCTACGCCCGATCATTGGCATACGCCTGCTGCCATTCTTGCCTGCGCCGCAGGCAAACACGT